>Ga0209579_10003322_pt1 | contig 11780 bp, 12 predicted proteins | sample Coa_R1_2_FD_187152 | JGI IMG/M metagenome (GOLD analysis project Ga0209579, IMG submission 187152) | Surface soil microbial communities from Centralia Pennsylvania, which are recovering from an underground coalmine fire - Coalmine... | ecosystem: Environmental > Terrestrial > Soil >... | reverse complement strand
CGACACGCTGCCGAGCCTCGCAAGCCATTTCGAGACGCCGCCGCCGCTTGCAGCTGGTCGCGAGGTAACGTTTGCCGAAGCGGCGCCATGGCTCACCGTATCGGCGGCCACACGCCGCGCGTTCGCGCGGCGTTTTGCGACGAGCCTTTCCGATCCCGCGTTTCGCGCGCAGGCCGCGGCCGCGCATCCCATTCCCGAATGGGATCGCACGCTCCATCCCGAACGGTACCGGCCGCGCCAGGACGCCGGCCCCGCCGCATCGAACGCCGTGACCGCTCCCATTCGCTGAAGGAAGGTGGCCGAACATGAAGCTCATGTGGAAGTTCAACCTGGTGCTGCTCGGCATCTTCATGCTGGGCTTCGTGGTCGCCGGCTACGTTTCGTACCAGGTGCTGCAGGCGAACGCGCGCGAGGAGATCGTCCAGAACGCGCGGCTCATGATGGAAGCCGCGCTTTCGTCGCGTACCTACACGAACACGCAGGTGAAGCCGCTGCTCGACACGCAGCTCAAGTACGCGTTCCTGCCGCAGACGGTGCCCGCGTACGCGGCGACCGAAATGTTCAACGAGATGCGCAAGAAGCATCCCGACTACGGCTACAAGGAAGCGACGCTCAATCCGACGAACCCGCGCGACCGCGCGAGCGATTGGGAAGCCGACGTCATCAACGTGTTCCGCCAGTCGAAGGACACGGTCGAGCTGGTCGGCGAGCGCGACACGCCGACCGGGCGCGCGCTCTATCTCGCCCGGCCGATCCAGGTGCAAAGCCCCGCGTGCCTTGTCTGCCACAGCACGATCGAAGTCGCGCCCAAGACGATGACCGAGCTTTACGGCACGGCGAACGGCTTCGGCTGGAAGCTGAACGACATCATCGGCGCGCAGGTCGTATCGGTCCCGATGTCGGTGCCGATCAGGCGTGCGAACGAGACGTTTCGCACGTTCATGCTGTCGCTCGCCGGCGTTTTTCTCGTCACGTTCGTGCTCTTGAACGTGATGCTGCACCTGATGGTGATCAGGCGCGTGATGCGGCTTTCGGCGGTCGCCGACCAGGTGAGCCTCGGCAACATGGACGCGGGCGATTTCCGCTCGCGGAGCAGGGACGAGATCGGCGTCCTGACCGAGGCGCTCGGGCGGATGAAGGTGAGCCTCGTCCAGGCGATGAAGATGCTCGAATGACGGGTCAAGCCATCGCGACGACGCAACGACCATGAGCGCGAAGGGCCGCCCCGAGCGCGAATTGCGCCCCCTCCGGGGGCAGCGCAGCGGCGGAGCCGCAAGCGTGGGGGCCACCTCCGCGCGAAGGGCCGCCCCGAGCGCGAATTGCGCCGCCTCGGGGGGCAGCGCAGCGGCGGAGCCGCAAGCGTGGGGGGCCCACCTCCGCGCGAAGGGCCGCCCCGAGCGCGAATTGCGCCGCCTCGGGGGGCAGCGAAGTGGCGAAGCCGCGAGCGTGGGGGTTCAATGACCCACCCGACGCGCATCGGCAAGTACGAAATCGACAGCGTCCTCGGCAAGGGTGCGATGGGCGTCGTCTACAAGGCGATCGACCCGCATATCGAGCGCAGCGTCGCGATCAAGACGGTCCGCAAGGACCTGCTCGACGCCGAGCTCGTCGAGCAGCTCATGGCGCGCTTTCGCAACGAGGCGCGCGCGGCGGGAAGGCTCCATCACCCGAACATCATCGCGATCTACGAGTACGGCGAGGACGAGAGCGTCGCCTACATCGCGATGGAGTATGTCGAGGGCATGGGCCTTCGCGAATACCTGAACCGCAACGCGCGCTTCGAGCTTCATCAGATCGCCGCCATGATGGCGCAACTTCTGAAGGCGCTGGAATTCGCGCATGCGCAGGGCGTCGTGCATCGCGACATCAAGCCGGCGAACCTGATCCTCACGAAGACGGGCGTGCTGAAGGTCGCCGATTTCGGCATCGCGCGCATCGACGCGACCACGCTCACGATGACCGGCATGGTGATGGGCACGCCGTCGTACATGGCCCCCGAGCAATGCCGGGGCTTGCAAAGCGACCATCGCGCAGATCTCTTCAGCACAGGCGTCGTTTTCTACGAGCTTCTGACCGGCACGCGGCCGTTCGCGGGCTCGATGGAATCGGTCGCCTACAAGATCTGTCACGAGCATCCACGGCCCGCGTCCGGGCTTTGTCCGTTCGCGATCCCGGCATCGATCGATGCGTTGCTCGACAAGGCGCTCGCGAAGGAGCCTGCCGACCGCTTCGCCGACGCGCGCGCGTTCGCGCTCGCGCTTCGGCTCGCATGCGGCGAGCCGACCGGCGGGCCCACCGGAGAAACGACCGTGATCAATCTCTCGGAGTTGCCGCTCAAGCCGCCGACCGTGCAGCCCACGTGGGACGACGCCTCGCTTGCGACGGTGGAGCGACAGCTCGTGCGCTTCGTCGGGCCTTTGGCGCGCATCCTCGTGCGGCAGGCCGCGTTGTCGGCACACGACGCCAGCGAGCTCTATGCGTTGCTCGCCGTGCACATCGACGATCCCGAGGAGCGCGAGCGCTTCGTTGCGCTGGCGCGGACGTCGGAGGCGAGCGGCTCGCATGGGAAGCGTGCAGGCACCGAGGGGCGGCCGACGACGGGCTCGCGTGGCGCGCCCACGTCGTCGCGCACCCACACGCGCACGCCGCGTCCCCTCGAGCCGGCGTTCGTCGAGCACACGACGTCGCGTCTCGCGATCTACCTCGGACCGATCGCGAAGGTCGTCGCGAAAAAGGCCGCGCAGCAGGCGCACGACGCCGACGAGTTCGTGCAACTCGTCGCCGAGCACATCGGCACGCAGGAACGCGAGCAGTTTCTGCGCGAGGTGGGGGACGCGTAGGCCCGCGGTAGCATCGAACTTCGGAGATTGCCCATGCGTCATCTGCGTAACGCCTTCGCGGCAGCGCTCGCCGTCGTTCTCGCCTTCGTTTCGGTCGGCGCGCGCGGCGACGACTATCCTTCGCATACGGTCAAGGTCATCGTGCCGTTCGCGGCTGGAGGCCCCGCGGACATCTACGCGCGCTATCTTGCGCAACGATTGCAACAATCGATGGGACAGTCGTTCATCATCGAGGACCGCCCGGGCGGCGGATCGGTCGTTGGCACCGAGGTCGTTGCGCAAAGCGCACCCGACGGCTACACGCTGCTCCTGATGTCGAACACGCACACCGTCAACGAATCGCTGATGCCGCACAAGCCGTTCGAGCTGATGCGCGACTTCACGCCCGTCGCGCCGATCAACTATTCGGATCTCGTGCTCGTCGTCAATCCCGCCGTCAAGGCCGACACGCTGAAAGCGCTGATCGCGCTCGCGAAGTCGGAGCCCGGCAAGCTCAACTACGCATCGTCGGGTCCCGGCACGCCGTACCACATGGCCGGCGAGCTTTTCAAGGCGATGGCGGGCGTCGACATCGTCCACGTGCCCTACAAGGGAAGCGGAGGCGCGCGCACCGGCGTCATCTCGGGACAGGTCGAAATGATGTTCGACGCGGTCACCGTGATGAACGAGCACATCAAGGCCGGACAGGTGCGGGCGCTCGCGACCACCGGCAAAGTGCGCTCGACGGTTTTGCCGACCGTGCCCACGGTGTCGGAAGCGGGCGTCCCGGGCTACGAAGCGGTCATCTGGCTCGGATTGATGGCGCCGAAGGGCACGCCACGCGCGATCGTCGATCGGCTCAACACGCAAATCACGAAAATCGTGTCGCAGCCCGCGACGCGGTCCGAATGGGAGAAGCAGGGCGCGACGCCGATGACGATGAGCCCCGACGCGTTCGGCAAATACCTGTCCGACGACATCGTCAAATGGGCGAAGATCGTGAAGATCTCCGGCGCGCGCGTGGATCGGTGAGATGAGCGCGAAGGGCCGACCCGAGCGCGAATTGCGCCCCCGGTGGGGGCAGCGCGGCGGCGCAGCCGCAAGCGTGGGGGTCCAATGACCGGCACTGGTCAGTTGCTCGTCCTGTCGGCCGGCGCCGCCAAAGGTGTCGTGAAGTCGCTCGCCAACTCGTTCGAGGCCGACACGGGGGTCACACTCGACGCGACGTTCGATTCGGCCGGTGCGATTTGCGAGGCGGTCGCCCGCGGCAACGGCTGCGATCTCGTCATCCTGCCCGCGCCAATGCTCGGCACGCTGGCGGCTGAAGGCTTTGTCGACGCGAATTCCATCGCTGCGCTCGGCCGCGTGCCGACCGGCATCGCGGTTCCCGACGGCGATCCGCGACCCGACATGCACGATGCCGAATCGCTTCGCGCGAGCCTTGTCGAATCGAGCGCGCTCTATTGCCCCGATACGATTCGCTCGACCGCCGGCAAGCACTTCGCCGGCGTCTTACGCACGCTCGGCCTGCTCGACGCGTCGAAGGCGAAGCTTCGGACGTATCCGAATGGCGCCACGGCGATGGCCGCGCTCGCCGAGCAGCGCGGACGGCACGCGATCGGCTGCACGCAAATCAGCGAAATCCTGTACACACCCGGCGTCGCGCTCGTCGCATCGCTGCCGGCGCCGTTCGAGCTTTCGACGATCTACTCGGCTGCCGTGTCGTCGCGTCCTTCGTCGCCCGCGAACGCTCGCGCATTCTGCGCGCGACTCAGCGACCATGCGACGCGCGAATTGCGCCGTGCCGGCGGCTTTCTCGAGCGGGGCTGATGGCTCGCCGGCGTCGCCTCGTTCGCCGACTCGCGCTCGGTGTCGCCTTCGCCGCGCTCGCCGTGGGCGGATGCGCGCAACTCGCGCACGAGGAGCGCGAGCTCACGTTTCGCGTCGTGCCGGGCGACGCGAGCTGGTATGGCGGGTTGCCGGACGGCGTGCGTGAGATGGAGATTCCTGTCGTGTCGGGCGATCGCACGCAACACCTCCATGCATGGTGGTGGCCGGCTGCGAACGCCGATGCGCCCGCCGTCCTCTACTTCCATGGCTCGCGCTGGAACCTGACCGGACAGCTCTACCGCATCCGAGAGTTGCACGACTTCGGCTTCTCGGTGCTCGCGATCGACTATCGCGGCTTCGGCAAGAGCGACGCCGGCGAGCCGTCGGAAGATTCGGTCTACGAGGACGCGCGCGCGGCGTGGTCGCGCTTCGTCGAACTCGTTCCGGATGCCAGGCGCCGCGTGATCTACGGCCATTCGCTCGGTGGCGCGGTCGCGGTCGATCTGGCGGCGCGCCTCGATCGCGAAGCGGCGGCGCGGCATGCGCCGGAGCCCGCGCGCGGTCTCGTCGTCGAATCGTCGTTCACGACGCTCGCCGACATCGCGAAATCGCTGACCTACGCATGGTTACCGATGCAATGGATCCTGAGCGAGAAGTTCGACTCGATCGGCAAGATCGGCGACGTGCGGATGCCGGTGCTGTTCGTGCATGGCGCAGCCGACCGCTTCGTGCCCGCGCGCTTCAGCCAGGCGCTCTACGATGCGGCGCGTTCGCGCAAGCGGCTTCTGCTCGTCGACGGCGCGACGCACAACAACAGCATGCGAATCGCGAGCGACGAATACCGCGATGCGCTGTATTCGCTTTTCAGGCTGGCCGCCGCCGCGCGACGCGTCCTGACGGCACCCTCTCCCGCGAGCAGGAGAGGGCGGGGGTGAGGGTAACCGGCTTTACCGCGGCAGCGTCTGCCCCGTCAGCGCCTTGCGGATCTCGCGCAGCTTCGCCTTGGCGTGTGATTCGTTGACGGGTCCCATGCGGATCATCATCTTCTGGCCGGCCGACAGCGACTCGAGCGAGGGGTCGGCGAACTCGTAGAGCACCTTGGGCTGCGACAGCGCGACAGGCGCCGGCACGTCGGGTGCGGCGAGCAGGTGATCGATCACCTCGACCAGCCGATCGTTGAAATAGCCATTCGGATAGCCGAGGTCGCGATATGCCTTCTGGAACAGCGGGTAGAAGTGGACGTACGTCTGCACGAGCTTTTGCGTGTCGACCTGCTCGAGCAGCCGCATGTAGCTGTCGTAGCGCTCGGCGTTGTCGGCGCGCAGGAGAATCTTGCCGTCGGCCTGCGTCGTTTCCATGCTGCCGCCGATCGGCTTCACCGACATCTTCGATTGCGCGACCGTTTGCCGAGGCAGGTTGTCGATCGTCGCGACGAAGCGCGGGACGATCTGCTGCAGGTTGAACACGCGATCGAGGGGCGCGGCGCCGAAAAGCGATGCCAATGCATCGTGCAGCACCGAGTCGCTGTCGGCGACGTCGGGCAGCGCGGGCGTCGTTGCTTCGGCCGCGACAGGCGACGACTCTATCGGATACTTCGGACCGGTTTGCGCGGGAGCGGCGGACGCCGGCGCCGCGGCCTGGGGCGCGGGCGTTTCGACCTTCGGCGCTTCCTGCGGGGCGTGCATCGTGCGCCATGCGAGCACGATCGCGACGATGATCGCGACAATGACGATGATCGCGACGATCGGCCATGCGAGGCTGCGCCGCGCGGCACGCCGCCGCGGATCGACCGGGCGCGTGAAATCGGATTCGGGGTTCAATTCGACTTGTTCCATGCGAAATCTCCGTGCTGCGGCGGTGCGCGATTGCGGCTACGCGTGCGCGAGCAGCTCGCCGTGCTCGCGCGTCGCGTGAAAGCCGACGGTGGGCCACCGCTCGATCGTCACCTGCAGATTGTACTTGTTCGTCGCGAGGAAAACCGCGTTGCCGTCGACGTCGGTCGCGAGCGCCGCCGCCTGTTCGCGCTCGAAGTCGCGTCGCGTCGCGTCGTCGGGGAACGTGAGCCAGCGCGCGGTCGCGATCCCCGCGGTCTCGTAGATCGCGTCGACGTTGTATTCGCTCGCGAGCCGCGCGGCGACGATCTCGAATTGCAGCGGACCGACCGCGCCTAGCAAAACGCTGTTCGACTGCGCGAGCGTGAATACCTGGATCGCGCCTTCCTCGCCGAGCTCCTGCAGGCCCTTCGCGAGCGGCTTCGCCTTGAAAGGATCGCGCGGACGCGCGACGCGGAAGAGCTCCGGCGCGAAATACGGAATGCCGCGAAATGCGAGCGCCTCGCCTTCCGAGAGGGTGTCGCCGATCTGCAGTTGCCCGTGGTTGTGGATGCCGATGATGTCGCCGGCGACGGCGTCGTCGCTCGACACGCGCTCGTTCGCCATGAACGTGAGCGCATTGGCGAGCTTGATCTCGCGGCCGCTGCGCAGGTGCCGCACCTTCATCGCAGGCTTGTAGCGGCCGGAGCAGATGCGAAAGAACGCGATGCGGTCGCGATGGCGCGGGTCCATGTTCGCCTGGATCTTGAACACGAAGCCGGTGAACGGCCGCTCGGTCGGCTCGACCGCGCGCGACGTCGCGTCGCGCGGCTTTGGCGAGGGCGCCCAGCCGACGAGCGCCCGCAGCACCTCCTGCACGCCGAAATTGTTGATCGCCGAGCCGAAGAACACCGGCGTTTGCGTTCCCGCGAGGAAGCGTTCGATGTCGAACGGATGGCTCGCCGTACGGATCAGCTCGACGTCGTTGCGCAGCGCCGCGGTTTCGTCGGGATAGAGGGCGTCGAGCCGCGGATTGTCGAGTCCGGCGACGATCTCGGTGTCGCTCGCCACGCGCTCCTCACCGGGCGCGAAGCGCAGCAGCCGCTCGTTTTGGAGGTCGAACACGCCACGAAAGCGCTTGCCCATGCCGAGCGGCCAGGTGATCGGCGCGCAATCGATCGAAAGCACCGACTCGATCTCTTCGAGCAGCGCAAGCGGCTCGCGCACTTCGCGATCGAGCTTGTTGACGAATGTGATGATCGGCGTGGCGCGAAGCCTGCACACTTCGAGCAGCTTGATCGTCTGCGCCTCGACTCCCTTCGCCGCGTCGACCACCATCACGGCGGCGTCGACGGCGGTCAGCACGCGGTAGGTGTCTTCGGAGAAATCCTGGTGGCCGGGCGTGTCGAGCAGGTTGATCGTGTGATCGGCGTACTCGAATTGCATCACCGAGCTCGTCACCGAGATGCCGCGCTGCTTCTCGACTTCCATCCAGTCTGATGTGGCGTGCCGCGCGCTCTTGCGCGCCTTCACCGTGCCGGCGAGCTGAATCGCACCGCCGAATAGCAGCAGCTTTTCGGTGAGCGTCGTCTTGCCCGCGTCAGGGTGCGAGATGATCGCGAACGTGCGCCTTCGCGCGACGTCGCGCGCGAGATCGGCGGCAGGAACGGCGGTGTCCATGGCAATGCCGCGAAAGATGCGAACATGCGGCCGAAACGGGCCAAAACAAAAGCCGCCGGTAAAAGCGGCGGCATCAAGCGGATTATACCGATCAGTTGGGCGCAGACGCGGATTGCCGCGACGGCGGTGCCTCGTGGATATGCAGCACGCATGCTCGCGGGAGTCGAACCGTGAACACGCTGCCGCGGTTCAACGTGCTTTCGGCGTCGATGCGGCCTCCGAGCAAATGGGCCAAGCGACGGCAGATCGCAAGCCCGAGCCCCCAGCTCGAGCTGCGCATGGTGGTGCTCGAAAGCAGCCCGTATTCGTCGAACAGGTGCTCGAGCCTTTCGGGCGCGATGCCGATGCCCGTGTCCGCGACCGAAATCAGGACCCCGCCGCCATCGATGCCGACGGACACTAGGACGCCTCCGGCATCCGTGTATTTGATCGCGTTCGTCACGAGGTTCGAGAGAATGCGACCAAGCTTTGCGCGATCCGTGCAGAGGAACGGCTGGGCGGCCGGCGCGTCGACGTCGACGCGAAGTCCCTTCGACTGCGCAAGCGGCCGCACGTCGTCGCACTTCTCGGCGACGAGGTCGGCGAGCGCGAAGACGGTGTCGCGGCGCTCGATGCGTCCCGAGTCCAAGGAGGCGACGTCCAGCAAATCGGATACGGCTTCGAGCAGCGACGATGTGCTTCGCTGCAGGCGCTCGATCATCGGCGGCATCTCGCCGCCGAACCGCGGGTCGCTCGCCGTGAGCCTCATGGCGTTTGCCGTCAGCTTGATCGCGTTCAATGGCGTGCGAATGTCATGCGAGACCGAGGCGAGAAGACGCGTCTTGCGCCCGCTCGCCTCCTCGGCTTCCCGGCGGCGCAACTCGAGCTCGGCGCTTTGCCGCGCGATCTTCGCCTCGCGCACGACGAGCTCGGCATTCGCGACCTCGAGCTTGCGGTTCTGCTCGTCGAGAAGACGCATCTGCGCGTCGCGTACCTCGACCGATCGTATCCAGACGTGCAAAAGCGCTGCCATCAACAGCATCGCGGCAACGTCGAGCGTGCGGTTGACGAAGTAGGGCTCGCGCAGCGTAAAGGCGCTTGGCGAAATTTGCAGCGCGTAGACCAGAAAGGTCGATACCGCGAGCACTGCCGTGAGGAGCCAAAGCAGGCGGCGGCTGCGTGAAGCCGCCGCCAGCACGAGCGGGATGCTGTAGATCGCGGCGATATCGAGCTCGATCCACGTCGCGAAGTCGGCAGCCGCAAGGCAGATCGCAGCCGAAATTGCCGTCGCATGAAGGACGCGGCGTTCGTGGCGAAAGTAAGACCACGCAATGCATGCCATGCGGCTCGCGCTTTCCGGCCACATGCGCCGCGCGAGGCGAGAAACCGCCGAGCCGAACATGCGGCTGCCTTTATCCAAACGGCCGCACACCGATCAACGGCCCGTGCAGGAAGAGCGCGAAGACGATGGCGAGCGCGACACCAATGACGACGGCGATCGCATTATGCGCGATATCGCCGGCCGGATACACGACGTGCGCCTCGCGATCGCGGCGGCGTCGCGTGACGAATGTCACGATCGACCAGACGAGGAACGCGCCGAAGAGGATCACGTCGGCAACCCTGCCGTTCGTGAGCAGGTGGCCGAACGCCCAGACGCCGACGCCGAGGGTCATCGGATGGCCGAGCACGTGCCGGATGTGGTTTCGCGGGACATACGCCGACGCGATGAGGACGAACGCGAGGACCGAAAGTGCGGCGGTCGCATGGCGCATCGATTCGCCGCCGGCCCACAGCACGACGGGGATCGTTCGCGCCATGCCATAACCCCAGATCAGGAGCGCGAGACCGACGATCGACGCGAGCGTGTACGCCCCCTTGTAAGGTCCGATCCCAATGCGTGCGATCTGCCGCTCGCGAAATCGGGGCGCGAGCACGCCGATCCAATGGGTACCGAGGAAAACGACGAGACCGATGACGAGCGCGATCATTCCGCTACGCAGGAGCCACGCAATCGGCGAGCGCGCACGGCGGTCGATCGGCATAATCGACGATCGAGACCATCGCGGCGATTCTTCCGCATACCGGCTCCGCTTTGGGCGCTGCGGCCAGGAAGTCGTTGAGCGCGTCACATTCGTCGGCCTCGAAATGGGAGAGCGCGACATAGCGAACCCGATCAACCGGCAACACGCGAGCGATGCCTTCGCGGACGAGCGGAAAGAGCCGCCTCGGCCCGGTATGGAACAGCAGCGGCTCGTCGTCATCCATCAAATACTGGTTGAAGCTGAACGCCGAGCCGTCGGGCAGATCGGTGGCGGTTGCGAGTCGATAGATGCGATCGGCGATCTCGTCGACGCGCGTCGCGTTGTCGTGCGTTGAAACCATCGCTTTGCCTCTCGTTTCGTAACGCCATGATTGTGCGCCTCTGCGACCGGCGCGGGAAACGCGTCCATCGCGGCTTGAAGAAACGAACGGACGCATCCACCTGCCCATGATGCGCAACACCGTTCCGACGGGCGATCTCTTCGCGGCCCCTCCGCTTCCGGCCGGGCTCGAATACCATGCCGACTTCGTGACGCGTGACGAGGAGGCTGCGGTGATCGAGGCGATCGAGAAACTTCCGCTTCGCGAAGCGGAATACCGCCAGTACACCGCGCGAAGGCGCGTGGCGCGCTTCGGACACAATGGCTATCCGGCATGCGGCGATTCGAGCGAGGACGCGGACGTGCTGCCCGCCTGGCTCGATGACGTGCGCGATCGGGCGGCGGCGCTGGCGGACGTCGATAAGGACGCGTTCGTCCACGCGCTCGTCACCGAGTACCGGCCCGGGACGCCGATCGGCTGGCATCGAGACAGCCCGGAGTACGGGACGGTCGTCGGCATTTCGCTCGCGAGCGCATGCAGCATGCGCTTTCGCCCGTACGACGATCGGAAGAATCGCGCCGCGACGATCGCGCTCGACCTCGCGCCGCGCTCGGCTTACGTGCTGCGCGGCGACATCCGCTGGCGCTGGCAGCATCACATTCCGCCGGTTGCATCGCTTCGCTATTCGATCACGTTCCGAACGCTCGCGTGGCCTCGGCGCACGCGATTCGATAACGAAGCAGCCCCTGCCTCTTGACGCAGGCTTCGCCCTACCCGCACCTCACCGCGCCGCTCGATCTCGGCTTCGTCGTGCTGCGAAACCGGGTAGTGATGGGGTCAATGCATACAGGTCTCGAAGAGGCGCGAAACGGCTTCGCGAAGCTCGCCGCGTTCTACGTCGCACGCGCCCGCGGCGGCGCCGGGCTCATCGTCACCGGGGGCATCGCACCGAACTTCGCCGGGCGGCTCGAGCCGCGCGCGACGCAATTGTCCTTCGGCTGGCAGGTCGCGAAGCACCGCGTCGTCACCGACGCGGTTCACGACGCCGGCGGTCACATCGCGCTGCAGATCCTGCACGCGGGCCGCTACGCGCATCACCCGCTGTCGGTGGCGCCGTCGGCGCTTCGCTCGCCGATCACGCCGTTCACGCCATGCGCTCTTGGTAAACGGGGCATCGAGCGAACGCTTCGTGCGTACATGCGCTGCGCGAAGCTCGCGAAGCGCGCGGGCTACGACGGCGTCGAGATCATGGGCTCGGAAGGGTATCTGATCAACGAGTTCGTCGCGCCGCGGACGA
>Ga0209579_10003321_pt1 | contig 11780 bp, 10 predicted proteins | sample Coa_R1_2_FD_187152 | JGI IMG/M metagenome (GOLD analysis project Ga0209579, IMG submission 187152) | Surface soil microbial communities from Centralia Pennsylvania, which are recovering from an underground coalmine fire - Coalmine... | ecosystem: Environmental > Terrestrial > Soil >... | reverse complement strand
CGCCGAGGAAATTATTTACGACAAGCGCGACGACAACGAAATCAAACATCCCAAAGACGGGCGCATCATGCACGCCAAGTTCTTGTTTGGCGGCGAAAAGCTTGCCCCGCGCGAGACCGACTTGCGCGACAGCTTGGCGGATTGGCTCACCTCGCCGCAAAACGAGTTGTTTGCCAAGTCCATGGCCAATCGCATGTGGAGCTACTTTTTTGGCCGCGGCATCATCGACCCGGTGGACGACATTCGCGCCAGCAACCCACCGTCCAATCCGCAGCTGCTTGACGCGCTCACCAAAGATTTTCTGGATCACAATTTCGACCTGCGCTACCTGATGCGCACCATCGTCAACTCGCGTACCTACCAGTTGAGCTTCCGTAGCAACGAGTGGAATGCCGACGACGAAATCAATTTTTCGCATGCCTCCCCACGCCGTCTGGGCGCCGAGGAATTATTCGACGGCATCTACCTCGCTACCGGCAGCAAGCCTTTCTTCAAGGAAGTGCCGCGCGATTTCAGCGCCGATCAGCTTCCCGATCCCAATATTGGACTGGGCGGTTTCCTCGATTTGTTCGGCCGGCCGGAGCGGCAAACCAGTTGCGAATGCGAGCGGCGTACCGACGTGAGCCTGGTGCAGGCGCTTAGCCTGGTAAACGGCGGAACGATTGCCGACGCTGTGGCTGATGAAAAAGGCCGCATCGCGCAACTCGTGCTGCAGGGCGCATCCGACCGCAAGATTGTCGAAGCGCTGTACCTGGCCGCGCTCAACCGGCCGCCGGAGCCGCGCGAAATCGATCTGGCGCAGACCTATCTGGCTCGCGGCATGAATCGGACGGAGCGCGCGCAGGATCTGCTGTGGGCATTGCTCAACAGCAACGCCTTTTTGTTTAACCGCTAAAACCTTTCACAGAGGGCAGGTCGGGGACCTGCCCCACTTGCCTTGCGGCGTGATAGAATTCCCGCTGCTATGTCCAAAAACCTTCTTGCGGAAGTGATGGCCGAGTTCCTCGGCACGCTGGTGCTCGTTCTTCTGGGCAACGGCGTTGTGGCAATGGTAGTTCTGTTTAGTACCGGTGCGGCTGGAGAGGTCGTGCACGGCGGTTTCACTAACATCACTTTCGGTTGGGGACTCGGCGTCACCATGGGCGTGTATCTCGCAGGTAAAATTTCCGGCGCGCATCTGAACCCGGCTGTGACCATTGCTCTTGCGATCTATCGCGACTTTCCCTGGCGCAAGACGGTTCCGTATATCGTGGCTCAGGTTGCCGGCGGGTTCTGCGCCGCTGGCCTGGTGTTCTGGAATTATTTGCCGGCTTTTCGCGCCATGGATCCGATGCTGGAGAAAACCGCCGGAGTGTTCAGCACGTTTCCCACTTATCCGCAGATGCCTTCGGCCGGCTTGCTGGATCAGACCATCGGCACCGCGATTTTGATGCTCATGATTCTGGCGCTCACCGACAATCGCAATCAGCCGATCGGCGCGAACCTGACTCCGGTGCTGATTGGCGCGGTGGTGGTGGCGATCGGCATGTCCTTCGGCGGACTGCACGGCTACGCCATCAACCCGGCGCGCGATTTCGGGCCGCGGCTGTTCACCGTCGTCGCCGGGTTCAAAAACAACGGGCTCACCGACGGCAGCATGGTTTTCTGGGTGCCGATTGTGGGGCCGATCCTGGGAGCCATTCTGGGCGCGGCGGCTTATGACGTGGGCATCCGGAGATTCCTGCCGGCAGCTGGGAAATCGTAGCTTATCGTTTTCGCGGAATCGATAACGATTTCCAATCCGCCGATTGAAAGTGTTTCGCCAGAAACACGATCTGCCCGATGTGCTGCGCGTAATGCGCGATCTGCCTGCTGATGGCCTGCATCACGGAATGCGGCTCGCCGCGGATGGTGACCGTGCGGGTCAGATCGGCATCCGAAAGCGGCTCTAGCGCGCGAAAAACATATTGCCAGCCGGCTTCCCACATATACATGACCTCCGCACGAGTCGCCGGCGGTGTTTCGAATTCCCCATCACGCTGGCGGTCGGCTTCTCGCCGTCCGTGGTCAGGAAATCGGTCCAGCGCGAGCGCATGTTGCCCGCCATATGCTTGACGAGCGTGGCAATGGAATTCGATTCCGGATCGAGCGTCTGCGTGAGCTGCGCGTCAGTGACCTGCGCCATGGCGCGCTCGGCCAGCGACTTGTATTGGCGCAGCACGGCCAGCGAATCGGCCAGGTAGGAAGTAGTGAACTGATGTGCCATAAGTAGATTGTATGCGCCGCTTTGCGGAGACGTGCGAAGCCGTCGGGAGCATTTCAAGCAAGAAGGAAAAAGTGCGCCTGGTCAGCGAATATCTGAAGTCGCTGCCGCTCGACGATGCCGCCCGCGCCGCGGTTTTTTTCTGCGGCCGTGCTTTTCCACGCTGCGCCGAGACGGTGCTCGCGGCCGGAGGGGCGATGATTTGGGAAGTGGTCACGCACCTGGCCGACGCTACTCCCGGCGGCATGGACGCTGTGTATCGCAAGCACGGCGATCTGGGCGCGATGGCGGAAGAGATGCTGGCGAGCGCCGCGATCACTGCGACACTTTCCCTTGCGGATGTGGCGTCGGCTTTTCAAAAGCTGGCTGCCACGCGCCTTCCTGCCGCCAAGCGCGGCGTCCTGCAGGAATTGCTAGGCCGGGCCGACGCCCTCACCGCCAAATACATCATCAAGATCATGACCGGCGATCTCCGCATCGGCCTCAAGGAAAGTTTGGTGGAGGAGGCGATTGCGCACGCTTTCGATCAGCCGCCCGATTCTGTCCGGCGCGCCAACATGCTCACCGGCGACATCGCCGCGGCTTTGCGTATGGCGGCGGCCGGCACTTTGGCTGACGCCAGGCTGCGCCTGTTCCAACCCATCAGCTTCATGCTGGCGTCACCGGTCGAATCCGCCGCCGAAGCGCTCGCGCAATTTCCGCAAGGCGCTCTCATCGAGGACAAATACGACGGCATTCGCGCGCAAGTCCACAAGAGCGATGGCGTGGTGCGCATGTTTTCCCGCACGCTCGATGAGATCGTCGAGTTCTTCGAGCTGATGGAACCGCTGTCCGCCCTGCCGGGCGATTTTGTTTTGGATGGTGAAGTGGTGGCGTGGCGCGACGGCCGTGCGCTGCCGTTCACGGAACTGCAGCAGCGCCTCGGGCGCAAACAACCCGAGCTGTGGCTGCCGCTCGAAATTCCGGTGAGCTTCGTGGCGTTCGATCTGCTTTACGCAGATGGCGAGCCGCAGCTTGACCGGCCACTCGCCGAGCGCCGAGTTCTTTTGCAAAATCTCCTAGCACGCGCTGAGGCTCCGGCCGTTCAACTGGCGCAGGCTGTATCGTCCGATTCACCCGTGACGCTTGCGACTGCCTTCTCCGCCGCGCTCGCCCGTGGCAATGAAGGCGTCATGATCAAAGATCCGGCCTCTCTCTATCTGCCGGGTCGGCGCGGCCGCTGGTGGCTCAAATGGAAACAGCCGCTGGCCGCTCTCGACGTGGTGGTCACGGCCGTTGAATACGGCCACGGCAAACGGCACGGCGTGCTTTCCGATTTCACCTTTGCGGTGCGCGGCGAAGATGGGCTGGTCAATATCGGCAAGGCGTTCACCGGCTTGACCGACGAAGAAATCCGCCGGCTCACGCAATATTTTCTGGAGCACACCATCCTAGACCAAGGCTTCCGCCGGACGGTCGAGCCTAACATCGTCATCGAAGTGGCGTTCAATAATATCCAGCAATCCACGCGGCATGACAGCGGTTATGCGTTGCGCTTCCCCCGCATCGTGCGCCTGCGCCCCGATAAATCGGTGGAGGAGATCGATACGGTCGAACGCGTCCGCGAATTGTACGAAAAGCAAAGTGGGGCAGGTCCCCGACCTGCCAAACAATAAAACGGCAGGTCGGGGACCTGCCCCACTCAAGCATCGAAAAGTAGAGTATCCTTTCGGCCATGACTCGCCGCACGTTTTTCGAGACCGCCGTGTTGACCGCCGCAGTAAGCTCATTCGAATTCGACGAGGTCACGGTTGCGGCATTGCAATCCGGCAAGCACTCCGCGCGCGCCATTACCGAGCGTTACCTGGCGCGGATTGGCAAGATCGATAAGCAGAGCGTGAACGCCGTGATCGAAATCAATCCCGATGCGGTCAGTATTGCGCACGCGCTCGATCAGGAGCGCAAGCAGAAGGGCGCGCGCGGCCCGCTGCATGGCATTCCGGTTCTCATCAAGGACAACATCGATACCGCCGATCGCATGAGCACCACGGCCGGTTCGCTCGCGCTCGCGGGCTCGATTGCCGCGCAGGATTCGTTCGTCGCGCAGCGCCTGCGCGCGGCGGGCGCCGTCATTCTCGGCAAGACCAACATGAGCGAGTGGGCCAACTTCCGGTCGTCGCATTCGATCAGCGGGTGGAGCGGCCGCGGCGGCCTGACGCGCAATCCCTATGCGCTCGACCGTAATTCGTGCGGTTCAAGTTCGGGATCGGGCGCGGCAGTCGCGGCCAATCTTTGCGCGCTGGCGGTTGGCACGGAAACGGACGGGTCTGTCGTCTGCCCGGCTTCGATCAATGGGATTGTTGGGATCAAGCCGACTCTGGGCCTCATCAGCCGGACGGGGATTATTCCTATCGCGCATAGCCAGGACACCGCCGGCCCGATGGCGCGCACGGTGCGCGATGCCGCGATTCTGTTGGGCGTGCTGGCCGGGCAGGACCCGCGCGATGCCGCGACCAAAGCCGGCGCCGCTCACGTTCCACCGGACTACACAAAGTTTCTGGATGCCACCGGCTTGCGCGGAGCGCGCATCGGGGTCGCGCGAAAATTTTTCGGCTTCAACGCCGCCGTCGATCGCGTCATGGAGAACTGTCTGGCGGAGATGAAACGCCAGGGTGCGGAAATCATCGACCCCGCCGATCTACCTTCGCACGGCAAGTTCGGCGATGCCGAATCCGAGGTGCTGCATTACGAGTTCAAGACCGATGTGAATGCATATCTAGGCGCGCTCGGCGCATCAGTTCCGGTGCACACGCTGGCCGATGTCATCGCGTTCAACGAAAAGCACCGCGCCCAGGAGATGCCGTACTTCGAGCAGGAAACTTTCGTGAAATCCGAGGTGAAAGGGCCGCTCACGGAGCAAGCCTACCTGGACGCTTTGGCCCAGTGTCAGCAGCAATCGCGCGCCGAGGGTATCGACGCCGTCATCGCGCAGTTTCGCGTGGATGCGATCGTCGCGCCTACCGCCGGTCCGGCGTGGCTTACGGATTTAGTGAACGGCGATCACGATAGCGGCGGCTGCTCGACTCCCGCGGCCGTGGCTGGGTATCCGCATATCACGGTGCCGGCGGGCTTCATTCAAGGGCTGCCGGTAGGCATCTCGTTTTTCGGTGCGGCCTGGAGCGAACCCATTTTGCTCAAGCTGGCTTACAGCTTTGAGCAGGCGGTGAAAGCAAGGCAGGCTCCCCGCTTTCTGAAGACGGCTGACGTGCGGGCCTGACAAAACCCAATTTCTCGCAGAGACGCAGAGTACGCAGAGAACCCCAACACCTTTTTATTTTTTCTCTGCGTCTCTGCGAGAAACATTTTTCATCACCTTGCCGCCCTTCATCACGAACAGCACGCGCCGCACGGCGGTGATGTCGTCGAGCGGGTTGCCGTCGGTCGCCACCAAGTCGGCCTCGAAGCCTGGTGCCACCGTGCCAATTCGATCCGCCATTCCGAGCGATTCCGCTGCCAGCGACGTTCCGCTCACAATCACGTCCATCGGTTTCTGGCCGCCGTCGCGCACCCGGTACACGAATTCCTCGGCATTGCGTCCATGCGCCCCTGCCACTGCGTCCGTGCCGAGCACTACTTTGACGCCCTTCGCCATCGCCCGCCGCAGGACATCGGCCGTCAGCGGCAGAGCCCGTTCAAGGGTCGCGAATCCTTCCTCGGTGTAGTTGCCGATCCCTAGAAACTTCGGCTTATTCTCCAGATAGTTGTGCAGCACCAGAAAATTCGGATCGAAATACACGCCGCGCTCGCGCATCAGGTCCAGCAGGCTGTCATCGAGCGTGGTGCCGTGCTCGATCGACGTGCAACCGGCCAGCACTGCCGCCCGCGCGCCGTCGGAGGAATGCGCATGCACCACCGCCCGCAGCCCCTGCGCTTTGGCTTCGCCGCACGCCGCCTGAATTTGCGCGTCACTGATCGATTGCTCGCCGCCATCGCGAATGCTTCTGGTGGCGAATAGCTTGATGACGTCGGCCCCTTCGCGTTTGAGCTGCTGAACCACTTGCCGGATGATGCTCGGGCTGCCGGTGTTTTCACCCACCGCCCCGAGCGACGTAATCAGGCGAGGCCCCGGAATCTGGCCGCGTTCGATGGCGCCGCGCAGATCGCGATCGCTGAGCGCGCCCAGGCTCTGCACCGTCGTAAACCCAGCCATTAGCGTCGCGTAGGCGTTGCCGGCGGCGTCGAGCGGCGAGCCGTCCGGGGAAAGCCGCTGATTGCGGTCGAAGTACCAACTGATGTGGACATGGGTGTCGATCCAGCCCGGCATCACAGTGAAGCGGCTGAGGTCATAGGTAGGCTGTTGCTTGCTATGGGCGTCGACCTTCTCGATGCGCGTTCCGCGAACCACGATGGTGGCGTTGCGCAGGATGCCGCCCTTGCCGTCGAGCAGGCGCCCGGCACGGATCACAATGTTATCCTGGGCCCAGGCCGCCCCTATGGCGAGGCAGGTGATGAGGGCGGCTCTCATAGGTATATAATAGAAGCTTCCCCGGCAGCTTGGGCCTGTTATGTTCCTCAGCATCAAGGAGATGGAAGTCCGGAAGGTTAAGTTTGACCAGACCTTCCCGCCGGGTGAGATCGACTTTGTCGATGCCGGCGTCAAACAGGCTGGTCCGCTGCGTGCCACGGGCGAGGCTGAGCTGTTGGACAACACGGATGAGATCCGCATCAAGGGGAACCTCACCGTGGTGATGGAAGCGGAATGTGACCGCTGCCTCGGCCAAGCGATTTTCCCCATCGATGCGCCGTTTGACCTGTTTTACCAGCCCATGGCCGAGATCGCCGTGGAGGAAGAAGTCGCCATCGATCCAGGGGAAGCCGAGATTGGCTTTTATGAAGGCGACGGGCTGGAACTGGAGGATATACTAAGGGAGCAGGTCCTGTTGATGCTTCCTATGCAACGCACTTGCCGCACGGATTGCAAGGGTATTTGCCCGGTGTGCGGCAGGAACCGGAATGAGGTTTCCTGCGAGTGCCGGACGCATCCGGGCGACGATCGCTGGGCCGCGCTCCGCAATTTGTAGATTCAGAGAGAACGAGAACATGCCTAATCCAAAGAGACGACATTCCGCCGCGCGGCGAGGTAACCGGCGCGCTCACGATAGCCTGAAAAAGGTTTCGCTTTCCGAGTGCCCCAACTGTCACGAGGCTAAGCTTCCGCACCGGGTTTGCCCGCATTGCGGTCAATACAAAGGGCGGGAAGTTATCGAAGTCGCCGAGGCGTAACATGCGCGGCCATTGCGCCCCACCCTTTCGCGTATGGTGACGATTGCGGTCGACGCCATGGGCGCCGACAAGTCTCCCAAGCCTGAAATCGAAGGCGCCATCCGGGCAGCCAGAAGCCTGGGGGTCAAGGTTATTTTGGTGGGAAAGCACGATGTTCTGGAGCGCGAGCTGGCTCTGCACGATGGCCATCGCTCGCTTCCCATCGAGATTCAGCACGCGAGCGAGCAGGTCACCATGCATGACAGCGCCGCCAAGGCGGTGCGCAGCAAGCGTGACAGTTCGATGCGGGTGGCCTCGCGCATGGTTCGCGAAGGCCATGCTCAGGGATTCGTTTCCGCGGGCAACACGGGCGCGGTAATGGCTACCGCAAAGATGGTGCAGGGATTGGTTCCGGGCGTTGAGCGTCCCGCCCTGGCTGGCGTGTTTCCCACATTGTCGGGCAGACCGGTAGTCATGGTCGACGTTGGCGCCAATGTCGACTGCTCGCCGCGCATGCTGGCGCAGTTTGCCGTGATGGGCGAGATGTACTCGCGCGTCATTCTTCACCAGCACAATCCGCGTGTCGGACTGCTTTCGATCGGCGAAGAAGAGCATAAAGGCAACGAGGTTACCCGTGCCGCCACGCCGCTGCTCAAGTCGCTTCCGATCAATTTCATCGGCAACGTGGAAGGCCGCGACATCTATTCCGGCAAGGCGGATGTGATTGTTTGTGACGGCTTCATCGGGAATGTCGCGCTCAAAGTGAGCGAGGGCCTGGTCGAGATGATCACCGACATGCTGCACGAGTCTCTTGCGGCCACCATCACGCGCAAGATCGGCTACGTGCTCTCCCGTGCTGCCTTTACCGATTTCAAGCGCCGCGTGGATTATTCCGAGTATGGCGGCGCGCCGCTGCTGGGCGTCAAGGGCGTGTGTATCATTTGCCATGGCAGTTCCAACGCCAACGCCATCCGCAATGCCATCCGGGTGGCGGCGGAGTTTTCGAGCGGCCAGATTAACAAAGGCATCGAGACTGAATTTAAACGGTGGGCCGAAGTTGCGGTGACATAAGGCGCAACTTTTCGTCGAATCGATAGATCGAATTAACAGAATGAGAGCGGCGATCCTTCTAGCGGCGATTCTCCTGGCTGGCTCTGCGCGGGCGCAGAACCAAGTCGAATGGTCGCTTACGCTTGAACCTGCTAAGGCAGCTCCCGGTTCGAAGGTATTGGCGCGGCTGGAGGGCAAAATCGCCGCCGGCTGGCATCTTTATTCGCTCTCGACACCCAAGGGCGGCCCGATTCCTACGACTATTCGGCTCCTGGACGCAGCCGCCGTCGAGAGCCAGCGCACTTTCGAGCCCAAGCCCAAGCGCGCCCACGATCCCAATTTCAATCTGGACACCGAGACCTACGAAGGCGATGTCGCTTTCCTGCTTGAAGTCGCGGTTAAGAACGACGCGCCAGCCGGTCCCGCCGAGATTGGCGCCGAGATTCGCTATCAGGTATGCAGCGATAAGCTGTGCATTCCGCCGGTAAAGCGCCGTGCCGCAGCCACACTGACCATCGATGCGGCGGCGCCTGTGGCCGCATTGGCAATTCCTCCCGGCTACAGCGAGGCCAAGCCTGCGGCGGCATCGGCACCAACGGGAACGGCGACGCCTGCGAACACTGAGGACCTGAGTATTTTTCTACTGGCCGCGTTCGGCTTTGGCTTCCTGGCGATTTTCACGCCTTGCGTGTTTCCGATGATTCCGATCACCATGTCGTTCTTCCTGAATCGTCCGGAATCCACACGGCGGCAGGCAGTCACACAGGCGGCGATCTTCTGCCTCGGCATTATTGTATTGTTCTCCGGCCTGGGCCTGGTGACGACGGCAGTGCTCGGTCCGTTCGGCGTGGTGCAGTTGGGCTCTAATCCCTGGGTCAATGGACTGATCGCCGTGATCTTCATCGTCTTTGGCCTGAGCCTGCTCGGAGCGTTCGAAATTACGATTCCCTCTGTCATCCTGACCCGTTTAGATCGCGTCTCGCAGCAGGGCGGAACGCTGGGCACGCTGCTCATGGGGCTAACGTTTTCGCTGGCCTCCTTCGCCTGTGTCGGGCCGTTCGTCGGGACGCTGCTAGCCGCTTCCGTGCAAGGCGGCGGCACACGGCCACTGGCGGGCATGGCGGTTTTCGCCGCTGGCCTGGCCTCGCCCTTCTTCCTGCTGGCGATCTTCCCCGCCTATCTCAAACGCATGCCCAAGAGCGGCGGCTGGCTGGCGCGGGTGAAAGTCGTGATGGGCTTCATCATTCTGGCCATCATGCTGAAATATCTTTCCAGCGTGGATCAGGTGCTGCAGTGGAACGTGCTCACGCGCGAGCGCTTCCTGGCCGCGTGGGTGGTGCTGTTTGCCATGGCCGGGATTTACCTGCTGGGCTTCCTGCGCATGGAAGGCGTGTCCAAGGACGAATCGCTGGGCCTGGGCCGCTTGCTCACGGGAGCGTTCCTGGTGATTTTCGCCATCAGCCTGGTGCCGGGAATGTTCGGCGCGAGACTGGGAGAGTTGGACGCGTACGTGCCGTTGCCGACGGGTCAATCGGGCTTCGGAGCGGCCGGCGGCGCGGGCGGCGAGACCGCCATCGCCTGGATGAAGAATCAATTCCAGGAGGGTCTGGAGCGGGCCAAGCGGGAGAACAAGCTGGTATTCGTCAACTTCACCGGCTATGCCTGCACCAATTGCCACTGGATGAAATCCAACATGTTCCCGCGGCCGGAAATCGCGGCGGCCATGAAGCAGTTCGTGCTGGTCGAGCTTTATACAGATGGCTCCGACCCGGCATCCGAGCAGAATCAGGAACTGGAGCAGAAGCTTTTCCATACCATCGCCATTCCGTTCTACGGCATCTTCGATGGCGACGGCAAAGTGCTGGCCAGTTTCCCCGGCCAGACCCGCAACGCCCAGGAGTTTCTGGCATTCCTGAGTCAACCGGCTCCGGCGTCTGCGCCATCTGCTGCCGCGGCCACTTCCGCGTCCGCGTCCCCGAGCGTTCTGACGGATTTGGGGCTGAAAACCCTTGAAGGCGCGGCCTTCGACCCGACTGTAGTGTCGGATCGAGTGCTGGTTCTCAATTTTTGGGCGACCTGGTGCGTACCCTGCATTCGCGAGATACCCAATTTCAATCGTTTTAGCGAGGAGTGGGCGTCAAAAGGCGTGGAAGTGGTGGGAGTTTCACAAGATGAAGAGGGCGCGAGCGTGGTGAAACCGTTCCTGAGTAAACATCCCATAAAGTACCGGCTGGCGTTGGGTTCCGACGCCGCTTCGGAGAAATTTCAACCTACTCCGCTGCCAACAACAATTGTGTTCGATCGGCACGGAAAAGCCATCCAGCGTTTTCAAGGTTTCGCCCATCCCGAAGCCATCGAGGCCGCTGTCCGGCAGGCTCTTTAGCCGCGCTTTGAAGCGATACCCCCACATCTGATCCGCGCGAATTCTCAAGGAAAGCTTGCAAGAATACAAGTCCGGCGGTATCCTTTGTGCACCAGGATATAGGACTTAGGCCGATGCCGGTAGCGCCGCCAGCCATCGATCAGTTCGCGAAGGTACTGCTTCGCATGGGACCGCTCTGTCATTGGGCGATCGATAAACATTGCCGTTTCACGCAAGCTGCCGGAGACACCGCCCGGCTTTTCCACCAGTCGCCCGACCACCTGACAGGCCGTGGAATTTCCGAAGTCTCGAAACCCCGTATGGCGTTGCATTGGGGCTTGGCATTGGGGAAAGTGTTTGCCGGCGAAGCGCTGGTTGAGGAAATTTCGCTCGGCAATCCGGAATTCAAATACTTTGTCACTCATCTACCGGTTCGCAATGCAGAGGGCCAGGTAATATTCGCGGCGGGATTCGCTCACGATCCGCGCCAATGGGAAGCCGAGCCGGAACCCTGGAACGGCGATTTTCTCCAACAAATAGAAGCGTCGCGCGCCAAGACGGCTGATTTTCTGCATGACGACGTGGCGCAATCGTTGAGCGCCGCGGGCTTGCAACTCGATTTGCTGCGCATGGACCTGGAATCGACCGTGCCGGAAATTGCTTCGCGGACAGCCGAGATTCAGAGCTTGCTGGACGAAGCGCTACGCCGGGTACGGGAGTTCAATGCGGCCCACCTCAGGCCCGGGTCTTAATCCGCATGCCCTACGAAATCCTGCTGGTGGACGATCACAAGATCATGCGCGACGGCGTAAAAGCCCTCATCGAGCGCAGCCCTGAGTTTCAAGTGGTGGCGGAGGCCGAGAGCGGCCCCGACGCCATCCAGGT
>Ga0209579_10003320_pt1 | contig 11781 bp, 12 predicted proteins | sample Coa_R1_2_FD_187152 | JGI IMG/M metagenome (GOLD analysis project Ga0209579, IMG submission 187152) | Surface soil microbial communities from Centralia Pennsylvania, which are recovering from an underground coalmine fire - Coalmine... | ecosystem: Environmental > Terrestrial > Soil >... | reverse complement strand
CGAGGCGAAGCGCTACCGCGAGTCCGGCGAGCAGGCCTGACGCTCCGGGAAGCCTGGTACGTTCCTGCAATGCCGATCTACGAGTACAAGTGCCCGAACGGGCATCTGCTCGAGGTGTTCCACGGCATGAGCGAGCCGGGCCCCGAGCGCTGCGAGGTGTGTGGCGAGGGGCCGCTCGTCCGCGTGCTGCATCCGGTCGCGGTGCACTACAAGGGCTCGGGCTTCTACTCGACCGACTACGGCCGGGGCGGTCGTAAGGCGAAGGAAGCCGGCGACTCCTCGTCCGGCTCGGATTCGAGCAGCGGCGACTCGAAGAAGCCCGAGCCGGAGAAGAAGGCCGCCGAGGCCTGAGCCTCAGCCTGCGGTGAAGGCGGTCGCCGAGAGCCGGCCGTGCTCACACACCGGCGTGGGCGGCTCGATCGGCACGACCACGCTGCCGCCGCCGTTCGGCACGACGCGGAGCTTCGAGGCCCTCGCCTCGCACGTCTTTCCGACCGGCTCGCCCGGCCCTGGCACGTCGGGCGAGAAGCGCGCGGTGAGCCTTGCCGTACGGTCCGGGGCGAGCCGGACGAGCACCGCGGTCAGCTTGCCGGGCGCCGCCGCCTCCTGCAGGTGCGTCGGCAACGAGCCGCCGCGGGCGCCGAGGAGCGTCACCGTGGGGACGCCGGTCACGAAGCACGCCGTCCGGGAGCGGTTTCGCACCGTGAGCGCGTAGACGATGTTGCCGGCGCCGGCGCTCCCCGGAACGGCGCGGAACGTCCCGGTCAGCGCCTGGCCGGTGCAGGGCCCGATGGCGGCCGCGGCCGCGAATGCGGCGAGCAGCGTCAACTCGAGGTCAGCTCGTGCCCGACGGCGCAGCCGGGCGGATAGGTGTCGAGGCCAGGCGCCGGGAGCTGCGGCGCCGACTTGCCGAGGAACATCGCGAGCACGTTGACGTTGTCCTCGGCGGGCAGCAGGTCGCTGCCGGAACCGCTCGAGTCGCCGCCGAGGCGGCAGTGCAGCGCGCTCCCGCTCCCGGAGCGGAACTTGACCCAGCCGAGCTCGAACAGCTGCCAGGTCGTCAGGTCGGTCGCGACGGGCTTGACGTACGAGCCGCCGTCGAAGGGCAGGCTGATGAGCGTCCCGAACGAGGTGAGCTTCGAGAGCACCCCCTGGGTGACCGCCTGCTGCCGCTCCTGGCGCGTGAAGTCGTTCTCGGCCGGGTCGAGCCGGTTCTCGCGGATCCGCGAGTAGATGAGCGCCTCGCGGCCGTTCATCGTCTGCGTCCCCTTGTGGAAGCGCCAGCCCGGCCACTTGTCGCATTGCGCCTGCGTGGCGTAGGGGCAGTCGAAGCGGTTCGAGACGATCGCGCGCGGCACGTTCACGGTGATCCCGCCGAGGGCGTTGATCAGATCCTTGAAGTCGGCGAAGTTGACGACGACGACGTGATTGATCGGGATGCCCGTGTACTCGGCGACGGTCTTGATCGCGAGCTCGGGCCCGCCGGCCTGCATCGCGGCGTTGATCTTCGTGTCGCCGACGCCGGGGATGGGGACGCGGAGGTCCCGGGGGATCGAGAGGTACGCGATGCGGTGGTGCTTCGGGTCGGTGTGCACGAGCATGATCGAGTCCGAGTGGTCGTCGGCGGTCCGCCCCGGGAGCGGGGCGTTGTCGGTGCCGAGCACGAGGATCGTCGTCGCGTGCGTCGTCAGTAGGCCGCTCTGCTTCGTGAGCGCCGCGCGCGCGGCCGCGTCGAGCCGTTTGTTCGCCGCCTCGACGCCGCTTCGCACGGCGAAGAAGCTCGTGACCCCCCAGATCACGAACAGCAGGAGCAGCGTTCCGATCGCGATCGGGATCCAGCGCCGCCAGCGGAGGCGCCTGAGGAACGCGAACCGGCCGGCGGCAGCCGTCCGAACCGCGCCCGGGCCGCGGTAGCGGCCGCCTCGCGCGCTGCGCTCGCGAGGCTGCCTCGCGCCTCGCGGCGCCGGCACCTTCCCCTTCGCGCGCCCGCCCTTGTAGACGCGGTAGGGCTTGTCCGTCGGTGCCATCCGGCGAAGTAGGGTACCCGGCGGGCATGGCGGCCAACCGTGCGATCGGCGTCGACCTCGGCGGAACGAAGATCCTTGCCGGCGTCGTCGACGAGCAGGGCCACGTCCTCGCGACGGAGCAGCGGGAGACGCCGACCGGCTCGCAGGACGAGCTCCTCGACGCACTCACGAGGTCGGTTCGTGCGCTCCTCGCCTCCGAGATCGAGGCGGTCGGCTTCGGGATCCCGGCGCGTGTCGACAGGCGGACCGGGGTCGCGCTCGGCGCGGTCAACATCCCACTACACGAGCTGGCGCTCCGGGACGAGCTCGAACGACGCCTCGGGATGCCGGTCGCGGTCACGAACGATGCGAGCGCCGCCACGTTGGCCGAGTTCGCGCACGGGGCGGGGCGCGGCTCGACCGACCTGATCATGCTGACGCTCGGGACCGGCGTCGGCGGCGGGATCATCCTCGACGGCCGGCTCTACTCCGGTTGGGCCGAGCTCGGCCACATCGTGATCGTCGAGGACGGCGAGCCGTGCTATGGCGCCTGCTCCGGTCGCGGCCACGTCGAGGCGTACTGCTCCGGCCACGCCGCCGACGCGGTCGCCCGGAAGGTGCTCGGGCCGCAGGCGACCGCCCGCGACCTCGTCGAGCAGCGTCACCCGGCGCTCGAGCCGATCGGGAGGCATCTCGGCACGGCGATCGGCTCGCTGATCAACATCTTCGACCCGCAGGTCGTCGTGATCGGGGGCGGCTTCGGCGTCGCCGCCGGCGAGCTCCTGTTCGGGCCGGCGCGCGCCGCGATCCTGCGCGAGGCGCTGGCGCCTGCGGGGCAGGAGGTGCGGCTGGCGCTCGCCGAGCTGGGCGCACAGGCGGGGCTGATCGGCGCGGCGCTCGTCGGGTTCGAGGCCGCGCGCTAGTGCTGGCGGTCTGCGCGACGCCGATCGGAAACCTCGACGACATCACGCTGCGCGTCCTCGCCGAGCTCCGAGCGGCGGACTTCGTGCTCGCCGAGGACACGAGGCACACGCGCGGGCTGCTCGCGCGGCATGAGATCTCGGCGCGGCTCGTCTCCTACCACGAGCACAACGAGGCGGCCCGTGTCGCGGAGGTGCTCCCGCAGCTCGAGGCGGGCGCGCGTGCCGCTCTGGTCTCGGATGCAGGGCTACCGGGGATCTCGGATCCGGGCATGCGCCTCATTCGTGCCGCGCTCGCCGCTCGAGTGGAGGTGACGGTGCTGCCCGGGGCGTCCGCGGTCGAGACAGCGCTCGTCGCGAGCGGTCTCGCGGGCGAGCGCTACGCGTTCGTGGGCTTCCTGCCCCGGCGGCGCAACGAGCTCGACGCGCTCTGGACGCAGCTCGCCGGCTGGCCGGGGCCGGTGGTCGCGTTCGAGTCGCCGGCGCGGGTCGGAACGGCGCTTCGCTCGCTGCCGCCGGAGCGCGTCGTCGCCGTCTGCCGCGAGCTGACGAAGCGGTTCGAGGAGGTCGTCGTGGGTGCGGCCGGTGAGCTGGCGGACCGCTTCGCGACGACGAAGGGCGAGATCACGCTCGTAATCTCGCCCGCGCCGCCGGCGGAGGCCTCCTCGCCGTCGGAGCCTGCGCTTGCCGCCGTGCGCGACCTGGTGGGCGCGGGAACGCCGCGGCGGATCGCCGCGGACGTCGTTGCGCGGCTCACCGGTGCCCCACGGAATGGGCTTTACCGCGGCACTCTGTGACGAAACTGTAACCTTTTTTGACAACAGCGGCGGCCGTCTCTACGGTGGATTTCGTTCTCCAACGAGGCAACCAGAAGAGGTCGGCTCATGCGGCGGTTCCTGCTCGTCTCCCTCCTTACGCTCTCGCTCGCGCCCGCCGCACACGCGTGGACGTGGCCCGTCGACGGGTCGGTCCTGCAGCCGTTCTCGTTCGATCCGAATCACCCGTACGCGGCCGGGCAGCACCGCGCGATCGAGGTCGCCGGGGAGCTCGGCGAGGTCGTGCACGCGCCTGCGGCCGGCATTGTCGGCTGGACCGGCACGGTCCCGGTCAGCGGCCACTCGCTGACGATCGAGACCGCCGACGGCTGGTCGGTGACGCTCACCCACCTCGGCTCCGTCACGGTCGACAAGGGCGCGACTGTCGCCGAAGGCGACGGCGTCGGGACGATCGGACCGTCGACCGAGCCCGACGTGAGCCAGCCGTTCGTCGAGCTCGGCGTGCGCGCCACAAGCGACGATCAGGGCTACGTCGACCCGCTCGGGTTCCTGCCGGCGCAGCCCGTCGCCGCCCCGCCGGCGGACGCTGCGACCGCCGGGCTCGACGCTCCCGCTCCTCCTGCCGCCGCGACACCGGCGCCGGGGCCGGTCTCGCCTGCCGCGGCGGTCTCGGCGGCTCCGCCCGCGCCGGTCGCTCCCGGGCCCGCCGTGGGGGCTGCAGCGTCGGCGGTGGCGCCTGCCGCATCGCCTGTGCCGGCGGAGGCGCCCGCGCCGGCGTCCGGTGCATCCGTGCCTGCGACCGGCGGTGCGCCCGCTGCGCCGACTTCGGCGGCGCCGGCGAGCGGCCGCGCGTTGCCCGCCGTGCGCGGCGTCGTCGGCTCGACCGCGGCGGGAGGGCCGGCAGCGCCCGCGGCCGGCTCGGCGCAGGCCGCGTCAGAGGCGCGCGCGGCGCCCGCCTCGCGGGTGACGTCCGTCGTCACCGAGGCTGCGACCCCGGGCGTCCGCCAGGCGGGCTCGGAGCGGCGTGCCCAATCGGCTGCGTTGCCGAAGCGCGCGCCTGCGCAGGCGAGCACGCCGACGCGCAAACTCCCTCCGCCTGCAAAGCCGCGCCCGCGCGACGAGGTCCGGCCGGCGTCGGCGACCGCCACCGCGGCCTCGAGGCCGCTGGCGAGTCATCCCGTCGCGTCGCACCGGTCACGGGCCGCAGGCCGCGCGGTCACCTTCGCTCCGGAGCGTCCGGGGTGGACTGGTGGCCGGCGCTTGCTGCTCCTGCTTGCCCTGCCGTTCGCGTGCGCAGTCGCCGCGGCTGCGCTCGAGCTCGCCGCCCGGTTCGGGCGAGCACCCACGCGTACCATTGCTCACGATGACGTACTACCTGTCGACCCCGATCTACTACGTGAACGGCAAGCCGCACATCGGCCATGCCTACACGACGTGCGCCGCGGACATCCTGGTCCGTCACCGCCGCCAGCGCGGCGACGAGACGTTCTTCCTGACCGGCGTCGACGAGCACGCGACGAAGGTCTATCGGGTCGCGGAGGAGCAGGGCCTGCCGGTGCAAGAGTACGTCGACCAGATCGCGGAGGTCTGGCGGGAGCTGGCACCGCGGCTGAACGCCGCGCCGGACTTCTTCATCCGCACGAGCGATGAAGGCCACAAACGCTTCGTCCGCGAGTTCCTGCAGCGGATCTACGACAACGGCGATGTCTACGAAGACGTCTACATCGGGTTGTACTGCGTGGGCTGCGAGGAGTTCAAGTCCGAGGACGAGCTCGTCGACGGCAGGTGCCCCATTCACGGCACGGTGCCGGAGCGGATCGAGGAGAAGAACTACTTCTTCAGGCTCTCGGCCTACCAGGACCGACTGCTCGAGTTGTACGACGCGAGGCCCGACTTCGTGCTGCCCGATTTCCGGTTCAACGAGGCCCGAAGCTTCATCGCAGGCGGCCTGCAGGACTTCTCGATCAGCCGCGCGGGCCAGCCCTGGGGGATCCCGCTGCCTTGGGACGAGAGCCAGGTCGCCTATGTCTGGGCAGACGCGCTGATCAACTACGTAAGCGCCCTGACGTACGCCCGCCCGGGCGAGGACTTGCGGCCGAAGTTCTGGCCGGGTCGGCACCTGATGGCCAAGGACATCATCCGCTTCCACTGCGTCTACTGGCCGGCGATGCTGCTCTCGGCAGGCTACGAGGTGCCGAAGCAGATGTTCGTCCACGGCTACCTGCTGCTGGACGACCAGAAGGTGTCGAAGTCGCTTGGCAACGTCGTCGATCCGCTCGAGCTGATCGACGTGTACGGTGCCGACCCGATCCGGTACTGGTGTGCCCGCGCGGTCTCGTTCGGGCAGGACGGGAGCGCGTCGGTCGAGGGGATTCGCGAGCGCTACGAACGCGAGCTCGGCAACGACCTCGGCAACCTGCTCTCGCGAACGACGGCGATGATCGAGCGCTACCGCAACGGCCGGATCGAGACGAGCGTGCGGCGCAACGAGGAGCTCGCCGCGGCGGTCGACGAGATGCGGGCGACGGCGGGGCGCGACCTCGACCGCTACGACATCACGTCGGCAATCGATGCGATCTGGAGCTTTGTCCGCCGCCTCAACCGCTACGTCACCGACCGTGCTCCGTGGGTCGTCGCGAAGGACCCGTCGCGTGCCGCCGAGCTGGACGCGATCCTGTACGACCTAGCCGACGGGCTGCGCGTGGTTGCGATCGCGCTCTCGAGCTATCTGCCCGAGACGGCTCCGCGCGTGCTCGCGGCGCTCGGCCAGCTCGGCGACCTCTCCTGGGACGGTGTCGCGTACGGCCTGCTCGTCCCCGCCGAGGGCATCGGCGGCGCGCCGCCGCTCTTCCCGCGCATCGATCCGCCGGACGAGCGCGCGGCTGCGTGATCGACACGCACGCCCATCTCGACCCCGGCGAGGCGGACGAGGTGCTCACTCGCGCGCGCGAGGCGGGGGTCGAGCGCGTCATCGCCGTCGCGACGACGGTCGCCGGCGCCGAGGAGACAGTCGCGCTCGCAGAACGGCACGATGGCGTCTACGCGTGCATCGGCATCCATCCCCACAACGCCGGCTCCGACGACGCCGGCCGCCTCGACGAGCTCGCGCCGCTGCTCGACCGCGCTCGTGTCGTCGCGGTCGGCGAGACGGGGCTCGACTACTTCCGCGATTACGCGCCGCGGGTCGCGCAGCAGCACCTCTTCGAGGAGGAGCTCGCGCTGGCGCGCGAGCACGGCAAGCCGGCGGTGATCCATACACGCGCGGCGGACGACGACACCGTGGCCGTCCTCTCCGGCTTCGACGGAACGGTCGTCCTGCATTGCTTCTCCTCGCCGGGTTTGCTCGAGCCGGCACTCGAGCACGGGTGGTACGTCTCGTTCGCCGGTAACGTCACGTATCCGAACGCGTACGAGCTGCGCGCGGCCGCGCGCGGGGTTCCCTCAGACCGCCTCCTCGCCGAGACGGACAGTCCGTACCTGGCGCCGCAGGCGATGCGCGGCCGCCGCAACGAGCCAGCGAACGTCCTCTACACGCTCGCGGCCCTCGCCGAGGCGCGCGGCGTGGACACCGCGGAGCTGGCCGAGCAGATCGACGCCAACGCGACCGCCGCCTTCTCGCTGTGACCGTCGTCCCCAAGAAGCGCCTCGGCCAGCACTTCCTGGTCGACGAGAACATCCTGCGGGTGATCGGGCGCCTCGCCGGCCTCTCGCGAGACGACATCGTGCTCGAGATCGGCCCGGGGCTCGGCGTGCTGACGCGATTCCTCGCCGACCGGGTCGCGTTCGTGCACGCCGTCGAGCTCGACCGGGCCCTCGAGCCCGAGCTTCGCGACGTGCCGCGCGCGGAGCTCCATTGGGGGGACGCGCTCACGCTCGACCTCGGCGCGCTCGAGCCGCCGCCGGGCAAGCTCGTCTCGAACCTCCCGTACAACGTCGCGACGCCGATCGTCGTCGAGAGCATCGAGCGGCTGCCGACCGTGCAGGCCTGGTGCGTGATGGTGCAGCGCGAGGTCGCCGACCGCTTCTTCGCCGTGCCCGGAACGAAGGCGTACGGAGCCGTCTCGGTACTGGTCCAGCTCGCGACCGAGCGCACAGGGTTCCATCCGGTCTCGCGCGAAGTCTTCCGTCCGCGGCCGAACGTCGACTCGGCGCTCGTCGCGTTCCACCGCAGGGCGTCCGGCGTCGGGCCGCCGGTGCGGCGAGTCGTCGATTCCGCCTTCGCGCACCGGCGCAAGACGCTTGCGAACTCGCTCGCGCTCGCCGGAGTCGCGTCGCGGGAGGACGCAACTGCAGCGCTCGCCACGATCGGACGTGCGCCCGCGTCGCGCGCGGAGGAGCTCGCGCCGCAGGAGTTCGTCGCGCTCGCCGACGCGCTCGCGTGAAGGCCTACGCCAAGCTCAATCTGGCGCTGCTCGTCGGACCGCTCCGCGACGACGGCAAGCACGAGGTCGCGACGGTGCTCCAACGCCTCGAGCTGTGCGACGAGGTGGAAGTCGAGCGAGCCGAACGGGGGCCGGTCGATGTGCAGACGGCGGTCGAGGGCGCCTCTCCGCCGATCGTCGACAACATCGTCGCGCGGGCGCTCGTCGCGATCTCGCGGGAAGCCGCCGTCGAGCCCGCGTGGCGAGCGAGCATCGACAAGCGGATCCCGGTCGCGGCCGGCCTCGGCGGCGGCAGCTCGGACGCCGCCGCCGCACTTCGACTCGCCAACGGCCTGCTCGACGAGCTCGTGCCCGACGCGTCCCTGCGTCGCCTCGCCCGGGCTCTGGGCGCCGACGTGCCCTTCTTCCTGGCGACGGGCCCGCAGCTCGGAACAGGCGACGGCTCGACGCTCCACCCGGTCGACCCGCCTCAGGCCTGGACCTGCCTCCTGCTCCTGCCGGACGGCGCCGCGAAGGAGTCGACGGCGACGGTGTACGGCCGCTACGAAGGAGAGCACGGGTTCGCCGCGCGACGCGCGCGGCTGCTCGACGCCATCGAGGCGGGCGATCTCGCGGCTCTGCCGCCGAACGACCTCGTCTCGTCGCCGTTCGCAACCGAGCTCCGCGGGCTGGGAGCGTTCAGGGCCGACGTGACCGGCGCGGGCCCCGTCGTCTACGGTCTCTTTCGAGAGCGCAGGATGGCCGACGCCGCCGCCGCTACCCTGGCCGGCCGCGGCCGGACGTGGATTACGGAGCCGGCGTGGTAGCTTAGATCTGGCTATGAGCGAACACGCGCTGTCGAGGCCCGGGGGCTACCTGCGCCAGCATCGCGTGCGCCTGACGCTCTGGATCGCCGTCGTCGAAGGCCTCCTCGTCGTCGTCCACGTCTTGCCGAAGCTGGCGGTCTACGGACTCGCCGTCATCGCGCTCCTCTTCTGGTTCGGCGTCGCACGCAACTACAAGTCGAACCTGGCGCGCCAGACGAGCTGGATCTTCGCTGCCTCGCAAGCGGTCGCCGTGCTCGTGCCGATCATCTGGCAGGTGACGAAGCTCGTCGTCGCAATCGCGATCGTCGTCGCGATCGCGGTCGCCGCGCTCTACTTCCTCTTCGCCGAGCGCGACAAAGCCTGACCCGCGCCTATACTCGCGGCGCAGCGAGCACCCCGGTCTCGCTCGTCCTAGACTCGAACATGGTGGGGCATAGCCAAGTGCAGCGGCTTCGTCCGCGTCGCGCGGGGCGCGGGGCGCGTGCGTTCCTATACTCGAAATGGTGGGGCGTAGCCAAGTGGTAAGGCAGCGGGTTTTGGTCCCGCGATCCCAGGTTCGAATCCTGGCGCCCCAGCCATCCTGACGTGAGCGACCTGCCGATCGCAGCCGTCGTCATGGCCGCCGGGCTCGGCACGCGGATGCGGTCCGCGGTTCCGAAACACCTGCATCCCCTGCTCGGGCGTCGCCTCGTCGACTGGGTGATCGAGGCGGCGCGCGCAGCCGGTGCTGTGCGCATCGTCGTCGTCACCTCACCTGAGGCGCGCGACAGCTTCGTCGGGGTCGAGGTCGCGGTGCAGGAGCATCCGCTCGGCACCGGGGATGCGGTTCGCGCCGCTCGCGCCGCGCTCGCGGACTTCGCCGGCGACGTGCTCGTGCTGAACGGCGACGTCCCGGCGCTCACGGGTGCGCTCCTCGACGAGCTCGTCGAAGCGCACCGGCGCGAGCGGGCGACCGCGACGGTTCTCTCGTTCGAGCCGCCGGATCCGCGGGCGTACGGGCGGGTCGTGCGTGACGGCGGCAATCGGCTCGCGCGCATCGTCGAGGCGCGCGACGCCAGCCCGAGCGAGCTCGAGCTCAGCGAGGTCAACTCCGGCATCTACGTCTTCGAGGCGGGCAAGCTGTGGCCGGCTCTCGACCGGCTCGAGCCGCACAACGCGCAGGGCGAGCTGTACGTGACCGACACGATCGGCCTCCTGGTCTCCGCCGGGGAGCCCGTCGCGGTTCACGTCGCGCCGGATCCGCTCGAGGTGGAAGGCATCAACACGCGTGCGGAGCTCGCCGCGGCGGCGGCCGGGCTCCGGGACCGGATCAACCGCGAGCACATGCTGGCCGGCGTCACGATCGTCGACCCTCAGAGCGCGTGGATCGACGCCGAGGTCGAGCTCGAACCCGATGCGACGGTGCATCCGTTCGTCGTCCTGCGCGGCTCGACCCGTGTCGGCGCGGGCGCGGAAATCCTCTCGCACACCGTCGCCCACGACGCCGAGATCGGCAGCGGCGCGACGGTCGGCCCGTTCTGTTACCTTCGCCCCGGGACGGTGCTCGAGCCCGATTCGAAAGCAGGCACGTTCGTGGAGATGAAGAACTCGCGCGTGGGGGAGCGGACGAAGGTGCCGCACCTCTCCTACATCGGCGACGCCGACATCGGCGCGGACACGAACGTCGGTGCCGGCACGATCACCGCCAACTTTTCGCATCGGGAAGGCGCGCCGAAAGGCCGCACCAGGATCGGCAACAACGTCAGGACCGGGATCCAGAATGGTTTCGTCGCCCCCGTGGAGGTGGGAGACGGTGCATGGACAGCCGCCGGATCGGTGATCACAAAGGACGTCCCTGCAGACGCACTCGCGGTTGCCCGCGCGCGACAGGAGAACAAGGAAGGCTATGCAGCCCGCCACCGGAACGACTGAGCTCGCCCTCCCGGGGCTCGACGTGAACGAGCCGCACGACGACCCCAAGCCCGGCCACTGGATCGAGCGCGGGCCGCAGAAGCGGCTCATGGTCTTCGCCGGCCGCTCGCATCCCGATCTCGCCGCCCGGATCGCCGAGCAGCTCGACGTCGAGCTCGGCGAGGTGACGCTCGAGACGTTCGCGAACGGCGAGACGTACATCCGCTACGACGAGTCGATTCGCGGCGCGGACGTCTTCATCGTCCAGACCGGCTGCGACCCGATCGACCGCAACCTCGTCGAGCTGCTCTTCATGATCCAGGCGGCGAAGCTCGGGTCGGCGAAGCGGATTACCGCGGTTATGCCGCTGTACCCGTACGCGCGGCAGGATCGGAAGGCCAAGCCGCGCGAGCCGATCTCGGCGCGGCTCGTCGCCGACATGATCCAGGTTGCCGGCGCCGACCGCGTCTTGACGATGGACCTGCACGCAGGCCAGATCCAGGGGTTCTTCTCGATCCCGGTCGACCACATGACAGCGCTACCGCTCTTCGCGCGGCACTTCCGAGATCTCGGCCTGACGGGCGAGGAGATCGTCTCGGTCTCGCCCGACGCGGGCCGCGCGAAGCAGGCAGTTCGCTTCGCGGAGAAGATCGAGGCGAACTTCGCAATCATGCACAAGTCGCGCCCGAGCCACGACGTCGCGACCGTGACCGAGATCGCCGGCCGCGTCGAAGGGCGGATCGCGATCCTCGGCGACGACGTGATCATGACCGGCGACACGATGCGCAAGAACGTCCGCGCGTTGAAGGAGCGCGGCGCGCGCGAGGTGTGGCTCTTCGCGACGCACGGCCTCTTCTGCGACGACGCCCTGCAGCGCTTCGGGGCCGACGACAACATCAAGGGAATCGTGGTCACCGACACGGTCCCGATCGACCCGCTCGACAGGCCCGAGAAACTCACCGTGCTGCCGGTGTCGGGCCTTCTGGCCGAGACGATTATGA
>Ga0209579_10003319_pt1 | contig 11788 bp, 9 predicted proteins | sample Coa_R1_2_FD_187152 | JGI IMG/M metagenome (GOLD analysis project Ga0209579, IMG submission 187152) | Surface soil microbial communities from Centralia Pennsylvania, which are recovering from an underground coalmine fire - Coalmine... | ecosystem: Environmental > Terrestrial > Soil > Unclassified... | reverse complement strand
AATAAGGCTCAAGTTTCATCCGGGCGGGATGCGTGGGTGAAGGCAGAGTATGAGTGTCGGGCATTTCTGACACCTGATTCGGATAAACTTCGACTCTAAGAGCCAGCGGGGTAACGTGCAATGGAACTAGGCGTAAGGGTTAATGCCGGGTCGGACCACGAGGCTGAAGAGATGCCTTTCGACGGCTTCGAGTGGCCGTCGGTCAATATTCATGGCCTGAAACAGGCTCGTACGACCCCGAGGTCTGAGCGTTTTTCAGTGAATCCGCCCAATCAGGTGCCCCGGAAACCGTCGGCACCGAACCGCGTCTTGCCAGGCGATCTCGGACCCTGCCTCTACTTCGGGCCTGCCGGACAGCGCTGCGATCGCCGCGCCACTCGGGATGGCTTCTGCCAACGCCATCAGAAGGGCATGCCTACGATTTCGGCGCCATTCTTAACACCCAAGAAGCTGGCAGCATTCTTGATCGCTCTCGCGATGCTATGGCCAGAGTTGACTAGATTTCTTAGCGCGCTTGCTCGTCTGTTGCGTTAGCACCGCTCAGACACCAAAACAGATTCCTGTGCATTCAGAAGTCTGTCTTCAATCCCGAAATTCAGGGTAAAATCCGCCCATGTCAAAATTACTCGAAGGCAAGACTGCAGTTGTTCTCGGTGTGTGGAATAAATGGAGCATCGCCTATGCGATCGCGCAGGCGTTCGTGCGCGAAGGCGCCACGCTGCTGCTCACATACCAGAACGATCGCGCAAAGCCGACCGTCGAAGAATTGGGCAAAGAACTCGGCGCCAAAGCGTTTTTCCCGTGCGATGTCCAGCAGCAATCCGATATCGATAATCTGGCTACGGCGGTGAAAGCACAGGGTCACAGGCTCGACGCTGTCGTTCACTGTCTCGCCTTCGCAAACCACGAAGACCTTGGCAATCCGTTCGTCAATACCTCGCGGGCTGGTTTCCAGCTTGCGCTCGAGGTGAGCGCGTTTTCGCTCGTGGCTGTCTCGAAAGCGCTGGTCCCGCTAATGTCCGACGGCGGCGCGATCATGACGCTCACTTATCTCGGATCGACGCGGGTTGTGACGAATTACAACATCATGGGCGTGGCCAAGGCCGCGCTTGAAGCATCGGTGAAGTATCTCGCTAGCGAACTTGGCAAGAACAAGATTCGAGTCAACGCGATTTCCGCCGGTCCCATCAAGACGATTTCCGCGCGGGGGATCAAGGATTTTTCGAAGGTGCTGGAGTTTGTCGCCCAACACGCTCCGCTGCGCCGTAATACCGATATCGCTGAGGTCGCCGACACTGCGGTTTTTCTTGCGAGCGATTTGGGCCGCGGTGTGACGGGGAATACAATCTATGTCGATGCCGGCTTCCAGATCATGGCTCTGGACCCGCCGTCTTAAACAACGTCACGTCACCGAGAAAATCCCGCAATCGTCGTGAATCACGATCTTCCGCGTGTCCTCGGCGACGTGCTCGAGTTCGATCCGTATCACGGGCCAATCCGTTCGCAATGTAAACCTCTCAGGCCACTCGACAAGCACCACCGCTGGCTCTGACAGCACGTCCTCCAGGCCAAGCGTCTCGAAATCGTGAGAATCGCCGATCCGGTAGAGGTCCACATGATAAACGCGCGAGCCGTTTCCGTATTTGTGTACGAGCGTGAAAGTTGGGCTCGTAACTTCATCTTCGCGAGCTGCACCCGCTCCGCTGACAATTCCCTTCGTAAGGGTCGTCTTGCCGGCCCCCAGTTCGCCCGATAGTAAAATAAGAACAGGCGGCTTGAGCCGCGCTCCAAGGTCGCGGCCTAATTGGATGGTCTCTTCGGAGGAGTGCGTCACGATCTCGCGGCTAGACACGGCCCGACTCGGCGAAAAACTGTTGGTAGGCGCGCGGAATTGAGCGGATCAAGTCGGTTGCCATCAGGGGCGCTTCGCCCGAGTCTGCGTAGGCTATGTCGCCGGCGAGGCCGTGCAGGTAGACGCCCAAGCAAAGCGCAGCCGCGCCTGCGCCGTGTTGAGCTATGAGGCCAGTCAGGATCCCAGTCAGCACATCTCCTGTGCCACCCGTCGCCATGCCGGCATTCCCCGTGGAATTGATCCAGGCGTCGCCATTGGGAGCAGCAATTACGGTTTGGTGCCCCTTCAAAATGACGAACGCGTTCCACTCCGCCGCGGCCTTTCGAGCTACTTCGAGGCGCCGCGACTGAATCTGTTTTGTATCGCTGCCAACCAGCCTTGCCATTTCGCCCGGATGAGGAGTCACAGCCAACATCTTGCGCGCTGCTTTCAAGTCTTGTGCATGGCCGCCGAAAGCGTTTAGCCCGTCTGCATCGAGCACGATTGGTATGTCCAAATACTTTGCGACCACCGTGCGGACAAATTGTACGGTTTCGGTCTGCGTCGTCAGCCCGGGTCCGATTCCAATTGCGCTCTTGCCCTTCACGATCCCGTTGAAGCGCTCGTATTCGAGTGCCCGCAAAGAAATACTGCCTGTCTCGGTTGCCGGCAACGGTTCCGTCATCACCTCTGGATTCGGCACAGCCACGAGTGGCAAGACAGGCTCCGTCACTGCCGCTGTAACGAGTCCTGCCCCAATCCGCAATGCCGCCCAAGACGCCATGACCGCCGCACCACTCTTTCCGACCGAGCCTGCAACGATCAGCGCGTGGCCGTAGTTGCCCTTGTTGCCATCAGGCTTGCGAGGCAGCGCAAATTCAGAAAACTCACCGGTTTCGAGCCAACGCACAGTCCCCTTTCCAATCTCTTCGACCAATTCGCGGGGTGAGCCAATCTCGCGAACAAGCAATTCACCGACATATCCAGCCGCGTTGCCTAAAAACATTCCTATCTTCGGCGCTGTCAATGTAACTGTGTAATCGGCGGTAACGATGTTGCGACCCGAATCTTTCGTCTCCGCCCGATTTTCCAGGGTGGCACCATCCACATCAGCGGGCAGTCCTGACGGGATGTCAACCGCAATGACAATCCTTCCGCGCTCACGACCGTTCACTTCGTGGATCACTTCGCTCAGCAAACCTTCCACCGAACCCTTCACACCAGTCCCGAGTAATGCGTCAACGATGAGGTCCGCGGCGTTGACAGACGCCTTCGCAGTCTGCCAGTCGGAAGATGTACGCACCGTGCGAAGCTCGCCGCCCGACTTTTGCCAGCGATCTCGATTTACGGCTGCGTCCCCACGCATCTCGTCCTGAGCGGCAAACAGGATCACGATAGGCATCGCGCCCGCGTCAGCCAGATGTCGCGCAGCCACAAAGCCGTCCCCTCCGTTATTTCCCTTCCCGCACAGCACAATGATCCTCCGTGATTCGAGCCTCCGAAACCGCGCGGCCATAAAGTCAACGATGCTCTTGCCCGCGTTTTCCATCAGCGACAGGCTGGGAATACCATAGCGTTCGGTTGTGAGGCGATCGACTTCCCGCATCTCCGCGGCGGTTAGAATCTTCATGGCCAAAGTCTCATAGCTGCGTCTTTCCGAGTATATCGTGCCGCGCTCCATTCCAGCTGGCAGAGCTTGGCCTCAGGCCTTAAGTCACGTCGACACGGCAAAAAAAAGGGGCAGCGAGTATGTGCTCGCTGCCCCGAAAAGCAATCCTCCGTTCAGCCAGCTACGGGTGAACGATCGGACGCGTATTCCCGCTGCCGGCTGCGGCTGGTACACAAACGGGACCGGCGTCGGTGGTAAACGTGTCGTTGTCGGAGAACCAGTCATGGATCCCGGTCGAGTTAGACGAGTAGAACCACGAGAAGAACGCCAACTCCTGCAAGTGGTAGGTGAACCCGTTGCGGCCGCCAATCGGAGAGAAATTCGTCCCGCTGAGCGGGTCGCCCACCTCCAGATTGTTCTGGCAGAAACCCGGCGGCACTTGACCCACGCCACCCCAGGCTGGCGTTGGATTGTTGCCGAAAGGATCGTTCACGAACTCCGCGACCTCGTGGGACAAAGTGTTCGAGTCCCCTTGCGTCGGGCCAAAAACACCCGTGGTATCGAAGTCGGAAGGCGAATAGGCCTGGATCGGATTCGTCCCCGTGTTTCCGTGGTAGCCCAAGACACAGCAAGTGTTAAAGATGTCTGTAATTGGATTGAAGGCCAGCACGGTGTTGTAGAGCATGAAGATCGGGAAGTTACCCGCGTTCACCTGGGGCTGCAAAGCCGGTAGGACGTTGTTGTCAAGGAAAGCATCAAAGAAATCGATGTCAACGATTCCAAAAGGCCCGCAAGCGCCAAATTCCGGCGGAAGAGTAGTGCCAGAAGCGGCTGGCACCGTGATGACGATTGGCTGCAACGTCGTCACAGGATTGAGAAGCACCTGATAATTGTCAGGGTTCTTCAGCAGGTTATAGAATTCGGCGCGCTGGAATGCGTCGATATATTGCGTGTGACCCATATCGACTCCGCCGACAGAAATATCGTAGCTCTGGAAGATGGGTGATTGTTGAAACAGCTTTAGGGGATTGTTATTCGGAGCGGCCAAGCAGCTGTTGTCGTTTTTCGTTGGGTCAAACATGGTCACGCCCGGAGCCGACACAATCATATTGTTTGCGTCGAGGCCCGTGCCCACACTCTGAGTAACAACGATTACCGGCACGATAAATGTCTGAAGGTTAGTCGACTTGTTTCCGCTCTTTGAAGTGGGATCTGCGCCGACGATTACCCCGGTGTATTGCTGCCCATCACGGTCAGACTGGATGGTATAGGTGAAAAGTGGCAGTCCCGACTTCTTGCTCGCGCCCGTCGCCGCGACCTCGTTTTTTACAGCTTCACCGGTTTCCGCGTCCACCGCCTTGGTTGCGTGCATGATATGTAGCTTGGGGACTGCCTTTTTCTGTTCCTGCCCAAACGCCGCGGATGCAGCAGCGCTCAGGGCAGCCAACGCACAAACTGCCACCACAATGAGTTTGCGATCCACTTTGATCCTCCTCGTGAATTAATCAGATAGGCTGTCAATCATGCACACCCGTTGGTTGGCAGGCGTGCTCCTTCTCAGGCAGATTCCAGTTTGCAGTTCATATCTGGAAAACAAGCTTGCCGGACGGGTGGGCCATCCGAGCCTGTGTGACGCTGGCGCATATTCCTGCGAGGTCACTGCGATGTCAATAAAAAATATTGGAAGAATTAAAAAAGTTTATCTGCCTAGGCGTACCTGCCTCCCCATAACTCGCTTCGTCTGGTGTAAGCGTCATCCGAGTGTCCGCTTGTGCCATAAACGGACAGACTTTTGATCGAATTCGCGTTCCGTCGCCTATCAGGAACGCTTATGGCAGCCATTAATTACCCGCTCGACTCAATCCCGTTCAGAAGTTGGATACTCCAAGGCGCTATCCTGGAGCGCGAATACGGGGAGAAGTGACGGACAAGTTGTTTCGCCGAACTTAAGAAACTAGTCCATACGCACGACGACTACGGTCATATCATCAGCCTGTTCGGCTGAGCCGGCCCACTGTTCAGCGGCAGCAATTAGATTTTCTGCTGCACGCGGCGGCGGGACATTCGCCTGTCGGATCACCTCTTCCTTCAGCCGCTCCATGCCAAACTCCTCGCCGTACACGTTTTCAGGCTCGGTGAGGCCGTCGCTAAACGCCACAAGCACGCTTCCCGGCTCGACCTTCAAAGTGCCCTGCGTGTAGGGAACTTCCTCAAATAAGCCTACGACCGTTCCACCCTCGTCGAGCTGCTGCACTTTTCCTGCATTAACGAAAAATGGAGCCAAGTGTCCCGCATTCGTGTAGGTGAGAGTTTTTGCGTCGGAATCGTAGACCGAATAGAAGAAAGTGGCGTAACGATCATCGGATGTATTTTTGAAAAGCTGCTGGTTCAGCCGTTCAACAAGAGCGGCCGTACCGCCCCGCCCATCGAGCATGGCATTGCTGCGGAGCGAAGCCTGAAGGCTGGCCATCAATAGCGCCGCGGAGATTCCCTTTCCGCTGATGTCTGCAAGCGCAATGCCCAGGCGCGAAGGCCCGAGCGGTATGAAATCATAGTAGTCGCCACTCACCGAGCGAGCTGGCCGGCAAATCGCAGCGAGTTGAAGCCCCGGTAGTTGCGGGAGCGTATGTGGAAAGAGTTGCTGCTGCACTTCACGTGCGATGGAGAGTTCGTTTTCCAGGCGCTGGCGCTGTTGCTGTTCCTGGATCAGCTCCGAGACCGACGCCGTCATTTCGTTGAACGATTCGCCCAGTGCTCCAAGCTGATCGTGCTGATGAACGCGGACGCGATGGCTAAAGTCGCCACGGCGGACTCGCAGCGTCGCGTCATACAAATCGCCTACTGCCCGCGTAATCGTGCGCGTGAGGACGATGCCGGTGACAAGCGCGCCCATCTCCAGCGCGAGAAAAATGATTCCAGCAAGCAGGAGAAGGTTTACGAGCAGCGGCCCTACCGCTCCAACGGACGTCAGCAAACGGCGATTGAGAGCCGAAGGACGCAGCGCGAAGGATGCAAGCACGGGCGCAGGGGCGGGGTCCGATCCGGGGTCATGATGCAGCGCCGCGATCGTCGAGGCCCCATTCACGCGTACGTCGAACCAATGAGCCGGTGGCCCCAGCGTCCGCCTGTGGCTTAGCACCTGCTGGCCCGGCACGTAGAGGCGGTTCTGAATCTCGAGCGAAATCCCAGTGCGGGGTTTCTCGGCAGACGGCTGAAGCAGCATCATCTGGACCGGTCCAAGCTCGGAACTGAGGCTATCAAGAAAGTCGGGCGTCACCGGAGCCCCTACGAGCACGAAGATATCCCCCGCGCGAGTGGGGCGGCTTTGGGCGGAGGCAATCCAAATGTGGTGCTCGAATTCAATGATGCCGGAGTATTCACGGCCGTTTCCCGCCCCAACCAGGTGCTGGCCACGATTGAGCAGCACGCGGATACCAGGCCATTCCCGCTGGGCTGCGGCGATCAAGACTGCTACTTCAGGCCGGGAAAGGATCGCTTCATCGTGAGGCGAGATACCTCGATTTGCTTCGTCTTCGATTGCGCTCGCGATGGCTTCCCCGTTTCCGGCAACCATGCTTATGCGTTCCTGCAAACCGTCGTGAAGAAGGTGCGCGCCAAGCTCAAGATACAGGCCGTAGGCGGCGAGACCGGCCATGCTAAGCAGAAGAACAACGGGCACAACGGCTATCAGTATGTAAGCGACGATCAGGCGATTGCGGAGGCGCCACAGCAAATAATTTCGGAACCACGGCATAAGCCGAATGACAAAGTAAATCACGGAGATGAAGCTCAGGAAAAAAAGCAGCCCGGTGAACGGCAGCCTCATCCCCGCAAAAGCGAAGAGGCGAAAAATCACATAGAGACCAAGCACGCTCAACGCGATGCGGTCGAACGCCGAGGTGCGTCGGAGAAAAACGATAAGGCGGCGTGGGGAGAGTTGGGGCACGATCGTAGGCGCTGTGCTCGCTATGCGCGAGCCTCGGAAGAACAATGATAACCCGAAGATGAATGGAACGCGACAGAGCCGCATTGCGAACGAATGTGGCAGCTTAGGCGCGACTGAGCGTGCGCGTTCTATCGCTCAAACGCCTCGCCGACTACATGGCTGAGCGGTCGTTCTTCTGAACCCGGCTGTGATAACGGCTGTACGTGAAATAGATCACCAAACCGATGGCGAGCCAAATGATCAACCGTGCCCAGTTGATCCAGCCGAGCTTGTACATCATGTAGCCATTGAAGACGATGCCCATGATCGGGACAAAAGGCACCCAGGGAGTGCGGAACGGACGAGGCTGCTCAGGATTCGTGCGGCGGAGAACCAGGATGGCGATGCAAACAATGACGAACGCGAGTAGCGTGCCGATATTCACCATCCTGCCGATGTCGTCGATCGGAACTGTGCTTCCGACGATCGCAGCCAGCAGACCCACCAGAATCGTGTTTTTGTATGGCGTGCGAAATCTTGGGTGGATTGCTGCGAAGAATTTGCGAGGCAAGAGCCCGTCATTGGCCATCGAGTAAAGCACGCGCGTCTGCCCTAGCAACATAACCAGCATAACGCTTGTGAGCCCCGCAAGAGCGCCGGCGGTGATCAAATAAGAAGCTTTCGTAAGGCCGCGATCGAGGAAGGCAACCGCCAGCGGCGCTTCAATGTTAATTTCCTTCCACGGCACCATTCCTGTGAGAACAGCAGCCACGAGGATGTAAAGAATCGTACAGACACAGAGCGAAGCGATGATTCCGATGGGCAGATCCCGCTGCGGATTTTTTGCTTCCTGCGCGGTTGTCGAAACAGCGTCGAAACCAATGTAAGCAAAAAAGATGTAAGCCGCCCCGGCACCAATTCCTGAAAATCCCATGGGCGCGAACGTGTGCCAATCGTGGCCCCAGTTGCCGGGGTTCACATACTTGAATCCGAGCGCGATGATAAAAAGAACCACGGCGACCTTGATGAAAACGATGCCGGCATTGAATGTAGCGCTCTCTTGAATTCCGACCACTAGAATTGCGGTAATCACAAGCGCGATTACGAACGCCGGTAAATTGAAGCCGATCTCCATGCCGAAGAGTCGCGGCGCATTGACCAAGTCGTGTGCGCGCCGCACCAGTTCCGGAGACTGCGCGCTCAGAATGTCGCCAACTCTGGCGAGGTATGCCTGCGTCCCCACTACCAGGCTCGAATCGGAAGCGCTCGCCATCTGCCTCGCGATCACATTCTCCGCCGTTCGTAGCGCGGTCCAGTGATCGTAGGCGAGCCAGAGCGGTATTTTCAGGCCGAAGATATTCAGAAATTCGACGAAATGATTCGACCACCCCGAGGAAACGGTGCTCGCACCCATCGCGTATTCGAGAGTCAAATCCCAGCCGATAATCCACGCGAAGAGCTCGCCGAGCGCCGCGTACGCGTATGTGTAAGCGCTTCCCGCCAGCGGTATCAGTGCGGCAAACTCGGCATAGCAGAGGCCGGCAAATGCGCAACCGAATCCCGAAATTATGAAGGAGAGAGTAAGCCCCGGTCCGGCGTAGTGAGCTCCCAGCCCCGAGAGAACGAAAATCCCAGCCCCGATGATGGCGCCAACGCCCAGGGCGGTGAGTGATACAGGTCCAAGCGTACGCTTTAACGTGTGTTCGCCGGTAGCCTTGGCTTCATTTAGCAGCCAATCCATCGGCTTTTTTCGCAATAGCGGGTTTCCGCTCTGCGCCGTTCTTTCTGCAACGTACGCTCGTTCGCCCATTTCGTTAACCAGCCTCCGGCGCTGCATCATCGGTACTTCCGTTCGACTTGTCGGCCATCTTCCACAGCCAATACACCGGAACTCCGAGTACAACGATGATGAGTCCCGGCCAGGTGTACTGTGGCTTATACCTCAATAATTGAATTTCCAGAAATACCGCCATGATGAGATACAGCGCGGGAAGAAATGGATATCCGATGGCGCGATAAGGCCGCTCCATATCAGGACGCTTCCAGCGAAGTACGAATAGCCCGCCGAGCGTCAGGATATAAAAGATTAGAACCGCAAAAATCAGGAAATCGAGCAGTTGACTGTAGGTTCCCGAAAGGCATAGCACTGAGCACCAAATCGCCTGAACGATCAGCGCCGCGCCGGGAGCATGGTGCCCGTTTACTTTGCCACACGATCGGAAGAAAAGCCGATCCTTCGCCATCGCGTAATAAATCCGCGCGCCCGATAAAATCAGACCATTGTTACAGCCAAAGCCCGAAATCAGAATGGCAATCGCCATCACGACAGCGCCAGCGGAGCCGAAGACTACTTCGGCCGCGGCGGTACCGACGCGGCCTTGCGACGCAAACTCGATGCCGCGAGCAATCGCGGTGGTTCCGTTGGGGTCGCCTGTGATTGGCAGAATTCGCAAATAAGCCACGTTGGCAAGCGTGTAGAGCAAAACGACGAGTCCCGCGCCGAAGGCAAGCGAAAGAGGCAGATTGCGGCTCGGATTTTTCACCTCGGCCGCGATAAATGTCACGTTATTCCACGCGTCCATCGCAAACAGCGACCCGACCATCGCCACGCCAACCACCGTGATCGTGCCGATCCACCAAGTGGGATTGTCGGGCGGATAAGGATGGAGGGCTGAAAGGCTAACGCCATCCCAGAAATGAGCGAAGTTCGTCGCGCGGGCTGCAGCGGTGGAGTAGAAGACGCCAAGAAGCGCGAGGGCGGCCAGGGATCCAATCTTCGCCACGGTAAAAATATTCTGAACAATCGAGCCGAGGCGAACGCCGCGCGTGTTGATCCACGTGACCACGACGATCGAGAGAATCGCCAGCAGATTCTGGCGGTTGAGTCCGACGTTGTAAGGACCGAGATCACCGAAGAAGAAATGCCAGGGGCCGAAGGTGCCAAGCTTCAGTATCCAGTCCGTAGGAGAAAACCAGGGGATCATCACAGCAGTGAAACGCGCAAAAGCTATCGCGACCGCCGCAATCGTCGCCGTTTGAATCACCAGGAGCATCGTCCAGCCGTAGAGAAAGCCCCAGAGAGGCCCAAGCGATTCGCGTAGATACACATACTGCCCGCCGGCCCGAGGCATCGCCGCGGCGAGCTCGCCATAGCTCAGCGCGCCGATCAGAGTCATCACTCCCGAGGCGAGCCAGACGGCGAGAAGCAGCGCCGGGCTTTTCACCTGGTGCGCAATATCCTGGGAGACGATAAAGATGCCGGAGCCAATCATCGAACCCGAGACGATCATCGTCGCGTCGAAAAGGCCGAGCCCTTTTACGAGCTCAGACTTTTCCGCCGCGATTCCGCTAACCGCTCCGATGGATTGCGCGTTTTCGGCGATCGTTTTCAAAAATTCTTCGCCACCTTGCCTGGCAGAGTTAGTCGCGTTCTGCCAGCACCCGACTTGAAATCGCGATGTATTCCGCCGCCCGCAGAACCGGCTTTGGCGTCGACAACAAGTCGCTGACAACCGCGATTGAATCCGCCCCCGCTCGGTATACCGCCTCGGCGGACTGTACCGTAATGCCGCCTATCGCTACCAGAGGTTTTCGCGTCAATTGCCTTGCCGCTCGGATTAAATCGAGCCCCACGACAGGGTCAGGATTCGCCTTGGTAGCCGTCGAGAAAATCGGCCCCACCGCTATATAGTCCGCCGAAGTAGCTGCTGCCGCTCGAAATTGCTCAAGGTTGTGTGTCGAAACTCCCACCCACAGGCCTCCACCGCAGCACGCGCGAGCCGCGTCAACCGGTAAATCATCCTGGCCAACGTGAACACCGCCAGCACCGATCATCGCGGCAATGTCCGGCCGATCGTTCACGATCACGCGGACGCCCTTCGGAGATAGACGGGCTACAAGGACCTTCGATGCTTCGAACACCGCGCGCGCCGAGGCATGCTTATCGCGCATTTGAATCAAGCCTACGCCATTTTCGGCAAGCACTTCGGGAATGCGGGCTTCGGAACTCGCGGCAGCAACATCAAGAATCGCGTAGAGAGGTGGAAAAGGCAGCGGCATCCAGTCTACTTCGCCGAGACCGCAATCGAACGCTCGATGAAGTGCGTGTCGAACTTCCCGGCCGCAAAATCGGGATCGGCGAGAATACGCCTCTGTAGCGGGATTGTAGTTTTCACGCCCTCCACGACGAAGCCCCCAAGCGCCCCTCGCATGCGAGCGATGGCTTCAGCACGGTCCCGTCCGTGGGCAATGATCTTTGCGATCAGCGAATCGTAATACGGGGGAATAACGGCATCCACATAGCAGGCAGTGTCCACCCGAACGCCCGGTCCGCCCGGAACTCGAAATGCGGTAATGCGCCCGGGGGAAGGCACAAAGGTGTCGGGATCCTCAGCATTGATGCGGCATTCGATAGCATGGCCTC
>Ga0209579_10003318_pt1 | contig 11794 bp, 13 predicted proteins | sample Coa_R1_2_FD_187152 | JGI IMG/M metagenome (GOLD analysis project Ga0209579, IMG submission 187152) | Surface soil microbial communities from Centralia Pennsylvania, which are recovering from an underground coalmine fire - Coalmine... | ecosystem: Environmental > Terrestrial > Soil >... | reverse complement strand
CGACCCTCCGCGTCCTCCTCGAGGACGAACGTCCGCGGCTCGTACTCCCACGGCACTCGGTAGTAGTCGAGCACCTTGGCGCACTCCAGCTCCGCCTGGCTGGCGAAGCGGGGTGGTTCGGAGCCGCGATAGACCTGGAAATCCCGGGATTCGAGCCCCATCCGACAGCCACGGTACCGATTCGGTCGGACGGTGAAACGCAGACGTAGACTTCGCCCGTGGCGGGGAAGAACGGGAGCGTGTTCACGATTGTCCAGCTCTCCGACCTGCACTGCGGGACGCAGTTCTTCCTGCCCAACCTGCTCGAGCGGGCGATCGCCGAGGTGAACGAGATCGGGCCGGACGTCGTCATCGTCTCCGGCGACCTGACGACGCACGGTTTCAAGGACGAATACGCCCTCGCGAAGCGCTACCTCGACGCCGTCGACTGCGAGTCGATGGTCGTCATCCCGGGCAACCACGACTCGCGCAACGTCGGCTACATCCACTTCGAGGAGCTGTGGGGCGACCGAAACTCGGTTCTGCGCTGCAACGGCGTCACGATCGTGGCGGTCGACTCGACGGAGCCGGATCTCGACAACGGGCAGATCGGCCGCGGCCGCTACCGCTGGATCGAGGAGCAATTCTCCGACCCGGCCGACCTGCGCGTGTTCGTCCTCCACCACCATCTGCTGCCGATCCCGGGGACCGGGCGCGAGCGCAATATCGTCAACGACGCCGGCGACGCGCTCGAGGCGCTGCAGCGCGCGCACGTCGACCTCGTGCTCGGCGGCCACAAGCACGTGCCGTACGCCTGGGAGCTCGAGGGGATGTTCATCGTCAACGCCGGAACCGTCTCGTCGTCGCGCCTCCGAGGAAACGGGAGACCCTGCTACAACCTCGTCGAGGTCGACGGCACACACGTGGACGTGTGGCGCAAGTACCCGTTCCACGGGCAGGAGAAGATCATCCAGTTCTCCACCGACACGCGGACCTACGAGAAATACACCGCGCGCATCGAAGACGAGGTGACGTCGCGATGAAGGCCCTTGCCATCGTCGATGGGGAGCACTATCCGGAAGTCGTGCGCGAGGCGCTCGCCGAGCTGCCGTACGAGTTCGTCGGCGTGCGCTTCGTCGGCGGGACGGAGAAGCTGCGCGGCACGCCCGACTACGGGCTGCCCGTCGTCGCCGAGGGGATGGGCGGAGCCGAGATCGCGGTCGATCTCTCCGACGAGCCGGTGCTCGATCCTCGCCGCCGCCTCGCGCTCGCGGCGGAGATGCTCGCCGAGGGGATCCCGTACGTCGGCGCCGACTTCCGCTTCGACCCGCCGACGTTCCACGCCGTCCACGTGCCCTCGATCGCGGTGATCGGGACGGGCAAGCGCGTCGGCAAGACGGCCGTCACGGCCCACGTCGCGCGGCTCCTAGCGCGCGACCGCGACGTCGTGGTCGTCGCGATGGGGCGCGGCGGGCCGGCCGAGCCGGAGCTCGTGTCGTCCCCGCCCGGCATGGACGAGCTTCTCGCGCGATCGCGTGCGGGACGGCACGCAGCCTCGGATCATCTCGAGACGGCCGCGCTCGCCGGCGTGCCGACGATCGGCTGCCGCCGAGCCGGCGGCGGTCTCGCGGGCGCCCCGTTCACGTCGAACGTGCTCGAGGGGACGCGCCTCGCGGAGAGCCTCGAGCCCGACGTCGTGGTCTTCGACGGCAGCGGCGCGACCATCCCACCGGTCGACGTGGACGCGCGCATCCTCGTCGCGCACGACGTCGAGTCGGGGCTCAACCCCTATCGAGTCCGGATCAGCGACCTCGTCCTGCGCCTCGGCGAGAACTTCGAGCTGCGGCTCCAGCCGGCGGAGCCGATCGAGGGCCGCGTCGCCGTCTTCACGGCCGGCCCGGCTGCCACCGGCCACCTCGAGGCCGACGTCGTCTACGTCTCGCACAACCTCGCACGCCGCGATCTCCTGCGCGAGGAGCTCGAGCACCTCGACGCCGACACGTATCTCGTCGAGCTCAAGGCGGCCGCGATCGACGTCGTCGCCGAGCACGCGCTCGAACGCGGCGCCCGCGTCGTCCTCGCCTGGAACGAGGTCGTCGCCGACGGGCTCGACGAAGCGGTCCTCGAGCTGCTCCCGCAGGGGGCGCGCGCATGACGGACAAGCCGCTCGTCATCCTCATCGGCGGTGCGACCGGGACCGGCAAGTCGACCGTCGCGACCGAGGTCGCGTACACGCTCGGGATCACGCGCCTGACGTCGACCGACTCGGTCCGGCAGACGCTGCGCGCGTTCTTCTCCTACGAGTTCATGCCGACGATCCACCACTCGAGCTTCGCCGCCGGCGAGGCGATGCCGGAGGCGGACGACCCGCTCGTCTCCGGCTTCCTCGAGCAGTCGCGCAACGTCCTCGTCGGCGTGCAGGCGTCGATCGACCGTGCGCTGCAGGAAGGCTGGTCGATCATCTTCGAGGGCGTCCACCTCGTCCCCGGCCTGCTGCCGATCGAGCACGAGCGCGCGACGGTCTGCCCGTTCATCCTCTCGATCGAGGACGAGACCGAGCATGCGTCGCACTTCTTCTCGCGCAACGAGGGCAGCGAACGGCCGCTGACGAACTACCTCGACCACTTTGCCGAGATCCGGCGGCTGCAGACGTTCGTCGTCAGGCGCGCGGAGCGCGAGGGCGTGCCGGTGATCGAGAACGTGGACGCGCACGAGACGTCGGCGGACGTGATCGAGCGCGTGAGGGCAGCGGCGGAGAAGGTCGCGTCGTGAGCGAGACGATCGAGGAGCAGGAGGCCGAGGAGGCGCACCTCGCCGAGGGCGTGCCCTGCATGTGCCAGGCATATCTGCGTGCGACCGAGCACGCCGCTCTCCTGTCCGCGCGCTGGCTCGGACGCGCCGACCAGGAGGGGGCCGAGGAGGCGGCCGCATCGGCGATGCGGCAGACGCTCGACCTGCTGCCGATCCGCGGACGTGTCGTCCTCGGCGCGTCCGAGGACACGGGTCTTGCGCCCGGCTCGATCATCGGGCGGGGCGGCATGGAGGTCGACCTCGCGCTCGATCCGCTCGAGGGGCGCGGCGTCGTGGCGCGGGGCGGCAATGGCGCCATGTCGATGATCGCGGTCACCGACCCGGGCCAGCTCATGTCCCTCCCGGACATGTACATGAGGAAGATGGCGGTCGGGCCTCGCGCACGCGGCGCCATCGACCTGCTGCGGCCGATGGGGCAGAACATCGAGGCGATCGCCGACGCCTTCGGCCGGCGCGTGAACGACGTGACGACGATCGTCCTCGACCGGCCCCGCCACCACGACCTGATCGAGGAGATCCGCGCCGCCGGCGCACGCATCAAGCTCATCCAGGACGGCGACGTCACCGCGGCGATCTCGGCTGCGATCCGGGGGACGAACGACCATCTCGCCGTGGGTATCGGCGGGACCCGGCAGGCGGTCCTGTCGGCGGCGGCGCTGCGCTGCCTGGGCGGCGAGCTGCAGGCGCAGTTCTGGCCGACGACGCGCGGCGAGATCGACGAGCTGCGCGCGCGCGGGATCGAGGACTACGCACACGTGTTCCACACGGAGGAGCTCGCACCGGGAGACGTGATCGTCGCCGCAACGGGTGTCTCGAACGGCGATCTCCTCCGCGGCGTTCGCTTCCTCGCCGACAGCGCGCGGACGCATTCCGTGCTCATGTGCACCCGTTGCAACTGGGTGCGCTTCGTCGACGGCATCCACTTCTTCGCGCGCGAGCGGCGCGAGGACGTGCGGCTCATGGGGTTCTGACTTCCGTACACTGCTTCCATGCCGACCAAGGACGACGTGCTCGAGGTTCTCCGACAGGTCGAGGATCCCGAGCTGGGGATGGACATCGTCGACCTCGGCCTCCTGTACGAGGTCGAGGTCGAGGGCCCGAAGGTGAAGGTGACCTACAGCCTGACGTCGATGGGCTGCCCGGCTGGGCCTCTCATCGCCGGGGACATCGAGCGCGCCGCGCGCGAGGTCGAGGGCGTCGAGGACGTCGAGCTCGAGCTGACGTTCGATCCGCCGTGGACGCCGGACAAGATGTCCGAGGACGCAAAGTTCATTTTAGGCTTTGGTTGAGCCAAATCCCAGCCTCTTAAGTTGACCGCGGGTACAAAAATGGGTACAACTCAGGGGAGTTGGAGACCCTCCGCGGAGGCCTGCGATGAAAGTCAGCATCCGAGTCGCACACTCGCGATGCTGTCCTAACCGGAACAGGACGACGCTTGAGAGCGTGAATGCTGCCTGCCGGCGCTCCGGCTGTCGTCCCGCGTACTTCACGCTCCACCGGCAGCGGGTCGGAAACGACCGGTACAAGCCCGTTAAGGGCGAGCGCGTCCACGACAAACAGACCGTCGAGCGCGAGCGTGATCGGCTGCAGCGCGAGCTCGACGCCGGGCGGCTCGGGCATGTCAAGCCGAAGGCGATCACCTTCCCGCATTGGGTTGACCGCTTCAGCGAAGTCCTCGCGAGCGCCGTCGACAAGGGCGATATCAAGCCGCGCACCGAGCGCGACTACGCGGAGTCGCTGCTGCTCGCGAAGGATGCGATCGGCTACATCGACGTTCGCCAGATCGGCGCGGCCGAGCTGCGTCGGTTCGATGACCTGCATGCAAAGCAATCGGCCGCGACTCGGGCGCGGCACCTGAAGCACCTGAGCCGCTGCCTCGCCGTTGCTCTCGACGACGGCTACCTGGACGCAAACCCGGTGCCGGCGTTCAAGCGGTCGCTCAAGTTACAGAAGCGGATCCCGAAGCGCGGCAAGGCGCCGTTCGAGGACGCCGAGCTCGTCCGGCTGTACGCCGCGCTCGACGACGAGGACGCGCCGGTGTATCGCTACATCGCCGAGTTCTCGGCCGAAACGGGTATGCGGATCGGCGAGCTGGCGGCGCTCGACTGGTCGCGGGTGAGCCTGGCAGAGCTCAGGGTAAGGGTCGAGTGGACCTGGAACGACAAAGACGGGCAGATCGCGTCGAAGACGGGGGAGGGGCGCACCATCTACTTGACACCGCAGGCGGCGGACGTCCTTGAACGATGGGCGAGGATCGCCGGCGATCCCGCTGACGGCCCGGTCTTTCCGAGCCCTGACAGTGGTGGCAGGCTGAGCATCCGCGCCATGCAGCGGCGCTTCGAAAAAGCGTTGGAGAACGCCGATATCCCCAAGGTGCATGCCGAGCTCGGCAAGCCGCGAAGCTTCCACAGCCTCCGGTACACGACGTCGGTGCTGATGCAGCGACGCGGCCTACACCCGCGCTACATCGAGCAGACGCTCGGTCACGGCACGCTCGAGCTGAGCTACGGCCTGTACGGCGGCTGGACGCCGGAGCAGCTCGCGGCAGAGGCAGCTCGGTCTACCCCCTTATCGGTATCTAGATAGACAACGGCTCAGAGATCCGTCGATGTGGGCTCTCCCGAGCGCAAGCCGCATGTGATCGGCAAGCAAAAGGTGAGCCGCACCAAATGAGCGGAACCAACCCCATGTCCCGATTCGTGTCCCGCTTCACCGATTAGTCCGTGCAGCGGTTCCAGTCACCTTCCAGATGGGCGTAGGCCTCGGTTTCGGGGTCGGCGGACGCCGATCGCCTCAGTTGGAGGTCGCTGAAGCGTCCGCTTACCCCTCGGGATACGGAGTTGCGCAGAATCGGCACTGCTTGGGATGAACTGCCTTCCCGAGCGCGTTCTGCATAACCGGGATGGTCTTCGTTAGAGGGGGCCGTCTTGCTCAGTACGAGCGTGGCATGCCCAGCACGTGCTCACTGACGTAGGCGAGTACGAGGTTGTTCGATACTGGCGCGACCGTGTACAGGCGCGTTTCGCGGAACTTCCGCTCGACGTCGTATTCGACGGCGAAGCCGTAGCCGCCGTAGGTGTCGATGCAGGCGTTCGCCGCTGCCCAGGAGGCCTCGGACGCGAGCAGCTTCGACATGTTTGCTTCGGCGCCGCACGGCTCCCCTCGGTCGTAGAGCCATGCGGCCTTATGGCGCACCAGGTCAGCGGCCTCAGTCGCTGCATGCGCGCGCGCAATGGGGAACTGGACGCCCTGGTTCGAGGCGATCGGCCGTCCGAAGACAACGCGCTTCGCTCCGTACTCGACAGCCTTCGCTATGAACCAGCGTGCGTCGCCGATGCACTCCGAGGCGATGAGGATCCGCTCGGCGTTCCAGCCGTCGAGGATGTACCGAAACCCCCTGCCCTCCTCGCCGATCAGCGCGGCCGCCGGTATCTCCACGTCGTCGAAAAAGATCTCCGTCGTCGCGTGGTTCATCATTGTCTTGACTGGACGAATGTCGAGGCCCTCGCTCGCCTCGCGCATGTCGACGAGGAAGACGGAGAGCCCGTCGGTCTTCCGTTCCACACGATCTTCGGGCGTCGTCCTGGCGAGGAGAAGCATGAGATCGGAATGCTCGGCCCGCGAAGTCCAGATCTTCTGCCCGCGCACCCGGTAACCACGGTTTGTCCGCGTCGCGGTCGTCTGGATCTTGGTCGTGTCCGAGCCGGTCGTCGGCTCGCTGACGCCGAACGCCTGAAGGCGAAGCTCTCCTGAAGCGATCTTCGGCAGGAACGCGGCCTTCTGCGCGGGACTACCATGCCGCAGAACGGTCCCCATCGTGTACATCTGCGCATGGCACGCCGCGGAGTTACACCCGCTGGCGTTGATCGTCTCGAGGATCACCGACGACGCGGCGATGCCGAGACCCGCGCCCCCGTACTCCTCGGGGATCAGCGCCGCGAGCCACCCGCTCTCGGTAAGCGCCGCGACGAACTCGATGGGGTAGCCGTCCGGCTCGAGTGCCCGCCAGTACGCGCCCGGGAACCGCGCGCACAGCTCGGCGACCGCAGCCCGGATTTCGAGCAGCTCCTGCGACAGGTCGAACCGCATGGAGGATTATGGCCCTGCGCGCGCCCCCTCTCCGGTCCAGCCTGTACGCGGGGCTCGCGAGTCAGGCGTATGCGGAAGGACCTGACAGGTCAACTGAAGCGCAGGCAGGAGGCTCTCCGGTTACGCTGGCTTCAACCGTGGAAGAGGCGGACGTATTCGCTGAGGGCATCCGCGATGCGGTCGATTCCTTACCGGCCGATCTTCGGGACGCACTCTCGAACGTCGAGGTCGTCGTCGAGGACGAACCGCCAGCGGGGCGGAGGCTGCTCGGCCTCTACCGGGGGGTCCCTCTGACGCGGCGAACGACGTCGTACGCGGCGGTGCTCCCCGACAAAATCACCATATTCCGGGGACCTATCGAGCGCCTCGCAGCCCACGATCCGGAACGCCTCCGAGCTGAGATACGCCACGTCGTCCTCCACGAAATCGCACACCACTTCGGCATCAGCGACCAGCGGCTAATCGAAATCGACCGATACTGAACGTAAAGGCTCGCAGGCGCGTGCGAGCGTCTTCGAGCCAGCGCGACCCTGACCACGACCCTTCCGATTGCTTTTCCGAGCGGCGCAGAGCTGTTTCCGATGCGGTCGCGCCTGCCATGGCAACTGGAGGTCGCGCCAGCCCGCAGCTCACTCTCGTCCGCCCCGGTTGCTTCGTCTTCGGCGCTCGACACACACCAGAAGCTAGGGCATAGGAGGCGACATTCTCAAAGGCCGCGAGATCGAGAGCCTGCTTCAGAGCCACATGCCCCGCGGTGAGACGGCAGCCCGCGACCGCGCCGAGCCCGACCATGCCGACGCCGAAGACGACGCACGTCGATCCTGCTTCAACCTTCGCCGTAAACATCGCCGCGCCCAACCCCGTCGACAAGCCACACGCGAACAGGCACGCATGCTCGAAGCGAGCCTCAGGACTGACCTTGGCGAGCGCGATCTCAGGCATCACGGTGTACTCGGCGAAGGTCGAGGTGCCCATGAAGTGCCGGATCGGTTCGCCGTTTCGCGCCAGTCTCGTCGTACCGTCCGGCAGAAACCCCTTGTTCTGCTGCTCCCGGAGCGCCAGGCAGAGATTTGTCTTGGTGCTTCGGCAATGCACACACTCCCGGCACTGATCTCGCTAGCACAGTCTCCGAAGCTGTCTGGACGACGATCACCCTCATCGACGGCATCTGGGTGGACGATCAAGTCCGGGACGATCAACTTCCCGGATGGCGTCTAATGGAGGTCGACCGTCAGACGGGTGAGCTGACGGGTCGGGAAGTCGCCGCGCTACATGAATCGCTTCGCGAGGTCGATCCCGAAGGCGTAGACGGGGCTCCGCTTTTCTAGACGGAGAAGCTGGATGCGCCAGTCTCCGCGAATGTCGCCTGACGAACGTCTTTGCACGCTGCTTGACTTCCTGCTCGCTGTGGAGAGACTTTGGTCATGCGGCGGCTCGGGGTTGTGCTGATCGTGTGCGGTGCTTTGTTCTCTGGGGCGTGGTCAGGCGCTGTTGCTGCATCGCCGAAGCCACCGCCGCGAAGTCCCTTCAACGCAACGATCGCGCTCGTGCCGGACCTGCAGGCGCGAGCCAAGCAGATGGTGATCGGGGCGCGGGACCTGCCGAAGGGTTGGGAGATAGATCCGAGGTGGTCTGCGGGAGAGGTCGCGAAGCTCGGGCCGGAGTGGAGCTGCAACGGGCACACGGCTGACCTGTCTGGGCTTGTCGTGAAGGGAGCCTGGAGCGCGCGTAGTCAGCTTCTAAACGATTCCGGAGATCCTTCGCTTGTAACGTCAACCGCGGTAGTCCTGGCCTCCCCGGAGCAGGCGCAGATGCTCTTCGATGTCGGCCGTACCTACTACCCGAAGTACTGTGAGATCGTTCGCAAACCGCAGCCCGGCGGCGTTGTGGTCGCCCTGGCAGAGCTGAAACTGCCCCACGTCGCCGAACAACAGACCCGCTTCCGCACCGCATTCCTTACGCCCATCTCAGCAGATTGGAGAGACTTCATCCTGCTCCGCAGAGGCCCAGTGCTTGGGATACTCGAGTTTTCCCGCCCCGGCAAGCCCTTCCCAGCACGCCTCGAAAACGCGATCATCAACACGTTCGCCGCTCGCTTCCACGGCTGAAACGCATAACCAACCTTGCCTTGCGCGAGTGCTCAGCAATGACGCCCGAGGCGCCCAACCCTCACGCAATGCGCGTGATCGGGCCTAGGGAGCGAAGCGCCTTCAGTAGTTGGCTCCGGCTCGTTGGCGAGTCGCTCGGATCGATAGTCAGGACGACGTTCCGAACCCGGTACTGGTACGGCCCGCATAGGACGTTCGTGGAGGGAGCGCAAGCTTGCCCCGCCTTCACCGCGCTCCTATAGATGGAGAGCGAGCCGAGTTTCGAGAGGCAAACGTCGGTCGTCCCGTGGAGAGCGATATTGACCTGTTGCGTCAATTCGTTCGGTAAGGGTTGCTGGATGTTGGGACAGCCAAACGCGAAGCCGCGTGCTAGAAACGGTCGCTTCGCCGCGGCAGGGCTGAACGGCCGTGCTGCTGAGCCGCCACACGAGGTCGCAGAGAGACAACAGGCGATCACCGCCACGAGCGAGACGCAACGGTTGATCACTCGACAATTATCGGCTGCCTCTCGGCTGCGCGAGTGTTCGGCAATGTCCCCTGATAGGCAGGCGGCGTCGACCTAGACTCAGCGCATGAGGATCGTCGTGGGCTCGTTGCTGGGAGTGAGGGGGCGGTTCGGCGGGTGCGTTGTTGGTGGCGGCGTTGTCGCTGCGGTCTGGTGTGGCCTGGCGGGTGCGGTTGTTGGTGGGCGCGTCATCGGGGTCGCTTCTGCGCCTTGGAGTGTGTCGGTGGCGGGACCAGCGGCCGCTGACCGCTGTACGGGTGCGATCATCGACGCGACGCACATCGCCACTGCTGCGCATTGCTTGTACTCCAAGGGGGGCGTGCTGGTGTCGGCTGCGGGGGTGCGAGTCGAGGCCGGCGTCTCCAACTACCTGCATCCCAGGTCCGGTGGTTCCGAGCAGGATCGGTCGGTCGCGGCGATTCGCGTGCACCCGGATTATGCGAGGAAGGGCTTTCCGCCCTCGTTCTGGAGCCCGGTGTTGAAGGGTTTGTCGCCGGACGACATCGCCGTGCTCACTCTCTCGAAGCCGCTCGACCTGAGCGGCCCTGACGCGCGGGCGATAGCTCTGCCACCTGCAGGCTTTCACTTCCCGGCCAAGGCTGCGGTCCGGATTGCAGGCTTCGGACGCTCACATCTGGTCTTAAAGGGCGGACGCATCACGATCGCGCCGCCTGACGGGCGGCTGGCGGTCATGAGCGCAACCGTCGACTCGCAGGGCTTTTGCGGTAACACAATCGTGGACGGGAACGGGGAGCCGTTCCCGCTTAACGCGGTCCAACTCTGTGCATCAGCCCCAAATAGTGCGACCTGTTACGGCGATAGCGGGGCGGCGCTTGTGACCGCAGGCGCGCACCCGGTTCTGATCGGCATCGTGGACGGCTCCCCATTCGGGACGTGTCGGGCGAACTACGCCACGATGTACACCTATGTCGGCGCAGGAGAAGTCAGACGTTTCCTCGCGGGGGATGACCACCCACCGCTCGCGCCACGTTGGAAGGGTTCCGCATTCCTCTTTTGCAACTGGACGACGCCACCCCATGTGGGAGACGTCATACGGTGCGCCGCGGGTGGCGCAGGGAAGGTCAGCCTCCAGTACATCTTCATGACCAGCAAGAATCAGGTCCTACAGTCAGGCCCCAAACCCACCTACACAATCGGAAGTGCTGCGATCGGAAGCAAGGTGTGGTGTCTTGCCGCCGCGACCAACGCAGGCGGGACGACGCTCATGGGAGACGCAAACGAGCCCTTGCAGGACGTTGACGTCGTCAGACCATAGGCTCCGATAGTCAGGGCTCAACGCCACGAACACCCGGTCGTGGAAAACAAATGCGCGGAACGCGCGACCGAGGATACGTGCACCGATCCGACAACGTGCCCGCCGCCACCATCCAGGCGCAAAGGAGCCGACGCTCTGCTGCGCGAGCGTTCCCGAGTGTCACTCGACGACTAGCCGAGTTGGCCGGCGCAGATGTCCGTTGTCGGCGTGTTGGTGATGTAAGGCTGGGAGCGAGATTTAAGCCAGATTGCTCCCGACCAACCGTGCTGAAGCACGTAGCTTTCCCACGCCCGTAGACCAACGGAATGCGCGACCCCTGACTCCGGTCCGTTTTTTCCGTAGCTCTCCAGATTGAAGGCGACGCCTTGCAGCGAGACCTTCCAGAGTCCGAGCTTGACGCGCCGCTTGGGAGCCACGTACCACCCGCATCCGATCCTGAACTCGGCTTCGCGGGCACCTGGTTCGATTGCAACCAAAGTTCCGAGGGCGACGGCACCGCGCAGCGTTGGAATCGTGGCAGGGATTGCGTGGACGCTTGGCCTGGGCGCGGGTGCTTCGGCGTGCGCCAACCCAGAGCCAACGAGAACATGCGCGGTAGCCATTGCCGCGGCGAAGATCACACCGACGTTGTGCATAAGCGCTGCCCGGATTATCTCCAGGCGAGGGAGGACGACGTGCGCCAGCGTCCGCCAATGTCGCCTGACGGAGGCAGCGTGGAACGGCGCTTGACTTCCCGCTTGCTGTGAAGAGACTTTGGTTGTGCGGCGGTTAGGGGTTGCGCTGGTCGTCGGTGTCTTGTTCACCTCTGGGTGCGGCGGCAATTCGGCAAGCAGGTTGCATTCCCCGGCGGAGGCGTTTCGGGTCTTTCGGGCAGACGGTGTGCCGATCACTCGCTTGGAGTGGATGCAACCGCGAGCCGGCGCGGGCAAGCTCGGAGGGGTTCTTCGCAGTTCGACGATGACGCGGACCGGGCTGCTTCTTGCGGTCACGGCCTGGGCAAGCATCGACGCGGCGCAGCGCTATGAG
>Ga0209579_10003317_pt1 | contig 11798 bp, 9 predicted proteins | sample Coa_R1_2_FD_187152 | JGI IMG/M metagenome (GOLD analysis project Ga0209579, IMG submission 187152) | Surface soil microbial communities from Centralia Pennsylvania, which are recovering from an underground coalmine fire - Coalmine... | ecosystem: Environmental > Terrestrial > Soil > Unclassified... | reverse complement strand
AGTTTGGTGCCAGTGCGCCGAATGCCGGAGTATTCATTGTGATAACGCCGATAGCCCGCGCTCGGCGCGGATGCGATCGCTGGCGAGGATGGCGGCGAGCCGGTGCTCGTTGTCCGGCAGCCGCGACCGGTCGGCTTCGGCGTGCCACAGGTGCAAGACGCCGGTCGCCATGCGGCCGTCCCGGCGCCGCACGCCGGCGCGCATCAGGCGCACCAGCAGGTCGGAATCTTCCCGCCCCCAACTGGCGAAGCCGCCCTCAAAACCGTCGACGGCGATAAGGTCCGAACGCCAGATGCCGAGATTGCAGCCTTGCGCGCCACGCCAGTCGCGCATGCGCAATAGGCGCAGCGGTCCGAGCGGCAGCGCGAGAAGCGGCGCAAGCCGTTTGATCTCTTTGGCACGCCGTGCCCGCCACCAGTCGGCAAAGCTCCAGCTTTCCGGCTCGAGTTTTTCTTTCAGGATTCGCTCCGAAAGCGCTTGCGACAACAGCAGCCGATTGCCGGTCACGAACCAGCCGCGCTTGGCCAGCGCGCGATGCGCCGCGACAAAACTGGTTCGCGCAATACAATCGCCGTCGAGGAAGATGCAATAATCGCCCGATGCCGCCAGGATCGCGCGGTTGCGGATTTCGGCGAGGCGGAAACCGTCATCGGGATGCCAGATGTGGTGCAGGCGGCCATCGAACCGCGGCCGCCATGATTCGACCAGCTCTTTGGTCTGTTGCGTCGAGCCGTCATCCGCGACCAAGACTTCGAAGTCCGCATCGCTCTGGCGCGCCAGCGACCGCAACACCGCATCGAGCGCGTTGGGACGATTATAGGTCGCGACGATGATGGAGATGCGTTCGGCCACGACGGCACTGCTCCAAAATAATTGTCAGCGGCTTTGCCCGAGCGCGGCCCGGAGCTTTTCACGCTGTTTCCGTTTGGCCTCGCGCAGATGCCGGAACGGAACGCCGAGATAGTGCTTGCGCAAGAACTGCCATTGGCCGAACGGGCTGACGGTCATCGGCGAATTGGCTGGCACATACCAGCCATTGAGCCCGGTGCGGCGCACCCATTTGTAACCGCGCGACGTCAGCAGGCGGTGCAGTTTGAGGTTCAGCGCTAAATCCTCGATTAGGATCAGCCGCGGCTGCCACCGCGTCAATGTCAGGCCGCTCAACACTTCGATCTCGTGGTTTTCGACGTCGACGGAAAGGAAGTCGATCGGCACTGGCGCTTTCGCTTCCTCGAGAATATCGTCGAGCGTGCGCACCGGCACTTCGATCACGTCTTCCCTGCGCATGCCGGCGACGAAGAAATCCGGGTTGAGCGAGGAATGGATGCCGGCCGCGTGCAGGCGCAACATCTTGCCGGCATTGGCCGGCGAGGAGCAGGCACAGGCAAAGACCAGGGCTTGTCGTTGTTCGCTGAGCCTCTGCGCCAACGCCGGCTGCGGTTCGACGAGGACGCCGCGCCAACCCAGATGTTCCAGGTGCCAGGTCTGCGACATGTCCTTGGGATCGTTGGCGCCGACGTCGACGAAGTAACCAGTCTGCGCGCCGAAGAATTCCTCCTTGAGCGCGTTCTCGGCGGTATCGGGAAAGATCGCGCGCTGTCGTGCGAGCATCAAAGCGCCGCTCCGATCATGATGCGGATTCGGCCGAACGGCGCACCAACCCGGTGGTCGAGTGGCCGGGCACCAGATCGACGAGCATCACGGTACCGCCTGAGGCCTCGACCACGTCGCCGCCGACGACCTCCTCGCGGGTGTAATCGGCGCCTTTGACCAGCACCGCCGGTCGCACCCGCTTGATCAGTTCGAGCGGCGTATCTTCTTCGAAAACAACGACGAGATCGACTGCTTCGAGCGCGGCAATCACTTCGGCGCGGCCTTCAGCGGGATTGATCGGCCGGCCGTTGCCCTTGAGCCGTTTGGTCGAGGCATCGCTGTTGAGCCCGACCACGAGGCGGTCGCAGGCGGTGCGAGCCTCGGCCAGCAATTTGATATGACCGCGGTGCAGGAGATCGAAACAGCCATTGGTGAAGCCGATGCGCAGGCCGTGCTTGCGCCATTCGGCGAGCCGCTCGTCGAGCACCGCCCAGTCGAACACGATCTTGTCTTCGGGCGCGAGCGAGGCTGCGGGCAGAATGCGGTGGCGAAGCTCGGCCAGCGAGACCGTCGCCGTGCCGCGTTTGCCGACGACCACGGCGGCCGCGGCATTGGCGGCGCGCATGGCGGATTCGAACGGCGCCTGCATCGCCAGCAGCACCGCCATCACCGCGGCAACGGTGTCGCCGGCGCCGGAGACATCGCGAATCTTGACCGGATAGGCGGGGATGTGGATCGGCGCATGACCCTCGAGATGGAGCGTCATGCCCTCCTCGCTGCGGGTCACCAGGACGGCTTCGCTTTCGACAAGCCGCGCCAGCTCCGCCGCGGCCTTGGCGATTTCCGCTTCCGTCGCGACCGGGCGATGCACGGCGGCGCCGAGCTCCTGGCGGTTCGGCGTGATCAAGGTCGCGCCACGATAGACGCTATAATCGTGGCCTTTCGGATCGACCACGACCGGTTTGCCGTGCCGCCGCGCCGCCTCGATGATGGCGCGGACGACGCGCGGCGTCAGCGTGCCCTTGGCGTAATCGGACAACACCACGGCGCCGACCTGCGCCATGGCCGTTTCCGCATAGGCGATGATCGAATCTTCGCTATGCGCGCTGGTCGGCGCGGTGGTCTCCCAATCCGCGCGCATCAGATGGGTCGAGTGGTGCTCGGAGACGAAGCGCACTTTGCGCGTGGTCTGTCGCGCTTTGTCGATCACCAGGTCGGGAACGATCAGATCGTCGAACTTGCCGAGCGCGTTGGTCAGGGTCAGGCCCGCTTCGTCATTGCCGATCAGGCTGACCAGGATGCATTTCGATCCGAGAGCTGCGATATTGCGCGCCACGTTGCCGGCGCCGCCGATCTCGACCTCGCTGTGCCGGACCGCGAGCACCGGCGTCGGCGCTTCGGGCGAAATGCGCGTGACTTCGCCATAGACGAAATCGTCAAGCATGAGATCGCCGACGCAGAGCACCGTCTGCTTTGCGAAAAGTCTGAAGGCGTCTTCGAAATCAAACATCCGTTGCCCGCGAAAGCCTCTGGTGCCTGCTCATCGATAACGATCGACGCGATCGAGATACGTCGTCACGTAGTGCCGCACCGCGTCTTCGAGCGGCGTGAACGCGGCATTATAGCCGGCCCGCCGCAGATTGCCGGTCTCGGCCTGGGTGAAATACTGGTAAGCGTCGCGGATCGCGACCGGCATCTCGATATATTCGATTGCCGGCGCGCGGCCCAGCGCCGCGAACATGGCACCGATCAGGTCGCGAAAACTGCGCGCCGCGCCGGTGCCGACGTTGAAGATGCCCGACACTTTGGGCGTGGCGAGCAGCCAGCGCACCACGGCGACAGCGTCGTCTACATAAATGAAATCGCGTTTCTGCTCGCCGTCGGCGATGCCGACACGGTGCGACTTGAACAGCCGGACGGTCTTGCCGGCCTTGGCGTCGTCGAACCGCTTGGCAACGAGACTCATCATCTCGCCCTTGTGGTACTCGTTGGCGCCGAACACGTTGAAGAATTTCAGGCCCGCCCATTGCGGCGGCATCTTCTCCTTGCGCGCAGCGCGCTCGACCACGGCCGTATCGAACATATGCTTGCTCCAGCCGTAGAGATTCATCGGCCTGAGCTGTTTGAGAGCGTCGATCGACGAGTCGTCGGAGAAGCCTTTCTGACCGTCGCCGAAAGTCGCGGCCGACGACGCATAGATGAACGGCGTGCGCGTCGCCGCGCACCACTCCAACAGGCGCAGGGACAGCCGGAAATTGTTTTCCATGATGGCATCGCCATCGGTCGCGGTGGTCGAGGAAATGGCGCCCATATGCACCACCGCCTCGAGCTTGCGGCCATCGAGCCAGCGCAAAAGATCGGCCGGCGGCACGAAATCGGCGATCCGGCGATGGGCGAGATTGTGCCATTTGCCGTCGCTGCCGAGCATGTCGTTGACGGCAATGTCGGTACGGCCAGCCTCGTTGAGGCTTGCCACCACATTCGATCCGATGAACCCGGCCCCGCCGGTGACCAACAACATCGACGCTTTGACCGGTTTGCGTCGGACCAGAGCCGACAGCCGCTCCTTTGCCCCAGTCCGTCGCGATGAGCAACACTGGGCAGCTTGAGCTGGCGGCGAGGATTAAAGGGTTGCGCTCTTATGAAGTGAATTATAATTCATAATTATGATATGAATTCAAATTCATTTTATTGGAGGCAAGGAACTCCATAGAGGCTGGGCGGGCTGCGTATTGCCTTTGGCAATTTCGCGAGCACGTATTACCGCTACACAAAGCGTCATAAGGCAGCGCGGAACCGGGCGCCGCCTGCGGGCAAGTGGCTCAGGCGCGAATAGGATTCTGTGGCGCCAAACGTGATGGATCAAAGGTCCAACAATACATTCGCCGACCACCTCGCCGATGAGAGGCTGGACCACAGCCCGATATTGATCGTGCCCTATATGTGGATCGGCGACTTCGTGCGCTGCCACACCGTCATTCAGTTGCTGCGGGCACGCTTCCCCGAGCGGCCGGTCGATATGCTGGCGACGACATTGTGCGCGCCGCTGACCGATTATATGCCCGGGCTGCGCCAAGCCATCGTCGTCGATCTTCCGCGCAAGAGCCTGGCTTTGGCGCAGCAGAAAGCGCTTGCCGCGCGCCTCAGGCAGGAAAGCTACAAAACCGCGCTGATCATGCCGCGCACCTGGAAGGCGGCGCTGGCGCCGTTTTTTGCCGGCATTCCCGAACGCACCGGCTTCGTCGGTGAGGCGCGGTTTTTCCTGCTCAACGATTTACGTTTCGGCGAGCGCGGCTTGCAGCGCATGGTCGATCGCTGCGCCGCGCTGGCGCAGCCGTCCGGCGTGGCTTTGCCGGCGCCACTGCCAGTGCCCGAGCTCAAAGTGCCGCCGGCCGAAATTGCCGCGTGGCAAAGCCGCCGCGGTCTGGCTGCAGAGAGCCGCCCGGTCGTGGCCCTGGCGCCCGGCGCGGTCGGGCCGTCCAAACGCTGGCCGAGCGCATCCTATACCGCGCTGACCCGGCGCCTGCTCGCCGACGGCTTTGCGGTCTGGGTGCTGGGCGGCCCCGACGAGAAGCCGCTGGCGGCGGAGATTGTCGGCGCAACCGACGCCCGCGATCTCACCGGACACGACCTGCGCGACGCCATCCTGGCGCTGGCGTCGGCGTCGGCCGCGGTCTCCAACGATTCCGGCCTCCTGCACGTCGCCGCGGCGCTGGGCACGCCCTCGATCGGCATTTTCGGCCCGACCAGCCCCTGGCATTGGGCGCCGCTCAATCCGCTGGCAGCCACCATGGAAACCAAGAGCACGCTCGACTGCCGGCCCTGCCATAAGCCGACGTGCCGCCTCGGCCACCACCGTTGCATGCGCGACATCGACCCTGACGAGGTTTTTGCCGCGACCCGCCGCGCGCTGGCCGCGGTTGCGCCTGTCGGTTGAAGCCCGCGGCCGCCTAACGTGGTATTCACCGATTAGGAGTAGGGCTGACCGACATGACGGTCCTGGTCACAGGCGGCGCCGGCTATATCGGCAGCCACATGGTCCATGAGCTCGCCGATGCCGGTGAGCGCGTGGTCGTGCTCGACAATTTGTCGACCGGCTTCGACTGGGCGGTCGCCAAAGGCGTGCCGCTCGTCGTCGGCGAGACCGGCGACCAGGCGCTGGTGGCGCGGCTCATCCGCGAGCACGGCGTCGACGCGATCATCCACTTCGCCGCGTCCATCGTCGTGCCGGATTCGGTTCGCGATCCGCTCGGCTATTACCGCAACAATACGATGAACTCGCGCGCGCTGATCGAATGCGCGGTGAAAGGCGGTGTGCGTCACTTCATCTTTTCCTCGACCGCCGCCGTCTACGGCAACCCCGCCGAGATTCCGGTGAAGGAAGACTCCGCCACGCTGCCGATCTCGCCCTACGGCTGGTCGAAGCTGATGACCGAGATCATGCTGCGCGATGCCGGCAATGCGTACGGCCTGCAACATGTGATCCTGCGCTACTTCAATGTCGCCGGCGCCGACCCGCAACACCGCACCGGGCAATCGACCAAGGCTGCCACGCATCTGATCAAAGTCGCGGTCGAGACCGTGCTCGGCATGCGGGGGAAGCTCGACGTCTTCGGCAACGACTATCCGACGCCCGACGGCACCTGCATCCGCGATTACATCCACGTCAGCGATCTCGTCCGCGCCCACGCCGATGCGCTGCGCTACCTGCGCTCCGGCGCGCCGTCGCTGACGCTCAATTGCGGCTACGGCCACGGCTTCTCGGTTCTTGAAGTGATCGAAGCGGTCAAGCGTGTCTCGGGCGTCGATTTCAAGGTCGACATCGCGCCACGCCGGCCGGGCGACCCGGCGCAAATCGTGGCGCACTCCGAGCAGATCCGCAGCGAACTCGGCTGGCGGCCGCGCTACGACGATCTTGCTACCATCGTGCGCGATGCTTTGGCCTGGGAACGCGAACTGATGACGCGCCGGACCGCGCCAACCGGACATGCCGGCCGGGGCCGCAAAGCCGCCGTTTGAGCGGCCGCCGTGGGTTCCCGCGGGCCGATAAAATCCTTGAATTCACTTGAACATCCCGCACCATCCGGGCATGAAACGGGCTCAAGGCGAGTTACGACAAAACCGGCTGCAGCGGAGTAAAATGAAACGCGCATGACAGCTCTCACGGCCGATTCCGACAGATATTCGACCGGCATCCTGGTGCGCCGCCTGCTGATGGATGTGGCGCTGACGCACTGGCGGCTTTACGCTATCGGCTTTGCACTGATGCTGGTCGCCGCGGCAGCGACAGCGGCCACCGCCTATCTGCTCGGCACCATGATCAACCAAACCGTGGTGACGAAAAATTTCCACGGCGTCGTGATCGTGAGCTTGGCCGCGGTCGGCATCTTCGCGGCGAAAGGATTTGCCTCCTACGGCGGCAACGTGACGTTGTCGCGCATCGGCAATCGCATCATCGCCGAAAATCAGCGCCGCATGTTCGACAAGCTGTTGCACGAAAACATCGGCTTCTTCGCCGACCGCCATTCGTCCGAATTCATCGCCCGGCTCACCACCGGCACCGTCGCCGTCAGCCAGGTGATCAATCTTCTGATCACCGCCATCGGTCGCGATTTGATGTCGCTGGTCGGGCTGTGCATCGTCATGGTGGTGCAGGATCCGGCGATGTCGATCGGCGGGCTCATCATCGCGCCACCGGCGTTTCTATTTCTGCGCAAGCTCATTCGCCGGGTGCGCGGCATCGCCCGCGTGCAATTCACCAGCGGCACGCAGATCATCGAGACCATGCAGGAGGCGCTGCAAGGCATGCGCATGGTCAAGGCCTTCGCGCTCGAAGACGAGATGCGGCGCCGGCTCGCCGTCAGTGTCGGTTCGGTCGAGCACGAATCCAACAAGATGGCGCGCGTCGCCAACCGCGCCAGTCCACTGATGGAAATGCTCGGCGGCTTCGCCATCGCGATGGCGTCGATCTATGCCGGTTACCGCGTCATCTACACCGGCGCGATGCCCGGCGAGTTCGGCTCCTTCCTGGCGGCGTTCCTGCTCGCCTACGAGCCGGCGAAGCGCCTTGCTCGCCTCAATATCGACCTCACCAACAATCTGGTCGGCGTGCGCGTGCTCTACGAGGTGATCGACAGCCCGGCTGGCGAGCCCGATGACGACCACCTGCCGGCGCTGGCACTGACCGAGGCGCGGGTCGAATTCGCCAACGTGCAATTCGCCTACCGCGCCGACACGCCGGTGCTGCGCGGCATGAATTTCGTCGCCCAGAGCGGCCAAGTCACCGCCCTGGTCGGACCTTCGGGCGGCGGCAAGTCGACGGTGCTCAATTTGCTGCTGCGATTTTACGACGTCGGCTCCGGCCGCATCGTGATCGACGGCCAGGACATCGCCGGCGTATCGCGCGGCTCGCTGCGCCACGCCATCGCCTATGTGGGCCAGATCACCCACCTGTTCCGCGGCTCCATCCGCGACAACATCGCGCTCGGAAAACTCGGCGCCAGCGAGGCGGAGATCGTTGCCGCCGCCAAGGCGGCGCACGCGCATGATTTCATCATGAGCTTTCCGGCCGGCTACGATACCCCCGTCGGCGAGCACGGCTTGCAGCTCTCCGGCGGCCAGCGCCAGCGCGTCGCGATTGCGCGCGCGCTGATCAAGAATGCGCCGATCATCCTGCTCGACGAGGCCACCGCCTCGCTCGATTCCGAATCCGAGCGTCACGTGCAGGAAGCTTTGGCGGAGCTCTGTAAGGGGCGCACCACGATTGTCATCGCCCACCGGCTATCGACGATCATGCATGCCGACAACATCCTCGTCATCGAGAATGGCCTCGTCGTCGAATCCGGCCGCCACGATGAGCTTTTGCGCAAGGGCGGCCGCTATGCCTTGTTCTACCGGCTGCAGCTTCGCGAGCAGGCGCCCGCGCCGGAGCCCGTCACCGCGATTGCTTAAGCTTTGCCGGCCGATGCTTTGACCGCGAATTTTTAGTGGAGCATGATCTTTACGGAAAACCGGCTTCCACTTTTCCGGATCATGCTCTTAGGCTATAAGCCCGGCATTTCCAAACCCCCTCCAACACGAAACGGCCTCATGAGCACCGACGCAAAGAGCTATGTCATTCCGCAGCCGCCGCAGGCTTCGATCCCGGTTGCCGGCACCGATCAATATTTTCCGGTTCGCCGCCTGTGGTGCGTCGGCCGCAATTACGTCGAGCACATCAAGGAAATGGGCCAGGACGTGCGCGAGCCGCCCTTCTTCTTCGCCAAGCCCGCCGACGCCATCGTGCCCGACGGCGGCACGGTGCCCTATCCGTCGCTGACCAAGGACATGCATCACGAGGTCGAGCTGGTGGTGGCGCTCAAAAGCGGCGGCCGCAACATCAAGACCGAAAACGCGCTCGCCTGCATCTACGGCTATGGCGTCGGCATCGACCTGACCCGTCGCGATTTGCAGATCGCCTCGCGCGACATCAAGCGGCCGTGGGAGATCGGCAAGGCGTTCGATCATTCGGCGCCGTGCGGGCCGCTCAAGCCGGCGTCCGCGATCGGCCATCCGGCGAAAGGTCGCATCGTGCTCAAGGTCAACGGCAAGGTGCGCCAGGACGGCGATCTCAATCAGATGATCTGGAATGTGCCGGAGATCATCTCGAAGCTTTCGGAGATGGTGGAGCTCGCAGCCGGCGACATCATCATGACCGGCACGCCCGCGGGCGTCGCCGCCACCGTCGCCGGCGACAAGATCGAGTGCGAGATCGAGGGCGTCGGTACGCTCAATGTCACGATCGCGCCGGCGCTGAAGTAAAGCGATGTGCTAGCCTACCTCTCCACGGGGATAGGTGGTGACCGGTGAACCGATTTCTGAAACCGGCAGTCGCTGTGCTTTCGGCCGTCGCCGTCGGCGCGTTCGCCACCGCGGGCTTGCGCGCGCAAGGTAACCCGGCGATTTTCGCGTCGCCGCAGTTCCAGAATGATGACGCATTCGTCGGCGTGGCCGCGTGCCTTCATTCGGCATCGGCCGCCTGCCGCCGAAAACCGCGCGGTCAGCCGCCATCGGGGCTCGACGATTTTGGTCATGGCGCCGCGTCGACGCCCGGCGCTATTCGCGTCCGCGGCGACGCGGCGGCGGTTCGCCTCGATGCCCGCCGCACCACGATCGCGGACGTGCTCGCCGCGCTGAATACGTCGTTCGATCTGTCTTACAGCTCGTGGATCGTGCTCGATGAGGAAATCAACGGCACTTACACCGGATCGCTCAAGCGCGTGATAGCGCGGGTGTTGGACGGTTACAATTACGTCATCAAGCAAGACAACGCGACACTCGACGTCATCGTCTTGGGCAAGCGCGGCGAACGAGCGGTCCCCATCGCCGCCCCTGCCGATCCGTTCCACCCCTTACGCGAGCGCCGCCGGCCGCAGTTGCTCGGGCCAGATCGCCGCCACGGCGCCAAGTTTCGCAATTTGTCGGTTGGATGAGCGAAAGGCCTGCTAAGGTCACCGGAAGAAACAGAATAGTCTTCTCGCTTTTTCATAATACTCGTTGAGATTGTATCAATCTATCCAGAAGGCCGCAGAATATAGTTCTTTTTAGCGGTGCGGGCCGAATCCCATATTGTCTATTCGCTCTCAACGTGTTTCGCTTTGCCCGCGGCGTTTTGGCGCACATCCGGCATGGAATAAAATTCGATGCCGGGAGCCAACGGCCAAAACGCCCAATCGCGGGGAGGAAAGCGATGGGCAAGATCATTGGCAAATTCGTTGCGTCGATTGTGTTGGTGCTGGCGACGTCGTCAGCCTGGGCCGACGGGCACGGTGTAAACTGCCCGCGCTTTGCGCCGGGCAGCGTGGTGCTGCCGCCGCCGGACATTTCCAGCCAGAACGGCGCGCTCAACGTCCAATTCAACTATTTCACCCGGGTCGATCAGGACGGCCGCTCGCTGTTCTGTTTCCAGACGCCGGACGGCATGGAAGGGCCGACGCTACGCCTCAATCCGGGCGACCAGCTCAACATCCTCGCCGCCAACGACGTGCCGCAAGGCACCGCCGTCGAGCAGGTGTCGAATTCGCAGAACCAATGCGGCGACCTGGAAATGTACACCTCGTCGCTCAACATCCACTACCACGGCACCACCACCTCGCCGAAATGTCACCAGGACCAGGTGATCCACACCATCATCAATTCGGGCGAAAAATTCCAATACAACGTCGCCTTCCCGAACTACTCGCCCGGCGGATTGTACTGGTACCACACCCATGTCCACGGTATCGCCGAGGCGACTGTGCAAGGCGGTGCGTCCGGCGCCCTTGTTGTCTCGGGAATTCAGAATCTCCAGCCGGCGGTCGCAGGCCTGCCGGAGCGGATTCTCGTCATCCGCGATCAGCCTGTCGCCGGCAATTCAACGCCAGGCAACACCTGCGCCGGCAACAACAACGTGACGCCGTCGTGGGACCTGGACATCAATTACGTGCCGCTGGAATTCCAGGCGGCGACCTGCACCTACACGCCGGCGGTCATCGAGATGCAGCCCGGCCAGCAGGAGTTCTGGCGCGTCACCAATTCCGGGGCCGACACGATTCTCGACATCCAGGTCCAGCACGACGGCAGGGCGCAGCCGCTGCAGCTCGTCGCGCTCGACGGCGTGGCGATCAACTCCCAGAACGGGCAGCAGCGCGGCTCGACCAAGACGGTGACCGACATCCTGTTGGCGCCGGCGGCCCGTGCCGAGTTCATCGTCGCCGCGCCCAATCACGGTGAGGCTGCAAGCCTGGTAACGCTCAACATCGATACCGGTCCGATCGGCGACGTCGATCCGACGCGGACGATCGCCACCATCAAGACCGACAATCCGACGCAACTTCCGAAGGTTCCGCCGGTCGCGAAACAGATGCCGAATGCGATGGATGCGGCGCAGCAGCTCGGCAACCAGCAGCCGACGGTGCATCGCAGGCTCTATTTCTTCGAGGTGCTGTCGGATCCGACCAATCCGAACAGTCCGACCAACTTCTACATCACCGTCGACGGAGCGCCGCTCCAGTTGTTCGATCCGAACAATCCGCCCGCCATTACCACCCATCAGGGAGCGGTCGAAGATTGGACAATCCAGAACAGGACTGGTGAAAACCACGAATTCCACTTCCACCAGATCCACTTCCTGGTGATGAGCCAAAGTGGATTCTTGGTGCCGCAGGAGAACGGCCAATTCCTCGACA
>Ga0209579_10003315_pt1 | contig 11800 bp, 15 predicted proteins | sample Coa_R1_2_FD_187152 | JGI IMG/M metagenome (GOLD analysis project Ga0209579, IMG submission 187152) | Surface soil microbial communities from Centralia Pennsylvania, which are recovering from an underground coalmine fire - Coalmine... | ecosystem: Environmental > Terrestrial > Soil >... | reverse complement strand
CGACCGCTGAATCAGAGCGGCTCCGCCACCAGCTTGTTGATCTCCCGCGAAAGATTCTCCACGAAGTGTTCGGCCCCGTCGTATCCCACATGCTCCAGGCGCACGCGGCCGGCTTTATCCAGAAGCAGTAAGTGCGGGTAGCCTTCGGCCTTCAGGCGGGACACGGCGTCTTTCGCGTCAAACGCCACCGGGATCGTATAACCCGCCTTGCGGACGAACGCGCCGGCCTTTTCGGGCGTCTCGCCTTCTTTGTTCACATCGACGGCCAGCAGCACGACGCGCGGATCGGCGCGGTAACGCTTGTAAAGTTTTTCCAGCTCCGGGAATTCCTGGCGGCAGGGCGGACACCACGTCGCCCAGAAGTCGATCACCGCCACGCGGCCCTTGAGCTCCGACGAATTCACCACCCCGCCGTCCAGCCGCACGACACTGAATTCGATGGCCGGCTTGTTGGCGACGAAGGTGAGCAGACGCCTGACGATTACGGGCGCACCGATCTCCGAACCCACTGCGATCACTCCCAGCACCGCCACGACGGTCGCCACACTGCGCGCCGGATGCCCGGCCCAGCCCCTGCGTGCGGAGATGCCGGCCAGCGCGGCCGTCCAGGAGACCACGACGAGCAAACCCAGCAGCAGCCGCGGCGCGCCTGAAGCGAAGCCGAACACCAGCAGACAGACCGAGATCAAAAGCAGCGCCTTAAGCCCGCCATTCGCTTGTGGCGCGCCGCCGCGCACCAGACCGGCCGTTACAAACAGCACCGCCATCATCAGCAGCACCAGCCGCATGTCGCTGAAAAGGGATGTGCCCACCGCCGTTACAAAGACCACGCCGGTAGCGCATACACTGGCGGCCAGATCGAGAACCACACCTTTCACGGCAGGCTGCATATCAATCGCATATGAATCGCATACGGATGGTCGATACCTGGAGTTCCAATACTTGCGTTAAACTGATCCGGATGCGAACCACACGAAGGGTTTCAATTGCGCTCCTGGGCGCAATGTTGTCCGCGATCGCCCTGTGCCAGCCGCTGCCACTCGCCAAGCGGCCCGAAGATGTCGGGCTGTCCTCCGAGCGGCTCGAGCGCGCCCGCCGGGTCATGCAAGCCGACGTGGAGAGCCGCCGGATCCCCGGTGCGGTGCTGCTGATTGCGCGGCAGGGAAAGATCGGCTCGTTGATGGCTGTTGGTTTTCAGGAGCGGCGCACACAGGCCGCCATGAAGACCGACGCGATCTTCCGGATCGCCTCCATGTCGAAGCCCATCACCACGGTAGCCGCCATGATTCTGGCGGAGGAGGGCAAGCTGGACATCGGCGCGCCCGTAGCGCAATACCTGCCCGAGTTCAAAGACGTAACCGTAGGGATCGAGAAGGCCGCACCCAAGCGGCCTATGACCGTGCAGGATCTGATGCGCCACACCTCCGGGCTCACCTACGGCTTCTTCGGCAATACGCCGGTGGACGAGATGTACCGGAAGGCCAATCTGCTCGGCAGTAAATCGCTCGCCGAAATGGTGGCCGCCATCGCCCGCCTGCCGTTGTTGCACCAGCCGGGCGAGTTCTGGGAGTACAGTATGTCGACTGACGTGCTGGGCCGTATAGTCGAAGTCGTCAGCGGGAAAGATTTGGATTCCTTCGTAGCCGAGCGCATCACCCGGCCGCTTAAGATGAATGACACGGGTTACTATCTAAGTGCCGCACAAGCCCCGCGCATGGCCCGCCCGGACGCCGCCAACCCCTTGCTCAATGCGGATCCGACGGTGAAGCCGGCGATTTTATCGGGCGGTGGCGGCATGTTGTCGACCGCCCCCGACTATGCCCGTTTCAGCCAGATGCTGCTCAACGGTGGGGAACTGGAAGGCGTCCGGCTGCTGGCGCCCAAGACCGTCGCGTTAATGACGTCCGATCAACTCCCGCCGGGCACCGAGCGCCACACGCCGGTGGCCATGGTTCTGGGTTCGTTTGGTCCCACGCCGGAGATGGGCACCAGCTTCGGCCTGGGCTTCGGGGTGCGCACGGACTCCGGCCGGAACCCTATGCCTGGATCGGTCGGTGAGTTCTCCTGGGGCGGCATCGCGGGCACGAATTTCTGGGTCGATCCCAAGGAGAAACTGGCCGCCGTCTTGATGATGCAGGTCGCCCAATCCGTCAACGTGCCTTACTGGAGACAGACCCACATGATGGTCTACCAGGCGCTGGTTACGGAGTAGAATTCACAGGCAGGAAGCCTGGTATCCGACGCGTTTGCGCAGGAAGTGCGTGCGCTTGTCCATAGGCAACGCCAGATGCCTGCGGATTTGTTCGATCAGCGCTCGTTCGCTCTCCCGCTCGAGGGCCTCATGCTTTGACATGCGCCGCTTTTTCTTCTTCATGGCGTGCCTTTTCCAGTATCTCAAGTACGGCCTGATCCTGCGGACGCCCGGCGGCCCGCTTGCTCTTGAGTAGTTCATAACCGCCAAAATCCACGCAGAGCCTTCGCGACGGCCTTTAATTTGCGAAGATTGGTGTAGGTATGCTCCGATCGATCCTTCTCTTCTGCTGGGTTCCGCTTTTGTGCGCGCAGCCCGACGACGTGCGCGCGGTGCTCGAACGCTCCCAGGAAGCCTGGAACCGCGGCGACCTGGCAGCCTTTGCCTCATACTACGATGATTCGCCCGAGACCACTTTTGTCGGCCGCGAGGTGGTCAAGGGCGGCGTGCAGGCGATCCTAAACCGGTACCGGAAAAGTTATCCAACCCGGGAAGCCATGGGCACGCTGGCATTCAGCAACGTCGAGGTGCGCATGCTCGCGCCGGATGCGGCGCTGGTCACAGGGGAGTACCATCTGGAGCGTACATCCGCGGGCGGCGGCAACGCCTCGGGCCGGTATACGCTCATTCTGCGGAAGACGCCGGCCGGCTGGAAGATCATCCACGACCATACCAGCTAGGAGGCAAGCTAGGCGAAGGCGCCGAAGGGTATACTTGGTCTATGTCCAAGATGCTGCTGTGTGCCTCGTTGTTTGTCTTCGCGGGCGTGCTGTTCGGCGCCGCCGGTGTTTACGACTTTACATTGAATTCCATCGATGGCGCGCCTGCGCCGCTCGCCGCTTACAGGGGAAAAGTCCTGTTGCTCGTGAACGTGGCCAGTAAATGCGGGTTCACGCCGCAGTATAAGGAACTCGAAGCGGTTTACGAGAAGTACAAGGATCAGGGTTTCGTGATCGCCGGTTTTCCCGCCAACAATTTCGGCGCACAGGAGCCGGGCACTAACGAGGAGATCAAAACGTTTTGTACGCGGAAATACAGCGTGACATTTCCGATGTACTCCAAGATTTCAGTGAAGGGTTCGGATATCGCGCCGCTTTATGATTATTTGACGAAGTCCACGGGCGGAGACATCAAGTGGAACTTCACCAAAATCCTGGTCGGTAAGGACGGCGCGATAGTTGAGCGTTTTGAACCGGCTGTAAAGCCTGACGATCCGAAGGTGACTGCCGCGATCGAAAAGGCCTTATCGCAGTAGGTCCCGCTACGTCTGATTTTCGCCATCAGCGGAGGGTGGGACGGTTTCCAGATCTTCGTCGCCATCCAATTGATCCGATTGATCTCCGCCTTCAGGCGAATCGGGAGAATTCTTTTCCAGCTTGCGTTGGAGCCGCCGGGCAACTTTGTCCCGTTGCTTTTCCTGGCGGGCGAGTTCTTTTTGGCGTTTCTTGAAAGTCGTGCGGGATCTCATGGCCATAAAGTTCCTCCTTCGCGTTCACTCGTGGACATTCCGATGCAGCCATCATGGCTGCGTTGCCGCTTTACCAGCGGGGCTCGCGACGTTGGCGCGGACCGCCGCCGCCACCGCCGCCACTGCGTCCACCACGGAAGCCGCCACCGCCGCCGTGCCCGCCGCCATCCACCTTCGGGCGGGCTTCGTTCACGTTCAGGGCCCGGCCGCCGAAATTAAACCCGTTGAGCGCGGCAATGGCCCGCTCGGCCTCGGCCGAATCCGTCATCTCAACAAAAGCAAAGCCGCGGGACCGGCCCGTATCGCGGTCCGTCATCAAGCTGACGCGCTCTACTGTGCCGTGCTGCTCGAAAAGCGACCGGACCGATTCTTCCGTCGCCTTAAAGTCCAAATTGCCAACAAAAATCTTCTTCACGTAATCTCCTCGGTATTTGAAAGCGAGCAGACTCGGCGCAACTCTCGGCCAGGTTTTGCGAGCAAATCAAATTCGATTCCATAATACCAGATTTTGGGGGGGGCGAAACCCTGGTGGGCGGAAGTTTCACGGCGCCGCGCGCCTGAATTTGTGCAGAAACGCTCCGACTAACTGCCGCTTACTCGTTGAAAATGATGTAGGTTATCAGGGCGGCGGCTACGGCCCGTTTCTCCGCGTCGAAGATCTCCACGCGCCCGCAGCACAGCAGCTTCCCGACCTTCACCAGGTGCGAGCGGGCCGTGATTTTTCCCTGCGCCACCGGCCGCAGGTAGTTGATTTTCAGTTCGACGGTGGCGCCGGCGCGCGGACGTCCGGAATGACGTGAGAGCGCCATGCCGACGGCCACGTCCGCCACGGTGGCGATTACCCCGCCGTGCAGCACGCCGCTGCCGTTCATCAACTCCGGCCGCAGGCGGCATTCAAGCGAAACTCCATCCTGGTACAGCCGTACCAGACGGATGCCAACGTGATTATTGAAGGGAATCTCTTGCAGGAACCGTTGTAGCTTCTCGAAGGTCATTGATTTGGGGGGAGGAACCACATTAGCACGAGGGCCCGGGCGCGCGCGCCGGCTATTCGCGGCAGATCCCCCGCTCGCTGCGGCGCACAAACTCCACCAGGTGGCGGGCCTCCGCCGTGGGGATTTCCGCTTCGATGCGCGCCAAGGCTTCCGCCAGCTTCAGCCCCGAGCGGTAAAGAATCTGGTACGCCTTCTTCAGCGCCGAGATATCCGCGTGCATATACCCGGCGCGCTTCAGGCCCACCAGGTTCAGGCCGACGGCCGCCACGTTGAAGCCCGAGTACAGAAAAAACGGCGGCACATCGCTGTTCACGCGCGTGTTGCCGCCGATCATCGCCAGGCGGCCTATTTTGGAATACTGGTGCACCACCACGCCTCCCGAAATGAACGCCTGGTCCTCCACTTCGACATAGCCCGCTACCAGCGCGCAACTGCAGATCACCGTTCGGTTGCCGATCTTGCAGTTATGGGCGATGTGGCCCGACGTCATGATGTAGTTTTCGTCGCCCACCTCCGTCACGGATTCGGGCTCTGTCCCCCGCGAGATAGTGTAGTGCTCGCGAATCTGGTTGCCATTGCCGATGCGCAGGTAGCTGCGTTCTCCGGTGAACGCTTTATCCAGCGGATCCGTCCCCAGCACGGTGCCGGCGGAAATCCTGTTGCGCTCGCCGAGTGTGGTCCAGCGCTTCACATAGACATACGGTTCCAGCACGCAGCCCGCGCCGATCTCCACATCGGACTCGATCACGCAGAAATCGCCGATGGTCACATCGGCGCCGATACGGGCGTAGGGATGGATACGGGCAGTAGCAGAAATCATAGCCGGTTAAGTCAGCTTGTATCATAAGACATGCGCGTACGTGAACTGGCTGAGTGGTTAGGCGCCACCTTCGAAGGCGACGGCGAAAAGGAGTTGACAGGCGTGGCGCCCGTGGAGACGGCGGGCGGCAGCGAGCTATCGTTCATCAGCGGCCGCAAGGCCATGCAACAGATCGATTCTTCGGCCGCCGGCTGCCTGATCGTGCCCCTGGATTATCCCGGCCCCAGCCGCCGCACGGTGATTCGCGTACCGGAGCCCCGCACGGCATTCGCGCGGGCCATGCATCGCTTCTATCCGACGGTGGAGATTAAGCCGGGCATTCACCCCACCGCCGTGATCGGTAAGGACGTGCAGATCGGCACCTTAACGGCCGTAGGCGCGCATACCTCCATCGGCGACAGTTCGCGCATCGGCCTGGCCAGCAGCATCGGCCCCGGCTGCACCATCGGCAAGCGCGTGGTGCTGGGAGAAGGCTGTGTGCTCCACGCCAACGTCACCATTTACGACAACGTGGACATTGGCCGCGGTGTGATTCTGCATTCCGGCTGTGTGATCGGGGCGGATGGGTTCGGTTACGTCTTTGAGAACGACCGCTATCACAAGTTCCCCCAGGTGGGCCGCGTGGAGATCGGCGACTTCGTGGAGATCGGCGCCAATTCCTGCGTGGACCGCGCCGCCCTGGGCGTAACGCGGATCGGCGAGGGCACCAAGCTGGACAATATGGTGCACGTAGGCCATAATTGCCGCATCGGCCGTCACGTGGTGGTGGCGGCACAGACCGGTTTTTCGGGCGGTGTAGTGGTGGAGGATTATGCGGTGATCGGCGGCCAGGTAGGGATCGGCGATAAGGCGCGCATCGAATCGCGCGCCGTGCTGGGCTCCGGTTGCGGCATCCTGACCTCCAAGATCGTGCGCGCCGGGCAGACCGTCTGGGGCACGCCCGCGCGTCCCTTGAAGGAACATCTGGAGCAACTAGCCAACCTGGCGCGGCTGCCGCAGACGCGCCGTGAATTGGCCGAATTGAAGCGCCGCCTGGCCCATTTGGAGGCCAGCGCATCGAACCGGGACCATTAGGAGATCCGGATGCTGGTTGTCGTCGGTGGCCATTCGCGCAACGTCGGGAAGACTTCGGTGGTAGCCGGCCTCATCCGCGCGTCGACGGACTTTAACTGGACCGCCATGAAGATCACGCAGTTCGGCCATGGTATCTGCGCTTCCTCCGGCGCGGGCTGTGAATGTCAACTGGAGCCGGCGTGTTCGTTTGCGATCGCGCAAGAGCCCCAACCCGGACGTAGCGACACAGGCCGTTTTTTGGCGGCAGGCGCGCGCCGGTCTTTCTGGGTGCGCACTGCCATGGGCCGGCTCGAAAATGCCCTACCGGCAATTCGCGATATCTATGCCGCCAGCCCGAACCTCATCGTCGAATCCAACAGTATCGTCGAGTTTTTGAAGCCCGCTCTGTACCTGGTGGTGTTGGACTACGCGCAGCCCGATTTCAAAGTATCCAGCGCGCGTTTCCTGGATCGGGCGGACGCCTGCGTGGTGATCGATGGCGGCCGCCGCGAGCCTGTCTGGAATGGGGTTGCACGCCACCTGTGGGAGAAGTTGCCGCGCTTCGAAGCGCGCCCGCCGCAGTACGTGACGCCGGAGCTGGCTGCATTCCTTCGCCAGCGGCTGGTTACGGGATAACGCGGACCGCGCCTTCCGGCACGCCGTCTTCCAGGCGAAAAGGTGTCCGCGCCCCGCCCAGATCGTTGTTCAGCAAACGAATGGCGCGGCTTTTGGCGCCCGCGACGCTCAGATATACATCGGTGCCCGTTGCCGCACTCGAGTTCCGCAAGGTAGCGCCGTCCACGTTGACGAACGCCGCGGCCGGCGCATCCGCCGCTGCCGGCCGGCCCCGGAAACCCTCCAATTCCACATCCTGCGCATCTTCCAGGCGCAGGGCGGTCTTCCATTTGGCGGCCGCCGGCTTATCCCAGATCACTTCCACATCCTTGAGCCGCAGATTGCGCGCCCAGCGGATCTGCATGGCATTCACGGTCTTCTGCAACGGCGATTCCGGATCGTTCGAAACGAACAGCCTGATGTTCTCCAGGCTCACGCCGTCGAGCCAGCTGTCGGGATGCCCGTTGATCAGCGACGATCCCATGCCGCGCGCCACCACGTTGCGGATCATGACGTTGCGAATGGATCCCGCCGGCGGCTCATTCGTGCGCGGAGTGCCATCCACCTCGCTGCGGCGCTTCACGTTGAAATGGATGGGGTCGCCATCGCCCCACCAGAACCAATCGTGGCGGCGGCACTGGATGGTCAGGTTCGAGAGCACCACGTCGCTCACGGTTCCGCCGTCGAACACCATGAACGCGATGCCGCGGTTCGAGTCGGTGATCACGGTGTTGTCGATGGTCACGTGGCGGATTGCATTCATATTGCCATCGCAAAACTTGATGGCGCTGGATGCGGACGACAGCCGGCAGTTGGTCACCGTGATGTTCTCACAGGGCAGCGGCGGCCCCCAGATATTCGACGAATAGAACACGATGGCGTCATCCCCCGTCTCGATGGTGCTATTGGAGATGCGCACGTCTTTGCATCCGTCGGGGTCGATGCCGTCGGCCCAGACCGCGTCCTTGAGGCTGGATTGGATGTAGACGCCGTCGATCGTCAGGCGCTCGCAGGCATACGGGTTGATGGTCCAGCTTCGCGAGCGGATAAACGAAACTCCCGCGATGCGCACATCCTTGCAGCGCAGCAGCAGGACCAGGTGCGGGTACATCTGCTCCTTCGGAAAGCCCTTCGGAAACGAGCGCATCAATGGTTTGCCGAGCGCTTTGGCGAGCAGCATGTTCTCGCGGATGTAGGCATCGTCGAAATCGCCGTTGTCCTGCCAGATGTATTCGGCCTGGCCGTCGAGTGTGCCGCGTCCGTCGATGGTAATATTGTCGGCGTCTTCGCCGTAAAGCAGCGCGGGTTTGTCGAAGGCCCGGCTGTCGAGCGAGGCGAACAGCGTGGCGCCCGAATCGATCAGCAGGCGGACGTGGCTGCGCAGGTGCAGCGTGCCCGAGGTGTACTGGCCAGCGGGCAGATAGACCGTGCCACCCCCAGCGGCGCTGCATTCGTCGATGGCTTTCTGGATGGCGGGACGGGCGTCGTCGGACTTGCGGCCGCTGGCGCCATAATCTTTGACGTTGCAGGTGGCTCCGGCCAGGTGACTCAGCCCAACCAGCAGAAGGCAAGTGAGCGCGCGCATGGTCAGGGGAGCAGATCGGGCTCCGGCGGCGCGGGTTCCTGGATTGGCGGGGGTTCTTGAACGGGCGGGGGTTCCTGGACCGCTGGCAGCGGCTCGTCTTCAGCCGCCGGCCCGGCTTCAGCTACCGTCGCGGCTTCGTGGACCATAACCGCTTCGTGCGCGGCCTCATCCAGAGGCACTTCACACTCGCAGCAGTCGCTGCACCGCCCGCATTTATCGCACAGGTGGTTGGCACATGTGTCCTTCGTGCACCACACGCAGATGCGCGTGGCCTCCTCACCGCAGATGGTGCAGGTGAACGGCATTCTACTTTTTCTCCGTTTTGGGGGGCTGCTTGGCCAGCATGCCGCGGCAACGCTGCGCCTCCCGATCCATGACGGCGCACTCCTGTTCATGCGTGGCGGCCAGGTCCAGGATATAGCGCTGAAAGCGATCGCGGTTCGGGCCGTTCGCGGCCATCTGGCTGTTTAGCAGATCCGCAATCGCCGGGTTCCAGTATTTGCGAATTCCCTCTTCGATGGAAAACAGGGTTTTCTCGAGCGACTGCATGCGAAAGAAAGTGGCCAGGTCGGCCGAAAGCTTTTCGGGCGAATTGGCCAGCGCCAGAGCCTCCGTAGCCAGCGCCTTGGCCTGCACTTTGCTTTCGTTGAGCTGGGTCAGGTAGGTGTCGGGCGCGCCGTTCTTGGCCATTCCCTGTGCGTCGATCTGTTCGAGAGTAGGGATCATGCGCTGCGCGTGCCCGGCGATCTCCTTCAACACCGGACGGATGTCCCAATCCGGCTCGATGCCCTTATCCTGTGCGGTTGCGCACATCGCCAATACGGCCGTCAATAGCCATGCCACACTGCACGCTCGCATACTTCTCTCAATCTAGCATTCTGTGCGACTGCGCCGCCGCACCCTGCTATTCTGTACGGTGGCATCCAAACCATCTGCCGAAAGGAGAAACTCTAAGTGAGAGTCGGCGTATTCACCGCCTTGCTGGCGCAACTATCTCTGGACGATGTTCTGAAGAAGCTGAAGAGCATCAATGTCAATACGGTGGAGCTCGGAACGGGCAATTATCCGGGTGATCCGCACTGCAAGCTGTCCATGCTGGACAGCAAAACCGAGCTAAACGAATTCAAGAAGAAACTGGCGGACAACGGCGTCACCATCAGCGCGCTGAGCTGTCACGGTAACCCGCTGCACCCCGATCAGGCGCGCGCGAAGCACGATCAGGAGATCAGCCGCAAGACCATCCGCCTGGCCGAGAAGCTGGGCGTGCCGGTGACCATCGATTTCTCGGGCTGCCCGGGCGACTGCGAGAAATCCAAGTGGCCCAACTGGGTCACCTGCCCGTGGCCGCCGGATTACCTGGAGATCCTGAAGTGGCAGTGGGAGGCCAAGGTGGCGCCATACTGGGCGAAGCAGGGCAAGTTCGCCGCCGACCATGGCGTGAAAATCGCCATCGAGATGCACCCGGGCTTCGTGGCCTACAGTCCCGAGACGATGCTGAAGCTGCGCTCCATCGCCGGCCCCTCGGTGGGCTGCAATTACGATCCCAGCCACATGTTCTGGCAGGGCATCGACCCCATCGCCGCCATCCGCGTGCTGGGCGACTGCATCTTCCACGTGCACGCCAAGGATACCCAGATCTACGAGCGCAACCTGCCGCTCACCGGCGTGCTGGATACCAAGCTGTACACCGACGAGCGCAATCGCGCGTGGATTTTCCGCACCTGCGGCTACGGGCATGACGCGGGCTGGTGGAAAGAGTTCGCCTCCACTCTGCGCATGTTCGGCTATGATTACGTGCTTTCGATCGAGCACGAGGACAGCCTGCTTTCGCCCGAAGAGGGCCTGCGCAAGGCTGCGGATTTCCTGAACGGCATCGTGATGAAAGAGCAGCCCGCCGCCGCGTGGTGGGTGTAGGTTGACGCGTTTCCTTCTCCTTCTGGCCTGCGCGGGCTCGCTGTACGGCGAGTTCCGCGCGGGCGCCTTTAAGACCGTCATCAGTCCTCCCTTGCAGGACCGGCCGCCGGTCTACATGGCCGGCTTCGGCCACAACCGCGTGGCCGTCTCGGTACACGACGATCTGTACGCCCGTTGTCTGGCGTTCAGCGCCGGGCGGAAACCGCTGGTGGTGTGCGAAGTCGATCTGATCGGCTTTTTCCTCGACGACGTGCAGCGCGTGCGCGCGAAAGTTCCGGAGGCCGACGTGGTAGTTGCCTCCACGCACGTGCACGAAGGCCCGGACACCATGGGGCTGTGGGGCCCGGCCATGGGACAATCCGGCATCGACGAGTCCTACAACGGTTTCGTGGTGGATCGCATCGCGGAAGCCGCCAAGGGCGCCATCGCCGCTCTGGAGCCGGCCATGGCGGCGCTGGCCGTGGTGCACAGCGCGGAGCTCGACTCATTCATCGACGATAACCGTCCGCCGGTGGTTCACGATCCCGATCTGATCATCCTGTCGCTCACGGGCAAAAGCGGAAAGCGCATTGCCACGGCAGTGAACTGGGCCAATCATCCGGAGACCTTGGGCTCGCGCAACACCCAGATCAGCGCCGACTACCCCGGGTTCTTTTATAAGAGGCTGGAATCGAAGCTGGGCGGCATGGCCGTATTGTGGAACGGCGCGGTAGGCGGCATGCAATCGCCTCTGGGCGCCAAGATCAAAGATCCAGCCACCGGGAGCGTCGCTGCTGAGAACAGCTTCCGCAAGACCGAGGTTCTGGGCCAGCGGATCGCGGATCTGTCGGCTGATGCCGCGCGCACCGCCAAGCCCGTGCGCATTGATCGAGTGACCTTCGCCGAGCGCATCATCAACATACCGGTGACCAACAGGGGCTTCGAGATGGCCGCGCAGGCGGACCTTTATAAAGGCCGCAAGAAGACCACCGCCGAAGGCGCCACGGCCGCGCCGGTGGGCCTGATTCGCATGTCCGGCGAACAGCCGGTGCTGGATATCGCGCTGGTGCCGGGCGAGATGTATCCGGAGTTGAGCGTGGGCGGCGTGGAACGCTACGCG
>Ga0209579_10003312_pt1 | contig 11805 bp, 8 predicted proteins | sample Coa_R1_2_FD_187152 | JGI IMG/M metagenome (GOLD analysis project Ga0209579, IMG submission 187152) | Surface soil microbial communities from Centralia Pennsylvania, which are recovering from an underground coalmine fire - Coalmine... | ecosystem: Environmental > Terrestrial > Soil > Unclassified... | reverse complement strand
CATTTCGTTTTGTTGATGCTAGGCGCGATGGGCGCGGGCGGCGGAATCTGCATGGCCCCGCAATCCGGCACCGGCGAGTCGCCTGCGCCCGTGCACTTGACCGCCGAACAGGATCACCAGCGGATGATGGACCTGTTGAAGATCACATCGCTGCGCAAAGGGCCGAACGGCGATCCCAAAGCGCCGGATGCGGCGAATTTTGATGAAAGCAAAGTGGATCCCAATCTGAAGCTTCCTGATCCACTCATTCTGAAGAACGGAGAACGCGTGACCACAGCGGAAATCTGGTGGCAGCAACGGCGCCCGGAAATTGTCGAGCTTTTTAACCGCGAAATTTACGGACGGATTCCCGCGAATGTGCCAAAGGTGAGGTGGGACGTGGTCAGCAGCAGGGAAGAGGATAAAGAAGGCGCGGCGGTGGTCACGAAAGATCTTGTGGGCCACGTGGACAATTCGGCGTACCCGGCGGTCAAGGTGGATATTGAACTGAGCCTGACCACGCCTGCGAATGCCAATCACCCGGTGCCAGTCATGATGGAATTCGGTTGGAGCGCCAAGATGCTGGAGGCGCTCAAGTCGCGTTTTACGCCGGAGCAGTGGGCGGAGTTTGTGGGACGGGCCGGGGCCTGGCACAAGCTGGTCCTGGCCAAGGGCTGGGGCTACGCGACGATCATTCCGACCAGCGTGCAGGCCGACAATGGTGAAGGGCTGACCGAGGGAATCATCGGCCTGACCAATCACGGCCAGCCTCGAAAGCTGGATGACTGGGGCGCGCTGCGAGCCTGGGCGTGGGGCGCGAGCCGCGCGCTGGATTATTTCGAGACGGACAAAGCCGTGGACGCCAAACATGTTGGCATCGAAGGGCTGTCACGTTATGGAAAAGCGGCGCTGCTTACCCTGGCCGATGATCCGCGATTTGCCATTGGATTTATCGGGTCATCGGGTGAAGGCGGAGCCAAAATTTTGCGCCGCAACTTTGGCGAGCAGGTGGAGAACCTGGCGGCCACAGGTGAATACAACTGGATGGCGGGAAACTTTCTGAAGTACGCCGGACCGTTGACGCCCGGGGATTTGCCGGTGGACGCGCATGAATTGATCGCCTTGTGCGCGCCGCGGCCAGTGTTTATCAGTAGTGGTTCGCAGCAGGTGGAAGGCGGCTGGGTGGATGCCAGAGGGATGTTCCTGGCGGCGGTAGCCGCCGGGCCAGTGTACCGGTTGCTTGGCAAGAAGGATCTGGGCACGGCCGAATTTCCGCCGATGGAAACGCCGTTGATTGACGGCGACATTGCGTTTCGCCAGCACAATGCAGGGCATACCACCGGTCCGAACTGGCCAACGTTTCTGGCTTTTGCAAGCCGGTACATGAACTGAGCGCCGTTCCGCGGTTCCGTTCTGGAACTCAACACCCTGCCTTATTAGGAAAATCTCAGCCACCGCACTCGCGCCCCCCACTCAGGTCAGTACCGCCCTGTGCGGTGCATCGCACCGCCATGTGACGTAGCGCACTGCTAAGGTTCTGGCGCCCGGACGAAAATATCGTTCATGATGCGCAGCCACACATCGTCTTACAGTCAGCGAAATTCCGCAGAGAGAATCACGCTCAAGAGCATTGTTTACTTGACGGACTTCTCGCGCTCGGCGGAAGCCGCGCTGCCTTTTGCAAAATCCATGGCGCGCGCCTTTGACGCGAAAGTTTATGCCTTGCACGTGCTTGTGCCCGATTTCATGTCCTACATGACGCCGGAATCGCCGCGCGAGGCTTTAGATCAGCAAGAGAGAATCGCCGCATTGAAGATGGACACCGTGGACTTGAAATTCAAGGGAATGCCGCACGAAAGCCTGATTGAGCGCGCCGACAGCCTCTGGCAGGTCCTGGATCCCAAGCTCAAACAATGCGGTGTCGATCTGGTGGTGCTGGGAACGCACGGACGCACCGGGCTGCGAAAATTTGTCATGGGCTCGACTGCGGAAAGAGTACTGAGGCAATCGAGCGTACCGGTAATGACGGTGGGGCCCGGCGTGATCGGATCGCTTCCCTCCGAAGGCAAATTTCACCACATTTTGCTGGCGACCGACCTGCGCGAGGATTGCCGGAACGCCACCGCGTACGCGGCATCGTTGGCGCAGGAAAACGAAGCCGAACTGACCCTTCTCCATGTGATCGAGCACAGCCCACGACGATCCAAAAGGAAGCCGGAGGCGTTGTCGGTCGCAGAGGCGATGCATCGCTTGCAGGCAGAGGTTCCGTCGGAGGCCGGTCTATGGTGCCGGCCGGAAACCGCGATTGAACTGGGTTCGCCAGGGCCTAAAATCGTGGAGGCCGCCAAAAACCGTAAAGCCGATTTAGTCGTGCTCGGAGTGAGAGACGCGGAGCACCTTTTCGCGGCCACGCATTTGGAGATTCGCACCGCTCACGAAGTAGTCGCTCACGCGGCGTGCCCGGTGCTCTGCGTGCCCAGCAGGATTGCCAGGCCCAACTAGAAGCAAACTCTCAGTGACAAATAACGAAAAAATTCTGCTGCGTCTGATCAGGCGTCCACGATCATTTCAAGTGCCGCGGGATTTGCCACGGTCAGGTTTGAGCCGTGAATGCTGACCAGCTTTCTGGCTTTGAAGTCGCTCAGCGTTCGAGTCACGGTTTCGCGCGTGGTGCCGATAAACTCGGCAATTTCCTCGTGGGTCAGAGGAACCTTCACCTGCGTTCCTTCTTTGGTCTTCTTTCCCGAAGCGCACCAATCCAGCAGCAGGCGGGCCAGCTTTTCGGGTGCCGAAGCGGAGAGTCCGATCGTGCGAAGCTGTTCACACGCGCCGTTATACAGACTCGACAGGTGCTTCAAAGACGCCTCCGCGACCTCCGGGTGCTTCGCCATCAGGCGCAGGAAGTCTTCTCGGGGCACGAACGCAACCTGGCACGGCCGCAACGTTTCCGCGGTCACTTCGTAGGGTTTACCGTTGAGCACTGCCAGCAGGCCGAGCACTTCTCCGGCCTGGGCCACCCTCAAGATCAGGGTCTTTCCGGCACTGGAACTGATCGAGAGCTTCACCTCGCCGGCGCACAAGAAAAAGATGCCGCGTGGGTCCTGTTTTTCGATGAACAGGACGGCTCCCGCTGGATACATGGCGGTGGAACGGACGTCGCTCAGGTCTTTCAGAGTCCGAGGGGCGAGCTGGCAGAAGTATCCGTTGGCACGCAGGCTGCACGTTTCGCAGTTGCGGCTTGGTTCAAATCCGTAGGGACCGTTCATGTTTCTCTCCCGGGTTCCCACCACTGGGTGGCAAACTCTAATGTTGGTCACAGGTGGAGGTGCAGGTCACACGCCGAAGTGTTATTCGTCACTAACTTTAGATTAAACTATTGAAACTAAGCGACTTAGAAAGGTTGGTACGTGCTTTTGGTGCCGGAACGACGTGAGGTAAATCACCGATGACGAGACGAAATATCGTCTGGAGACTAAATATAGTCGCCTCGCCGAATTCCCAGCTTCTTGATCTTAGAATTCAGCGTGGTCCGTTTGAGGCCGAGCCGTCGGGCGGCCCCATTGTCTCCACTGATCATCCCTTTGCTCTCCCGCAACACACGCAGAATATGCTCGCGCTCGGCGTTTTCCAGGTTGGGATCGACGGATCGGATTTGCTCGTCCAGAAGGTGCAGCTCCGCCAGCGGTGCCCGCAACGTTGAGCCGTGCGTCAGGATTACCGACCGCTCCATGAAGTTTTCCAGCTCCCGCACGTTGCCGGGCCAGTGCCAGCTGACGAGCGCCGCCATCACTTCTTTGGGGATGGTTTGGACGTTCCGGTTCATGCCCTTGGAATGCCGGGCGACAAAATAGTTCGCCAGAAGAGGAATGTCTTCGCGGCGTTCGCGCAACGGCGGCAAAGTGATGGGAAATACCTTGAGACGGTAATAAAGATCACTGCGAAACTGGCTCTCGCTTACCATTTTTGCCAGGTCGCGATTGGTGGCCGCGATCAGCCGCACGTTTACAGGTATCGTCCTGGTACCTCCCAGCCGCTCAAACTCCTTCTCCTGAAGCGCCCGCAGGATTTTCGGCTGCAGCTCCAATGGAAGGTCGCCGATTTCGTCGAGGAAGAAAGTGCCGTGATGGGCGAGTTCCAGGCGTCCGATTTTCTGGGAGATGGCGCCGGTAAACGCGCCTTTTTCGTGCCCGAAAAGCTCGCTTTCCAGCAAACCCGTGGGAATCGCCGAGCAATTCAGCTTGACGAAGGCGTGATCCCGGCGGGTGCTGAGATCGTGGATGGCGCGGGCAATCAGCTCTTTGCCGGTGCCCGTTTCTCCCAGGATCAGAACGCTGGCATCGGTTGGGGCGACGGTCTCAACTTGTTTGAGGATGCGTTTCAGGGACGGACTCTCGCCGATCAGCCTGTCGAACTGATGTGTGGTGACGAGTTCATCCGCGAGATAACGTTTTTCCTGTTCGCTGCGGCGGAGAGCTTCCTCAGCTTCTTTGAGGCCCGAAATGTCGCGAATGACACAAAGCACTACCTGCTGCTCACCCGTGTCCACCGGATTGAGCATGATGTCCACGGGAAATTCGCTGCCATCTTTGCGGCGGCCGTAAAGTTCGAGACCCAGCCCCATGCGCCGGCGATGCGGAGACATGCCATAGGCGTGGCGGTGGTCGTGATGCAGGGTTCGGAAGCGTTCTGGAATAAGGGTTTCCAAGGGTTGACCGATCAACTCGGCGCGCTGGTAGCCGAAGCTCTGCTCCAATTGCGCGTTGGTTTGCATGATGTGACCGGTGGCATCCACCACCAATACAGAGTCGGGCGCTTGTTCGAAGAGCTTTTCGAACAGTCTCTGGCGAGGCACTGGAAGACGCTCCTCTGTTTAGCGAAGTCTCGCTGAAGCCGCAAATCGCCGTCATGCAAGCGTCAGCCTGGAATGGCGGCTTCCAGCGGCGATATCCGCATCCGGGACGGATTGGTCCTGATGATAGCGCAGGCGTAGCTGAAGACGAAACGCTTGCGGCCGGTTGCTGCGAACGCCTTCAATGTGGTGATGCGCCTCACGCCGGCTGGTGACTGGTGTCACTGAGTATCTCGCGTGGTTCCCGGTAAGCTTCGAGCGTGTGGGGTTTCCATGCCAACTGATGACCGCCGTTTATTGACAGTATTGAAGTCGGAATTGGAATTCGTTCAGAAGGGCGGATACCGGAAGACCGCTCGTGCGCCGTGGCGTCCACATTTCATTTTTCAAGATTCGCCGACGTGCTTGAATTTCGATCCCACAGCGAAACCACGCGATTGTGCGGACTGTGTGCTTATGCAACTGATCCCCGCGTCCGCCTCCGAGAAGAAAGTGCCGTGCAGATTTATCAAATTGAATGAAGAAGGCGAAACGATTGATTCGCTCTATCGGTACGGAAACCACGATGAACTGGAAGCGGCGCTGACCAAATGGCTGAAAGACGCTATCCAGAAACTTGAAACAGAAAAATCGCCAGCCTCGGGGGTTTGCCGGTCCACGGCATGTCAGCGTAAGTGCAAGGTCTGTGTCCAGCGTAGGACGTGAGTTCATGTTATCGCGGTGTGCTAATCCGGAATGCGGCGTGGCGTTTGACTACCACCAGGGGGAACTCTTTCGCTTCCACAAGAACCATGCGCCCGATGAGCCGCCTCCGAACACCCATTCAGTACAGCACTTCTGGCTTTGTGGCGCCTGCGCGTTGCGATATACCTTGGAGTATCGCGAAGCTCAGGGCGTCATCCTGCACACCAATTTCGAAAATGCGTCGCAATCCGAGTGGAACCGCTTGATCGCGGCCGCCTGACCGCCCGCCGGCGAACTCAAACTCCGAAGCAAGCAAAGACAAGAAAACCCGCTGCGCCGATCTGCTGGCGCAGCGGGTTGTTGTGATTGCCGCTCTTCGCCGAACTTAGTGGCGAACGGTCATCACAGGGCAAGGTGCCTGGCATACCACCTTGTGGGCCGTGGCGATCGGCAGATGCGTGGAAGCACCAGGCAAACCATCCTCGGGCCGCACGCCCAGGACAATCAAATCACTTTCGCGTCCGGTTGCGATTTCGAGAATTCGTGCCGCTGCGTCACCTTCCGCCACGATGTACTCCGGCTTGCACCAGAGCTCCGCATCCGCGGGCAGATAGTTGCGCAGAAGATTTTCGGACGAGGCTCTCACGTCGGCCGTGGTAACCAGGTCACCGACAGTCGGCTCCTTGACGACATGCAGCAACACCAAGCGCGCCTGGAACTCTTGTGCCAGGGAAACGGCGTGAGCTGCCGCGGTCTGCGATTCCGGGCTAAGGTCAGTGGCGAACAGGATTTCCCGGATTTCGGTTCCATGCGCCGTTCCCGTGTGCGGCCCTACGGTCAGCACTGGGCAGGACACGGTCCGGAAGATCTCTTCCGCGACGGAACCCAGCACAAACTTTCCGAGACCAGTGCGGCCGTGAGTACCAATGACAGCCAGGTCCGCATGGTTTTTCTGAATTGCAGAATGCACATTGAGGAGAATGTCGCCTTCCTCAATCAAGGCCTGTGTCGGAATCCCCGCAAATTCATTGAGCAGTTCCTTGCGGTCGTCCTCCTGCTGGGCCCTTTCGGCCTCGAGTACGGCGGGCCAGGCGGCGGGTTGGGTCATGGGATTTACCATCGGGGCGGCCACATGCAATGCCACCATGTTGGCACCGTAGTGCTTGGCAATCATTCTGGCGTAAGGAATAGCGCGGGAGGCCGCTGGCGAGAAATCCGTTGCGAACAGGACGTTGCGGAATTGAATTCTGGTTCTTGCTGTTGTTGCGGCTATCATAAAGCCCCCTTTCAAGGCCAAGTTTGCTCCTATCTGGAACGAACGCAGTGATGTGCGTCACTGCTCGCGGTGACCCGAGTCGCATGAAGCCGACGCGGTTGTCCCTAATCTGTTCCCGCGAGACCAAAATGAGTGCTACCAGCGAACCTCTCTGTCCAATTGCACCTTCTGCGCGCGTCCGGAATGGTTTCTCCCACAGGACGGCCGGGCAGCTCGGTGCGAAAACAACCGCGCCGTTGGTGTTGGGCGGAATTTTACTGCATCTGCTCTTGCGATTTGGCTGGCATGTTGACGTTGCACGGGCGAACCAGCCGTTGTTCGCCGCTTTATTCCTAGGCGGCCTGCCGCTTCTTATCACTCTTGCCGAAAGATTGCTGTCTGGCGAGTTTGGCTCGGATTTTCTCGCGGGGATCTCGATCATTACGGCGGTCCTTCTCAAAGAGCATCTGGCAGGTTCCATCGTAGTCCTGATGCTGGCGGGCGGCACTGCGCTTGAGGAATTTGCCGCGCGTCGAGCGTCGCGAGTTCTGGACACGCTGGCCGGCCGGATGCCGAGTGTTGCGCACCGCAAGACCGATCACGGCCACATCGAAGTCGCGCTGAAAGACATCAGAGTTGGAGATCTGGTGGTGGTTCTTCCTCACGAAATATGCCCCGCAGACGGCGTCGTGATCGAAGGACATGGCTCGATGAATGAGGCTTATCTGACCGGCGAGCCCTACGAAGTTGGAAAAGCGCCTGGTGTGGCGGTGCTTTCCGGCGCACTGAATGGCCACTCCATGCTGGTGATTCGCGTCGAAAGACTTCCGGTCGATTCGCGGTTCGCCCGGATCATGCGGGTGATGGAGGAGACACAGCAGCGGCGGCCCCGTATGCGGCGCTTAGGGGACACTCTCGGCGCCTGGTACACGCCTGTGGCCTTGGTCCTGGCCACTGTCGCATGGTTGTGGAGCGGGAATGCGGATCGTTTCCTGGCTGTCTTGGTGGTGGCAACGCCGTGTCCTCTCCTCATCGCGATTCCCGTGGCCATCATCGGCGCGGTTTCTCTTGCGGCGCGACGCGGAGTCATCATCAAAAATCCGGCGATTCTTGAACAAATCGGTTCTTGTAGGACATTCATTTTCGACAAGACGGGAACGTTGACGTATGGGAAGCCCGGCCTGACACAAGTTGTGTGTTCGGCAGGATTCGATGAAGACAATGTGTTGACGTTGGCGGCCAGTCTGGAGCGTTACTCCAAGCATCCTTTGGCGAGCGCGATATTGGATGCCGCGCAGGCAAGGGGCTGCTCTTTGAGTCCCGCGGCGAGCGTGAGCGAGCGACCGGGCGAAGGGCTCCGCGGGTCGGTGAACGGCGAGAAGGTCTGGATTATCGGCCGGACATCAATGCTCGAATCCCGCTGGCCACTGCCGCCGGTAGAGTCGGGTTTGGAATGCCTGGTCTTTGTGGATGAAAGGTACGCTGGGCTGTTGCGATTTCAGGATGTACCGCGTCACGACAGCCGGATCTTCGTGAACCATCTGTTTCCTCGCCACCAGGTCTCAAGAATCGTTTTGCTTTCGGGCGACCGCGAAGCTGAGGTCCGGGCCCTGGCCGCAAAAATCGGCATTGCCGAGGCCCATGGAGCTAAGACACCGGAAGAGAAGGTGGCGATGGTTCGTGCGGAGGCGAGCCAACAGAGGACTGCGTTTGTCGGCGACGGCATCAACGATGCGCCAGCCATGCAGGCGGCAACCGTGGGAATCGCCTTTGGTCATGAGAGTGAAGTCACTTTTGAGGCTGCCGATGCAGTGATCCTGGAGCGCTCCTTTCAAAAGGTGGACGAACTGATTCACATTGGCAGACGTATGAAGAGGATTGCCTTGCAGAGCGCAGTGGGCGGAATGATCCTCAGCACGGCTGGCATGGTCATCGCGGCCCTTGGAGGTTTGCCGCCGATTGGCGGAGCGATCGCACAAGAGGCGATTGATCTACTTGCTGTGCTGAACGCCGTTCGAGCCGCAGTGCCGTTTCGTCAGCTGCGTGATTTCTGACGGGGAGATACTGGATGGAAGGCGCCATGCAAGATTTACCGATTGGACCGAATGAGGCGGACCAGGATAATGAGAAATCTTTAATGAACGTCGTGCCGCAAAATTCCGAGCGGTCACAGATGGCCCGTTTCTTCGCGCCTTCCTGCGTGGCGCTCATTGGCGCTACCGATCGCGAAGGCAGCGTCGGCCGCACCGTGGTCAAAAACCTCCTTAGTGGTTCGTTCAAAGGGAAGATTTATCTGGTCAATTCGCGCCGAAGCGAGCTGTTTGGGCAGCGCTGCTACACCACCGTTGCCGATTTGCCGGGGCCGTTGGATCTGGCGGTGATCATGACGCCCGCAGCCACTGTCCCCGAAATTGTCGCTGAGTGCGTGTCCGCAAAAACGAAGTCCATCGTTGTGCTTTCTGCGGGCTTCAAGGAAAAGGGGCCGGAAGGCGTGGCGCTTGAGCAGCAGATTCGCGCGGAGTTGAACAAAGGCGCGACGCGGCTGATTGGCCCGAACTGCCTGGGGCTGATGAATCCCTGGCATGGCTTGAACGCCACGTTTGCGCAGGACGCAGTGCGACCTGGCAATGTCGCGTTTCTCAGCCAAAGCGGCGCGCTGCTGACCGCGATCCTTGATTGGAGTTTGGCGGAGCAAGTGGGATTTAGCACCATTGTCTCCACCGGCTCGATGCTGGACGTCGGCTGGGGCGACCTCATCTCCTACCTCGGCGAAGATCCAAATACGGAAAGCATCCTGATCTATATGGAGTCCATCGGCGATGCGCGCTCGTTTATCTCCGCCGCGCGCGAAGTCTCTTTCAGCAAACCGATTATCGTGATCAAGGCCGGCAGGACGGAAGCGGCCTCGAAAGCGGCTGCCTCTCACACAGGAGCTCTGACCGGCAGCGACGAAGTGTACGACGCAGCGTTCGCGCGGAGCGGAGTTCTTCGTGTCAGCAACATCGCGGATCTTTTTCACATGGCGAAAGTCCTTGCGAAACAGCCTCTGCCGCGCGGTCCAAAGCTCATGATTCTGACCAACGCTGGAGGCCCCGGCGTGCTGGCGACAGACGCACTGCTTGGCAGCGGTGGCGAGCTGGCCAGTCTGTCCGAAACCTCGCTACAGGCGCTTAACTCTTTCTTGCCTGCTCATTGGAGCCATGCCAACCCAGTGGACATTCTGGGCGACGCGGACCCGGACCGCTACGAACGCGCGCTGGAAGTCGCGATTGCGGATCCAAACAGTGACGGCCTTCTGGCCATACTCGCTCCGCAGGGCATGACAGATCCGGCGAAAGTCGCATCAGCGCTGAAGAATCATGCCACTAAGCACGGCAAACCCGTCCTTGCCAGCTGGATGGGCGGAAAGATTGTTGCTTCAGGAATTGAAGGTCTGAACTCAGCTGGCATTCCTACCTTCGCGTATCCCGATACGGCAGCGCGTGTTTTTCAATCGATGTGGCGGCATACCTGCAACCTGCGCGGGCTTTATGAAACGCCCTTCGCCGCCGACGAACCCGCGGCAGCCAATACCCGGCGTGAAGCCGCCGTGGCGTTGATTCAGCGCGCCCGGTCCACCAGCCGCACGCTCCTTACCGAAGCTGAATCGAAAGAGCTGCTGGCTCTCTACGGTATCCCGACCGTTCCTACCAAAATTGCCGCGAGCGAAGAAGCGGCCGTCAAACTTGCGCAAGAGCTTGGCTACCCGGTGGTTGTGAAACTTCACTCGGAAATCGTTACGCACAAAACCGAAGTGGACGGCGTCAAATTGAATCTGACTACGGAAGATGAGGTTCGCAAGGCTTTTCGCGCCATTTCTGCCTCCGTTTCCGAAAAAGCAGGCTCGCAAGCCTTTCTGGGAGTCACCGTGCAGCCCATGATCCGCCGGGAAGGCTACGAACTCATTCTCGGCAGCAGCGTGGACGCTCAATTCGGCCCGGTGCTTCTCTTTGGCTCTGGCGGCCAGCTGGTTGAAGTCTATCGTGATCACGCCCTCGCTCTTCCGCCGCTCACCACGACTCTCGCGCAGCGCCTGATGGAGCAGACCCGCATCCACAAGGCACTGAAAGGAATTCGCGGCCGCAAGAGCGTGGACCTGTCTGCGCTGGAAACACTGCTGGTCCGTTTCAGCCAACTGGTCGTGGAGCAGCCGCGTATCCGCGAGCTGGATACCAATCCGCTACTGGCATCACCCGAAGGGCTGCTCGCTCTCGATGCCCGCGTGGTCTTGTATGGAGTTGAACTGACAGACGAAAAACTCCCGCGCGCCGCGGTCCGACCCTATCCCGCTCAGTACGTTTCGCGCCTGGCGTTGAAAGATGGCAGCGAAGCGATCCTCCGTCCGATTCGTCCGGAAGATGAACCGCTCATGGTCGCTTTTCACCAATCACTTTCGGAGAGCTCCGTGCGCCAGCGATTCTTTCATATGGAAAAGCTGGACACCCGTGTGTCGCACGACCGGCTGGTTCGTAAATGCTTCATCGATTACGATCGCGAAATGGCGTTGGTCGCCGACAGGATCGACCCGCAATCCGGAAAGCACGAAATCCTCGGCGTGGGCCGGCTGACAAAAGAGGCTGCTTCAAATGACGCGGAACTCGGCATTCTGGTCGCCGACCGCTGGCAGGGAACTGGTCTGGGCACCGAATTCGTGGGCCGGCTGATTCAGTTCGCCCGCGACGAAAAAATCAGCCGCATTGTTGCGCACATTCTCAGCGAGAACCAGGCAATGCTGCGCCTGGCACAACACTTTCAATTTAAACTCAGCTTGGATGAAGATTCGGCCGCGCGCCTGGCCGTCCTGGAGCTTGAGCGGTAATTCCCATCGTTCACCCGCGAAGCATCTTCCAGCACTCTTTCGCAATGGCCCAATCCTCTTCCGCCTTCAGCACCAGCACGCGCACCCTCGAAGTACGTGTCGAGATTTCCTGATCGTCACGCGCCGCCAGGTTCGCGGCCGGGTCCAGCTCCAGTCCCATAAAATCCAAATTCGCGCAGG
>Ga0209579_10003310_pt1 | contig 11807 bp, 10 predicted proteins | sample Coa_R1_2_FD_187152 | JGI IMG/M metagenome (GOLD analysis project Ga0209579, IMG submission 187152) | Surface soil microbial communities from Centralia Pennsylvania, which are recovering from an underground coalmine fire - Coalmine... | ecosystem: Environmental > Terrestrial > Soil >... | reverse complement strand
GGGAAGGTCATGGAAGACAAGATCACCACGCCCAGCATGAAGGGCGGAATTCAGCCCGCGCCCGCGCGGAAAAGGGAGAGCACCAGTGAATCTCCACGAGTTTCAGGCGAAGGAAGTCTTTCGTAAGTACGGCATCCCCGTGTCGAAGGGGGCCGTCGTGGAAACCCCCGACCAGGCGGCCGAGGCCTACACCAAGCTGGAAAGTCCCCTCGCGGTCGTGAAGTCCCAGATTCACGCCGGCGGCCGCGGCAAGGGAACCGTCTACGAGAAGGACCTCAAGACCGTCCGGCTCCAGGGCGGCGTCAAGCTCGTGAAGAGCGCCGCCGAGGCGAAGGAGATGGCCGCCAAGATCCTCGGCTATCCCCTGGTCACCAAGCAGTCCGGCCCCCACGGCCGCATCGTCCGCCGGGTCTACGTCGAAGCCGGGTGCGACATCGACCGGGAGCTCTATCTCGGCGCGGTCCTGGACCGGAAAGCGGGCAAGCCCGTCCTCATGGCCTCCACGCAGGGGGGCATGGAGATCGAGGAGGTTGCCGAGAAAAATCCCCAGGCGATCATCAAGGAGCACTGGGACGTCGGGCTCGGCCTCCAGGGCTACCAGGCGCGCCGCGTGGCGTACGCGCTCGGCCTGTCGGGGGACGCCTTCAAACAGTTCTACAAGATGGTCATGGCCGTCACGAAGATGTTCGTCGAGAAGGACTGCACCCTCCTGGAGATCAATCCGCTGGTCGTCACGAAGAAGGGCGAGGTCCTGGCCCTCGACGGCAAGATGGGCATCGACGACCGCGCGATCGAGCTCAAGAAGCAGCCCGATCTCGAGGCGATGCGCGACGTGAGCGAGGAGGATCCGATCGAGTACGAAGCCGCGAGCTACGGGCTCAACTACGTCTCGATGGAAGGCAACATCGGCTGCATGGTCAACGGGGCCGGCCTGGCGATGTCCACCATGGACATCATCAAGCAGGCGGGCGGCGCGCCGGCCAACTTCCTGGATGTCGGCGGCGGCGCCAACAAGGACCAGGTCAAGAAGGCCTTCAAGCTCCTGCTCGCCAACCCCGAAGTCAAGGCGCTCTTCATCAACATCTTCGGCGGCATCCTGCGCTGCGACGTGCTGGCGCAGGGCATCGTCGACGCGGTCAAGGAAGTCGACGTGAAGATCCCGATCGTCGTGCGTCTCGAGGGCACGAACGTCGAGATCGGCCGCGAGATCCTGAAGAACAGTGGGCTCAAAATCACCGCCGCCGCGGACATGGCCGACGGGGCGAGGAAAGTGATCGACGCGGCGGGGCTGAAGAAATAGGCCCCGGGCCGCCGGCAGGGGAAAACACTATGAGCATCATGGTCGACAAGAATACGAGGATCGTCGTGCAGGGCCTCACCGGCGAGGCGGGCACGGTCCACGGCAACGGCATGCTGGAGTACGGCTCGGCGGTCGTGGCCGGGGTGACGCCCGGAAAGGGCGGCACCCAGTGGGAGTCGAAGAAGGGCGCCAAGGTGCCCGTCTTCAACACCGTCGAGCAGGCGGTGAACGCGACCGGCTGCAATGCGAGCGTCATTTTCGTCCCCGGCGCGGCCGCGGCGGACGGCGTCATGGAGGCGGCGGCGGCGGGCATCCCCCTGGCGGTCTGCATCACGGAGGGCATCTCGATCATGGACGAGGTGCGGCTCCGGGCGTTCCTCAAGGAGAAGAAGACCCGTATGATCGGGCCGAACTGCCCGGGCGTCATTACGCCCGGCCAGACGAAGCTCGGCATCATGCCCGGGTACATCCACAAACCCGGCGACATCGGTGTCGTGTCCCGTTCGGGCACCCTGACCTACGAAGCCGTATGGCAGCTGTCGGCCCTCGGCTACGGTCAGTCCAGCGCCGTCGGCATCGGGGGCGACCCCGTTCAGGGCACCGACTTCATCGACGTGCTGACGCTCTTCAACCAGGACCCCGGCACCCGCGCGGTCGTCATGATCGGTGAGATCGGCGGCACCATGGAGGAAGAGGCGGCGGCCTGGATCAAGGCGAACATGAAGAAGCCCGTCGTCGCCTTCATCGGCGGGCAGACCGCGCCTCCGGGAAAGCGCATGGGTCACGCGGGCGCCATCATCCAGGGGGGGAAGGGCACCGCCGCGGCGAAGTACGACGCACTGCGCGCCGCCGGGGTCGCCTGCGTGCAAAGCCCCGCCGACATGGGCAAGATCATGAAGGCCGTGCTCGAAGGCAAGGCCGCCTAGACCGCCGACGGTCCCGCTTCTGCGGTGCAGAACGGGGGATACCCCATGCTGAAGCGACAGCTGCTGTTCTTCGCCGTGCTCGCCGCCCCCGTCGTCGCCTTCTCGCTCCGACGCCCCGCCTGGTTCTCGACCCTCCTCGTCGCGGCCGTCGGCGCGTGGTGGGCCGCGTCGCCCGTCAGCTACCCCCGCTGGGTGACCCACGGGCTCGTCCGGGCGCTGCCCCTGGCCGCCGTCGAGTCGCTGGCGCTCTGGTGGCTCACCCGCTAAGATCTGGTCCCTATGGATCCGGTCAAACAGGCGCTGTTCGAGGACGGGGCGTTCCAGGACATCACGTCGGCGATGATTCCGAACGACCGGGTGACGGGACGCTTCCTCGCGAAGCAGGACCTCGTCGTTTGCGGCATCGCGCAGGCCCGGCGGGCCTTCCAGCTCGTGGGCGTGGCGTTCGCGTCGAGAGTGAAGGACGGCGACCGCGTGCGGAAGGGGATGGCTCTGGCGACCGTGACCGGTCCGGCCCGGCGGGTGCTGGCGGGCGAGCGTACGGCGCTGAATTTCGTCCAGCAGCTGTCGGGGGTCGCCACCCTGACCCGGAAGTTCGTCGATCTGGCAGCGCCCGTACGGGTGTTCGACACGCGCAAGACGACGCCCGGCCTTCGCGCCTTGGAGAAGCACGCGGTCGTCTGCGGCGGCGGCCACAACCACCGCATGGGCCTCCAGGACGGCGTCATGATCAAGGACAACCACATCGCCGCGATCGGAGACCTCGACGTCCTCCGCGAAAAGGTGCAGGCCCTGGCATCGAGGGGGAGGCCCGTCGTTCTGGAGGCTTCGGGCCACGACCAGGCGCTGTTGTTCGCGACGTTCCCCATCCAGGTCCTGATGCTGGACAACTTCAGCGTCCCGGGATTGAAACGGACCGTCAAGGCCGTGCGGAATTTGAATCCTGCCCTGGAGCTCGAGGCCTCCGGCGGCGTGACCCTGAAAACGGTCCGCGCGGTCGCGCGGACGGGCGTCGACCGGGTCAGCGTCGGCGCCCTGACCCACTCGGCTCCCGCGGTCGACATCTCCCTGGAATTATGAGCGAGCTCCAACCCGACACCCTCCGGTCCCGGCTGCACACCAAGGCCGTCGGCAGGAAGATCATCTGCGTCGATTCCTGCGAGTCGACGAACGACCTTGCCTGGAAGGAAGCGCTGGCGGGCGCGGCCGACGGGACCGCCATTTTCGCCGAGGAGCAGTCGAAGGGACGGGGCCGCTTCGGCCGGGTCTGGACGGCGCCCCGGGGCCAGGGGCTCCTCTGCTCCCTCATTCTGCGGCCCGAGATCGAGGTCGAGCGGGTCCCCCTCATGACGGCGATGGCGGCGCTGGCGGTGGCCGACGTCGTCGGAGAGGAGGCCCAGATCCGTTTTCCCAACGACGTCATGCGGGAGGGGAAAAAGATCGCCGGCATCCTCGTTGAAGCGCGCTTCATCTCCAGCCGGCCGGACGTGTTCATCGTCGGAATCGGGTTGAACGTGACGGGCCATCCGTCCGGTTTGAACGCGACGTCGCTGGGGGAGTCGGTCTCGAGGATCGCCGCCGCGCGGGCTCTCCTGGAAGCCGTCGACGAGTGGTACGGCCGCCTGCCGGGGAACCTGCGGGACTACCGCAAGGCGTGGCGGGAGCGGTCGTACATCCTGGGGAAGCGCGTGCGGGTGAAGCAGAACGGGAAGACCGTGCCCGGCGTCGCCGAGGACGTCGATCCGCTGGAGGGCATCGTGCTGAGGCTCGACAGCGGTCACCCGAGGACGATCCGCAGCGAGCACGTTGAGCACCTAGAGGTGCTAGAATAAGGCCGACGCCAGGAGACACCTTTGACGGAGCCTCACCTTTCGAGACAGGCGGTGTTTGACCGGCATCTTGGCATCTTCGGCTACGAGATCCTGATCCGCGCGGGCGATGAGGACCTGCTGATCGGCCGAGCGCCGGACCAGGCCGGGGCCCAGATGGTCGAGAAATCGATCAACACCGTCGGCTTCCCGGTCCTGACGCAGGGGAAGAAGGGCTTCTTCAATGTCACCCGCCGCATGCTGGCGGAGGATCTGGCCGCGCTGCTTCCGCCGTCGCAATCGGTCATCGAAATCCTGCATACCCTGGAGCCGGACGACGCGGTCGTGGCCCGCTGCAGGGAGCTGAAGAAGCGGGGATATCTGGTCGCGGTCGACGCGTACACGGCCCGGCGGGGCATGGCCCCGCTGCTCGCGCTGGCGGACATCGTCAAGATCGATTTTCGCGCGACGGACGACGCCGATCAGGCGTCGTGTGCCCAGCGTTACGGCAAGCCGAACGTGAAGCTGCTGGCCGACAAGGTCGAGTCGCACGCGGAGCTCGACCGAGCGCGGAAGATGGGATACACGCTGTTCCAGGGGACGTTCTTCTGCAAACCCCAGGAGGTGGCGCGGAAGGAGGTGCCGGCCTTCAAGCTGAACTACCTCCGCATCCTGCAGCGCGTGAATCGTCCGCAGATCGAGTTCAACGAGCTGGACGAGCTGATCCGGCAGGACCTCGCGCTGTCGCTCAAGCTGCTCCGTTACGTCAACTCGGCGATGTTCGGCCTTCCCCAGCGGGTGGACTCGATCCGCCAGGCGCTCGCGATGGTCGGCATTACGGTCATTCGGCGCTGGGTGTCGCTGCTCGCGCTGGCGGCGATGAGCGAGGATAAGCCGCAGGAGCTGATCGTGACGTCGCTGATCCGGGCGCGGTTCTGCGAGCTGATCGGCGCCCTCGCGGGGATGGCGCACGCCGACTTCGACCTGTTCATGGTGGGCCTGCTCTCGTCGGTGGACGCGATCCTCGACCGCCCCATGGCGGAATTGCTGGCGGAGCTGCCGCTCTCGGCGGAGGTGAAGGCGGCGCTGTCGGGGAAGCCGGACGGCTACGGCCGGGTTCTGGGACTGGCCCTCGCCTACGAGCGGGCCGCGTGGGAACGGATGGGGCCGGCGGCGGGAAGCCTGTCGATCGACATGATGCGGCTGCCGGCCTGCTACAAGGAGTCCGTGGCCTGGGTGGGCCAGATTTTCATCCCGCCCTAAGCCTCTCTCCAGGGGGACGGCTATCTCCTGGGGGTCACTTGATTTCGACGTACTGGCCGCCGTTTTCCTCGGCCAGCGACTTCATGAACTTGCTGCTCCCGAACGAGATGGTGTGGATCACGACCTGACGCAGACGGTTCATCTTCCGGATCTCGCGCAGGATGTCGTCCGGGTCGATGATCCGGCCGTTGGTGGGGTCGCCGTCGCTCAGCAGGTAGATCGTGTCCGCTTCCTTGTGGGCGAAGGCCGCGTCCAGGGCGTCGAAGATGTTCGTCGATCCGCGGGGCGCGATCTTCGCGATGAGCGCCTGGGCCTCCTTCAAGTTCGGCTTGATCGGCACCAGCATTTTGCGCCACGGCTCGATCCGGTCGTCGAAGAAGATCAGGTTGACCTGGGCGTCCTTGCCGAGCTGCCCCAGCACGCGCAGCAGCTCCTTCTTCGACTGGTCCAGTCGCGCCTCGGACCCGGTGACCTCGCTCATGCTGCCGGAGATATCGACCAGGAACACCATGCGGTTGGAAAGGACGGGGACGCCGTGGTAGGTGGTCATTCCGGCCTGGCTTGAGATCACGGCCTGGGCCTTGTCGGGCGGAGCGAAGTCCTCGTGGACCCCCGCCCACCATTCCTTCCACTGGCCGGGGGCGTAGCCGAAGGGCTTGCCCGTCAGCCCGTGCAGCGCATCGACCAGTTCCGCCAGCATTCGACCTTCCTCCTTGTCGAGACGGTCGATGAGAATGTCGATCGACTCGCGGCGCCGCGACTTCGTCAGCCCGCGGATCGCGGTCACTCGGACGGGCCACTCCTTGGCCTTCAGGGCTTTCTCGAAGACCGGAAAAGCCTCCGGCGGATGGAGCTCGCCGAGGGCGTCGAGGGCCGGAATCGAGACGCCGGCCCGGGAATGGCCCGCCAGTTTGATCAGGAGCGCCGTCGTCGCGTCCGACGGAAAGCCGGCCAGGAGGGAGATTGCGATGGCGGCGGTTTCCTCGTTCGCGCTTTGGGCTTCGCGGTGAAGGATGGTCTCCGAGGCCGCATCCTTGCGCTCGGCAACCGACTCGAGGGCCGCCCCGCGGACGTCGAGCACCTTGTCCTTCAGCGGCTCGGACAAGCGGTCTCCCGCGTTCTTGTGCTTCAGCCGGCCCAGGGAGCGGGCCATCACGGCTCGGACGGCGGGGTCGGGGCTCCGCTGGGCGGCGTAGATCTCCGTGGCCGATTTCTCGTCCGTCATGGAGCCGAGCGCCTCGGACAGGAGGCGGCGGAGGGTGGGATCGGTCGTGTTGGCGACGGTGATGAACACGCGGGTGCTGGCGGCGCCGCCGGCGGTCTGGAGGACCGTGACCGACGCGTACTTGACGAGGGGCTCGGCATTGGGATCGACGAGGGCCTGACGGGCCTTATCCTGGAGTTTGACCTCCTTGAGCGGAGCCAGGGCCATCATCGCCATCGCTTCGATGAGCGGGTCGCTGTCGGTCAAGGCGCCGCGCCAGAGGGCCTCGGTTTCCTTCAGCGGATAGTTGCGGAGTCCCTGCCACGCGTGGATTCGGATTTCGCCGTTCTCTTTCGCGACGGCTTTGGCGATCCCGAAGCCTTCGGGGGTTGGCGGCTCGGTGAGGGCGTCGATGGCGGTAGCCCGGAGGGTGAATTGTTGGGCGGTGTCGGCGGAGACGCTGACGAGTTTCTTGATCGCGGAGGGGCTGTGCCAGTCGGCCAGGCCTTTGAGCGCGGCCGCTCGGACGGCCGATTCCTTGTCCTGGTCGAAGATCTGGAGGAGAAAGGCTCCGGCGTCGTCCGTTTTGAGGAGTCCGACGCCGGTGACGATGGCGACGCGATCCGAGGCCTTCTCCTTGGCGGCGTCATAGCGGGCTTTGAACGCCTCGACGTCCGCGTCTTGGAAAAGGATGAGGACGAGTGCGAGAGTAAGCACCTCTATATACTACGGGGGTCGCGCGGTGGGAACGAGGATTAGTACTTGACTGCGGGGAAGGCGGGCGTAAACTGAGTCCCTCTACCGCGATTTATTGGGGCGCTTAGCTCAGTTGGTAGAGCGCTTGGATCACACCCAAGAGGTCAGGGGTTCGAGTCCCTTAGCGCCCACCATCCTTTCCCCTTGGTCCTTGGGGGGTTAGACATTATTGGGAGTTTGGCGATGGATCGCCAGCCAAGAATCGGACTACTGGCGGAACCTCTGGCGTTAAAGTCCCACTAGCCTTCCAACCGTGCCCCACGGCGCCCCTTGCCATCCGTGCGGCTACCCCGCCGGCCCGCCAGGCGATGTCAGGTGCTTACTTGAATTGAATCTCCGTCTTCGGCAGCAGCGCTTTGATTTTCGCCTGCGCCTCGGGCGTGAAGGGATCTTTTGCAGGGACGAGGCGCATCGACTTAAGGAAGGCAAAGTCTTTGAGCACAGGAAGGCGCTCGTCAGGGAACGGGGCTTTGAGTTCGAGATGCTCCAGCTGCGTGAGGCCTGCAACTGTCGTCAGTTCGGCATCGGTGAACTTCGCGGCGTTGGTCAGCGTCAGGCGTTTTAGCGTCGTGATGCCCTTGATCAGCGAGATGCATTCCGGCGCCTCAAAGCCTTCGCCGAGCTGTAGGTATTCGAGCGGGAGCGTCGTGATGCTTGCCAGTGCTTGCGGCGTGGCTTTGGGCGCGCCGAGTTCGAGGCCTTTGAGCTTCGTGAGCTTGGCGAGGTTCGGCGCGCCTGCGTCGGTGAACCTGGCGTGGGCGAGGCTGATGTTTTCGAGATTGGGCAGGTGCTCACAGAGCTGCTTCAAACCGTCGTCGTTGATGCTGCTGCCGCGATGGCTGACTCGGGTGAGCTTTGTGAAGCCGTCGAATTTCGCGTAGGCGTTGCCCGTGATGGCGGTGCCGACGAATGAGAAGCTCTCGAGATTTTTGAGGCCGGCGAGTTGCTCCATGCCCGCGTCGGTAAGCTTGCCGTTGTTCGTGAAGCGCAGGGTCTTGAGATTCGTCAGCTTGGCGATGTGGAGCATCCAATCGTCGTTGAACTTCGTGGAGATGATGTTCAGCGATTCGAGGGTCGTGATGTGGCCAAGGTGCTCGAAGAACGCCGCGTCATACGGGTCTTCCGCCCGGTGATCGTGCGGCCCCGCTCCAGGAACGGCGAGATCGACGAGTTTCAAGCTCTGGCCGTCCGCAGTCTTTTCGACTTTTCCTTTCGCACCTTCAACGATTTGGGTGACGGCTTCGACGTGGGGGTCCAGCGCGAGGGCCGAGCTCGTGGCGGACCGCAGGACAAGGATGGCCAGAATCGTTGCTCTCATCATTTCAAAAAGTACCTTTGGTGTTGGACACAGGGTTCGTTACTCGCGTCCGGAGAACTCTTCTTCTTTCGGCAAGGCATCCACTTTCCACTTTGCGGGGAAGAAGCGGACAATGCGCCTGGGACGATAGCCTTCTAGCATCATGCTGCACTTCACGGTGATCTGCACGCCGCTGCTACCAGGTTCGATTGGAACCGTCCCGATGTGGAGAATGTTACCGCCTTTCCGATCGTTGAGCGGATCATACGTCATGAGGCTTTCTCGGGCCACGGCGATGCCGCCTTTGGGGGCTTTCGGGTCATCCTCCGCGCCGGAGAACGGCCAGCCCTGCGGCTCTTCGTTGATGCCCTTGAGTTCATCGAACAGCTGGGGATCCACTCCTCCGAAGAAGGTGATGGTGACCAATTGCTTCGCGTCGTCCACGGCGCTGACCCAACCCGGCATCCCCCGCTCGCGGATGTGGTTACGGTGGCGCTCGAGTTGATGTGCGGTGACCAGGGCACGAGCGGGTTCGTCAATCCACACGTCGGTGATGCGACCGGGTCCGAAGAGCGTGGCCCAGGTGAGATTGAAAAGGACGGTCTGCCCTGGCTGCAAGGCTTTGAAGTCAGCGAAGCCATTGCCCATCATCACGCGCGTACTCGTGAGAAGGTCGAAGATTCTCGCTTGGCCGACCGGCTTGCCGTCGTCTTGCAGCGTGGCGGTGAGCTTCTTCGTTTCAAGATTCACGGAATCAATCTTCCAGAGCTGCTTTTGCCGCGCGTGGAAAGAATAATCGTCTTCGATGCGGATGCAGCGGCGGAAGTCCCACTCCGGCGTCTTGCGGTTATGCGCCGTGTCCAACTGAGGCATCTTCTCGTCGGGAGGAGCGAGATAGAACAAGCCGTGCAAGTGCGTGCCGAGCGGGATGTCCTGCAGCGCGGCGGGGGCGCCCTGATACCCAATGGCGCCGTACGGCAACATCGTCGCCAAGAGCGGCAGATCCCATAAGGCACGATCCTGGCTATCGTTGCGATCGACGCGAATTTGGAAGCGTCGTTCCAGGTGATCCACGGCGATGAGTTCACCCGAGACCGCATGCGCCGAGCCTTCGGGGGGGAACTGGCCTTCGACAAGCTGGAACCAGTCGGGTTTGTCGGAAGGCTGCTTGTCCTTGGGGTTCTTGCGCTTCTCCTCTCCTTTCACCGGGCCATCGGCGTCGGTGCGGAACCTGGATTTGTCCTGGGCATGGAGAACAGCCGTCGAGAGGAGCAAACACACAATGAACCGCATGGGCATTCCTTTGATGAAGGTCTGATTCAAGCGACAATCTGAGAGATCGGTTTCACACTGTCCTGGAACTTGTCGGCTTTTACATCGACGCGTTGCAGCATCGTGAGCAGCAGGTTGCTGACGCGGGCGTCGCTGTCGATGGGCCGGGAGCAAATCTTGTAGTGCTCGGAGGCGTTTGAGACGTCGTATTTACCGATCTTGGGCAAATTGAAATCCACGTGCGTGCCGTGCTTGTACCCGAGTGCTTTTCCGCCGGCAAGGATCGTGGGCAAATTGGCGTTGCCGTGACTGTGACCATACGCCATGCCGCTGCCCCAGAGGACCTGCGTCGTGTCGAGCAGCGTGGTGTCCCCCTCTTTGTGTTCTTTGAGTTGGTCGAGGAAGTAGCTGAGCTGGTCGATGAGGAAGGTGTCGGTCTGCGTGAGGCGGCGGAGTTGCTCCGGATCGCCGTTGTGATGCGAGAGGCCGTGGCGCGCCTGCAAAATGCCGATGTCGGGAATGCCGCTGGCGCTGCCTTCCCCGCCGATGCCGCAGGTGATCACCCGAGTGCTGTCGGTGCGCAGAGCCATGACCATGAGATCATAGAAAAGGCGGTAATACGCGCCAGCCTCGGCCATGCTGAGCTTTCGCTGAAGGCGCGCGGCGTCCGTGGCCGGCACGACGGGCTTCGGCACATTCAGCCATTCGTCGGCGCGACGGGTGCGCTCCTCTACCTGACGCACGGCCGTCAGGTATTCGTCGAGCTTGCTTCGATCCTCGTTCCCGAGCTTGTCCTTCACGCGCTTCGCGTCCTCGGCCACAAGATCGAGAATGCTTCCGCGTCGGCTCAGGCGGCGGCGGATGGTCTCCTTGCCGTCCTTTTCAATGCCGAAAAGCATGTTAAAAATCTGCTGGGTGTTGCGCTCTGCGGGAATCTGGATTCCGTCCTTGGACCACGCCAGCGACATGCCTTCGATGGCCAATTCGAGCGAGGGAAAGCGCGTAGCCGCACCGATCGTTTCCGCGATCAGCTGATCAACGGAAACGGTATTGCGGAAGGCCCCGCCATCTCCGGGAACGTTCGCGCCCGTGAGCCAGACTTTCTCGCAGTTGTGATGCTTGCCGAGAACCATCGGATGATGCAGCCCGCTGATGGGCGTGACGTCGGCGCGATGCCGTTCGAGAGCCTGCAGCGGTTGCGTGAACTGGTAGTTCGCGCCGGCCTTCTCGATTTGCCAGGTCAGCGTGTTCACGCCATTTGGGATGTACAAAAACACGCTTCGCTTCGGCTTCGAAGGTTCTGGGATCTCAGCCATGCAGTTGAGCGCCGGGAGCGCGATGGCGGCCCCGATTCCACGAAGCAGTTGGCGGCGGCTGATCCGCCAGTTGTTGCGAGTGATGTTGCTCATGAGGATCACATGCTACGGTTAGCGTTTTTGAAACAGGTCGGAACACACGAACGATTCGATGATGTCTTTCAGGCGATAGTCCTTGGACTTTGCCGCGGCGGCGATGGATTTCAAATCATCACGGTCACCGAAAGAGGTCGTGCGGCGAAGGCCATACGTCGCAAGCTTCTCAATGAAGGTGAGATTGAAGGCGTCGAGATCGCTGAGCAGCAGCTTCTTGAAGTCGTCCGCGTTCTGATAGCCGCGGCCGTCCGGGAGCTTACCGGAAGAATCGACCGTCGGATTCGCGCCTTTGCCATCGGTCGCTTCCTCGGTGCGCCAGCGGCCAATGGCGTCGTAGTTTTCAAAGGCGAGCCCCATCGGATCTATTCTCGCGTGGCAGGCGGCGCAATTGGGATTCTTGATGTGGGCTTCGAGTTTCATGCGCAACGTGGCCTTCTGCGAATCGATCCCCGTCGTCGGGAGCGGGTCCACATTCGCCGGCGGGGGAGGCGGCGTTCGGCCAAAGATCGCTTCGTTGACCCAGACGCCGCGATGCACCGGGCGATGCCTCACTCCATCCGACGTCAGCG
>Ga0209579_10003309_pt1 | contig 11808 bp, 9 predicted proteins | sample Coa_R1_2_FD_187152 | JGI IMG/M metagenome (GOLD analysis project Ga0209579, IMG submission 187152) | Surface soil microbial communities from Centralia Pennsylvania, which are recovering from an underground coalmine fire - Coalmine... | ecosystem: Environmental > Terrestrial > Soil > Unclassified... | reverse complement strand
GGCAGCTCGACCAGGGCGTCGGCTCGGTCGACGTGCTGCCCGAGGTCGTCGAGGCGGTCGGCGGGCGCGCCCGCGTTTTTGTCGACGGCTCGATCACCCGCGGCACCGACGTCGTCAAGGCGATCACCCTCGGCGCCGACGCGGTGGTGGTCGGCCGGCTCTATGTCTACGGCCTCGCCGCAGCCGGCGGCCCGGGGGTCGTGCGGCTGTTCGAAATCCTTGAGGACGAGATCCGCATTTGCCTGTCGCTGCTCGGCGTCACCCATTACGGCGAACTCGACAAGAGCTACATCCGGCCGGCGCGGCAGGTCGTGGCGCCGCATGTCCACAGCCCGTTCCCGCATCTCGACCTGCCGCGGGAGACCTACTGAGCAGCAGCCATCCGGGTGATTTCGCGGCGGCGATATAGCGTTTCTTAAGAATCAGCTGCCAAGTATTTCAACTCTTTGGAGCTTCGGGTAACCGACCGCCGCCGCGGTCGTTTACCTGCTGTTGCGATCGTCAGTCTGTCGCGAGGTGGGGCCGTGCCGAAATTACGATTGACGCGCGGCATCCAGCGAAAAGGTGCCGGACAAGCGGCCGCGGCCTTGAATACGACCTGTTGGCCATCACCTTATCGGCAAGCGGTTCAGCTTCCCCCAGAACCATCCTGGTCAAACGGATTTTCAGCATGACACGCTCGACCACGGGCCGGGAGCGCGGGCTTACGCTCGTCGGTATCGCGCTTTGCTTGACGCTTGCGGCGCTGTCGCCGCGCGCCGTCGCGATGGGCAGAGGCGGCACCGAGACGGTGCGCAGCCTCTACACGACGCTGCTCGCCACGATGCAGAACGGTTCGGCGCTCGGAGCGAGCGGGCGCTACGCGCAGATCGAGCCGGTAGTCCGCCGCGCTTTCGATATCCCGCTGATGACGCGGCTCGCCGTCGGGCCCGATTGGGCCAGCCTCAGCGAGCCGCAGCGCCAGCAGGTCAGCCAGGCCTTCGCACGCTACATCTCGGCGATCTATGCCGAGCGCTTCAACAGCTATGCCGGCGAGCGGCTGCAGGTGACCGGCGAGCAGGCATCGGCTGGCGGCACGATCATCACCAGCCAGATCATCAAGTCGGACGGCGAGCCGGTGAACATCAATTACCTGATGCGCGACAATGGCGGGATGTGGCAGATCGCCGATGTCTATCTCGACGGCACGATCAGCGAATTGGCGACGCGCCGCTCGGAATTCGCCTCGATCCTGCGGACCCGCGGCATCGATGGCCTGATCCAGGCGCTCAACACCAAGGCGGACGCGCTGTCGCGCGCCTCCTAGCCAAGCCGCACGCACCGCAACGCTACGACGCCCCCAGCAGCCAATCGCGGATGCGCAGGCTGGCGCGGCCGTCGCCGTAGGGGTTATGGGCGCGGGAAAATTGCGCATAGCGGGACGGCGAGTCGAGTAGCTCGGCCGCCGCCTCGTGGATCCGCCGCCGGTCGGCGCCGACCAGCGCCACCGTCCCGGCGGCGACCGCCTCCGGCCGCTCGGTGAGGTTGCGCATCACCAGCACCGGTTTGCCGAGCGATGGCGCCTCCTCCTGAACCCCGCCGGAATCGGTCAGGATGATGTCGCTGCGCATCATCAGATAGACAAACGGCACGTAGTCGAGCGGCTCGAGCAGATGCACATTGGGCAGGCCGCCGAGGATGCGCCTCACCGGGGCCTGCACCGCCGGGTTCAGGTGAACCGGATAGACGATCTGCACATCTGGCCGCGCAGCGATGCGACGCAGGCCGGCGCAGATCTCTTCGAAGCCCCGGCCGAAGCTTTCGCGGCGGTGCCCGGTCACCAGGATCAGCCGCTTCGCCGGCTCCAGGAAGCTGAACGGCGCCGCGGTGGCGCGGGCGAGCGCCGCGTCGCTTTCGAGGCGCCCGCGCACCGCCAGCAGCGCGTCGACCACCGTGTTGCCGGTGACGACGATCCGTTCGGCGGCAAGATTTTCGGCGAGGAGGTTGCGCTGCGCACTCGCGGTCGGCGCGAAGAGGCCGTCCGCGAGGCGATCGATCACGCTGCGGTTCATCTCCTCGGGCCAGGGTTGCCGCAGATCGCCGGTGCGCAATCCGGCTTCGACATGGCCGATCCGGCAGCCGGCGTAGAACGCCGCCAACGCCGCCGCCAGCGCCGAGGTGGTGTCGCCGTGGACCAGCACCCAGTCGGGCTTTTCCGCGGCAAGCACACCCTGCACGCCGGTCAATACCGCCGCCGTCACATACGCGAGAGCCTGCGCCGGCTTCATGATCGACAGGTCGTGATCGGCGCCGAGCCCGAAGAATTGCAGGACCCCGGCGAGCATCTCCCGGTGCTGGCCCGTCAGGCAGATGATTGGACGGATGGCGTCGCTGGCCGCCAGGGCCTGGACCACCGGGGCCATCTTGATGGCCTCGGGCCGGGTGCCGAAAACGACGAGAACTTTGATCACACGCCACGGACCATCGGTGGGACGGTGCAAACCTCTGGTCGCCCGATCGCAAAGTTCGACGGACCACGTTTTCCCCGATATTCCCCCATCCCGGCGCAGGCCGGGACCCATGCATCAACCATCGCGACCGCTGAGCGATGGGTCCCGGCCTGCGCCGGGATGGACGAAATGGGGGGACATCAGGTGCGTCCGGGGTTGTCGTCGGCCTCCACCATCATGGTCACCAGCTCGGCGAACCCGACTTGTCGCCGCCAGCCCAGCACGTCCTGTGCCTTCTTTGGGTTGCCGACCAAGAGATCGACTTCGGCCGGGCGATAGAACGCCGGATTGACCCGAACGACCGTCTTGCCGCTGCGGCGGTCGATGCCCCGCTCGTCGGGGCCGGCGCCCAACCACTCGATGTCGAACCCGAGCCGGCTCGCCGCGATCCCGACAAACGACCGCACGCTGTGCGTCTCGCCGGTGGCCAGCACGAAGTCCTGCGCCTCGGCTTGCTGGAGGATCAGCCACATGCCTTCGACGTAATCGCCGGCAAACCCCCAATCGCGCTGGGCATCGAGATTGCCGAGTTCCAAAACCTCCAGTTCGCCGCGGCGGATCGCCGCCAGCGACCAGGTTATCTTCCGGGTGACGAATTCGCGCCCGCGCAACGGCGATTCGTGATTGAAGAGGATGCCCGAACTGGCCGCCAGCCCATAGCTTTCGCGATAGTTTACCGTCGCCCAATGCGCCAGCAGCTTGCCAATCCCGTAGGGGCTGCGCGGGTAGAACGGGGTCGTCTCGTCCTGCGGGATGGCCTGCGCCTTGCCGAACATCTCCGAGGTCGAGGCCTGGTAGAAGCGGGCCGTCGGCACCGCCTGGCGGACCGATTCAAGGATGCGCAGCGGGCCGATCCCGTCGATGTCGACCGTGTATATCGGCTGCTCGAACGACAGGCCGACAAAGCTTTGCGCAGCGAGGTTGTAGATCTCGTCGGGCTTCACCTTTTCCAGCACGCGAAGGATGTTGGTGATCTCGGCCAGATCGAAATCGACGAGTTCGATGTGCCCGGCCACCTGAAGCGCCTGCAGCCGTTCCAGCGCGCCGCTCGACGAGCGCCGCCGGGCGCCGACGACGCGATAGTTTTTTTCGAGGAGGAGCTTCGCGAGATAGGCGCCGTCCTGCCCGGTTACGCCGGTGATCAGCGCGGTTTTCGGCACGATGACATCCTTCTTAAGTCGGTCCTCGGCCGAGCCGCCCGGCGGCCTTGCGCCGGCGGCCTTGCGAAGGAGCCTCTTCCGTTTATGCGATGGCTAGGCCGCCGCGCAAGCCTCCCGGATCAAGCGGTCGATCCGCTCCGCCGAGTAGTTCGCCGCGATATGCGCCTTCCCGGCCGCGACAGCGCGCTGATACTCGGCGTCGTCGCCGCACAGCCTCGCAATTCGCTCCGCCAGGGCCCTCGGATCGTCGGCAACGAGTGACAGCAACTCGGGCGGCAGTTCGATGCCCTCGGCCGCGACCGTCGTCATGACGCACGGGATGCCGGCGGCAAGGCTCTCGAGCACCTTACCCTTGAGCCCGGCGCCGAAGCGCAGCGGCGCCACCGTCAACCGGACCCGCTCGAAGACGCTGTCGAGCGAGGGGACGTAGCCAACCGGAACGATGTCGCGCGCCGAAAGCCCGGCGACCTCCGCCGGCATGTGGCTGCCGACCAGCAACAGCTCAATCCCCGGCACCTGCTCGCGCAGCCGCGGCATGATGCTCTGCGCCGCCCATTTGGCGGCATCGATGTTGGGGGTATGTCGATAGCCGCCGATAAAGGCGATCGACGGCGTGGCCACCGGCGGCTTGTCGATGTCGCGCGGCGCGATGGCCCAGGGCACCACCTGCACTTCGACACCCGGCGCAATCTGCCGCAACAACTCCGCTTCGGCGCTCGAATACACCAGCACGCAATCGACGAACGACATCGCGCCGAGTTCGAGCCGCCGCATCTTTTCGGCCTGCTCGCGCAATTCGGCGTCGTCTTCCAATTCGGCCTGGCGTTCGAGCCGCAGGAAATGCAGATCGCACACGTTGTAAAGCAGGCGCGCCTTCGGGAAATGCTGGCGGATCATTCCGGCATATTTCGAGGCGTTCGAATAGCGGTGCAGATAGACCACCTCGAACGGCACCGGCTGGCGCTTCACCGCATCCTCGACCGAAAAATAAAACGGATGATAGAGGCACTCGATGCCGCGGCGCTGCAAATCGGCCGTATAGGGATCGAGGCGCGCCATGTTGTCGGCGGGGATGAAGCTCACCTTATAGCCGAGGCGCTGCAGCGACAGCATGTGCTGGAACGCGGCGTTGGAGCCGGCGTCCTTGTCGGGCTCCGGCACCGAATCGTCGATGAAGAGCGCGCGTTGCCGGACGTTGCGCTCAGCTTCGAGTTCGGGCATCTCGCCGTTGAAGCGGTGGGTCGCCAGAACATCCTTCCAGCGCGTAAAGAACTTGCGATGATTGATCGCCTGGAAACGCTTCATGCCGGTCCCGGCGACATTGGTCCCGGCGCTCGCGCCCTCGAAGTGGACAACCTCGGAGGTCGGCTGCACGACCACGCGGTAGCCCCGTTGCCGCGCGCGGAAGCACAGTTCGACATCCTCGTAATAGGCCGGCAGGTAATGCTCGTCGAATTTGCCCAACTCGGCAAATAGGCTCGCCTTGATCATCAGCGCGGCGCCCGACACATAGTCGGCATCGCGCATATAGGAAAATCGCGGATCTTCGGCCGGTTGGCCGCGTCCCCAGTTCCACCCGTCGCCGAGCCGCCAGACGACGCCGCCCGCTTCCTGCACCGTGCCGTCGGGAAACAGCAACTTCGCTCCGGCGACGCCGATCTTCGGGTCGCGCTGCATCGTCTCGTAGAGCTCGTCGAGCCAGCGCGCTTTCACTTCCGTGTCGTTGTTCAGAAAGACAATATAGTCGCCGCGTGCGGCATCGAACCCGCGGTTGCAGGTCCGAATGAAGCCGCAATTCTCCTCGTTGCGAATGAGCCGGATGCCGCGGCCGAACGCCAGACCCGCCAGCATCGTTTCATCGCGCGAGCAGTCGTCAACGACGATGATTTCAAACGCCAGCTCGGCGCCGTGCTCGACAACCGATTTGATGCAGTTGTAGGTCAAATCGAATTTGTTGAAGACCGGAATGACGACCGAGACCACGGGCTCGCCGACGATCTCATGGTGCAGCGGCGGATATGCCCACTGCAGCGACTTGATCAACGCCTGCAAGTGCGGGGTGAATTCCGCCGGATCGAGCAAATCGGCGGCGCTTGCCTCGCTCTCCCCGGCGAGATCGAAGTAGCGCGCCAGCGCCGCATCGAGAAACGTCACCAGCGAGGTAACGATCGGCGCCAGATCCTCGACCTTTTCCGCCCGCGCGGCGCCAGCCACGATGTTGCCGAGGACAAATTGCACGGTCGGATCGGGCCCCGCCTCTTCACGCGTCAGGACGCGCGGAAACGAAGGCAGCTCGGCCGTCGAACCGACCGGCCGCAGGTGCAGGACATGGCGGGCGTAAGGCAATAGCGTCTCGCCGAACGCGAACGAAAAGCCATGCCGTCCGTCGCCGATGCCGGCGCGCTCGAGGTCCTCGCGATATTCGTTCGCCACGACGGTCGCCAACGGCGTATCGCCGTCCAGCAGTTCGAGCGCAATTCGCTGCTGCGGGCGCCGCGGGTTCCACACCCAGCCCCGGATGCCACTCCACTCGGCGAGATCGATGTTGCTTTGCAGCGTGGTCTCTGCACTCGCGGCGAATGCCGCTTGCGGCGCGCGTGAGCCCTCGAAGAGGGCGTGGATTTCACCGCTCGGCGGCGGCACCACCGGCTCGGCAGCGCTAGCGGCGACAGGCGGTGCGGTCACCGGCGTGGCGGGCGCGGTGATTTCGGCGGGCATGCCGCCAAGCGCGGCGAAGCGGTCGACGGCGAGCTCCGCCGGCACATACGGCGGCGCGGGTTCGTAAAAACCCGGCGCCGCGGCAGGCGCCGCCGGCTCTATGACGATCGGCGATCCCGGCACCTCGATTTCGGTATCCGCCAAACGCAGATGCAGAACATGACGCGCCTGCGGCGACAACCCGTCGCCGAGCGGGATCGCAAAGGCGTATCGGCCATCGCCGATGCCGGCATCGCGCAAATCCTTGCGGTACCCGTCGGCCGTCACTCGCGCAAGGCGCGCGCCGCCGCCGAGCAGTTCGAGCTCGATCCGGGTGTGCGGCTGCAGCGGGTCGCAGATCCACCCCTTGATCCAGCCGCCGCCCACTTCGTCGATATAGCCGCGCAAATTGTCGCGCAGCGGCGCCGTGGGGTCTGCCGCTGCCGCATTGACGTCCGCGTTACCGGCTTCCTCAGGCGCCGCGACGGCAGCGACCGTTTGCTCGACCGCACCCGGCGCCTGCATCAGCCGCTGCGGAGGCGTTACAGGATCGCTCGGAGCAGCGGCGCGAACCGCGGTATCTCTCTTCGCACGTGCAGCTTTCGCCATGTCTCCCCTCGGGCCGGGTCAAAACCGGAGCCGCCGGAGCGCGGCGGCCGCCGCCCAAAATCCTGTCGGATTTTGCCGTTGTGTCGCCTAACTGGCCGAATTGCGAGCGATGCCCGAGCCATTATTGCAGCGAGACGTCTGCGGCTGTTCGATCCGGACGGGTTCAGCACCGCGGCGGCGACTGCATTACGAACGGCTAGGACGGATGCGGCTTATATCATACAGAGGTATGTGGACAACAGCCTTGGTCCCGCCCACGGACCCGGAGAGCGCGATGCAAACCCGCACACCAGCCCGCACACCAGCCCGCCCGGAGGCGCACTACGAGATCGCCGGCCGCGAGATCGTCGCCGAGGGCGCCGACTTGCGCGTGCAGGTCCTCACGCTCGACCGCGGCCAGTGCGTTCCGTGGCATTACCACAGCGACATCACCGACAGCTTTGTCTGCCTCGAAGGCCCGATGGTGGTCGAGACCCGGGCGCCGCGCCATACCTACCGGCTCCTGCCGGGTCAGCGCTGCGCCGTGCCACCGAAGACCGCGCACTACGTCCACGGCGAACAGGATGGCGCGTGCAAGTTCCTGATCGTCCAGGGCGTCGGGATTTACGATTTCGTCCCGGTCGGCGGCTGATTTTTAGGGCGCCGCGACCCGCACAACCACCGACGCCACGGCGGTATCGCGGCCGGGGCCGGACTTGAGCGAATCGACGATATCCTTGGCGAGGGCGCGCGTCGTCGTGCCGAGCTCGGCAAAATCGGCGGCGCCTTGGGGCTTGCGGCCGAACAGCCAGGAACTCCCGTTGGCCGAGGCAATAAATTCGAACAGCACTGCCCCCGGCTGGTCGCCGCTTAGCCTGGTGGCGACGCCGGGCGCCGGGATGCGCAGCGGCGAATTGGCGGCCACCTGGGCGCCCGGCTGCGCTTTATTGGGAAAGACCAGCGTGGTTGCGCCATTCGGCAGCACCCGCAGAACCGCGACGTAGGCCACCCGGTTGACTTCGGCCGACAGCACGATCGGCTCGCCGACCCGGTAGGCGCGGTCAGCCCGGTCGACGCCGCCGGCGATCGTCAGGCCGGATGGCCCGATCTTCATATCGGCGATGACCTGCTGGGCGTCGCTCAGCCTGTCGCCGCCGCCGACGACGCTGCACGCGGTCCCCGCCGCAAGCCACCCGGCGAGCACCAGCGCGGCGCGCCAGCCGCCAGCGGCCCCGGTAAACGCCCCGGTCACCGCCCCGGCAGCGACGCGGCGAGCGGCGGCCGCCGGTGGTGGAATTCGGTTCCCTGCTCGAAGGCGTACCCGACGCGCAGCACGTTCGCCTCGTCAAACGGCTTGCCGGCGATCTGGAAGGCCAGCGGCAGCCCGTCCTCGAAACCGATCGGCACCGACAGCGCCGGCAGGCCGGTCACGTTGTAGGGCGCGGTGTAGGAGGCGCGCTCAACCACGCCCCACAGCGGCACCTGGTCAATCCGCGGCGCCGGCCCGGTTGCGTTGGCCGAAACCAGCACATCGACGCCGGCCAGCGCGGCGGCGGCTTCGAGGCACAACTCGCGGCGCAGCCGCACCGCCTCGATATAGTCGGCGGCGCTGAGAAACGCCCCGAGGCCGATGCGGGCGAAGACGTGGCGACCGAACAAATGCGGCCGCTCGCGGAAATCCGTCTCGTGCAGTGCGTAGGCCTCGGCCAGCATGATGACCCGGTTGGCGTCGGCAAAATCGAGGAGCGGGGACAATTGCAGGTCGACCAGGCGCGCGCCGAGGCCTTCAAGGGTGCGGCAGGCGGCGTCGAACGCCGCGGCGTAGGGTTCCGACGGCGCATTCTCCGGCCCAAAGCCCGCCACCGCATCCCTCTCGTGCCAATGGCGCACGACGCCGACACTCATTCCGTCGAGCCGCGGCGCCAGGGCCGCGCGGTAATCCGCAACCGGAACGTCGGCGGAGGCGGGGTCCTGCGGATCGTGTCCGGCGAGCACCTGCAGCATCAGCGCGCAATCCTCGACGGTACGGGTCAAGGGACCGCAATGGTCGAGCGTGTAGGACAGCGGGAAGACGCCGCGCCGGCTGACCCGGCCGTAGGTCGGCTTCAGCCCGATCAGCCCGCAATAGGCGGCCGGGCCGCGGATCGAGCCGCCGGTATCGGACCCCATGCCGGCAGCGCACAGATGCGCCGCGACCGCCGCCGCCGTGCCGCTCGACGAGCCGGCCGGGTAATGCGCGGTGTTCCACGGGTTGCGCGCCGGCGGGAACGGCAGTGTGAAATCGGGGCCGCCGATCGCGAATTCGTGGGTCTCCTGCTTGCCGAGGAGGATCGTGCCGGCGTCGCGCAGCCTGACCCAGGTCGCGGCGTCCTCGTCCGGCACGTGATCGAGATAGACGCGCGACCCCGCGGTGGTGCGGATGCCCTTTGTCTTGTAGATGTCCTTGAGCCCGATCGGCACGCCGTGCAGCGGCCCGCGCGACCGGCCGGCGCGGATCTCCTGGTCGGCGGTGCGCGCCGCCGCCAGCGCCTCTTCGCGCAACACCAGCACATAGCTGTGCAAGTCGCCGTCGAGCGCGGCGATGCGTTCGAGATAGGCTTCCGTCAGCGCGACCGGCGACAGATCGCCGGCGGCGATGGCGCGGCCCGCCTCGGCGGCGGAAAGCTGGGTCGGATCCATCTCGCCCTCTCAGGGCTTCGGGTGGACGAAGATGTGCGCCGGCTCGGCGCCGCGGTCTCGCGGTTGCCCAGCGTGTTTGCGCCGCACGCTCTCCTTGAAGCGCGCGAGGAAGCGGGTGCCCTGGCGCAATTCCTCGAAACGCTCGGCGCCGATCTTGGCCGGGTCGAGCCCGGCGCGCTGCGCGAGAAACGCGAAATCGGCGGGGGAAAAGGGTTCGGCCATGCTGGGTCTCCGTTGGGATGCGCCGCCGGGCTTCAGGGCGCCGCGAGGCGGAAGCCGGCGAGGCCGTCGCGGGCGATTTCGTCCGGCAATTCGGTCTCCCAGCGCAGATAGCCGCGCATCGCGTCCGCGTTGCCGGCGTGGCGGTCGTGGTTCCAGAAGATGTAGTCGATGCGCTCGGCATCGGGCGGGTCGCCGGGCGATGCGACAAAGGGGTGCCCGGCGGCGCGCCACGCGCTAGTTCCGCCCTGCACGAGGGCCACCGGTCCGGCCGCGAGCTCCGCCAGATCGACCGCCGCCAGCGCGCCTTCTTCTGCATCCTCGGCGAAGACCGCGATGCGGCTCGCGCTCAGCACGCCCGAGGGCAGCCGGTCGAGGCGCGGCCGCACCGCCCAGATCGCATTTTCCGGATGCGCCTCGCGGTAGGCCGCGCTCGGTCCGATCACGATCGCGGCGGCGCCGCCGGTCAGCCAATCCGCCGCCTCGGCGACGGTGATCGCGGTCACCGTCGGGAGGGCCGGCGGCGGCGCTGCGGCGGCGCCGCTGTGCAGGGCTTGCCCGTCGAAGGGCCCATCGAGAACAACCACATCCCAGCCCATCTGCATCAGCCAATGCGCGCTCATGATCGCCCGCGTCAGACTGTCGTCGACGAGCACGAGGCGGGCGCCGCGGGTCCCGACCCAGCGGTCGATCGCCTGCACCAATTGCCCGCCCGGCGCAGAGACCGAGCCCGGTAGATGCCCGGCGGCGTATTCTTCCGGGGTGCGCACGTCGAGCAGATAGGTCGTCCGCGATTCGTTCTCGCTGTGCCAGTCGACGAGAGTGGGATGATCGATCATCCGCACGCCGAAGCGGGTCGCGACGTTCTGCGCCAGCTTGCGGGCTGCCGCAGATGCCGCCTCGCTGACCGGCGCCAGCGACGCCTTTGTGTCGCGCTCCAATTCCAGCCCGTCGAGGCGCCAGGCCTGCGTCCCGCCTTGCAACGACACGACTTTGTTGGGAACGCCGGAGTTGATCAGCGATTGGGCGCCGATGATGCTGCGGGTGCGGCCGGCGCACGACACCACGACCAGCGTGTCGCGGTCGGGCACCAGATCGGCGAAGCGGTGCACCAGCTCGGCGCCCGGGCAGGTCACCGCGCCGGGCACGTGGAAGCGGTTGAATTCGTCGACCGTGCGGCTGTCGAGCACCGTCAGCTTCTGTCCCTCGCGCCGCAGGCGGTCGAGCTCGGCTGGGGTGACGTGCGGCGTATGACGGTCGATCTCGACGAGTTCGGCGAAGGCCTTGCTCGGCACGTTGGTGCTGGGGAACAGCGGATGACCGGCCGCCGACCAGGCGTCGACACCGCCATCGACAACGTGCAGCGCACTGTAGCCGAGCGTGGCGAGCCGGCCCGCCGCCCGGTCGGCCACTGCGTCGCCGCCGTCCAACAGGACGATCCGGCACGAGCGCCGCGGCACCAGCTCGCCGATCGCGAGTTCGAGGCGGCTATAGGGCAGGCTGACAGCGAGGAGCGGATGTCCGTCGCCGTGCTGGCCTTCCTCGCGGACGTCGATGAAAGCGATCTCGCCGCCGTCACCGAGCCAGCGCCGCACGGTGGCGACGTCGACCCTGGCGGCCATCGACACACTCGGCATGCCCGCGGCCCTCCCCTAGCTAAGGCTTTGCCAGGCCGGTCAGACCCGGCCGTGACAGTGCTTGAATTTCTTGCCCGAGCCGCATGGACAGACCGCGTTGCGCGGCGTCCCGGCCCACGGTGCGCGCGGCGCCGCGAGCCGTTCGCCGGGGTCGCCGCCGCGCTCGCGCTCGCTGCCATAGCCGTTGCCGTTGCGCCGCCCGCGTGCGGCACCGACGCCGCGGCCGGCGGGTGCCGCGGCTTCGGCCAGCGCTTCTTCGCGCTCGGGCGGCGCGGCGTCCGCGAAGGTGTATTCCGCGAAGGGCGGCGGCGCCGGGTCGGGCGGCGCGAATTGCATCTC
>Ga0209579_10003300_pt1 | contig 11830 bp, 15 predicted proteins | sample Coa_R1_2_FD_187152 | JGI IMG/M metagenome (GOLD analysis project Ga0209579, IMG submission 187152) | Surface soil microbial communities from Centralia Pennsylvania, which are recovering from an underground coalmine fire - Coalmine... | ecosystem: Environmental > Terrestrial > Soil >... | reverse complement strand
GTCGCGTTTCACCACCGTCCTGCCGAATGTCCTGCTCAGGGAATCACCGCACTGGCGTTGGTCCACATTGCCGACCAGTTCTTGCATGAATTGTCATCGGACCAGAGCGGGTGGCCTCAACTCGATGGTGATTATCTCGCTTCCGCTGGAATAGCGGATCGCATTCCCGAATGGCGCGCGATCGCCGAAGGCACGCTCATGCAGCGATCCGCCTGAAGAAGTTAGCGCCAGCGGCCTTCGTGAAAGCGGTACCGTCCGCCGACGCGTTCCCACCGCGGAGCGACCCACACGGCGCGCGGGCGTGGCGGACGTCCCCAATATCCGGGCGTCCATGCATAGGCGTTCCCACGCCAGCCCCAGTAACCGTTGATCCACACGTAGCCCGCGCCAGGCGCTGGTCCGAATGCCTCCACGCGAACTGGCGGCGGCGGAACGTTCGCATAATATACCCCGCCCCCCGCGCAACCGATCGTTGAAAGTGATGCAAACAGCAGAACCAGAAAAGTTCGCTTCATGATTGCTCTCCTGCCTACATAAACGCGGCTCTCAGGAGAGGCGTTGCGCACTTCATAAAGCCTTAATATAGAGCGATTTTCATCTAGCGCAGCTAGGAGACCGGTGTGAGCACTGCGTCGGCCATGGCGCGTTTCAATCCGTCGATGCCTTCGCCCGTCACGCTCGAGATCTTGTAAAACGGTAACCCGCGCTCCGCCGCGATGCGCTCGACGGATGCTACACGATCGGGATCCTGCGCGGCGTCGAGTTTCGTCGCCACTACGATCATGGGCTTTTCGACCAGCGACGGAGAGAAGCTCTCCAGCTCTTTCATGACGACTTCAAAGTCATGAACCGGGTCGCGGCCACTCGCTTCCGAAACGTCGACCAGATGGACCAGCAGACGAGTCCTCTCGATGTGCCGCAGGAACTGGACGCCTAATCCATGCCCGAGATGCGCGCCCTCAATCAGGCCCGGAATATCGGCGACGACGAAGGTGCGATCGTCGCCTGTGCTGACGACGCCAAGATTCGGCTCGAGCGTGGTGAACGGATAATCGGCGATCTTCGGCCGCGCGGCGGAGATGCGTGAAATGAGCGTCGACTTTCCCGCGTTCGGAAATCCGGCCAGACCTACGTCGGCAAGCAGCTTCAACTCCAGGCGCAAGTGCCGTTCTTCGCCGGGCTTGCCTGGCTCATGTTCCGTCGGAGCTTGATGTGTCGAGGTGGCGAAGCGGGCATTGCCGCGTCCGCCCTTTCCGCCGTGGGCGACGATAAACCGATCTCCCGCCTGGGTGAAATCGTGGAGCAGTTCGCCGGTGACAGCATCATAGACGACGGTTCCGACCGGGGTCGCAACGTCAATCGACGCGCCCTCGCGGCCGGTGCGGTTGCTGCCTTCGCCATGACGGCCGCGTTCGGCCTTGTGTTCGGGGTTGAAGCGGAAATGAAGCAGCGTGTTGTAATGCTGGCTGGCCACCAGCGTCACGTTGCCGCCGCGTCCGCCGTCGCCGCCGCTCGGTCCGCCGCGGGGAACGAATTTCTCGCGCCGGAACGCAAGACACCCGTTGCCGCCGTTGCCGGCTTTCACGTAGATTCTTACTTCGTCTATGAACAACTGTTATTCAGCGGCCGGCGTTATGTCAGGTTGAATGCTGACGAACTTGCCCAGGCGGCCGCGGTCGCGGAAGTGAATCACGCCGGTGATCTTTGCAAACAGCGTGTCGTCTTTCCCGAGGCCGACGTTTTCGCCTGGCTTGATACGCGTGCCGCGCTGCCGGACGATGATCGACCCGCCAGGAACCAACTGCCCGCCAAAAGCCTTCACGCCCAGGCGCTGTGAATTGGAATCGCGCCCGTTTTTAGAACTGCCAAGACCTTTTTTATGTGCCATAACGACCTCTAACCGACGATCTCGTTCACCGTAACTCGCGTGAAGTTCTGGCGATGTCCGATGGTCCGCTTGTATTGCTTCTTCCGCTTGAACTTGAAGACCAGAGTCTTGTCGCCGCGGCCGTGCGCCGCGATCGTGCCCTTCACGAGTGTACCCTCGGCGGCTGTGCCGGCCTTCACCGAATCGCCATCCACCACGGCCAGTACTCGTGAAAACTCGACCTCGGCTCCCACTTCTCCTGCCAGCGATTCAACTTCGATCGCCTCGCCCGGCGTGGCGCGGTACTGTTTCCCGCCTGTTTCGATGACTGCGTACATAACCGATCCTTAGGGTGGATTTTACTCTGAAGCGCGGGACGCGACGCGTCCACCATGCTACAACCTCAGAGCTTTCAGCATACTACAGGCGTCTACCGTAGCGCAAAGCCGCGTGTTAGTTCGCTTTGGTCGCCGCGCGCGCGCCCGCCGGCCGTAGCTGCGCATCTTCCAGACGCTTGGTTTCCTGCCACGTGAAGATCATCCGGTCGATCACGGTGATGTTCGAGAGAACCGCGACCACCCAGAGTACCGGAGCCATCTTATCGAAGAGAGCGCCGATAATCAGCAGAACCACCCGTTCAGGCCGCTCCATGAACCCGACTTTGCACATCGGAATCGTATTTTCCGCCCGGGCGCGCGCGTAGCTGACCATCACAGAACCAGTCATCGCGAGCGCGGTCAGAACCACATAACTCGGCCGGTTGATCGAGCCATACCAGACCAGCAGGCCAACCAACAACGCGAGATCCGAATAGCGATCCAGGACCGAGTCGAAGAATCCGCCGAAGCGGGTGACGCGATTGGTCTCCCGGGCTACGCGCCCGTCCACCATATCGAACAGACCCGCGCCGATGATCACCACACCGGCCCAGCGGAATTGACCCACGGCCAGCAGCGCCGCCGCTCCGATATTGATCACCAGACCCAAAAACGTCAGAACGTTGGGATGAATTTTCGAGAGCGCGAGCCCGCGCACGATCAGCAAAATGATCTTGTTGCAGCCCATACCGATGGCTTTGGTAAAGGTCATGCCGGATGTCCTGTTTGATGAATCGTGATCAACTCCATAATTTCCATCTCACGAACGCCACCTGGAATCTGAATGCGAACCGAATCTCCTACCTGCTTGCCCAACAAACCGCGGCCAATCGGGGAACTTGTGGAGATCAGGCCCTTGGCGACATCCACATCCTCGCTGGTAACCAGCTTATATTTTACCTTTTCGTCCTTATCCACATCCAGAACCGTCACCGTCGACCCCAAGCCGACGCGGTCGTGCGGGATCTTCGACATATCGATCATGGAAACGTCGCGCAGGCGTGTATGCAATTGGCTCAGACGCGCCTGCACAAACGACTGGCGTTCCTTGGCGGCGTGATATTCGGCGTTTTCGCTTAAATCGCCATGCGCGCGAGCTTTCAGAATCTCCCTGGGGAGTTCTACGCGTAGCTCGTTTTCGAGCAATGCGATTTCGTCCTGAAGTTTTTTCTTCAGATCTTCCATGCGCTACCGATTGGATTATACCTCGGGTCGTAACGGCCTTCCGATTAATGTTGCGGCTCGGGATCTCCCTTGTGGAGAACCTTGCGCCGCATATCCGGCCAGAATTCGCGCAGGACGTTGAACCCAGCATCGCTCACCAGGTTTACCGTGAACTTCTCAAATGTTTCGCCGGCGCTTCGATTGTTCGAGGGATAGTAAAGATTCGCGATCCCCGCCGCCGCCAAAGTTCCCGCGACCTCGGAACTGTTGAAGCACTTCCGCCCGGAATTAGTACGGGTCACCAGAACTCGTGTGAGGGCGTAGCCGGTCCTCTTCCACGCGCCGCCGACGGCCATGCGGAAATAGCGAGGATCCTGGCGGAGAATGGTGGGAAACACAGCCTCGGTCATGTAGTTACTGATTGTGCCGTCAGCAAACGCCGCTCCATAACGCTTGGCGTAACCCTGCGCCCCCTGGCCGAACCCCTTGTAGTCATTTCCCCACTGCGCCACGCCTGCATAAATCCCGACAATTACCCACGAGAACGGATCGAAGCTATCTTGAGCCGCCAGCTTGAATTTGTCGCTGACGTGAATCGGTTTATACATCGACGGATCGTTGACCGTCGCATAATTCGGCACAATACCGAGAATATGCGTATCGTCGCGGGAGCTGGTCGCGGGGTCCGCGATTGCGTCTGTCTTTGTTTCCAGCGGCTCAGGAGCTTGGCCAGCGGCGACAGCGATGCAGGCCAGTACCAGTAACAAGCGCATCACTGTCATGACGACATGGATCTGCCTGGGGGTACATTCGTTACTTCGAAAGTTCGCGCCGCATGCTCTCCAGCGATTGTTGCATGGTAGCGTTACTTGGCCAAATGGCAGCGTCGGCCTCGGAAGTTTTCTGGGATAACTCGGCAAACAGAGGCACAAGCTCCGGATCGCGCCACCCCCGGTTCGCTTCTTCCAGCATGATTTCCAACGCGTGTTCTCGCGTAAAAGCCGGCTTGTATGGCCGAGCTGTGGTGAGCGCGTCGTAAATATCCGCGATTTGCAGGATGCGTGCCAGCAGCGGAATGTCTTCGCCCGCGAGCCCATCCGGGTAGCCCGTGCCATCCCAGCGCTCGTGATGGCTGCGGATAATCGGGAGCACCGGCGCGAGGGTTTTCATCGGCCGGCAAATTTCTTCTCCCGTAATTGTGTGCAGCCGCATAACCTTCCACTCCTCGTCAGTAAGCACGCCGCGCTTGAACAGGATCACATCGGGAACGCTGATCTTTCCGATGTCGTGAAGGTAGCCTCCACGATACAACGCCAGTTGATCCTGACGAGGCAGTCCCAACGCCTGTCCCAGGGCAATGCTGTACTTCGCGAGCCGTTCGCAATGGAGTCCCGTGTATTTGTCGCGCTGCTCCACCGACTGTGCCAGCGCGAACAGAATGGCTTCGGCTTCTTCCAACGAATCGACCAGCGCCTTGTTGCGCAGCATCGACCGAATGCGCGTGCGAACCAGCGTCGGCTGAAGCGGCTTGATGAGAAATTCGTCTGCGCCGGACTCAATTCCCGCAACCTCATTCTCCGCGCCCAGGACACTGGTAATCATCAGGATCGGAATGAGCTGGGTCTTGCGATCGGCTTTTAGCAGGCGGCAAAAGTCCGGCCCGCTCATCTCCGGCATCACCAGGTCCACGACAACGAGATCGACCTTCTCACGTTCGAGAATTGCCAGCGCGCTATTGGGTCGCTTTGCCTCGAGAATTCTGTAGTTCGCCGTTTTGAGCATCGCCTTCAAAAGACGGCGATTCAGATCGATGTCGTCGATGATGAGAATGGAGGGAGCTTGCGTGGCTTCTTCAAGCACATTCTCCCAGCGCGGACGATGCATGTCCGGGCGGAGGAGAATGACTTCTTTCGCGGCGCCTTTTTTTGTCGACACGAGCGGCTACTACCCCAGACGTAGATCGGCCTAATCCTAGGAAATAGTTAGGGTCGCGTGGCGGGGTAGTCTAAGGTTATTGCACGACGCGGTTCAGGATGCTGAAGACGTAGCTTTGCGTCTCCGGGATGTTGGGAACGCCGCCTTCGCGATCCACCCGCCCTGCTCCGGCGTTGTAGGCTCCGAGCGCCTTCGCCAGATCGCCTTGGTATCGGTCGATCAGTTGTTTCAATAACTTACTGCCCGCTTCCAGACTCTGCTTTGCATCAAACGGATCGCTGACCTGAAACTGCGCCTGCGTGGCCGGCATGAGCTGCATCAAGCCTTGGGCTCCTTTGATGGAGACCGCGCATGGACGAAACCCGGATTCCTGCCTGGCGACTTCGCGGACCAGAGTTGCGTCAACGCCCTGTTTTTTCGACACTTCGTCAATCATTTCACCAAGTTGCGGCTGAGGGATAGGGTCACAAGCGGCTTCCGTGAACGGCGGGGGTTCGGTCCAGGGGGCCCGCAGCGTTCCAACCGTCGCCGCTTGTTTTCGCACCGATGCGCGTTGTTGTTCAAGCGACGCTGCCATCGCCGCGCGAACGCGATCAGCCTGCGAAGTAGCGTCCTGGGCCAAAAAGAGTGCCAACCACCAAGTCACACCCTAAGAATCGGCGGCTAGCGAATCGATCGTTAGTGGCGGTCTTATTTGACCTGAATGGTGAAGGGCATCAATCGCAACATTCCACCCTGGGAAAGCGAGCGGATCGGGAGATTCCCGACCAGGACTCTGGCTTTCGCTCGAATCAGGGAATCAAGTTGCGCGCTGTCGTCGGTTCGGCTCCACAATAGATCCAACAAATTTCGTCGAGGCGGGTAAGTCACCAGAGCGATCTTTTCCGTTTCCGGGATCTTGGCTTTCTGCTTAATCAGCTCGACCGCCCGATCCAGACCGCCGAGATCGTCGATCAGGCCGTTCGTCTTCGCCTGCGCCCCCACCCAGACACGACCTTGGGCCAGCGATTCCATCTGATCGTAGGGCCGGCGCCGGCCCGCGGCCACTCGTTCCACAAAGCCGCGATAGAAAACATCGATCTCGTGCCGGAGCTTGGCGCGTTCGGCATCCGTCAGCGGCCGGGCGGGAGAATCGATGTCGGCGAATCGCCCCCGCGTCAACGTGGTTTGCGTCACGCCGATCTTCGAAAACAAGCCATGCAGATCCGGCTTTCCGAAAAACACTCCAATCGAACCGGTGAGCGTGTTCGGATAGGCCACGATCTCATCGCCCGTCATGGCGATGAAGTACCCGCCCGACGCTGCCAGATCCGACATCGAGATGATCATCGGTTTCTTCGCGCTCAGTTGCTTCGCCGCGTGAAGGATTTCGTCGGATGCGAAGCCGTCCCCGCCCGGCGAATCGATGCGGAAGATCACTCCCTTGATCGACGAATCGTTTTCCACCTGGTTCAACACCTTGACCATGGCAGTCGACGTAATGCCGTTGTCCGTTGGGCCGTCGTGCGTGCTTCCGCGGGTTATTTCTCCGTCCCCGACCACATACGCGATCTTGGTGCTTCCTTCGATGCCCGGAACAGACGCCTTGATGTAATCCTGTTCGCCGATCTTGTGAATATCGGCATGCAGCCGTTCTTTCAACTGCCCGTACATCTCGTCTTCAAATGCCAGCCCGTCGATTAATCCGCCTTCGAGCGCGGGCTTACCCACGAACGGCCCATCATCGATCAGGGCGCGAATCTGATCGGGCTGCTTCTTCCGGCCCTGCGCGATCGTCTCGACAAGGTTTCCGTAATACTGATCCAGAATCTGATTGATCACTTCCAGGGTTTCCGGCGTAGGCGACGTCCGGGTAAACATGTCCGGAGCGTCTTTGTATTTGCCCGCGTGCTCGAACTCCATCTCGACGCCAAGCTTGTCGAGCGTGCCTTTGACATACATCAGCTCCGCCCGCAAACCTTTCAAGTCCAGTTCGTCCTCGGAGGCCATGAGAATGCGGTCCGCCGCCGAGGCGATGTAATAGTCGCGCGCGCTCGCGCCGCGCAGATACGCGAACACCGGCTTGCCCGATTTCTTGAAGGTGAGAATGTCGTCGTGCAGTTCCTGAAGTTTCGCCCATCCGATATCCAATCCGCGCGGTTCGAGCACGATCGCTTTAATCCTGGTGTCGACCGCCGCCTTTCTTAAGAGCTGCCAGACCTCCACAACGGTCGGCGGTTGCTGCTCTTGCAGGAAACTCAACGGCAGCAGGACCGGGGCTTGTTCCGGAAGATCGCCTTCAAGATGCAATACCAGGGTGGATCCATTCGCTACCGCGACTTTGCGTTCGCCGTAGTGCATCGCTGCGTAGCCGATCATCGCCAGAACGAGGCCGGCGAACAGAAGGCCGATCACAAATCCAATGGCTAACCGTTTCATGATTGATTCACCTTTAGAATCGAGCTTCCTCGTTAGATGCCGGAGATCACCCGAGGGTAGCGCTTATCGTCCCCATTCGGTCAACTGTTGCAGGATTTGTTGCGCCGCTCGCTGGCCGGCGCTCTTCTTCGAGAGTCCCTGCGCCTGGCTGACCCATTCCTTGCCGAGACGCACCTCCACAGTGAACGTCTTCGAATGCTCGGGGCCATTTTCCCCCACGATGACATACCTTGGCGGGGGAAGCTTGAGCGCCTGGGCCATTTCCTGGAGCGCGCTCTTATAATCCGTTACTTCGGTCTCGGTCCCGTCCTCGTTCGTGTGAAATGCGCCGACGACTTTGGCTTCGATGAATTGACGCGAGGGCTCGAGGCCCGCGTCAAGGTACAGCGCGGCGATCAACGCTTCCACGGCGTCGGAAAGCAACGCTTTCTTTTCCCGTCCGCCGCTCATCTCCTCTCCGCGGCCGAGGTAAAGATAATCGCCCAGCCCAAGTTCCTGCGCGACTTCGTACAACCTCGCGGCGCTCACCAGATGAGCTTTTAGTTTGGAAAGCCGGCCTTCGGGAAACGATGGAAAACGACGGACCAGGCACTCGCTTACGACAAATCCTAAAATCGCATCGCCCAGAAATTCGAGCTGCTCGTTGTCGCCGCTCGGATTACCCTCAACGGTCTGCTCGTAGATCCTCGATTTGTGGGTGAGTGCCCGCTCCAGGAGTTCGCGGCTGCGAAACGTGTGGCCAAGCGCTCTTTCAAGCACTGCCAGGTCGGCATTCATACTGGGTTAATGCTTCTAGGGGTCAATTTTCCCCTGGCACAACGATTACTTTTTGTTCTTAGCCTGCTCGGCGCGCGCTTTTTCCGACGTTGCGTATTGCTTGATGGTGGCGTTCAGATTCGGCATCGCCAGTACCTTGTCGGCCACGGCTATGGCGTCGTCAGGCTTGCCGCCCTGATTGTAGGCCGAGGCCAGGCGGACCATCGTCGCGGCGTCCGGCGTGGCGGCGCCGTCAACCGCGGTCTTGAATTCGGTAATCGCGACATCATACTTCTTCCGTACCATCGCAATCATACCGAGGTCTGAGTGCACCTGTGCGATGTCATCTTTCTTGTAACCGTTCCACTGATCATCCGTGATCTGCGGATTCGGCTTCGGCGCTGCATTGATCGCGGGTACCGCGTTGTTGGCGAATTTCTCAGCCCGCGATAGTTTCTCTTCCTTGTCGAGATCGTTTTCACGCGTGCTGCGGGCCAGTTCACCCGAGATCAGCAGCATGGCTTGATAATTCTTGGGATCGGCTTCCAGCGCGGTCTCGGCGTAGGCAATCGCTTTCGGCCCATCGTTTTTCCGCTCGGCTGCTTCCGCTGCTAGAAACAGAGCCAGAGATTTCAACTCCGACTTCGGGTGATCGGTCACAAACTTGTCTGCCGCCGCGATCCGGTCATCTACCGTGGTCGCCTGCTGAATGGCATTGAAGTCCTGAGCTTCCTTTGGGCTTTTCACCTTGGGCTGCGCGAACGAGAGCGCTGCGATTCCGATCCCCACAACCACGCTTCTTAGAATTCGAGTCTTCATCCGTCCTCTCCTTGCAATCACTTCTTGTTCGTGAAAGCTTCTTTCAATCCTTTTTGGGCCGCTTGCCGGACCGAATCCGGCGCGCCATCGACAGCCAGCGCAGCCTTATAGTGTTCCTGCGCCTGCTCACGGTCCCCCTGCGAGTCCGCCAGCCGCGCCAGATATAACAAACTCCACGACTTCGTTGACGCGTCCGGTTCCAGTTCGAGCACCTTCCGAAACAACCGGTCTCCCAGTTCCGGATCGCGATCGAGTACCGCTATGCGCGCCAAACCATAATAAGCCTTCGCGTGGATTGGCTTCTCGGTAGTCTCCTTGAGGGCCCGGAGATAGATGTCTCTGGATCGCGGCAGATCGCGCGCCGTATACGCTTTTTCGGCTTCGTCGATGGTTTTTGCCGCTCCGGTCAGTTCCGGCGCCTTTATCTCCCGCGTGACCATGCGGGATTTTCCGCCAGCGGCCTTCGAAACAAAATCTATGCTGTCGAGCCGCGCTTCCTCCCGCTTCAGATCGATGCCGCCGACCAGCTCTGGGAAGAACAGCCGCATCGTTTGCTCCTGTTTTTCGTATTCGATGAGACGGTCCACGAAGGCGGGTGTCATGACGAAGCCTTCCCGCAAAGCTTGCTCTACCAGGGCCGGTTTGCGATCCATGCGGCTTTCCACCGCCTTGATCAGGCACTCGGTCGCCAGCAGAACGAAGTCCGATTTGTACTGGTTCGCAAGGATCGGCGAACCGAGCGCATAGTCGCCAAGCCCCCGTTTCGTATTCACGATATCGGAGAAACGGAGCGGTAACGGGTCAAGTAAGTAATGAAGGTAAGCGTGCCGGATTGCATCCAGGGGCAGGTCTGCGGTCGGCGTCACCACCACGAAGTAATCGTCAACGTAGCTGCGTGTTTGCACCTGATTCGGCGCGCCCAAAAGGTCCACGTAAATCTGAAACCGGCGTCCCAAAAATCCGCTGGTCGCATTCCGAAGGTATGCGTTCACCTGGAGCACGGAGCGTGCGATCGGCTCCTGATACTGCGCCATCGCTTTTTCGAAAAATGGCTCCGACTGTTTCCACAGCTCCGCGATGTTCGCATCGCGATAGAACCTGACCAATAACGGCGTAAATTCGTACAGGGCTTCCACATCCGGCGGAACGGTCTGGGAATTGTATCTGGAAACGAAGTCGGGCGGCCCGCTCATCACCAGTGCATAGGAAATGTACTGGCTCAAATCCGCTTCGGGAGTTTTCAGCCGATGGTCCCGGACATAGCGCTGAAGCTCATCCACCACCGGGAGATGCTGCGCTCGGAGGTGGTCCCGCAAGGCTTTACGAAGCGGATGGTTGGTGGGCGAATCGCTTTCGGAATCGTAGCCGCCTGCGTTGATGGCCGCGAGCACCGCGAAAATCGATTCGCTGGCGTCGAGCTGGCCGTGGGCTTCCTGGCGTCCGGATGACGGGACCCGTTGCGGCGTCTGCGGAATCGCAGGCATCGCCGTCAGCAGGCTAAGTAGAAAAAGGACTTTGGCGCGCCGCAAGAGGCCGGACCTTCTAGTCTCCTAGTATATCCAGGGCGGCCTGCAGTTCGCTCCGGGCGTGCGGATCCCGCGTCGCGGCGATGCCCCGGCGATAGTAGTCGCGGGCCTCGTCCAGCCGTCCCAGTTTTTCGTACGTCTGCCCGCCATGGAAGTATGCCGCCGAATATGCAGGGTCTGCCGTCAACAACGAGTCGAACTCGGCAACGGCGCGGCTCAGATCGCCGGACTTTACGTATTCCATCGCAAGTCCATAGCGCGCGAATGCGTTAGTGGGATTCTGCGCTAACAATTGTTCGAGAATCTGGATGCGAGTGGGTTCCAAGGAGTTTGGCTCGACGGTTTGACTTAACAGTGTTAGGATACCGCTGTGGCGTGCCCGTTTTTTTTGCCTGTAACGCGGCTCGACCAGAACGGCTGGGTTCATGCGCCTCGGCTTCCATTAGGCGACTCTTATAGTGGCGTCTGCCAGGTTTGTCCCGACCAGCCCTTCGAGCCGCCGGTATCCGCCCACGATTTATGCAATTCCGGTTACGCGCGGGGTCGCTGCGATCGTTTCCCGGCCGGGAGTGAAGCAGATGCAGTCCGATTCTCCATCACATCCGTGGAACCAGATCTGGTGCGCCTGACATACGTCCTGGAACGCGAGCACGCGCCGATGGAGTATGGCACGCTGAAGTACGCAATTCGCGAATCGCGGCTGGTCGATACACCAGCGCGCCCGATTCTCGAAATGCAGGCGAAAGCCTTTCTCGACAGCCATTTCGATCGTCGGGCCCGCGCGGCTGGCACCGGCGATTGAAAGACAGGTCGGGATCCGCTCGCTGCCGCGCGCGGTTCTGTGTCGACTGCACCGAGCCGCGCACGCCAGAGTCCGTGTGAGAACGCGATTCCACCCGGGGAGGAGGGCAAGCGTTGGGCGTGCTTGCCGGGCACGTGTATGTTTCGGATGCTTGTTAACCAGCATC
>Ga0209579_10003298_pt1 | contig 11839 bp, 7 predicted proteins | sample Coa_R1_2_FD_187152 | JGI IMG/M metagenome (GOLD analysis project Ga0209579, IMG submission 187152) | Surface soil microbial communities from Centralia Pennsylvania, which are recovering from an underground coalmine fire - Coalmine... | ecosystem: Environmental > Terrestrial > Soil > Unclassified... | reverse complement strand
CCATGAGAACGCGATTGTGCACCGTCGGGTCGTGGAGCGTTGCTGGGACAGGCTGCAGTTCAATGTGGGTATCGCGCGCCAGTTGCACCAGTTCCTTTTCCGACGTTAGCGCGATGCCGTTACTCTCGCAGGCCTTCAGAGCCAGGGCGCGGTACATGGCCCCGCTGTCGAGATAGAGATAACCAAGCCGCTGGGCTACGACGCGAGCAACGCTGCTCTTGCCGGAACCGGCGGGGCCGTCAATGGCGATAGTGAGGCGCTTGGTCATTGCAGAGAATGTCTTCGGTTATCGGTCATCCGTTTTCCGTAAGAAAAGAGGAATTGCGTTTGATATCCGAATCTCGACACCGACACAACTCAACTCCTATGGACGACGATGAACTGGCGACTGACGACTTCTCAAAAGCCCATGATGTTGTAGCCGCAATCCACGTAAATGGTTTCGCCGGTGATGCCGGATCCGGCGGGCGACAACAGGAACGCGGCGGTGCCGCCCACTTCCGCGGGATCGACGTTGCGGCGCAACGGGGAGCGGTCGGCGTGGGCTTTGAGCATGTCGCCAAGATTGGAGATGCCGCGCGCTGCGAGTGTTTTGATGGGACCGGCGGAGATGGCGTTGACGCGAATGCCTTTGGGGCCTAGATCGCTGGCCAAGTAGCGGACGCTGGCTTCGAGCGCGGCTTTGGCTACGCCCATCACGTTGTAGCGTGGGACAACTTTTTCCGCGCCGAAATAGGTGAGCGTCACGATGCCGCCGCCTTCCGTCATAAGCGGAGCGGCGGCGCGGGAAACGGCGACCAACGAATAGACGCTGATATCGTGGGCGATGCGGAAGCCTTCGCGCGAGGTGTTGACGAATTCGCCTTTGAGTTCTTCAGGGGGAGCGAAGGCTACGCTGTGTACCAGGCCTTGCAGCGTGCCGTATTTTTCTTTGAGCTGGTCGAAGAGTTTGGCAATTTGTTCGTCGGACGTGACGTCGCACATGAAGCCTGCGGCGCCGGGAAGATCGGTGATCAGGTCTTTGGCTTCCTGCTCGAGACGTTCGTTCTGGTAGGTGATGGCCAGGCGCCAGCCGGCTTCCTGCAATTTCTGGGCGATGGCCCAAGCGATGCTGCGCTTGTTGGCCAGGCCGAAGACTACGGCAGTTTTTTGCGAATCGGTCACGTGGTCCTCATCAACCGTTTTTCGGTCTTCTGTTTTCGGTCTTCAGTTTTCCGTAAGAAGGGTGAAAGAATTGAATTCCAAAGCGCTGTGATTTTAACAGTGTTGGCTCGCCAGTCGCCACTCGCCATGCGAACGGCGGGCGGCGGCATAAAGCCGCTGCTACAGGTGTGCTAGGATGCCGCCCTGAAGGGCGGCGCTACCACTAAATGCGCTGGAAGGCGCGCTCGATTTCTTTTACGGAGTAGCGGAGGACGACGGGGCGGCCGTGGGGACAGCTCATGGGGCAATCGGTTTTGGCGAGGGCGGCGAGGAGCCATTCCATTTTGGTTTGGTCGAGGGGCATGTTGACCTTGATGGCAGCGTGGCAGGCGGTGGAGGCGGCGATTTTTGCCTGCAGGGTTTCGATGGAGATGGCGGCGTTTTCGCGTTCGATGCCGTCGAGAATTTCGGTGAGGAGTTTGTCGGCGTCACTGGTGACAATGCCCGCGGGAATGGCCTGTATGGCGAAACTTTTGGTACCCATGGGTTCGACTTCAAAGCCGTTGGCGACCAGTTCCTCGGCGATTTTTTCGATGATGACAATCTGGCGCGGGGAAAGTTCGACGATCATGGGCATCAACATGCGCTGCGATTCGACTTTGCCCGCGCGGCGCGCTTCCAGGTGCTGCTCGAAAAGGACGCGTTCGTGGGCGACGTGCTGGTCCACGATCCACAGGCCCTGGCCGTTGACGGCGACGATGAAGCTGGAGCTGACCTGACCGAGCGGCTTGAGGTCGGCGATCTGATCGGGATGTGGAAGCGAGGCCGGAGCATCGCCATTGCCGCTGGCGAGACTGCCCATCCAGGTTGATTGGGCCGAGGGAGCGCCCGGCGCGATGGGTGGTGTGTCGCTGGCGAAGGACGAGCCCAGCTCAAAGGCGAAGCGCTGCTCGACCGGCTGCAGCGGCGCGGAGGTCAGGTCGAATCCGCCGTCGGAGCCAGCGCCTGTCCCATATTCGGAGCCGACTCCCGAGCCGCTTCCAATTTCCAGCGGCGGCGGAAGGATAGCGCGAGGGATGCCGGATTGCGCCGGAGCGGGGGTGACCGGATGCAGCGAGTTGCCTTGCGAATTCCAGGAGGCTGGGTTGGTTTGTGGGACTGCAGATCTGCCGGCGGCTACGGCGAAGCTGGCGATGGGCCGCGCTTGCATGAGCGCCTGACGGATGGCGTCGCGCACGGCGTCGTGAACGAATTGGGAGCGGCGGAAGCGGACCTCGATTTTTTTCGGATGAACGTTGACGTCCACTTCGTCGAAGGGCATCTCGAGGAACAACAGGGTGGCGGGAGAGATGGCGTGCGGATGAATGTTGCGATAGGCCTCGTGGATGGCGTGGAGGATGAGTTTGTCGCGGACCAGACGTTTGTTGACGAAGATGTAGATGCCGCTGTTGTTGGTGCGCTGGATTTCCGGGCGGGAGGTGAAGCCGGTGATGGTGAGGGTGGCGCTTTCTTCGTCGGCATCGAGTGGAGGTTCAGTGATGGCGGCGCGGAAGGGCGAAGAGAAGACAGGGATTTCGACGAGTTCGTCGAGAGCCTGGCGGCCGAAAAGTTGATAGACGCGGTCGGCGAGTTTTTCGGCGGGCGGACAATCAATGATGGCTTGCGTGGGCGTGGTCAGGACGAACTGTTTATCGGGATTGGCGAGGGCGTAGTGGGTGACAAGCGATGCGATGTGGCCAAGTTCCGTGGTATCGGATTTAAGGAATTTGCGGCGCGCCGGGACGGAGTAAAAAAGATCGGCGACGCTGAGGGTAGTGCCCGCGGGAAGGCCAGCAGGTTTGACGGAGATAAGCTTGCCATTCGCGAATTCGACGCGAGTGCCTTCGGCTTCGGCCGCGTCACGGGATTCGAGGAGGAGACGCGAAACGGCGGCGATGGTGGGGAGCGCTTCGCCGCGAAAGCCCAGCGTGGCGATGGAAAGAAGGTCGTCGGCGGTTTTCAGTTTGCTGGTGGCGTGGCGCTCAAAAGCCAGCAGCGCGTCGTCGTGGGTCATGCCGTGGCCGTCGTCAATGACGCGGATCATGCGCTTGCCGCCAGCTTCGGTTTCGATGCGGATGGTTTTGGCGCCGGCGTCAAGAGCGTTTTCGAGGAGTTCTTTGACGACCGAGGCGGGGCGTTCGACGACTTCGCCGGCAGCGATTTTGTTGGCGACCGATTCGGGGAGTATGCGGATGCGGCTCATGCGCTGATGTTACGCCTTAGGAGACCCCTTAAGGGCAATGCCAAGCTGATCGAGCTGAAGCGTGTCCACTTCGCTGGGCGAATCGGCCATGAGGTCCTGGGCGCGGGTGGTTTTGGCGAAGGCGATGACTTCGCGAATGGAGGTCTCGCCGGCGAGGAGCATGACGACGCGATCGATGCCGAGGGCGATGCCGCCGTGAGGCGGAGTGCCGTAGGTGAGCGCGTCGAGGAAGAAACCGAAGCGCTTGCGCAGCTGGTCTTCGCTGAGGCCGAGGGCTTTGAACAGGCGCTCCTGAATGTCCTGGCGATGAATTCGAATGCTGCCGGAGCCGAGCTCGTAGCCGTTGAGGACGAGGTCGTAGCCTTTGGAACGCACTTCCCAGGGCGCGGATTCGAGTTTTTCGAGGTCTTCATCCACGATGCCGGTGAAGGGATGCTGCGCGCTGACCCAGGTTTTGTCGGACTCGCTCCATTCAAAGAGCGGGAAGCCGGTGATCCAGAGAAATTTCCATTGAGACTTGTCGATGACGCCGAGAGCTTCGCCGAGTTGCAAGCGGAGCTGGCCGGCGACGAGCGCGGCGGCTTCGGTGCCCTTGATTTGCTCTTTAGCGGAGACAGCGACGACGAGGTCGCCGGTTTTTGCGCCACAAGCTTCGGCAAGTTTCTTGACGTTTTCCGCGCCAATTAATTTTTCCACGGTGGAGGTGGTTCCCTCAGCGGCGATTTTGACGAAATACGCGCCGCGCGCGCCGTGGGACTTGGCTTTCTCGGTGAGGTCGTCGAGCTGCTTGCGCGAGTAGCCGGCTCCGCCGGGCGCGGCGAAGGCGAAAACGTTGCCTTCGATTTGCAGCTTCTGCTTCGCCTCTTCAGGAAAGCACGATGTGACTTCGTGGAGTTCCATGCCGAAGCGCAGGTCCGGCTTGTCGCTGCCGTACTTACGGATCACGTCTTTGTAAAGCATGTGCGGGAAGGGCGCGGTGGCCTTGATGCCGGCGACGGCGCAAGCGCGCACCATGACCTGTTCGATGACATGGAAAATATCTTCCTGGCGCGGGAAGGACATTTCGAGGTCGAGCTGGGTAAATTCGAGCTGGCGATCGGCGCGCTGATCTTCATCGCGAAAGCATTTGACGATCTGGAAGTAGCGGTCGAGCCCGCCGATCATCAGGATCTGCTTGAAGATTTGCGGGGACTGCGGCAGCGCATAAAACTGACCGTGATGGATGCGGCTGGGAACGAGGAAGTCGCGCGCGCCTTCGGGAGTGGAGCGGGTGAGCATGGGCGTTTCCACTTCCAGGAAGCCCAATTCGTCCATGACCTTGCGGATTTCGAGAATGATTTTGTGGCGCAGCGCGAGATTGGCGTGCGGTTTGGGGCGGCGCAGGTCGAGATAGCGGAAGCGCAGGCGGGTTTCTTCAGCGGCGTTGATTTTGTCTTCGATGGCAAAGGGCGGCGTCTTGGCGTTGTTGAGGATGTGCAGGCGGGTGGCGTTCATTTCCACTTCGCCGGTGGCCAGTTCGGGGTTGGATTTCTGGCGCTTCACGACTTCGCCCTCGACGGCGACGACGAATTCGCTGCGGGCCTGTTCGGCTTTGGCGTGGGCCTCGGGCTGCGTTTCCTTATTGAAGACGACCTGGACGATGCCGGTGCGGTCGCGTACGTCGAGGAAAAGCAGATTGCCGAGGTCGCGGCGGCGCGCTACCCAGCCGAGGACTACGGCGGGTTTGCCGGCGTCGGAGGCGCGGAGGGCTCCGCAGTAGTGAGTGCGTTTGAGGTTACCGAGAAAGTCCAACACGTTGTGATTCCCTTTCGATGACGCAGTTCAAGGAAAAAACAGATTCCTCGCTTCGCCCGGAATGACATTGCCTGCTCCCGCGCTAACCTCGAGAGGAACGCAAGAACTCGAGCAGCTCAGGTTCGGTGAATTTTTGTTGCGAGCCGTCGGCCAGCGTTTTGAGCGTCCACGAACCTTCCGCTACCTCATTATCGCCGAGGATGAGGGCGTAGCGCGAGCCGAGCTTGCTGGCGCGCTCGAGGGCCTTGCCGAATTTTTGTTCGGTTGGGGGAAGCTCGATGCTGAAGCCAGCGTTACGCAGGTCTTTTGCGGCGCGGATGGCGGCGGCGTAGGCGTGTTCGCCCATCCAGGCGATGTACACCAGTGGCGAGTGACCAGCCGCGAGTGGCGAGTTCGGAGAGCCGCCTTGCGACTTCAGACCCTCCAATAGTGAGAGGATCAGGCGGTCTTCGCCGATGGCGAAGCCTATACCCTTTGTTGGCGGGCCGCCGAGAAGCTCTACCAAACCGTCGTAGCGGCCGCCGCCGCAGACGGCGTTTTGCGAGCCCAGACCCTGCGCGGTGATTTCAAAAGTGGTGCGCATGTAGTAGTCGAGGCCGCGGACCAGGCGCCAGTTTTCTTTGTAGAGGACGCCGCGGAGTTCGAGCTGGCATTTAACGGCCGCGTAGTGGGCTTTGCAGTCATCGCAGAGGTGATCCGCGATGCGCGGCAGCGTTTCGATGATGGGCTGCTCATGTTCGAGCTTGGAGTCAAGAACGCGGAGCGGATTGGTTTCGATGCGGCGCTGGGAGTCGGCGCCGAGCTTGTCTTTTACTTTTTCGAGAGCGGACTTGAGCGCGGCGACGTAGCCGCGGCGGCAGTTGTCGGCGGCATGACCGATAGAGTTGACGTCGAGCTGCACGCCGGGAAGTTGCAGGCGGTTGAAGAAAGTCATGACCATTTCGATGACTTCGGCGTCGATGGCGGGAGCGTCGCTGCCGCCGAGGACCTCCGCGCCGATCTGGTAAAACTGGCGGTAGCGGCCTTTTTGCGGGCGCTCGCGGCGGAACATTGGGCCGAGGTAGTAGAGCTTTTGCGGCTGGGGGAGCTGCTGCATGTTGTGTTCGATGTAAGCGCGGCAGACGGAGGCGGTGGCTTCGGGACGAAGGCTGATCGAAGTGGCGAGTGGCGAGTGGCGAGTGGCGAGCGAAGAGGCTTCTTCCGACTGGCCAGTCTGGTCAGCGAAGGTATACATCTCTTTCGAGACAATGTCAGTCTCGCCGCCGACGGCGCGGGCGAAGAGCTCTGTTGGCTCAAAGACAGGCGGGCGGATTTCGCCGAAGCCGAAGGTGCCGAAGACATGGCGGGCGTTTTCTTCGACGCGGTTCCAGAGCGCGGTTTCGGGTGGGAGCAGGTCGCGGGTGCCGCGGATGGCTTGGAATTTGGGTGGCTTCGCCATGGGTTTTCACTGAGCGCAGAAGGCAGCGGCATAAAGCCGCTGCTACATAGACTCCTCTCGATAAATGTTTTTGTATTCGACGTAGCGCTGGGCGTAGCGGTCGATGGTGGCCTGGTCGATGGGAGTTAGCTGGCGCTTGATTTTTCCCGGGGAGCCAACAACCAGGCTGCGCGGGGGGATGATGGTGCGTTCGGTGATGAGGGTGCCGGCGGCGACGATGCTGCCTTCGCCGACTACTACCCCGTTTAAAATTGTGGCGCGCATGCCGATCAGGCAGCGCGACTCAACCGTGCACCCGTGCAAAGTCACGGAGTGGCCAACGGTGATGTCGTCGCCGAGAATCAGCGGGTATTCGTCTTTCATGACATGCAGAATTGAGCCGTCCTGAACGTTGGTGCGCGCGCCGATGCGGATGTAGTTTACGTCACCGCGAACCAGACAGAGCGGCCACACGCTGGAGTCTTCGCCGATGACCACGTCGCCGATGACGACCGACGCGGGATCAATGTAAGCGGAGGCCGCGATTTGCGGGCGCTTGCCGCGGTAGGGTCGAATGTCGGGCTGGCGAGTCATCGTTTAAAGTTTTGGCCAACTTTGCGGCGATCGTCTGTACGCAGACCAACCGCCTTCGAGTTTCAAAGCGCTAATTCTACCTTAAGCTTCTTGCAAACCTGCAGCATGCCTATGCAGAAGGAACCTGCGCAGGCAAGATTGCCTGCGCTACTAGTCGATTTGCACCGACGGGCCAAGCGTGGAAGAGCCCAGTTCGGCGAGACGGGCGGAAACGGCGCGAGCCATGGCGTACAAACTCTTTGCGGCGGCTGCGTCTTCGCCAAGAGAGGCTACGGGCTTGCCGGTGTCGCCGCCAATGCGGATGCGCGGATCAATTTCGATTTCGCCGAGGACAGGAACGCCGTAAGCGCGAGCGGTCTTAGCGCCTTCGCCGTGGCCGAAAATGTCCACCGGCTTGCCGCAATGCGGGCAGGCGAAGGAGGACATATTTTCCACCACGCCGAGGACTTCCACATTGACCTGGCGGAACATTTCTATGGCCTTGCGGACGTCGGCGAGCGCTACGGTGGAAGGCGTGGTGACGATGACGGCGCCGGAGACGGCGACGGTCTGAATCAGCGTGAGCTGCACGTCGCCAGTGCCCGGTGGCAAATCAATGATGAGGTAATCGAGCTGGCCCCATTCGGCACTGCGCAGAAATTGCGTAATGACGCTGTGCAGCATCGGGCCCCGCCAGATCATGGGCTTGTCGCCGGGATTGAGCAAGCCCATGGAGATCATCTTGAGGCCAGAGACTTCGATGGGAACGATGCGGCGGTCGGCGGTGGCCAGCGGCTCCTGATTGGTGCCCAGCATGATGGGGACGTTGGGGCCGTAAACGTCGGCGTCAAGCAGGCCGACTTTATGGCCGAGTTTTTGCAGCGCGAGTGCGAGGTTGACGGCGACGGTGGTTTTGCCTACGCCACCTTTGCCGGAGGCCACGGCGACGAGATTTTTGACGCCGGGGATGGGCTGGCGTTCGGGCATCGGTTGTGGGGCGGATCCTGGTGGCATGTTCAGCGCTCTTTCTGGCGTTCGCGAAAAGCAGATTCCTCGCTTCGCTCGGAATGACACAAAACCGGAGCAAATCAAAATGCACGGGTCTAAAGACCCGCCACTACAAAGGCGCACAGGCAAGATTGCCTGTGCTACGAAAACTGACTACGAGTTGAGGCCGTGGCATTTCTTGTACTTTTTACCGGAGCCGCAGGGACAGGGATCGTTGCGGCCAACTTTGGCGCCGGCACGAACGGGCTTGGGCGGTTCAGCCTGCGCGGCGCCGGTCTGATACTGCATCTCTTTTTCCTGGCGCTGCTGCTTGCGTTCCATTTCGCGCGCGAAAGCGGGAAGCTGCACGGGTGGCTCGTCGGCGACGCGCGCGGCGGCACTGGCGGCGGCTGCCAGAGGACGCGGGGCAGCCGGCGGAGCGGGACGCGGCGGCTGCGGAGCCCCTTCGGCAGGCGGCGGACCTTCCATCTGCACCTGCACATTGAACAGGTAGCGGATGGTTTCGTTATCGATGCGCGCCATCATGTCTTCAAACAGGATGAAGGCTTCCTTCTTGAATTCGACCAGCGGATCTTTTTGCCCGTAGCCGCGGAGACCGATGCCTTCTTTCAGGTGATCGAGGGAAAGCAGGTGGTCTTTCCACTGGGAATCCACGACGTCGAGAATGATGCGGCGCTCGAGCCAGCGAACCAGGTCGGGCGTGAGCTGCTTTTCCTTGTCGGCGTATTTTTGCGTGACGGCTTCGGCGACGGCGTCGGAAAGCTGATCGTGATTGAGGCCGGAGGGATCGATGCCCACGGACTTGGCGTCAATGCCAAACTGGCTGTGGATTTCCGCCAGCAGTTGCGTGGTGTTCCATTCGCCGGGATGCTGATCGCGCGGGCAATAGGTGTCCACCAGCTCGCGGGCGATGTCTTCGGCAATGCCCAGCACGTAATCGCGCTGGTCTTTCCCCTCGAGTGCGGAACGGCGGATGTTGTAGATGGTTTCCCGCTGCTTGTTCATCACATCGTCGTACTCGAGCAAATGTTTCCGGGCGTCGAAGTTCTGCGCTTCCACGGATTTTTGCGCGTTTTCGATGCGGCGCGAGATGAGCCCGGATTCGATGGGCACGCCTTCGGTCATGCCGAGGCGGAACATCAGCGCCTTCATGCGTTCGCCGCCGAAGATGCGCATGAGGTCGTCCTCGAGCGATAGGAAGAAGCGCGAAGAGCCAGGGTCGCCTTGGCGGCCGGCGCGGCCGCGCAACTGGTTGTCAATGCGGCGGGCCTCGTGGCGTTCGGTGCCGAGGATGTGCAGGCCGCCGAGCGCAACAACTTCATCGTGTTCGGCTTTGCACTGGTTGGCGAAATCCTCGTACACCGGCTTCCACTGGTCTTGCGGGACCTGGAAGATTTTGCCTTCGTGCTGGAAGAGCACCATAGGGACGACGGACGCGGCGGCAGCGTTTGCGTCGCCGTTTTGCGAATCGGCGCCGATGACGGCCGGAGCCTGCGAATAAGGCATGGCCAGGCGGTTTTTGAGGAAATGTTCGCGGGTCATCGCCTCGGGATTACCGCCGAGCAGGATGTCTGTGCCGCGGCCAGCCATGTTGGTAGCGACGGTAACCGCGCCCTTGCGGCCGGCCTGAGCGACGATGTTGGATTCGCGCTCGTGCTGCTTGGCGTTCAACACTTCATGCGGAACGCCGGATTTCTTGAGAATGGCAGCGATCGCTTCGGATTTCTCGATGGAGATGGTGCCCACCAGCACCGGCTGGCCGCGTTCGTGGTAGTGGCGAATGCCGTGCGCGAAGGTATTGTCTTCCTGCATGATGCCGTTCACCACGGCCTCGAATTTTTCTTTTTCCGTGCGATAAACGACGTCGGGATTTTCGATGCGAATGAGCTGACGGTTGGTGGGAATGACCACCACGTCAAGTTTGTAGATTTTGTCGAACTCGGAGGCTTCCGTTTCCGCGGTACCGGTCATGCCGGAAAGCTTTTTGTACATGCGGAAATAATTCTGGAAGGTGATGGTGGCGAGGGTTTGGTTTTCGCGCTCAATCTTGACGCCCTCTTTGGCTTCGACGGCCTGATGCAGCCCGTCGGACCAGCGGCGCCCGGGCATCTGGCGCCCGGTAAACTCGTCCACGATGATTACTTCGCCGTCTTTGACCACGTAGTCCACGTCGCGCTTGTAGAGGGTGTGCGCCCGCAGCCCTTGATAGACGTGGTGGATGATCTCCATGTGCGCGGGGTCGTAGAGATTGCCGAGGCCCATCAGGCGCTCGGTCTTGCTGACGCCTTCTTCCGTCAGCGTCGCGGTGCGGTGCTTTTCGTCAATGGTGTAGTCAATTTCCTGAATCAGCTTGGGAATAATTTTGTCGATGCGGTAGTACTTGTCGGTGGACTCTTCGGCGGGGCCGGAAATAATCAGCGGGGTGCGCGCTTCATCGATAAGGATGGAGTCCACTTCGTCCACGATGGCGAACTGGTGGCTGCGCTGCACGCAGTGCGTAATGTCGTACTTCATGTTGTCGCGCAAGTAGTCGAAGCCGTATTCGTTGTTGGTGCCGTAGGTGATGTCGGCGCCATAGGCGGCGCGGCGCTGCACGTCGTCCAGGTCATGGACGATCACGCCAATGGTCAGGCCCAGGCCACGGTATAGCGGACTCATCCATTCCGCGTCGCGCCGAGCCAGATAGTCGTTCACGGTAACGATGTGAACGCCGCGGCCGGACAGCGCATTCAGTGCGGCCGGCAGCGTGGCGACCAGGGTCTTGCCTTCCCCGGTTTTCATTTCGGCGATTTTGCCGTCGTGCAATACCAGTCCGCCGATGAGCTGCACGTCAAAGTGCCGCATGTTCAGAAAGCGGCGGCCAGCCTCGCGCGCCAGCGCGAACGCGGGCACGATGGCCGGTTCCAGGGCGGCCTGCAACCTGTCGCGATACGCAGCGTCGCTCGGATCCGCATCCTTCAGCCGGTCCTGCACTTCATCTTTCAGCTTGGCGAATTCTGATTTCAGCGTATCGTCGGAAAGCAACTGCACTTCTGGCTCTTTGGCATTGATGGCCGCGACGATTGGCTGCAGCTTCTTGATGTCGCGTTCGTGCTTGGTGCCGATGAAGGTGGCGACCAAGCGGTCCAGTATTTTTGCGGCGTCCATGAAGTGTGTGTCGTTTCCCCGAGAAGCTGCACGCGAGCGGCCGGGCACACAGCGAAGCCCGCCGCCATTCACGTAATCTCTAATTGTAACGGTTTCATGCGGGACGCGCCAACCGGCCCTGCTTTCGCAGCGTTCCGGGCTACTTCATGGCCATACGGCCGCGCCGCCGGGTGCGGCTGGCGACGTTGGCGGCCTGCGGCAGGCCACCCAGGTCCAGTAAAACCTTGCGAAGCCTGGCGCGGTCTTCCAGATCCATTTCCACAAATTCAAACGCCATAGCCTGCGGCCGCGCACCGCGCACCAGCGCCTGCGCCTTAATGGTTCGAACACCCTGCGTCAGCTTGAAATTCACCAATGTTCCCGGTGCCAGGTGGCGTTCGCCCGAACCGATGCCGCCGCCCAGATTCAGCTCCGGCACGCTCAACTTAAAATTTTCGCGCAAATTGGTCGTGGTCAACGCCAGGTTGCGGCTTAACTTCAGCCGCGCATAGCGCCGCTGTCGGATCACCGCGCAG
>Ga0209579_10003297_pt1 | contig 11839 bp, 6 predicted proteins | sample Coa_R1_2_FD_187152 | JGI IMG/M metagenome (GOLD analysis project Ga0209579, IMG submission 187152) | Surface soil microbial communities from Centralia Pennsylvania, which are recovering from an underground coalmine fire - Coalmine... | ecosystem: Environmental > Terrestrial > Soil > Unclassified... | reverse complement strand
CGAAGCAAAGGACGCGGACGATGTGGTCGAGCGCAACGTGGAGCTCTTCGACGGCGCCGCGCGCGAAACGATCATGCAAGCGCGCGGCTCGAACGGGTCCTACGCGGGACGGCTACCCGCGGTCGTCGTTGGAGAGCGGCGAAGTTTCGACGTGCTCGATTTCCGCACCGAAGGCGGCAGCGCCGGCATCGGTACCGACGCCACGGAAGCGGAAACGATGCGGAGCGAGCTCGCCCGCATGGTCGACGCTCACCGCCGTACTCTCGACCAGTTGCCGATCGGCGTCGCCATGTTCGACGCCACTCAGCGCCTGACTTTCTACAACGCCGCATACCGCGCGCTGTGGGGGCTCGATGCCCGGTATCTCGATCAAGGGCCGAGCGACTCGACTTTGATCGAGGAATTGCGCGTCGCGGGGAAGCTGCCGGAGCAGATGGATTTCGGCGATTTCCGCCAATGGAAGGCAGCGCTGCACGAAGCCTATCGCTCCAACGAAGCCACGGAGCACGTATGGCACCTGCCCGACGGCCGCACGTTACGCGTCGTGACCACGCCGAATCCCGATCGAGGCGTCACTTATCTCTTCCACGATGTGAGCGAGCGGCTCGATCTCGAGCGCCGTTTCGCGGAATTGATCCGCGTGCAAGGCGAGACTCTCGACAACCTTGCTGAAGGCGTCGCGGTGTTCGCCAGCGACGGGCGCTTGCAGCTGCACAATACGGCCTTCGCGCGCATGTGGAGGCTCTCACCGGAGGCGCTCAACGACCGGCCTCATATCGAAAAGATCACGACCCTATGCCGGCCGCTGCATGGCGACGATGCCATCTGGCAGTCGCTGCGCGAGGTGACAACGGCGATGGACGGCCGCGAACCGCTTTCTGGACGCCTCGAACGCCGCGACGGCAGCGTCGTCGTTTGCAGCACCGTGCCGCTTCCCGCCGGTGCAACGCTGGTCGCGTTCCACGACGTCACCGACTCGGTCAATGTCGAGCGAGCGCTGCGCGAACGCAACGATGCGCTGGAGGACTCCGACCGGATCAAGGTCAACTTCGTGCATAATGTGTCCTACGAACTGCGCTCGCCGCTCACCAACATCATCGGCTTCGTGCATCTCTTGGGCGATCCGGCGACGGGTGCCCTGGCGCCAAAGCAGCGCGAATATCTCGAGTACGTCACGGTCTCATCGAATACGCTCTTGGCGCTGATCAACAACATTCTCGACCTCGCCACCATCGATGCCGGCCGCATGCACCTCAATCTCGAAACGGTCGACATTCGCCAGACCATGCGGGAGGCAGCGGAAGGCGTGCAGGACCGCCTGGTGAACACCGGCCTGAAGTTAGACATCCGAGCGCCCGCTGATATTGGCAGCTTCATTGCGGACAGCAAGCGGCTGAAGCAGATCCTATTCAACCTCCTGGCCAACGCTGTGAACTTTTCGCCGGCGGGTACCGCGGTCACGCTCTTGGCCGAGCGGCGAGCTGACGCGGTGGCCTTCTCGGTCTCCGACAAAGGGCCGGGAATTCCACCGGAAATGCTGGAAAAGGTCTTCAACTGGTTCGAGACGAACTCACTGGGCTCGCACCATCGCGGTTCCGGTATCGGCCTCTCGTTGGTGCGGTCATTCGTTGAACTGCATGGCGGTACCGTCACCATCAATTCGTCCCAGGGCGAAGGAACCACCGTGACCTGCACGTTCCCGGCCGACCGAGCCGGAGAAAGGGCCGCCGCCTAGCGGCCATAGGGCAGGTCGGCCTAGCGTCTGATCCCAAAAAGTGGAATCAAGCTTCCGGATCAGTTCATGCGCTTGGGGGCGCCCCATGCTTCTCGCCGCCAGTGGGGCGAGCTTCACCACCGAGTTGCCCGACGAGCAGGCGATGGTGCGTTTCGCCATCGACGTCGCCTGCGCGCTGGAGCCCGGCGATCTGGTGACGCTTTCGGGCGACCTCGGAGCCGGCAAGACGACCTTTGCACGGGCTCTGATCCGTTACCTCGCGGACGACGACACGATCGAGGTGCCGAGCCCGACCTTTACGCTGCTGCAAACCTACGAGTTGCCGCGTTTCGACGTGGTGCACACCGATCTCTTCCGCCTATCGAGCCCAGCCGAACTGTCCGAGCTCGGCTTCGACGACCTGCCGGAGCACTCCGTCGTGCTGATGGAATGGGGCGACCGCGCGGCCGGATTTCTGCCGGCCAACCGCCTCGACATAACCTTCACGTTGGCGGCTGCAGTCGGCGCCGAGGTCCGCGATGCCCGCTACACCGGCTACGGGACTTTCGCGGCGCGCGCGGAGCGGATTACGCAGGTGCGCAAATTTCTCGACGAAGCCGGTTACGGCGAGGCGAAACGCGAGCGGATGCAGGGCGACGCTTCCACGCGCATCTTTGAGCGCCTGACGCTCGACGGACAAACGATGATTCTGATGAATGCGCCGCCGCGCCCGGACGGCCCACCCATCCGCGACGGCAAATCCTACAGCACCATCGCTCACCTGGCCGAGAACACGGTTCCTTACGTGGCGGTGGCGGGAGCGTTGCTCGAACGCAATCTTTCAGCGCCGGTGATCCTGCATGCCGACACAACGCTGGGATTGGTCATTATGGAAGACCTTGGCGACGATCGCGTCGTCGCAGGCGATCCGCCGGCGCCAATCGAAGCGCGCTACCAAGCTGCGCTCGACGTCTTGATATCGCTGCATCGCAGACGGTTGCCCGACACGCTGCCGAGTTTCGACTATCAGCTGCCGCAATACGACATGGACGCGTTCCTGATCGAGGTCGAGCTGCTGCTTGATTGGTATCTAGTGCACGCGCGCGCTCCAACGACTGAAGGAAGACGCGAGGTTTTCCTTTCGCTGTGGCGGGAGGCGCTGGCGCCCGCGGTCGAAGCGCCAGAGACGTGGGTATTGCGTGATTTCCATTCCCCCAATCTGCTCTGGCTTCCCGGCCGCCATGACGTGTCCCGGATCGGCATCGTGGATTTTCAGGACGCGGTCATGGGTCCAGCTGCCTATGATGTCGCCTCGCTGTTGCAGGATGCGCGCGTGAACGTGCCGGAGCCCCTGGAAGTGGCACTGCTTAGCCGCTACGTGCGGGCGCGACAGAGCGACAACCGGCGTTTTGATGCCGCCGAATTCGCGCTGCTGTACTCAACGATGGCTGCGCAACGCGCCACAAAAGTCCTCGGCATATTTGCGCGGCTCAACCAGCGTGACGGAAAACCGCAATACCTGCGCCATATTCCGCGGATATGGCGCTACCTGCAGCGCTCGCTGGAGCATCCCGACCTCGCTCCGCTTCGTGCGTGGTACGAGGCCAACGTGCCGGCGCCCGAGGGATTTTGATTATAATGGCGCGAATCAGGGGAAGCGCCGCCGCTGGACCGGATCGCTCATGACACCAAACTGCGCGATCGTGTTGGCGGCCGGACTCGGAACGCGCATGCGCCCCTACGTCGGCAACGTCCCCAAGCCGTTGGTTCAGGTCCACGGCAAGCCGTTGATCGATTACGCGCTCGACCGCTTGGCTGAAGCCGGCATCGAACGCGTTGTCGTCAACGTCCATTATCTCGCTGACACGTTGGAGCGGCATCTTGTGTCCCGCAAGGTGCCGCATGTCATTATCTCCGATGAGCGCGGGGAACTTCTTGGAACCGGCGGCGGCATTGCCAAGGCTCTTCCAAAATTGGGCAACGCGCCATTCTTTCTCATCAACTCCGATACGTTCTGGCTCGACGGCATCAAGCCCAACCTTGCGCGCCTCGCCAAAGCGTTCGACCGCAGCGCCATGGATGCGTTGTTGCTGCTCGCATCCACGACTGGCAGCATCGGCTATTCCGGCAGGGGCGATTTCGCCATGGCGCCCGACGGACGCCTGCGGCGGCGCGCTGAGCGCGAAGTGGTGCCGTTCGTCTATGCGGGCGCGGCAATTCTGTCGCCGGCCCTGTTTACCGGCGCGCCAACAGGCGCTTTTCCGCTCACGCCGTTGTTTGATCGCGCCGCCGAGAATGACCGGCTGTTTGGCCTCCGGCTCGAGGGTTTATGGATGCATGTCGGAACCCCGGAGGCCGTCGCGGCCGCCGAGGCAGCGCTCGCCGCGGCGATATAGAATCTGCTATTCGATCGTCCCGCGAGCACGGGACCAAATCGACCGCTCCAACGATTTTCCTCCGATCGGGATTATTGATCCTCGCTTCCGTTAAAAAGACCCATATAAGGACCATCGTTTCGCATGGCGCCTCGGGTTTTCACCATACCGGCTTCCGCGCCGTTTCTGCCGACGCTGATCGAGGCTTTGACCAGCGGCAGGCTCGGCTTTGCCGTAGCGGACGATCCGCTCGCGCTTGCATCCGCCACGCTCTTCCTGCCGACGCGCCGCGCGTGCCGGCTCGCGCGCGATGCGTTTCTCAATGTTCTGAAGGATGGCGCGGCCATCCTGCCACGCATTGTCCCCATCGGTGATATCGACGAGGATGAGATTGCATTCGCGGACGCCGCGACAGGTGACCTCGCCGCCGAGGCGCTGGAATTGCCGCCGGCGCTCGATAGCCTGGAGCGGCGCTTGCTGCTGACGCGCCTTGTCAGCGGGTGGGCTTCGGCGCCGGGGCTGCGCACCACAGCCGGCACGCCTCTGGTCGCGCAAACGCCGGCCGCGGCGTGTGCGCTCGCCGGCGACCTTGCGCGCCTGATCGATGACATAACGATGCGCGGCGTCTCGTGGGACCGGCTCGACGAACTAGTCCCTCATGAATTCGACGAGTACTGGCGGCTCACGCTAACATTTTTGCAGATCGCCCGCGAGCGGTGGCCGCTCATGCTCAAGGAGCGCAATTGCATCGAGGCAGCGGAGCGGCGCGACCGGCTGATCAAGGCCGAAACCGAGCGGCTTGCGCGCAAGACCGACGGACCGGTGATTGCGGCGGGCTCGACGGGTTCGATCCCGGCCACGGCCGAGCTAATCGCGACCATCGCTCGCCTGCCGCATGGCGCCGTCGTGCTGCCCGGCCTCGATACCGACCTTGACGAGGACGCTTGGCGCCTAATCGCCGGAGACGAAGCAAACCGCATTCCGGCATCGCCGGGACATCCGCAATTTGCCATGCAGGCGCTGCTCGCGCGCATCGGCATCGGCCGCGACGCCGTCGTGAGCCTTGCTGAAGCGAACGGCCGCGAGCGTTTGATATCGGAAGTCCTGCGCCCGGCCGCGGCCACCGAGGTCTGGCGGCGAGACGCGGTCGATCCACAATTCGCAGCCCACGTCGACGCCGCCCTTGAGACCGTAAGCGTGATCGACGCGGCGAACGCCGAAGAGGAATCGCTCGCAATCGCCGTGGCGCTGCGCGAGGCCGTACACCAAGGCAAGTCCGCAGCTTTGGTCACGCCCGATCGCGAGCTTGGCCGCCGCGTCTTGGGGGCGCTGGCACGCTGGAACATCACGGCCGAGGATTCCGGCGGCGATGCGTTGGCGCAAACGCCCACCGGAATCTTCGCACGACTTGCGGCTGACGTGGCGCTGGGCGGACTAGCGCCTGTCCCACTGCTCGCCCTGCTCAAGCATCCACTGTTGCGCCTCGGCACGAGCGATCGCACGCGCGCCGTCGCCGCGCTGGAGCGCGCCATTCTCCGTGGGCCGCGCCCAAATCCCGGCAGCGCCGGCTTGGCGCACGCGCTGAGCACTTTCTGGCACACCGAAAAGGCCGATCTGCACGGTTCCGATCCGCGCCGCACTTTGCGGGACGACGAACTCGCGGCCGCCGAAGACCTCGTACGGCAACTCACCGACGCCTTGGCGCCGCTGGAGCGTATGGCCAAACAATCGCACCCGCTCAGCGAGATCGCCGCTCAACATCGCAAAGTGCTTGCAGCGTTGTCGCGACAGGCCAGCACTGAGGCGGCATTCGCGGGTCCGGACGGCACCAGGCTCGCCGAGGCCCTCGATGAACTTGCCAACAGCCCGGCGGCCGCCGGTCTGCCTGTTGAACCTTCGGAATACGTCGAGCTTTTCTCCGCCGCGCTTGCCGACCATGTTGTGCGGCGTCCGCTACGCGCCGGTCTGCGCGTTCGCATTCTCGGTCTGCTGGAAGCGCGCCTCACCACGAGCGATCGTGTCGTGCTTGGCGGCCTTGTCGAGGGCACCTGGCCGCCGGAGAGCCGCACCGACGCATGGCTGAGCCGCCCGATGCGGCTCGCGCTCGGCCTCGATCTGCCCGAGCGGCGCATCGGTCTTTCGGCCCACGACTTCGCCCAGCTCTTCGGTGCCCACGAAATCATCTTGAGCCACGCTGCCAAGATCGGCGGCGCGCCCACGGTGCCGTCGCGCTTTATCCAGCGCCTCGCCGCTGTTGCCGGTGAAACGCGGTGGCAGGCGGCGCGCGAACGCGGCAACGTCTATTTGACCTGGGCGCGCGAACTCGATCGGCCGGCGAAAGTGACGCCGGCGCCGCAGCCCGCGCCGAAGCCGCCGCGCGACGCGCGGCCCGATAAGCTTTCAGTGACCGAAATCGAAAACTGGCTGCGCGATCCTTACACGATCTACGCCAAACATATCCTGCGCCTGGCGCCACTCGATGCCATCGACCTGCCACCCGGAGCGGCCGAGCGCGGATCGCTCATTCATGCGGCCGTGGGCGATTTCACCAAGGCCTTCGCCGACGGCCTGCCACCAGACCCCGAGCAGGAACTCATCGCGCTTGGAGAAAAACACTTTGCGGCGCTCGATGATTTTCCTGAAGTGCAGGCCTTCTGGTGGCCACGCTTCAAGCGCATCGCACGCTGGTTTGCGACCTGGGAGCGGCAGCGGCGGCAAAATATTGCCGCGATCGCCGCTGAAATCCGCGGCGAAATACGGCTCAACGACGGCGCCTTTACGCTGAGCGGAATCGCCGACCGTATCGAGCGCAATAGCGACGGCCGCTTTGTCATCCTCGACTACAAGACTGGGTCGGCTCGAACCGAAAAGCAGGTTCGAACCGGCCTCGCCCCGCAGCTCACGCTCGAAGCCGCCATGCTGCGCCAAGGCGCATTCGCGGAATTTCCCGCCGGCGGCTCGGTCGCCGAGATCGCATATGTACTGCTGAAAGGCGGCGCTCGCCCCGGCGAGCCAAAGCCGATCGAATTCATCCAAGGAACGACTCCCGACAAGCAGGCCGACCGCGCCCTGCAGAAACTCTCCGATCTCGTCAGGCGGTTCGACGACGACGCCCAGCCTTACCGTTCCCTCGTCTCGCCGATGTGGACCTCCTATTACGGCGACTACGACCACCTGGCGCGCGTCAAGGAATGGTCGGCGACGGGAGGCGAGAACGACGACGCCAAGTTAGCCGCAATGTTCGCGAGCGGCGCATGAGAACGCCGGCAAGCATTCCCGAGACGGTCAAACAAAAGCAACGGGAGGCTTCCGATCCCGGCGTCTCGGCATTTGTCGCCGCCAACGCCGGCTCCGGCAAGACGTACGTGTTGGCGCAGCGCGTCATCAATCTGCTGCTCGAAGGCGTCGATCCGCAAAAAATACTCTGCATCACCTTCACCAAGGCGGCGGCCGCGAACATGTCGAAGCAGGTCTTCGACCGCCTGGCCACCTGGACCACGCTCGACGATGCCGCGCTCGATGAAGCCATCCGGGAGCACTCGGGGGCGGCGCCCACTCCGCGCCGCCGCGCATTGGCGCGGCGTTTGTTCGCGCGCGCGCTGGAAACGCCGGGCGGCCTTAAGGTGCAGACTATTCACGCGTTCTGTACCCAAATTCTGCATCAGTTTCCGTTCGAAGCAAACGTGGCCGCGCGCTTCACCGTGCTTGATGAAGCCGAACAGAGCGAACTTCAGGAGCGACTCACTCTGGGCGTGCTGCTTGAAGGCTCGGCCCACCCCGACAGTGACCTGAACCAGGCGCTGCAAACGGCGATGACGGCTGCGGCCGATCAGACCTTTCGCGACGTGGTGCGCGAAACGATCAACATGCGCGACCAAGTCATTGGCTGGGTAATGAGCGCCGGCGGCGTGAAGGCCGCCATCGCTAAGCTGTCGAAGGACCTTGGCGTCGGCGCGGCTGACAATGTCGAAAGCATTGACGCCGAAATTTTTGCCGGTTCGACGATCGCACCTTCGGAATGGCCGTCGATTGCCGCCGCCTTGGCCAAAGGCGGCAAGACCGATTGTGATCAGGCCCGGCGCTTCGAGAGCCTGGCCTCGTCGGCCGACGCGGATCGCCTCGAAACCTATCTCGACATATTTTGCACCGGTCCGCGTACGCCACGCGCCTCGATTGTCACCAAATCGATCGTGGACGCGAGCCTGACTGCGCGCCTTCGCACCGAACAAGATCGGATCTGCGCGCTGCTCAGCCGCCGCCGCGCCGTGGTCTGCCGCGACCGCAGCGCCGCGATTCTGACCGTAACCCACGAGGTGCTCGCGCGCTTTAGGTCAGAGAAAGAGCGGCGCGGGTTTCTCGATTACGATGATCTGATCGACAAGACACTTGAGCTGCTCAATAGCGTCGATGCCAAATGGGTCCACTACAAACTCGATTTAGGCATCGATCATGTCCTGATCGACGAAGCGCAGGACACGAGCCACAAGCAATGGGACATCGTGCGGCTGCTGACCGCGGAGTTCACTGCCGGCGCGGGCGCACGGGACGTCACACGCACGATCTTCGCGGTCGGCGACGAAAAGCAGTCAATTTATTCGTTCCAGGACGCGGCGCCGAAAGAGTTCGCCGACATGCGCCGTTATTTCCAGAGCGCGCACAAGGCAAGCGGGCTGAAATTTGTTCCCAGCAAATTCGAGCACTCGTTTCGCTCCGGCGCCAACGTACTGGGCGCCGTAGACGAAGTATTTCGGCGCGCGGACATCGCGCGCAGCGTCAGCTCGGACACGGACGGCTTTCCACCGCACATTGCGCTGCCGGACACGCCGCCCGGCATTGTCGAGCTGTGGGAGCCGGAAAAGCCGGACGAACGCCAGGAGATGGAAGGCTGGGATGCGCCGTTCGATACCCTGAGCGAGACCAGCCCGCGGGTAAAGCTCGCAAAGCGCATCGCGCGCACGGCGCGCAAAACAATCGACGATGGTGCTGCGCGCGCCGGCGACGTATTGATCCTGGTGCGCCAGCGCGGTGAGTTGTTCGAGGCCATCATCCGCGCGCTGAAGAACGAGAACGTTCAGGTCGCAGGCGCCGACCGCTTGATGCTCACCGAGCACATCGCGGTCATGGACCTGCTGGTGCTTGCCGATGCGCTGCTGCTGCCCCAGGACGATCTCGCGCTGGCGACTGTACTGCGCAGCCCCCTGTTTGGTTTTAGCGATGCTGACTTATTTGCTGTGGCACGGAATCGCCGGTCGTCGCTGCGTGGAGCATTGCGCCGCAAGGCATCCGAGCGTCCGATATTCGCCGAAGCCGTGGCGCGGCTCGACGAGCTTGCGCAAATCGCTAGACGGGAAACACCGTTTGCGTTCTACGCACATGTCTTGGGCCAAGGCGGCGGCCGGCGGCAGTTCCTGGCGCGGCTCGGAGTCGAAGCCAACGACGCGCTCGACGAGTTCCTCAACCTCGCGTTCGAATACGAGCGGCGGCAGACGCCATCGCTGCAGGGCTTTCTCACTTGGCTGCGCGACGCACGCGCCGAGGTGAAGCGCGACATGGAGATCGCGCGCGACGAAGTGCGGGTTATGACCGTGCACGGGGCCAAGGGACTCGAAGCGCCGGTCGTGTTTCTTGCCGACACGATCACGCCGCCGGCCGGACCGCGACCGCCGCGGCTCCTTAGGCTGGCTGACGGCGCCGTCATCTGGGCCGGACGCAAGGATGACGATGCGCCGCTGGTCGCGAACGCCCGAGCGGCGGCGCTTCAAGACGCCGAGGATGAATACCGTCGGCTGCTTTACGTCGGCATGACGCGCGCAGCCGGCCGTCTCATCATCTGCGGAGCCGACGGCAGAAACAAGCGGCCGGACTTGTGCTGGTACAATCTCGTTCGCGAACCGCTGAAGCCATTTCTCATCGAGGAAGAGGATAACGGCGAGAAGGTGCTGCGCTATCGCAAGCCGGGCGGCGCAGTGGCCGCAGAGCGCGCGCCGACTGCTAGTGTCGCAGAAAATGCGGCACCACGACTCGAACTTCCGTCATGGTTGCGCGAGCCGGCTCCCGCGCGAGCGCCGCGGCTGCAGCCACTCTCGCCGTCTTCTGCCTTCGAAGGACAGATTGGCCGCATCGTTTCGGCCGCCGGTACAACAAACGAGCGCCGCAAGGCCCTGCAGCGCGGCCGGACTGTGCACCGGTTGATGCAATCGCTGCCTGATATCCCGCCGGAACGTCGCTCGGAAGCAGCCGAGCGTTATCTGGCGCGCGCCGCCACCGAGCTAACGTCAACGGAGCGCGAGGAGATCGCGCGCCAAGTTTTGGCCCTTCTCGCCGACGCGAAGTTTGCGCCAATATTTGCCATCGGCAGCCGGGCCGAGGTGCCGATTGTCGGGTACATCGATCGCGCGGACGCCGAGCCCATCCCGGTGTCGGGGCAAGTGGACCGGCTCAGCATCACGGACGACACCGTCCTCATCGCCGACTACAAATCCGATGGCGCCGTGCCTGACCGTATAGAGAGCGTGCCGCAGCCGTATATCGCGCAGCTTTCGCTCTATCGTGCGCTACTCAGCCGGCTTTATCCGAAGAAGCTTGTGCTGGCCGCGCTCGTCTTCACCAGCGGTCTTCGTCTCATTGAAGTCCCCGGTTCAGCCGCGGACGCCGCCCTCGCGCAAGTTTTGGCGGAAACTCACTCTCCGGTGAACGTCCCTTGACGCCCTAGCGGGCCATTCATACGTTTAGGGGCCTCGGGCCGACGATTCTTCCGAAAAAACCGAAAAAGTGAGGTTTGCCATGGTCGACAAGACAAGCGATGCGACCTTCGATCAGGATGTGCTGAAAGCGAACGAGCCGGTCGTTGTCGACTTCTGGGCGGAATGGTGCGGTCCCTGCCGGATGATCGCACCGGCTCTGGAAGAAATCTCAAAATCGCTCGGCGGGAAGGTGAAGATCGTCAAGCTCAATGTGGACGAGAATCCCGGCACGGCGGCAAAGTACGGCATCATGTCGATTCCGACCCTGATGCTGTTCAAGGGCGGTCAGCTCGCTTCCCGCCAAGTCGGTGCGGCACCGAAGCAGAAGCTGGAGCAGTGGATCACCGCGTCGGTTTGATCCTCTATCGGCCTTTTCATCAGCAACGATCAACGCGGACGCGCCCGCCCTCAGTTGGCGTGTCCGCGCTTGCGTAGCTGATCCGCAATCGCCTCTCTCAGCTCCGTCGAAAGCGCCTGCGCCCACTTCTGACCGGCGAGGAGGCTTTCGTGTGCAATGATCGGCTGCTGGGCGAGAAACCTCTGCCCCGTTGGCGACCGGTAGAATGCCGCGATGTCGTGGATTTCGGCGACGCTGAAGTTGCTTGCATAGATGACGGCTAATGCCTCGGCAAGTTCATCCACTCGGCGGGCCGCGACCTGATTAATCGCCGGAAGAATTGCGTCGAAATCCTTCTCCATCTCCGGCCTACCCTGAATGAAGGCAGGCTTGAGCGCCTGCATGATGGTTGGCAACAGGACCTTGAACTGGTCGGTCGCTTTCATGACCTGAACCAATTCGCGGGCGGCGGCGAGGTTTTCGGGCGGCGGAGGCAAGGTCGGTGGCGTCTGCGCCTGCAGCGGACTGATCGCCAAAAAGGCGGCGGCGAAGGCTGCGATGAAAGCATAACGCATGGCAGCTCCTTGGATGAGTCGTGCGCGCGAACCTAGGGTATTGGGCTTGCCAAATACTTCAATGCTGCGACAAACGGATGAGATGAGCGGCCTTG
>Ga0209579_10003296_pt1 | contig 11840 bp, 11 predicted proteins | sample Coa_R1_2_FD_187152 | JGI IMG/M metagenome (GOLD analysis project Ga0209579, IMG submission 187152) | Surface soil microbial communities from Centralia Pennsylvania, which are recovering from an underground coalmine fire - Coalmine... | ecosystem: Environmental > Terrestrial > Soil >... | reverse complement strand
AAGCGCATCACCCCGAAGACGGTCACCCAGAAGCATTACGTGGACGCGATCCGCCGCTCGACGCTGACGTTCGGCATCGGGCCGGCGGGCACCGGAAAGACGTACCTCGCCGTCGCGCTCGCCGTCGCCGCCCTCTCCGAGCGGCAGGTCGGGCGCATCATCCTCACGCGTCCGGCCGTGGAGGCCGGTGAGCGCCTCGGCTTCCTCCCCGGTGACATCGCGGCGAAGGTCGATCCATACATGCGGCCGCTCTTCGACGCGCTCTACGACACGATGGACCCGGAACGGCTGAACACGTATCTCGAGCGCCAGACGATCGAGGTCGCCCCCCTGGCCTTCATGAGGGGCCGGACGCTCAATGACAGCTTCATCATCCTCGACGAGGCGCAGAACACCTCGCCGGAGCAGATGCAGATGTTCCTCACGCGCCTCGGCTTCGGCTCGAAGGTCGTCGTCACCGGGGACGTGACCCAGGTCGACCTCCCGCGCGAACAGGCCTCCGGGCTCATCCAAGTTCAGAACATCCTCGGTTCCATCGACGGAATCTCGTTCGTCCACTTCGGCCACCAGGACGTGGTGCGGCACAAGCTCGTGCAACGCATCGTCGAGGCGTACAAGCGTCATTCGGAGGAGACGGGGACGACCCGCCGCCGGTGATCGAGGTCGAGGTCGAGAACCGCTCCGGAGTCGCCGTCGACGAGGCCAGCGCGGCAGAGCTCGTTCGCCGCGTCCTCGAGGCCGAAGGCGTCCAGTCGGGCGAGGTGGGCCTCGCGTTCGTGTCCCAGGAGGAGAGCCGCGCGCTCAAGCGCGAGCATCTCGGCATCGACGAGGCGACCGACGCGCTCGCGTTCCCGGTCGACGGGCTCGATGAGCTGCCGGAAGGCTTGCCGCGCCAGCTCGGTGACGTCGTCCTCTGCCCGGACGTGGTGGGGGATGAATGGCGCGTGCCGATTGTCCACGCGGTCTTGCACCTCGTCGGCTACGACCACGGCGACGCGATGGCAGAGCGGGAGGCGCTGCACCGGTGACGGTGACGACCCCGCCGCCTCGCGAACGCGCTCCGCAGTCGCCGCCGCCGGCACCCGGCCGTGCTCCGACGCTGCTCGACAGCTTCAACTACGCGTTCGAAGGGATCATCCACGTCCTCCGCACGCAGCGGAACCTGCGCATCCACTTCGTCATCGCCATCGTCGTTATCGCTGCGGCAGCCGCCCTCGGCGTCGGCCGCGACGAGCTGATCCTCCTGCTCATGGCGATCGCGTTCGTGCTCGTCGCAGAGATGGTCAACTCTGCCATCGAAGGCACCATCGACGTCTCGACTACCTCCTTCGATCCCAACGCCAAGCTCGCGAAGGACATCGCAGCCGGCGCCGTTCTCATCGCCGCCGTCACCGCCATCGCGGTCGGCTATCTCGTATTCGCGCATGCGATCGCGCACCGCACCGCGCGGGTCCTCGACCGCGTCCGGGACGCACCGGCGGAAATCACGCTCGTCGCCCTCGTCCTCGTCATCCTCGTCGTCATCGCGACGAAGGCGCTCACCCGCAGCGGAACGCCGCTACGCGGTGGATTGCCGTCCGGGCATGCCGGCATCGCCTTTGCCGGCTGGATGGCGGCGACGAACGTCTCGGACGACCGCCACCGCTTCCTCATCTCGTCGCTCACATTCGTGATGGCCTTGCTCGTCGCGCAGACGCGAGTCGAGGCGGGTGTCCATTCACGCATGGAGGTGCTGTACGGCGGCGCACTCGGCGCGCTCGTCACGCTCGTCGTCTTCCAGGTCCTGACGTGACCGGCGAGGAGCTGCTCGAGCGCGCGCAGGCCGTCGCCGCGGAGGCGTACGCGCCGTATTCGAAGTACCGCGTCGGCGCGTCCGTGCTGACGAGGGACGGCCGTGTGTTCGACGGGGTCAACGTCGAGAACGCCGCCTATCCGCTGGGCGTGTGCGCCGAAAAGTCAGCGATTACCGCCGCCGCGACCGCGGGTGCCCGTCCCGGCGACATCGCCGCAATCGGCATCACCGCGTCTCCGTGCGGAGGCTGCCGGCAGTGGCTGCACGAGTGGCGCATCCCGCTCGTGACCTTCCGCCGGGTCGACGGCTCGCTCGGCGAGTACGCCGCCGACGAGCTGCTGCCGGACACCTGGGACCTGCCCGGGTGAAGTCCGGCTTCGTCGCCGTCGCCGGACGCCCGAACGTCGGCAAGTCCACCCTCGTCAACGCGCTATGCGGCGGGAAGGTCGCGATCGTCTCCGACAAGCCGCAGACGACGCGGCGGCGGATTTTCGGCATCGCAAACGGAGACGACTACCAGCTCGTGCTCGCCGACCTGCCCGGGTTCCAGCGACCGCGCGATGCCTTGACCGAACGGATGCAGCACACGGTCGACGCCTCGTTCGAGGACGTCGAGGGAGTGGTGTTCGTACTGTCGGCGCGCGAGCGCATCGGCGCAGGCGACCGCTTCATCGCCTCGCGGGTGTTCTCGCTGGGCGTCCCCGTCGTCATCGCGCTGAACAAGGTCGACCGATTGAAGGCGGGGCACATCGCAGAGCAGATGACGGCGGCGGCGAGGCTCGGCGACTTCCATGCGCTCCATCCTGTGAGCGCGAAGACCGGCGACGGCATCCCGGCGCTGCGGGACGAGCTCGTCGTGCTCTTGCCCGAGGGGCCGCTCTACTTCCCGCGCGAGCAGCGAACCGATCTCCCCGAGGAGGCGCAGGTCGCTGAGCTGATTCGAGAGAAGGCGCTGTGGTTGACGCGGGACGAGGTGCCGCACGCGATCTCGGTCGAGATCGACGAGATGGGGGAGAGGGCGATCCGTGCACTGCTCCTCGTCGAGACGGAGTCGCAGAAGCAAATCGTCGTCGGCAGGGGCGGCGCGGTCGTGAAGGAGATCGGGACGCGCGCGCGGCCGGAGATCGAGGCCCTGGTGGGGCATCCGGTCTTCCTCGAGCTGGTGGTCAAGGTGCGGCCGCGCTGGCGCCGCGACGAAGCGACTCTCGACCGGCTCGGCGTCTAGCAGGCGAGTCCGAGAGAGCTCTTCAGCGCGTCGATCCGTCGGACGGCGGCGGCCAGTTCGCCGCGGACGGACGCGCTCGTCGCCGCGTCGCGGACGAGCTGGCTGTATCCCGCCTCGCTCGCGGACGTCCGGCTGTAGAGGAGGAGATCGACACCGGCGGCGAGCGCGCGTCCGGGCTCGTCGGCGACGTGCGCAACGGCGCCCGCGTCGAGCGCGTCCGAGACGACGACGCCGTCGAAGCCGAGCTCTCGGCGCAGCAGCTCGCCGACGATCGTGTGCGAGAAGACCGCCGGCGTGCCGCTTCGGTCGAGCGCCGGATACGAGGCGTTCGAAACCATCACGAGCTTTGCTCCCGCGGCGATTGCCGCCTCGAACGGAGCAAGCCGGGCATCGAGGAACGCCGCGCTGCGTGCGATTGCCACCGGACGGTCATCCGTGCTGGCGACGGCGCTTCCGAGGCCGGGGAAATGCTTCGCCGTCGCTGCGACGCCGCCGCCCTGAAGACCGCGCACGAATGCGCGCACCAGTGCTGCGACCGTCGCCGGGTCGGAACCGAACGAGCGCGTTCCGAGAAAGCTCCGAGGCGTCGAGAGCGTGTCGGCGACCGGCGCGAAGTCGATCGCGATCCCAGCCGCTCGCATCGCCCGCGCCGCGGCCCTTGCCTGTGCGTTCGCGACAGACGGCGTTCTCATCGACGCCGCCGCGAGCGTGGGCGCTGCCCAGGTGAGGCGGCGCACCGCCCCGCCCTCCTGGTCGACGCCGACGAGGAGGGGCGTCCCGCGGCGCGTGCAGGAGACCTGCTGCAGCCGGGCAACCGCTGCCGCCGTCGCCCGGAGGCTCGACCACCCGCCGAGGAGAATGACGCCGCCCACCTGTCCCGCTGCGACGCGCGCGAGCAGGGACGAGGTCGGTGCGCCGCGCAGCGGGGCGATCATCACCTCGCCCGCGGGGGATGCCGATGCGGACGCGGCGAAGGCCGCCGTCACGACAACGGCGCTAGACAGAAGCCAGGCTCGGCGCAGCAGTGCCGACGAGGCGTTCTCCGGTGTCCGGGTCGAAGTAATGGAAGCGCGACGGATCGATCGCAAGTCGCAACGGGCGCCCCGGCTGCGCCGCCGTCTGCGGATGGACGCGCGCAGTGAAATGCGTGCGCGCCTCGCCGAGGATGACCTCCTCCTCGTCCGTCTCACGCGCGCCGCTCACCTCGACAGGTGCGACATCGACGGGAAAGATGACGTGCGTCTCGGCGCCGAGCTCCTCCACCACTTCGACGTCGACGTCCATGTGCGGGAGCGAAGGGTCGGCGAAGGCGGCGTCCTGGAGCGACTCCGGCCGGATGCCGACGACGACGCGACCCTGCCTCGGCGCGCGCGCGGGGATGCGCTGGCCGGCGAAGCTCACGACGCCGTCGGAGACCTCGGCCTCGACGAGGTTCATCGCGGGGGACCCGATGAAGGCGGCGACGAAGAGGTTCGTCGGCGCTGCGTACAGCACCTGCGGCGTGTCCACCTGCTGCACCTTCCCGTCGCGGAGGACGGCGACGCGCTGGCCGAGCGTCATCGCCTCGACCTGGTCGTGCGTCACGTAGATCGTCGTCGTCCGCAGGCGGGAGTGCAGGCTTGCGAGCGACGCGCGCATGCTGACGCGGAGCTTCGCGTCGAGGTTCGAGAGCGGCTCGTCCATGAGGAATGCCTTCGGCTCGCGCACGATGGCCCGGCCCATCGCGACGCGCTGCCGCTGGCCGCCGGAGAGCGCTCCAGGCTTCCGGTCCAGCATGTCCGCAAGGCCGAGCAGCTTCGCCACTTCGACAACGCGCCTCTCCGCCTCCTTCTTCGGCGTCTTCCTGACCTTCAGCCCATAGCCGAGGTTCTCGCGCACGCTCATGTGCGGATACAGCGCGTAGCTCTGGAAGACCATCGCCACGTCGCGGGAGCGAGGCGGGAGCTCGGTGACGTCGCGCCCGTCGATGGTGATGGTGCCCTGGGTGGCGTCCTCCAGGCCCGCGATCATTCGAAGCAAGGTGGACTTGCCGCAGCCAGACGGCCCGACGAGGACGAGGAACTCGCCGCTCTCGATCTCGAGCGAGACGTCGTCGACGGCGATCACGCCGCCGGCGAAGACCTTGCGGACTCCCTCGAGCACGATGCCGGCCACGTGCATGCAGTCTATACCGGGAATCGGCCGCGTTCGCAATGGCATTGACCAATTTTGCGAAACTGGGCTATAGTCCGCCGGCGATGAGCGCGCAGAAGGTGACGAAGCAGAGCCATACGCGCCGGCAGGTCCTCGACCTCATCCAGCAGCTCGGCGTCGGCACGGCGATCCCGTCGGAGCGCCAGCTGAGCGCCGACCTCGGCGTCTCCCGCCTGACCGTCAGGGCGGCGCTCGACGACCTCGCGCGCGAGGGCTACCTCGTCCGGCGGCGAGGCAGCGGGACGTATGTCCAGCAGCCGAAGATCTCGCAGGAGCTCACCATCACCTCGTTCAGCGAGGACATGCGCCGGCGAGGCATGGTGCCGGGAAGCAGGACGCTGTCGATGGAGACGATCCTCGCCGGGGCCCGGCTCGGCCGCTTCCTGCAGGTCTCGCCCTCCGAGCCGATCCTGGTGATCAAGCGCCTTCGCCTGGCCGACGGCGAGACGATGGCGATCGAGACGCTCCACCTTCCCGAGAAGCTCGTCCACGGGCTCGCGGCCAAGGACCTGGCCGGCTCGTTCTACGAGCTGCTCCTCGAGCGGTACGGCATCACGATCGCGAGCGGCACCCAGGCGATCGAGCCGACGGTGACGAACGAGGAGGAGTCGAAGGCGCTCGGCGTGCCGCTCCACTCGCCTGCCTTCCTCTTCGAGCGGACGAGCCTCGATCAGCACGACCGCACCGTCGAGTTCGTCCATTCGGTGTATCGGGGCGACCGCTACCGGATCGTCACCGAGCTGCACCGGCCTCAGGGCTAACCACGCTTGACACCGGTGGTCTGGTGTGCCAAGGTTCGCGCGTGGCCAACTGGTATAGACCAATCGGCGCTCGGATGGGCCACACCGCGACGAGCGTCGGCGGCTCGAGGAGACTTGCATGAGAGCACGGTTTGTCGTGGCGGCCGCTCTCGCCGTCGGGTGTGCGGTCGTGGCGACGACCGCGAGCGCGTCGACCGGGCGAGCGCAGGCCAACAAGCTGACGGTCTGGTTGCAGGTCGACGCACAGTCCGGCTGGCCGGACGTCGTCGCCGCTGCGAACCAGCAGTTCCAACAGCAGAATCCGGGCTGGACGGTCGACGTCCAGTACCAGAACTGGGGAGACCATCTTCAGAAGTTCAACGCGACGATCGCCGGGAACAACACCCCCGACGTCATCGAGATGGGCAACACGGAGATGACCGCCTACATGGCGTCGGGCGCCTTCGCCGATCTCACGTCCGCGAAGTCGCAGTTCCCGAACTCGGCGAACTGGCTCGCCGGCCTCGCGAAGTCCGCGATGTACGGCGGCAAGCTCTACGGCGTTCCCTATTACGCAGGCTCACGCGTCGTCACCTATCGTTCCGACCTCTTCAAGAAGGCCGGCATTGCGAAGGCGCCGACCAGCCTCGCGCAGCTCGTGGCCGACGTTCAGAAGGTCGGGACGATGGAGAAGAACGTCAAGGGCTTCGTGCCGATGTACATCCCCGGCACCGACTGGTACAGCGCCCTCGCCTTCGTGTTCGACTACGGCGGATCCATCGCGGCGACGCACGCGCACAAGTGGGTGGGCACGCTCGACTCTCCGCAGTCGATCGCGGGATTGACCGCGTTCAAGAACCTGTTCGACACGGTGTCCACGAAGTCGGCGGCGACGCTCGACGAGGCGAATCCTGCCCCTTACACGGTGTTCTCGCAGGGCCGCACCGCCGCGATCCTCGGGCAGGCGTGGTTCAGCTGCTGCACCGGCACGAAGTACAAGTCGGTGACCGCGCAGTTCGTCATGCCGAGCCACGTCGCTGGCAAGCCGATCCCCGGCTTCCTCGGCGGCTCCGACCTCGCCGTCCCCGTGCAGAGCGGAAACAAGTCGCAGGCTGAGCAATGGATCGCCGATTTCACGAGCACGGCGAACGAGCAGTCGCTTCAAGCAAAGGGCAACATCCCGAATGCCACCAACCTGCTCGCGAACACGGTCAACGCCCGGGCTGCTGCGCGGAGCTGGTTCGTTCCGCAGGCGAAGCACTGGGTTGACGTCGAGAATGGGAACATACTCCGCACAATGCTGGGGCAGATCCTCACCGGGAAGCTGTCGGTGAAGCAGGCCGCCTCCACGGCCAGCGCCAACATCGCCTACACGCTCAACCAGTCCTAGCCGGAAGGCTGGACTAACCGAGATGGCAACCGCTGCCGGGACCACAACCGAGTGGTCCCGGCGGCGTTCGCTCACTTGGCGGGCCGTCGCGCGGGGCGCGGTGCCCTATGCGCTCGTCGCGCCCGTCGTCGCGGTGATGGGGGCCATCCTCGGCTACCCGATCTACAGCCTCGTCCGGATCTCGCTCGACCGCTACGGGCTGTTCGAGCTGATCCAGCACAAGGGCGTCTACATCGGTCTGAAGAACTTCGGCAGCGTCCTCCACGACGGCGTGTTCTGGCACACGCTTGTACGGACGATCGTGTTCGCCGCCGCGAACGTCGGCTTGACGATGGTGTTCGGGACATTGATCGCGCTGCTTCTCGTCAAGGTCTCGGCATGGGTCCGGCTGCTCCTGACCGCCGGCCTCGTGCTCGTCTGGTCGATGCCGCCTGTCGTAGCGGTCCAGGTCTGGAACTGGATGACGAACTCGGAGAACGGCGTCCTCAACTACATCCTGACCGAGCTCCACGTCGGGAACTACTTCCAGCACAACTGGTACACAACCCCTTTCTCGCAGCTGAGCATGGTGACGACGCTGATCGTCTGGGCCGCGATCCCCTTTGTGACGATCACGGTCTACGCGGCGCTCTCGCAGGTGCCCCGCGAGCTCATCGAAGCCGCGGAGATCGACGGCGCGAGGTCATGGCGTGTCTTCCTCGACGTGACGGTACCGGTGATCACACCCGTCCTGCTCATCCTGACGAGCCTTTCGATCCTCTGGGACTTCGGAGTCTTCACCCAGCCGTATCTGCTCATCGGCCAGCCGCACATCAACACCGGCAACTACCTGATGAGCATCTACCTCTTCGAGCAGGGATACGTCAGCGCGAACTTCGGACGAGGCGCTGCCATCTCCATCCTCATGCTCGTCATCGTCGCGGCGATGAGCGTCGTCTACGTCCGGCGGATGATCCGGATCGGTGAGGTCACATGAACGTCCGGAATTCGCATCGGACCGCCTGGAACGTCGTCGGCGTGGCGCTGTTCGTCGTCATGATCTTCCCGGTCTTCTGGATGGTCTCGACGGCGTTCAAGCGCGACGACCAGATCACTGCACTGACGCCGACGTGGTTTCCCCTGCATCCGACGCTGCGGCACTTCCGCGACGCGCTCGCGAAGCCGTTCTTCTGGACCGACGTGAAGAACAGCGTCATCATCGTCCTGGTGACCGTCGGGATCGCGATGGTCCTCGCATTCTTCGCCGCCGTCGCCCTCTCGAAGTATCACTTCACCGGCCGGAAACTCTTCATCGTCCTCGTCATCGGGATCCAGATGCTTCCCGGCGCCGGGCTGATCATCCCGCTGTATGTGGTGCTCGCCCGCTACCACGAGGTGAACACGCTCACCGGTGTGATCCTCGTCTACCTGACGGGCGCGCTGCCCTTCTCGGTCTGGACGCTGCGGGGCTTCATGCTCGGCATCCCGAAGGAGCTCGAGGAGGCGGCGATGGTGGACGGGAGCACGCGCTTCGGCGCGTTCGCGCGAATCCTGCTCCCGCTCGTCGCGCCCGGTCTCGTCGCGACGTCCGTCTTCGCGTTCATCACGAGCTGGAACGAGTACATCTTCGCGAGGATCCTCCTGAACGACAGCTCGAAGCAGACCGTCACCGTCTGGCTCTCGTACTTCCTCGGATCGCTGCGCCAGACCGACTACGGCGCGCTGATGGCGGCGTCGACGCTGACGGCGATCCCGGTCGTGATCTTCTTCCTGCTCGTCCAGCGCCGCATCGCCTTCGGTCTGACCGCCGGAGCGGTGAGAGGGTGAATGGTATTGACCACAGTGCAGGCTGTTCGTACTTCGGAGTGAGGATCGTCCGCCACGTCCGGCGCGACATGGCCGATCTCGCTGCGCGCGGCTACGCCGGAGTCCTCCACACGTTCTCGGAGAACGACCTTGCGTACTACTCCGGGACGTTCGCGGACATGGTCGCGGTCTCCCATGACGCGGGGCTCCGCGTACAAGTGAGCCCATGGGGGCTCGGCCGCACCTTCGGCGGCGAGGCCGAGAGCCGTTGGGTCGGATTCCATCCCGAGGAGTGCCAGGTGATGGACGACGGCCGGCGCGTCGCCGCCGCGTGCCTCAACAGCCCGGCGTACCGCGCGTTCTGCAAGGAGTGGGCCGACGTAGCCCTCGACGCGGGAGCCGACTCGGTCTTCTGGGACGAGCCGGCCTGGGTCGTCCCGATTCACGTCGGCGTCGACGACGAATCGCGGTGGACTTGCCGGTGCGGCCATTGCCGCGAGCGGTTCGGCGCAGAGCTGCCGCGTGAGATCACGCCCGAGGTGCGCGCCTTCCGCGAGGCGTCGGTCGTCGACTTCCTGCGCGAGGTCGTTGCCCACGTCGCCTCCCGCGGCGGAAAGAACACCATCTGCCTCTTGCCGGCGACGGAGGGTGCGCATGGAATCTCCGACTGGGATTCCATCGCGTCGCTTCCCGGCCTGACGACGTTCGCGACCGACCCGTACTGGAAGCACTGGGGAGAACCGGCGGGCCCGTTCGTCCGGCGGTTCGCGCGCTTGCTCGCGCAGACCTGCGCGCGGCACGGCGTCGAGGCGCAGCTCTGGCTGCCGAGCTTCGGCCTGACGCGCGACGAGATTCCGGAGCTCGAGGCTGCGATCACCGGCGCGCGGGAGGAGGGCATCGGCGATCTCTGGACGTGGGGTTACGAAGCGTGCGGACACATGACGTCGCTCGCGACACCCGATGCGCCGCTCGTGTGGGAGGCGGTGACACGAGCGCTCACGGGAGCTCCGGCGCTCGAGGCGCGTACCACGCGTTCGCTCGTGGGGCTCATGAACGAGGCGGACGACGCCGTCGCCGACGCGGTCGCGGCAGCCGGCGACGCGCTGGCGGGCGCAGTCGACGCGGTGGTCGAGCGGCTCGGCGGCGGCGGGCGCCTCGTCTACGTCGGGGCGGGCACGTCGGGGCGGCTCGCCGAGGTCGACGCAATGGAGTGCAGCCCCACGTTCGGGGCACCCATGGGCGAGGTGATCGCGATCGCCGTCGACGAGCTCGACGCCGAGGACGACGCCGAGCTGGCCCGGACGCTCGTGGGGGAGGCAGGCGTCGGTCCCGGCGACGCCGTCGTCGGTGTCAGCGCCAGCGGCGCGACCCCGTTCACGCTCTCCGCGCTCGAGGAGGCAAAGAGCCGTGGCGCCCTCGCAGTTGCGGTCGTGTGCGCCTCCGGCAGTCCGATCGAGGCCGTGGCAGACCACGCGATCGTTGCTGATGTCGGACCGGAGATCGTCGCCGGCTCGACGAGGCTGAAGGCCGGAACGGCGCAGAAGATGATCCTGAACGCGATGTCGACGGTTGCGATGATCCGCCTCGGTCGCACGTACGCCGGCCTGATGGTCGGCGTCGTTCAGCACAACGCGAAGCTGCGCGAGCGCGCGCGCCGCAACGTGCTCGTTGCGAGCGGGGCTCCGGAGGACGTGGTCGACGCAGCACTCGCAGCTGCGGGAGGCGACGCGCGCGTCGCGTTGGTCGCGCTCTTGGCCGGCATCGGCTCGGACGACGCTCGCCGTCGGCTCGAGGGTGCGGGCGGCTCGGTGAGCGTGGCGCTCGGGGGTGTGTTGCGGTGAGGCTCGGCGTCGAGGCTGCGCTCATCCGCGGGCAGCTCGTCGAGGGCGACGTCGAGGTCGAGGACGGCGTCGTCGTCGACGTCGGACTCGCGCCGGGAGGGCGCGGGCGCATCGCCGTGCCGGGGTTCGTCGATCTGCAGGTGAACGGCTTCGGCGGCGTCGACTTCCTCGCCGCGAGCACGGAGGACTACCGCCGCGCCGGCGAGGCGCTGCTGCTCACCGGCGTGACTGCGTACCAGCCGACGTTCATCACTGCGGCGGAGAGCACGCTCGTCGACGCTCTGCACGCGCTGCCGGGAAACGGCGCACGGCCGCGGATCCTCGGCGCCCATCTCGAGGGCCCGTTCCTCTCGCCCGAGCGGCTCGGCACGCACCCGCCGGTGCATCGTCGCGACCCCGACCTCGATCTGCTCGAGCGCCTCCTCGAACCGGGGGGCGTCACCGAGATGACGATCGCTCCGGAGCTGCCGGGCGCGGGCGCGGTCATCCGCCGACTGCTCGAGCGTGGAGTCGTCGTCTCTGCGGGACACACGAACGCGACCGCCTCCGAGGCGCACGACGCGTTCGACCTCGGCGTCTCGACGGTCACGCATCTCTTCAATGCGATGCGCCCGTTCCGCTCGCGCGATCCCGGCGTGGTCGGCGTCGCGCTCACGCGCCGGGATGTCTTCGTACAGATGATCGTCGACGGCCACCACCTCGCGGACGAGACCGTCCGGCTCGCTTGGGCGGCGACGGCCGGACGCTATGCGCTCGTCACCGACGCGACCGCGGGCGCACCGAACGGCGGTGGCATCTACCAGCTCGGCGACGTCGAGATCGAGGTCGCCGGCGGTCCTCCGACGCGTGAGGACGGCGTCCTCGCTGGGACGGT
>Ga0209579_10003295_pt1 | contig 11840 bp, 13 predicted proteins | sample Coa_R1_2_FD_187152 | JGI IMG/M metagenome (GOLD analysis project Ga0209579, IMG submission 187152) | Surface soil microbial communities from Centralia Pennsylvania, which are recovering from an underground coalmine fire - Coalmine... | ecosystem: Environmental > Terrestrial > Soil >... | reverse complement strand
GGACAAGCCGCTCCCTCACAAGGAGGAGGGAGAGGACCTCGTCGCCGCGCAAAAGGGCAATCTCATCCCCGTCTACGAGCTCGAGGCGACGTACGAATCCGTCGAGAGCGCCGAGGTGAAGCTCCGACTCGAAGGCTATCAGGGAGACCTGACGGTCCAGAAGGTGGCGGCCGCCGGCGAGTTGGTCAAGAAGGGCGACGTCCTCCTGACGCTCGACCGGGCCCCGATCGACAAGCAGGCCGCGGCCCTGGAAGGCGATCTTCGGGTCGCCCGGGCTACCCACGAGAAGCAGCAGTCGGACCTGGAAACCGGCGCCCGGGGAGACGCCCTGGCGCTCCTGCAGGCCGAGACGGCGGCGAAGGACGCGGCGACGAACCTCCAGTCCTACGAGGACGTCGAGGGGCGCCACATGGTCGCCCAGGCGGAGCTCAACGTGAAGTTCATGGAGGACGGACTGCACGACCAGGTCGAGGAACTGGCCCAGCTCGAGAAGATGTACAAGACCGAGGAGCTGACCAACGCCACGTCCGAGATCGTGGTGCGGCGCGCGAGGAGAAACATCGACCGGACCAAGCTCAGCCTCGACATGGCCCGGGCCGAGCTCGGGAACGTGAAAACCGTCAAGTATCCCCAGCAGCACCAGACCCTCGCCCACGCGGTAGAGACGTCGAAGAACGCCCTCGAAAGCCTGAAGACGGCGCAGGCCCTGACGAGGGTGCAGCGCGAGGTGGAGGCGCAGAAGGCCAAGGCCGCGCTCGCGCAACTCGAGGAGCAGGGGGCGAAGCTGAAGCGCGACCTGGAGTCGTTCGCCGTCCGCGCGGCGATCGACGGCCGCGTCTACTACGGCCAGTTCCAGCACGGAGCCTGGACGAGCGACCAGGTCGCGCCGCTGCTGTCCGCCGGCGAGAAGGTCCAAGCGGGACAGGTCCTGCTGACGGTCTGCGGCGCCGGCATCCGGGCCCGGGCGGACCTCGCCGAGGCCGACTATTTCGACGTGACCCCCGGCCTCGAAGCCAGCGTCGTTCCCGCCGCGGCCCCCGACACGAAGGCGGTCGGCGTGGTCCGGTCGAAGGGTCTCGTCAGCGCCGCCAAGGGAGCGGGCGCCACGTTCGAGCTCCGCATCGATTTCGCGCAGCCTCCCGCCGATCTGCTCCCGGGGATGAAGGGCAAGGCGACGATCCGGGGGGCGGAGCTGAAGGACGTCGTCCTTCTTCCCGCCACCGCCGTCGCCACGCAGGGACCCAAGTGCACCCTGAACGTCTGCCCCAAGGACGGCAAGCCCGCCCCGCGGGAGGTGACCGTCGGCAAGAGCGACGGAAAGATGATCCAGATCAAGGCCGGCCTGGAGGCGGGCGAGAAGGTTTCCCCCGGCAAATGAGACGAGCGGCCCTCCTCCTGGTCCTGCTCGCGGGATGCGCCGCGCCGGCGGACGCCGTCTACGAGCGATCCGTCTCGGGCGCCATTCGGGACGGCGTCGACTACCTGACCGGCTCGCAGAGCCCCGACGGCTCCTGGGGCTTGGGCCGCGAGACGACCGATTTCGACGTGATGGCGTCGGTTCCCGGATCCCACGACGCCTTCCGCGTCGGCACGACGGCGCTCTGCGTGATGGCCCTCCGCGAGGCCGGCGAAAAGAAGGCCTCGGCCCGCGGCCTCGAGTACCTGGCCACCTACGACGGCGTCCGCCGCGCCAACCGGATGGAGATCTACAATATCTGGGCGCACCTCTACGCGCTCGAGGCCCTGTCCCGCGCCTTCGCCGAGGACAAGGTCGACGCCTACCGCCGGGCGGCGGAGTGGCATCTGAAGCGCCTGGAAATGTACGAGACCTTCCTGGGCGGATGGAACTACTACGATTTCGTCTACGGGACGGAACAGCCGTCGATGGAGCCGGTCAGCTTCGGCACGGCCGCGGGGCTCGTCGCGCTCCATGAGGCGCGCGCGGCAGGGATCGCCGTCCCCGAAGGCCTGGTGCGCCGCGCCCTGAGCCGGCTGAAGGAGATGAAGAACCCGGATGGAAGCTTTCTCTACGGGAGCGACTTCCGCTACCACCCTCGGCACCTGGCGAACCGCGACAAGGGCAGCCTGGGCCGGACCCAGGCCGGCTACTATGCCCTGCGGCTGTGGAACGAGGGGGGAATCGGGGAGCCGGAGATCCGAGAAGGCCTCGAGCGGCTCTTCCACGAGCACCGCTTCATCGAGATCGGCCGCAAACGGCCGATCCCCCACGAGGGCTGGTACTACACCGCGGGCTACTACTATTACTTCGGCCACTACTACGCGGCGCTTTTGATCGAGGGGCTTCCGGACAAGGCCGACTACCGCGAGCAGCTTCGCTCGTTCGTCCTCCCCCATCAGGAGCCCGACGGCTCCTGGTGGGATTTCCATCTGTATGACTATGGAAAGCCGTGGGGGACGTCGTTCGCGATCATGACCCTGCTGCGCTGCCGCTAGAACGGCTCAGCGCGAGGCGACGGGCTCGGCGATCTTCGCGGCGAGGGCCGGCGCCGCGGGAGCCGCGGGCACGGCTTCTTTCTTCGCCAGCTCGCGCTCCTCGCGATTCATCATGCGGATCACCTTGAATCCGAAGATGCCGGCGAGCGAATAGATGAGGGTCAGGAGGAAGTAGATGCTGTATTCCATCGCGCGGGCCTGGAGGTCGTCGAGGCCCAGTTTGCAGAGCGGGCAGGCGAGGATCTGGATCAGGCCATTCATCGTCCCGTCAACGTAATCCACTCCGGGGGACGGCGCAAGCATTATTTCCACAGCATTATTTCCACGGCCGCCGGCCCCCCTCCCTGCGGTTTTTTGCCGCCTCAGGTCTCCCGCCCTCCCCTCTGGACCAGGCCGGCCATGAGATTGACCGCGCTGCCCGCCGTGTCCCGGGTCGTGGTGTACAGCATCTCCACCACGCCGATCTTCGGAACGTCCCGCACCTCCCGGAAGCGGGGCATGAAGAACATCACGGTCGTCGAGCGGAGCACGAAGGAGATGATCAGCAGGGTCCAGAAGGGAAAGCGCAAGTGCAGCGCCCCGAACTCGACGGGCACGAGATTGATCGCGATCGCCCCCGACACGCCTCCGACCAGGAGACCGAAGTTGGTGATCAGGCTGAGGTACGCGCTGCAGCGGGCCCGCTTGGGCGGGGTGACCGCGTCGAGCATGAAGTTCTGGACGCTCTGGTTGAAGCCCGACCAGAAGAACCCGGACCACATCTGAAGGAAGACCGCCAGGAGGACGTGGGTCGACAGCAGCCAAAGCGCCGGGAGGATGGCGACGGCGACCGCCGTCACCTTCAGCACGCGTTTGTTGCCGTACCGGTCGCCGATCCTCCCCCAGAACAGGAGGGCGGGGATCTGGACGACGATCAGGGCGTTGACGCAGGCGGTGTACTGCCACCAGTACGGATAGTGCAGCGTCTTCAGCCAGTACAGGGGGAAGAGGCAGCCGACGAACTGGGCGGAGGCCGTGAGGCAGCCCACAAAGACGACGAACTTGGCGAAATTCGACTCCGGCAGCCGGCGGAGGAACATCCAGAGGGTGAAGGATTCGTCCCCCCGCGGGGTGTAGGGCGGCTCGGTCATGCGGGACAGGAAGTAGATCGAGGTCCAGCGCGCCAGGAAGGCGGCGCCGAAGACGGTCGCGAATCCCCACCGCTCCAGTCCGTGCCCCTGAAAGATCCAGAGTCCGAGGCCCCCCGTGACGCCGGCCAGGAACTGGAGCAGGATCCCGAAGGCGGTCCGCCGTCCGAAGTACTGTCCCCGGCGTTCGGGGGCGACGAGGTCCCCCATGACGCTCAGCCACGCGGGAATCGTGAACTGGAGCATCATGAAGTAGAGGATGAAGCCGCCCAGGAGCAGCCAGAAGCCGAAGGCCTTGCCGACGAAGACGGCCGCGATCATGGGGATCCAGGTGAGGGCCTGGCCGATCGAGCCGATCATGTACCAGCGCCGGCGGCGTCCCGTGCGGTCGATCAGCCGGGGGGTGATGGTCTGGGCGCAGGAGCCCAGGAAGAGCGGAATCGTCGTGATCAAGGCGACGAGGGTATCCGACGCTCCGACCGAGATGGCGCAGGCCCCGACGTAGAGCTCCCCGAGCCCCACCATGACGTTGTACGCCGCGCCGTCCTTTATCGAAGCGCCGAGACTCCGCTCGACGGTTGACTTCTCCACGGGTGGGGCGGATTATACGCGATCGGGGCCGTCGCGACAATCCGCGTTTCTTCTGGCGGATTGTCGCCCCCGTCGATAGGATGTCCCGCCATGTTCGATCCGAAAACTTCCCCCTTCGTCGTGATCGACGTCGAAACCACCGGCCTGCTTCCGGCCGAGGACCGGGTCGTGGAGGTGGGGGCCATCCGCCTGGTGGGGGGCATGGAGGACGGCCGGTTCCACTCCATGATTCAGCCCGGCCGGCCCATGCCCGAGGCCGCCCGATCCAAAAACGGCATCACCGACGAGATGCTGAAAGACGCGCCGACCTTCGACAAGATCGCGCCCGACCTGCGCAAGTTCATGGCCGGCAGCGTGCTCGTCGCCCAGAACGCCGAATTCGACGTGGCCTTCCTCAACCAGGAGTTCGGACGGGCGGGGATGGCCAAGCTGGCGATGCCGGCCTTGGACACCATCCTCTTGGCGCGGAAGGTGAAGCCCGGCCTGCCGACCTACAATCTCGACAACCTGGCCTACCACTTCAAGGTGAAGTTCAAGGAGCGGCACCGCTCCATCGGCGACTGCGAGGTCACGGGCGTGATCTTCTGGCAATGCGTCGAGGCTCTCCGTCCCAAGACGATGGACGACCTGCTGAAGAAGGGAATGATCAAGTCCTGAGGGGGGCTACTTCTTCGGCGTCTGCCTCATGTCCGCGACGCGCTTGATCACGATCCGCTGGGTCTCCTTCGACAGGTCCTTCCGGTCCAGGATCTGAGCATAGATGGCCCGGGCCTTGTCCTGAAGGCCGATCTGGGTGAGGGCGGAGGCCTTGTTGTTCAAATAGAAGCTGGCATTCGCGGGATCCGTCTCGATGGCGAAGTCGAAATGACGGAGCGCCTCTTCGGGCTTGTTGACCTTCATGAGGGACATGGCGTAGTTGCAGTGGGCGACCCCCAGGTTGCGACGCCCCTTCTCGATGCAGACGGCGAGCTCCTTCACCGACTCGTCGAGCTTGCCGTTGGACTCGAGCGCCGCCGCGAGCATGAAGCGCTGGTTGACGTTCAGCGGGTCCCGCTCGACGAGCGTCTTCAGTTCCTTCACCCGCGCGTCGTTGCCGCCCACCTTGATCCGGGTCGTTACCATGCGTCAAGCCCTCCTAGTAGGGGGAATCATACCCGATGGGAGAATCCGGAATCCAGGATTGACACCCCGCCCACCCTAGAAAAACGGGTTCTCCGCCCGTTCCTGCCCGATGGTCGTCTTCGATCCGTGGCCCGGGTAGACCACCGTCTCCGGATCCAGGGTGAAGAGCCGCTTCCGGATCGACTCCAGCTCCTCCTCGGGATTGCCCCCCGGCAGGTCGGTGCGGCCGATTCCCCGGTGGAACAGGGTATCGCCGGACAGGAGGACCCCCTCGGTGTGAAAGCAGCAACTCCCTTGGGTGTGGCCGGGCGTGTGAATCACCTGGAGGGTGTGCTTGCCGACGTCGATCGCATCGCCGTCCTTCAGGAAGCGTTTCACCGGGAGCGGGTCGTCGACGTCCCGGGGCATCCCGAACATCCGATATTGGCCGGCCAGCGAATCGTAATACGCCTTGTCGGCGGGGTGGATCAGGATCTCCGCTCCCGTCGCCTCGGCCACCTTCCGCGTCCCGGTCATGTGGTCGAAGTGGCAGTGGGTGTGCAGGAGCGCGCGGACCGAATAACCCTTCACCCGGCGGAGGATCTCGTCGGCGTCGTCGCCCGGATCGATGATGACCGCCTCCCTCGAGGCCTCGTCGGCGAGAATGTGGCAGTTGCATTGGAGGGGGCCGACCGCGACGATCTGGTGAATCATGGCAGGCCGGACCGGAGGGCGTCTCCGCCGGGAATGGGGCCCAGGGACTCGGGAGGCTCCCCGATCATCCCTGGGTGGGGGTTTCCTCGAGCTGGTCGATCCGCGTCGAGACCTTCATCGAGCAGAATTTCGGACCGCACATCGAGCAGAACTCCGCGCTCTTGAAGTAGTCGGCGGGCAGGTCCTCGTCGTGGTACTTCCTGGCCGTCTCGGGATCGAGCGACAGCGCGAACTGCTTGTTCCAGTCGAACGAAAAGCGGGCTTTCGACAGCTCGTCGTCGCGCTTGCGGGCGCCGACCCGGTGGCGGGCGAGGTCCGCCGCGTGCGCCGCGATCTTGTAGGCGATGACGCCCTGCTTGACGTCCTCCTCCTTCGGCAGCCCGAGGTGCTCCTTCGGGGTGACGTAGCAGAGCATCGAGGATCCGAACTGGCCGATCACCGCCGCGCCGATGGCGCTGGTGATGTGGTCGTAGCCGGGCGCGATGTCGGTCACCAGGGGTCCCAGCGTGTAGAACGGCGCGCCGTGGCACTCCTGCTGCTCCTTGATCGCCTGGAACGGCACCTGGTCGAGCGGAATATGACCCGGGCCTTCGACCATCACCTGCACGTCGTGCCTCCATGCGCGAAGGGTCAGGTCGCCCAGCGTCTTGAGCTCGCTGAACTGGGCGTCATCGGACGCATCGTGCTGGCAGCCCGGGCGCAGGCTGTCGCCGAGCGAGAACGAGACGTCGTACTGCTTCAGGATCTCGCAGATCTCGTCATAGTGCGTGTAGAGCGGATTCTGCTGGCGGTGCCGCACCATCCATTCGGCGATCAGCGATCCGCCGCGCGAGACGATCTTGGTGATCCGGTCCTTCACCTTGGGCAGATATTCGAGCAGGATCCCCGCGTGGATCGTCATGTAGTCCACGCCCTGCTTCGCCTGGCGCTCGATCATGTCGAGCATGTCCTGCGGCGTGAGGTCGGCGACCTCCTTCACATGCTGGATCATCTGGTAGATCGGCACCGTGCCGATGGGGACCGTCGACGCGGCGATGATGGCCTGGCGGATCTCGTCGATGTTGCCGCCTGTCGAGAGGTCCATCACCGTGTCCGACCCGTAATGGACCGCGGTGTGGAGCTTCTTCAGCTCCGATTCCACGTCCGACGTCACGGCGGAATTGCCGATGTTGGCGTTGATCTTGCACGTCAGCCCGATCCCGATGCCCATCGGATCGAGTTTGGCCTTGAGGTGCTCGACGTTCGCCGGGATGATCGCGCGCCCCTCGGCCACCTCGCGGCGGATGAACTCGGCGTCGAGGCCTTCGCGCTCGGCCACGCGGCGCATCTCGGGCGTGACTTCGCCCTCGCGGGCGCGGTGCATCTGGGTGACGTTGCTCGCCATGTGGTTCCCCCGGGAAGGCGCCGCCTAGACGGCGACGACCTGCTTGATCTCCGGAATCGACGTTTTCAGCTCGTTCTCGATGCCCATCTGCAGCGTCATCGCGCTCGAGGGGCAGCCCTGGCACGAGCCCTGGAAGCGGATGTGGACGATGCCGTCCTCCTCGTTCACGTCCACCAGTTCGACGTGTCCGCCGTCGAGCTGGACGTAGGGGCGGATGCGGTCGAGGACCTCGTCGACGCGACGATAGAGATCCGAGATCGGCGAGAACGCCGGCTTGGGATCAAGCGCCTTCTTCTCGTCGCCCATGGCCCTCTCCTCCGGACTCCTACGTATTGAATGAGCTCCCGCAGCCGCACGAGCTCTTCACGTTCGGATTCTTGATCTGGAAGCCCGAGCCCATGAGCCCTTCGCTGTAATCGAGAACCGACCCGCTGACGTAGAGAATGCTCTTGGGATCCACGAGGACGCGGGCGCCCTTGTTCTCGAAAATCTTGTCGTCGGCGCGGGGGGTGTCGAAGTCCATGAAATACGTCATGCCCGAGCAGCCGCCGCCCTGGACGCCGAGGCGCAGGCCGAAGAGCGCCGGATCCTTCTTTTCCGCGACCATCAGCTCGCAGAGTTTCTCCGCGGCCTTGTCGCTGACTCCAATCGTCCCGGAGAAGCGAGACGGCGCCTGGACCGCGGTGGCCGTGGGCTGCGCCTGCGCGCCGCCGTGGCTATGACCGTTCCCGCCGTGCTCGTGCCCGTGAGCGTTCCCCTGCTGGCTCTCATGACCGTGACCGCCGCCTTCATTGCAGCATCCCATGGGTGACCTCCTTCTAGTCCTACCTATCTTACCTAATTCCGTCCGGCCGCGCCATACTGTAGAGCGGCGAAATTTCTCGAAGCCTGAGGACCTCCCGCTTGAGCAGCGCGAAGGCCTGGTCGATGTCCCCCTCGGTGTTGAAGCGGCCCAGGCCGAACCGGATCGACGACCGGGCCAGCGGTTCGCTCAATCCCAGGGCGTGGAGCACATGCGACGGCTCCAGCTTGGCGCTCGCGCAGGCGCTGCCCGAGGAGACGGCGACGTCGGCCATGCCCAGGATCAGGCTCTCTCCTTCGACGTATTCGAAACTCACGTTGAGGTTGCCCGGCAGGCGGCGTTCGAGGCTCCCGTTCAGGCGGACGTGGTCGAAGGCCTCGAAGATGAGCTTCCGCAGGCGTTCCCGCAAGCCGAGCAGCCGATTCGCCTCCTCGGGTGCTTCCTTCTCCGCGATCGCGCAGGCCTCGCCGAAGCCGACGATCAAGGGGACCGGCAGCGTGCCCGATCGTAGTCCGTTCTCGTGGCCGCCGCCGTCGATCTGGGGCGTCAGGCGGACGCGGGGATGGCGCTTCCGGACGTAGAGGGCTCCGACGCCCTTCGGGCCATACAGCTTGTGGGCCGACACCGACAGGAGGTCGATCGCCATCGCGTCCACGTCCAGGGGAATCTTTCCGCAGGCCTGGGCCGCGTCGGTGTGGAAGAGGACGCCCTTCTCGTGACACAGGCGGCCGATCTCCAGGACGGGCTGCAGGACGCCGATCTCGTTGTTCGCCGCCATGACCGAGACGAGCACGGTCTCCGGGGTCAGGGCGGACCGCAGGACGTCCAGGTCCAGGAGACCGTCCGGCCGGACCGGGAGGACGGTGACCCGCGCGCGCCCGTCCCGTTCGAGGGCCCGCAGGACGTCCAGGACCGCGGGGTGTTCGGTCGCGACCGTGACGACGTGGCTGCCCTTGGTCCGGTAGAAGTCGAGGGCGCCCTTCAGGGCCAGGTTGTTGCTTTCCGTCGCCCCGCTCGTGAAGACGACCTCCCCCGGCTGCGCGTGGATCAGGCCGGCCACCTGCTCCCGGGCCCGTTCGACCGCCAGGCCGGCCGCCCTTCCGAGCGCGTGGGTGCGACTGGCCGCGTTGCCGAACTGGGTGGTGAAGTACGGCATCATGGCCTCCACCACCCTGGGATCGCAGGGGGTGGTGGAATGATGATCCAAGTAAATGCGGCCCATCTCGCTTTCAAAACGTCAGGGTGCTCGGCGCTATTCCCCCCATCCATCGCCCGTGGTAGAGTGGGCTCCATGGCCCAGGTCATCGCGGCGATTCCGGACCTCTTCTTCCGCGCCAAGATCCTGGAGACGGCCAAGCAACTGGCCGTCACTCTGGACGTGGCCCGGGACGCGGACGAACTGCTGCAGCAGGTGAGGGCCGAGAAACCCCGCCTCATCCTGATCGATCTCCAGGCGAAAGCCCTCCAGCCCCTGGACACCATGATCGCCCTCGAGGGGATTCCCGTGGTCGGCTACCTCGCCCATGAGGAACTGGACCTGCGCGCCCAGGCCCTCGCCGCCGGCTGCGGCGAGGTGCTGACCAAGGGCCAGTTTTCCGCGTCCCTGCCCGCCTTGCTTCGCCGTGCCCTATAAGAGTCCGTTCGAGCCCGCCCTGCTCCGCCGCGGCGCCGTCATGGGCGCGCTCGGCGACGTCAGCGTCGCCCTGCACTACGGCGAGCCCGTGCGCGAGGCCGGCGCGCTTCGTTCCGGCGCGGGTCTCGTCGACCTCTCCTGGCGAGGCGTGCTGGAGGTGACGGGCCGGGACCGGGCACGCTTCCTGCACGGCATGTGCACCAACGACATCAAGAAGCTCCAGCCCGGCCAGGGGTGCATGGCCGCGATCGTGAACCGCCAGGGAAAAATGGTCGCCGAGATGATCGCCCACGCGGCCGAGAACGCGATCTTCCTCGAGATGGAGCGCTCGAACCTGGTCGCGAGCATCGATCACCTGAGCAAGTTCCTCGTCGCCGACGACGTGACCCTCCGCGTCTCCGATACGGCGGTGCTGGGACTGTTCGGCCCACGCGCCCAGACCCTCCTGGCGGTGAAGGATCTTCCGGACTTCCACTTCACGGTGCGGGACGGGGTCGCGATCTCCCGAAACCGGACCCTCGGGGTGGAGGGGTATCACCTGATCGTCCCCGCCGGAAAAGCGGACGAGGCGGACCGCATCCTCGGCCACGGCGTGGTCCCGGCCGGCTTCGAGGCTCACGAGGCCCTCCGGATCGAGTGCGGATTCCCCCGCTGGGGGGCGGACATGGATGCGACGCTGCTTCCCATGGAAGCGGGCCTGGAGCCTCTGGCGATCAGCTATTCCAAAGGCTGCTACATCGGGCAGGAGGTGATCCAGCGGGTGAAGACGTACAGCGAGCCGCCCAGAACGCTGGCGCAACTCGAAGTGGCCGACGCCTCCCCGGGGGACAAGGTCACCAGCGGCACCGAGGAGATCGGCGTCGTGACCAGCGCGACGTCCGCCCTCGCCCTCGCCCTGATCCGGAAGGAGTTCAAGGCCCCCGGCACGGAGGCGACGATCGCGGGCAAGCCGGTCCGGGTCCGGGCCCTGCCCTGGCAGTCCCGCCTCGTCCTTTAGCCCGGCGGAAGTTCGGGAATTCCACTCCCCAGACGGATATCCTGATCGGATGAGTCGGAACGAACCGGACGTCCTCCTCGTCTACGCCGTCGTGTATGGCGTTCCGCTGGCCTTCCTGGTGCTCCGAGGGTGGACTCTGGCACGGATCCGGAAAGCGGTGTCCGAAGGCACGGATCTCCCGGCGATCGCCGCCGCGCTCCGCGGCGAGATGGCCCGCGATCCGTCGTTCGAAGGACCGTTCGTCCGCTTCACTCTCGACGGCGTCCGGTGCTACTGTCATCAACGGATGCTCAATCGGACCCAAGGCGTCGTCATCACGACCCTGGAGGCTCGGTCGGGATTTCCCGGCTTCCTCCAGGCCACGTCGAAGGGCGCCATCCGACATCCCCTGCGGTCCCCGCGCTTTCGCTCCCCGGCTCGGATCGCAGGCTTCTCCCTGGTCACGACGGATGTGGAGTGGTCGTCGACACTCCTTCAATCGGGTCTGGAGGAGTATCTGAATGGACTCCGGACGTCCGTTCTGCGTTCCCCGAGGATTCAGCTTGCCGGGGACCGGTTGACGCTCGAGGTGGAAGAGCGGGTGACCCGACCTCGGATCGTCGAGCTGCTGGGCTATCTGGCGCCCCTGATCCGACTGTCCCGCCGGGAAATGGAATCGACCGGAATCACCTTCGTGGGCGAGATCGCCGTCGCGAACGACGGGTGCTGTCCCGTGTGCCGCCAGCACTTCGGGGAGCCCGGAATCCGATGCTCCCAGTGCGGCGCTCCGCATCACCCGGATTGCTGGTCCTACGTGGGCCGGTGCGCCATCTTCGGCTGCAGCAGCCGTCGCGCCGCCTGAGCGACCTCTTGCACGCCGGCACGGCGAATTCAGCGAACCTCGGGCTCTCCATCCGGTTTAAGAGCCCGTTGACCGGGTTCCCTCCCCATCGTCCCGGGCTTGCGACGCGAGCCGACCGGGACTCGTACGACACGCAGTTCCCCGGGGAGGTTCACGCATGATTGAGCGGAAATCGTCGGAACCGATCGCCCCGGGT
>Ga0209579_10003294_pt1 | contig 11840 bp, 14 predicted proteins | sample Coa_R1_2_FD_187152 | JGI IMG/M metagenome (GOLD analysis project Ga0209579, IMG submission 187152) | Surface soil microbial communities from Centralia Pennsylvania, which are recovering from an underground coalmine fire - Coalmine... | ecosystem: Environmental > Terrestrial > Soil >... | reverse complement strand
ATGCGGGCGGGCCGGGTCCGGGCGCCGCGAAGCGTCGGATCGTCCCGGAGCACGGTGCCGCTGCCGACCAGGATCGCCTGGAACGTGTCGCGCCACCGGTGCAGCCAGGCCCGCGACGCCTCCCCGGAGATCCAGCGGGAGTCGCCGGTCCGAGTCGCGATCTTTCCGTCGAGCGTCGTCGCCCACTTGACGGCGACCCAGGGAAGCCCCGTCGTGTGGAACTTCACGAACGCGGAGTTCAATTCCTCCGCCTCCCGGGCGAGGAGGCCGACGTCGACCCGGATTCCGGCCCGGCGGAGGAGCGCCACGCCCCGGCCCCGGACGGCGGGATTGGGATCCCGCATCGCGCAGACGACTCGCGCCACCCCGGTGTGGGCGATGAGGTCCGTGCAGGGCGGCGTCTTCTTGGGATGAGGGCTGCAGGGTTCCAGGCTGACGTACAAGGTGGCCTTCCGGGCCCCGGCTCCGGCGGCCCGGAGGGCGCCCACTTCCGCGTGGGGGCCGCCGAAGCGGCGATGGAATCCTTCGCCCACGATGCGGCCGCCGCGGACGACGACCGCCCCGACTTTGGGATTGGGGGCCACCGCGACGCCGCCGCGTTCGGCGAGCGCCAGGGCGCGGCGCATGAAGCGCTCGTCCGCGGAGCTCATGCCCCTGGGGCTCGGGCGCATCCGTCGCCCTCGCTCCCGGCCAGCCGGCCGGACAGCGCGTTGGGGGTGGCTCCGGTGATGTCGACCGTGACGAAGCGTCCCGTAAGGTCCCGGCCGGCGTCGAAATTCACGATCTGGTGCGTGTCGGTGCGTCCCGTCTGGCGGCGGGGATCACGCTTGCTGGGCCCCTCCACGAGGATCTCGGCCTTCCGGCCGATCTGGGCCTGGTTGTGCGCGCGCGACTGCCGCTCCTGGAGGTCGAGGAGCACCTGGTTGCGCCGCTTCTTCTCGTCCTCCGGAACGTCGTCGGGAAGCCCGGCGGCGTCGGTGCCGGGCCGCGGCGAGTATTTGAAGACGAACGAGTTCTGGAAGCGGACGCGCTCCACGAGCGCCACGGTGCGCTCGAAGTCCTCCGCCGTCTCGCCGGGGAACCCGACGATGAAGTCGCTGGCCAGCTCGATCCCGGGGACCTCGGAGCGCAACGACTCCACCAGCTCGAGGTAGCGCTCCACCGTATACCCCCGCCGCATGGCCCGGAGGACGGGGTTGGAGCCCGACTGGACGGGGAAGTGGAGGTACTTGCAGACCTTGGGAAGATCGCGCATCGCCTCGATCAGGCTCGGCCGCACGAAGGACGGATGCGAGGTGATGAAGCGGATGCGGCGGATGCCGTCCACGTCGCTCACCTTCCGCAAGAGGCCGCCCAGGTCGCAGGCGGGCTTCAGGCCCTTGCCGTAGGAGTTCACGGTCTGGCCGAGCAGGGTGATCTCGACGGTGCCCTCGGCGGCCAGGCGGCGCACCTCCTCGACGATGCGCTCGGGCGCACGGCTCGTCTCCGAGCCGCGCGTGGTGGGCACGATGCAGAAGGTGCAGGAGAGGTCGCAGCCCTCCATCGCCTTCACGTAGGCCTGGGCCCGGGTGCTGCGGGACGCCACGGCATCGGCGCCGTCGATGAACTCGTCGTCGAACTCGGCGACGGCGATGCGGCGCTGGCCGGTGGAGCGGACCTCCTCGACGAGGCGCGGGATGGCCCCCATGTGGCGGGGGCCGACGATCAGCTGGAGGTGGGGGAGCTGCTGGAAGAGGCGGTCCTGGCGGTTTTGCGCCATGCAGCCGACGAGCCCGACGACCAGGTCGGGCCGGGTCTTCTTCAGCTTCTGGACGGCCCCGGCATTGGACAGGGCCCGTTCTTCCGCGTGCTCGCGGACGGAGCAGGTGTTGAAGAGGATGAGGTCGGCCTCCTCGCGCACGGTGGTGGAGACGTAGCCCCCGGCCTGGAGGCGGGACAGGATGAGGTCGCTGTCGAGCGCGTTCATCTGGCAGCCGTAGGTTTCGATGAAGACCTTGTGCATTGAGGGGGTCGATTCTAGCGGGGCGCCGGAAGGAGGTCAACGGGGCCGGGAGCTCAGAGATCGTACTCTTCCGACGACTCGTAGATCTCGACGGGCTTGTAGCCGGGGAGCTTGGATTTTTCCACTTCGAGGGTGTAGGCCTCCAGGATGCGCTTCTGGATCGCTTCGCGGGAGGCGGCGTTGATCGGGTGGGCGATGTCGGCGTGAAGCTTCTGCCGCGTCTCGGTCTCGCTCGTGGGCGGGGCGGGCAGGCGGCTTCCGCAGTCGTTGCAGAATTTCGCGCGCAGGTGGTTCTTGCAGCCGCAGCGGCCGCAGCGCTCGCTGATCTTCCGGGACGGCATCGCGACGAAGGCGCCCTTCTGGCCTTCGATGATCTTCAGGTCCCGGATGACGAACGCGTTGTCGAACGTGATGGAGCAGAAGGCCCGGAGCTTGTCGCTCCGGCGGCCGATCAGCTTGACCCGGACTTCCGTGATCTCCACGCGACCTCCCGGCCCAAGACCCGGGCAGGCGCCACAAAGCCCGCGAACTCGCGGTGCACCCTGCGCGCCAGCCGCCGGGCTTCCGCCTCCGAGGCGCAGAGCCCGTACAGCGCCGAACCCGACCCCGTCATCCGGGCGCCGTTCGGCAGCAGCTCCGCCAGCCGCGTCCTGAGGGCCGCGAGCTCCGGGTGCAGCGCGAAGGCCGCGGACTCCAGGCGGTTGAACAGCGCCGCCGCGAGTCCCTGTGGCCCCTCCCGAATGAAGGAGTTTAAGAAATCTATAACAGGGCGCGGGGTGCGAGTCAAGAATTCTCGAACACGGCCGTAAACGGCGGCCGTGGACAGGGAGAAGCCCGGCCAGAGGATGACGGCGTGGAGGTCCGGCCCCGAGGCGATCGGGGCGACCTTCTCGCCGCGGCCGGTGCAGAGCGCGGGCCCGCGCTCCAGGAAGAAATTGACGTCGCTGCCGATCTCGGCGGCGACCTCGTGGCGGTCGAGACCCAGATCGAAGAGCCGGTCCAGGCCCTCGATCATGGCGGCGGCGTCGGAGCTGCCCCCGCCCATGCCGCTGCCGGCGGGCACCCCCTTCACCAGGCGGGCGCGGACGCCGGGGATCTTCCGCCGCCGGGCCACGGCCGTCCACGCCTTCTCCACCGTGTTGGTTCCCGCCAGCGGCGGGCCGTCGACCTCGAGGGTGAACCGCTTCGCCTCCCGGAGCGTGAGCGTGTCGTAGAGGGACACCGGGGCCATCACCGACGACAGCTCGTGGTACCCGTCGGGCCGGCGCCCGAGGATCTCCAGGAAGAGGTTGAGCTTCGCCGGGCAGCGGATCGTGAGGGTGTTCATGCCTGGCCCGGAGGGCGGATGCTAGACGATGACATTGTCGATCAGGCGGGCCTTGCCAATGCGGACGGCCAGCGCGATCAGCGTCTTGCCTTTGATCTCCTTCACGGGCTCCAGCGTGTCGGAATTCACGATCGCGATGTACTCCACGCGGGTGCCTTTCACCTTGCGGATCAGGCGCCTCATCTCCGAGGAGACCTGGGCGGCGGAGCTCTCGCCGCCGTTGACCAGGTCCTCGGCGAGCCGGAGGGCCTGGATCAGGCAGGTCGCGTCCTTCCGCTGCTTGGGTCCGAGGTAGAGGTTGCGCGAGCTCATCGCCACGCCGTCCTCCTCGCGGACGGTCGGCAGGATCTTGATCGCCACCTCGAGATTCAGGTCCGTGACCGTCCGGCGGATGATCAGGGACTGCTGGAAATCCTTCTGGCCGAAGTAGGCGGCGTCGGGCTTCACGATGTTGAAGAGCTTCGTCACGATCGTCATCACGCCCCGGAAATGGCCCACGCGGAATTCGCCGCAGAGCTTTCCGGGAAGGTCGCTCTGGTCGACGAAGGTGTCGAAGCCCTTCGGATACATTTCCGCGACGGAGGGCGCGAAGATCACGTCGACCCCTTCGCTCGCGGCCATCTTGGTGTCCTGTTCGATGCGGCGCGGGTAGCGGTCGTAGTCCTCGCCCGCGGTGAACTGGATCGGGTTCACGAAGATGCTGACGATGACGGCGCCGTTGTTGCGCCGGGCCTCTCGCATGAGGGTCAGGTGCCCTTCGTGGAAGGCCCCCATCGTCGGCACGAACCCGACGCGCCGTCCCTGCTTCCGGCAGGCCGTCACGTAGGCCTGGATACCCGCGATCGTCTCGAGGATTCTCGTCACCGCGCGGCCTCCAAGAGCTCGCGGACGGTCCGGCCGATTCCGGGCACGGGCCGGTCGGGGCACAATTCCGCCAGTCCTTCCAGCACGAAGCGCCGGCGGTGCAGCTCGGGATGGGGCACGGACAGCGCCTCGGCCTTCACCTCGCGGTCGCCGTAAAGGAGGAGGTCCAGGTCGATCGTCCGGGGGCCCCAGCGCTCGCTCCGGACGCGGCCCAGGCGGCGCTCGACGTCGAGGAGGCGGCCCAGCAGCTCCTCGGGGGGAAGCGCGGTCGAGAGCTCGGCGACCGCGTTCAGGAACGGGGGCTGGTCGAGGCGTCCCACGGGCTCGGTTTCGACGATGGCCGACACCCGGAGCGGACGAAGGCTCTCGAGGGCCCCGGCGATCATCGCCTGCCGATCCCCCAGATTCGATCCGAGACCGATGTAGGCGAGTACAGCCATGGGTTAGGCGGAGGGGTCCCGCCGGTCGTCGGCCGCCGCCGCGGCCGAGGCGGAAGCCGGCGTCACCGGCCGGCGAAACAGGTGTTTCTTGACCCACAGGAGCGGCCCGGTCAGCGCATACCCGAAGAACGCGATGAAGAAGGCGAACTCGCGGAAGACCGAGAAGAGCGCGACGACGAGGGCGATTTCGACCAGGGTGATGAACGGCCGCTTGCCCTTCAGGACCCGGTTCACGACGTGCGCGAACTTGACGCGGGAGACCATGAGGATCCCGGTCCCCAGCGCGAGCCCGGGCAGCGTGTGCGGAATGAGGCTCGCCATCGAGGGCGCCCAGCTGTACAGGGCCACCGCCGGGAGGACCGCGGAGGCCAAAACGCCGGCCGCCGCGGGGGAGGGCAGGCCGGTAAACTCGCGGTGGGCGCTCTCATCCGGCGTCGTCTCGACGGTGAACCGGGCGAGCCGGATCAGCGCGCACATCGCATACAGCACGCAGACGGCCTGCACGGGGCGGGCCCAGAAGTCGTCGACCGTGTTCCGGGTCATCGCGTAGGTCAGGAACGCGGGCGCGACGCCGAACGTGATCAGGTCGCACAGCGAATCGAGCTGGGCGCCGAAGCTGGAGGCGGTGCGGGTGAGCCGGGCGACGAAGCCGTCGAGCGCGTCGAAGATCATCGCGACCAGGATGAGCCAGGCGGCCGCCTGCGCCGTCTTCTCGTTGCCGCTGGCCATGAACTGGCCGGTCTTGAAGATGGCGACCACGCCGCACACCCCGTTGCCCAGCGTGATCAGGGTCGGAAGGAGCGCGATCGTCCGCAGCCGTCGGGGCCGGCGGAATCCCCAGCGCTTACCTTGTTCGGGCGATGATTGTCTCTCCACCCTTCACCTTATCCTTCAGCTTAACTCGGATTTCCTGGACTTGGTCTTTAGGAATATACAGTTCGGTCCGGGAGCCGAACTTGATCATGCCGAATTTCTCGCCCCGGGTGAGCGTGTCCTGGGGCTTCGCCTCGCACACGATCCGCCGGGCGATCAGGCCGGCGATCTGCTTCACGACCACGCCCCCCAGGTGGATCGTGTTGGATTCGTTCAGCGTGGAACAGTCGGGGTGGCGCACGTCGAGAAACTTGCCCGGCTTGTACTTCAGCGCCCGCACCACGCCGTCGCAGGGGGACCGGTTGATGTGGACGTTGAAGACGTTCAGGAAGATTGCGATGCGGGTGCAGGGGACGTTCAGGAACTCCGGCTCGACCATGTCGGCGATTTCGACCACCACCCCGTCCGCGGGCGAGACCATGAGGCCCGGCTCGGAGGGGATCCGGCGGGGGGGATCCCGGAAGAAATTCAGGGTAAACAGGAGTCCGACGACCGGAACGGGCAGGGCGTAGCGGGCGACGGGAGGGGCGAACCACAGCGCCGCCGCGATGGCGGACCAGAGGAGGGAAAAAAAGAGCAATTCTTTCCAGCCGTATTTAGCGAACAGCAGGATCATGTCGATAACGAAAGTAGCACCCTGGGGTTTTCCCGTCAAGTGGGGTATCGGGAGGCGTATAATGCAGCTGGATTGGGGTCGGTTCGGGGTCTGTGCGGGGGAGTGGCTGGCGCGCGCGCGCACCGTCGCGGCGACGGCCGGCCTGGCGGGTCTGGCGGTCGTCCTGGCGGCGCAGGCCGCGGGAGCCCGCCGCGAGCATGAACAGGTCGCCCGGGAAGGCGCGGTCCTGGACCGCGACCTCCAGCGGGTCCGACGGGCCAACCAGGCCCTGCGGGACGAGGTCCGCGCCCTGGAGGCGGACCCGGTCTACGTGGAAGCGCTGCTCCGCCGGTGGAAGATGGTCGGACCCTCGGAGCGGGTCGTCGAATAGTCCGGCCCGGTTCGAGGAATCGTCGGGATGGCCGAAGTGGATAAGATCCTGTCCCAGCACGAGGTCGATGCGCTGCTGTCGGCCATCGACAGCGGCACGGGCGACTCGGCGTCCGAGACGCCCGCGGAGCCGTACGATTTCCGCCGCCCGTCGCGCATCCCGTCGGGGCCCCTAAGCGTCGTGCACGCGATCCACGAAGCCTTCGCCCGGGCCCTCCAGCCCGTGCTGTCGGGGATCCTCCTCAAGCCGCTCGAGGCGCGCTTGGCCGGGGTTCACCAGCTGCCCCTGGGGGAATTCCTGTCGTCGCTCCCGAATCCCGGCGTCTTCGTCCTCTTGTCCGCGGAGCCGTTCGAGGGCAGCTTCTTGCTGTCCCTGAACCCGTCCATCGCGGGCACCCTGGTGGAGCGGATGCTGGGCGCGGGAAAGCCGGTGTCGACCCCGCGCGAGCGGGGATTCTCTCCGCTGGAATGGAACGTCGCGGACACCCTGATCCGCCGCCTGCTGGAGACCCTGGCGGGCGCCTGGTCTGCGGTGGCCCCCGTCCGGTTCGCCGTGACCGGCCGCGAGAGCGATCCCCAGGCGATCAAGGCGGAGGCGGTCCATGAGCCGTCAGTGGCCGTCACGCTGGAGCTCGCGATGGGTGACCAGCGCGGGGCCGTGGATCTCCTGTTCCCCGCGCTCGCCATCGAGCCCTACTTCGGGAGGATGATCCCTCCCGCGCCCTTCTCGCCGAAGCGGAGCACGGACGTCCACGGCGAGGAGATGTCCCAGCAGCTGGCCCCGGCGGAAGTCGAGGTCGGCGTCCATCTTCCGCCCGGCACGATCCGCCTGAGGGAGCTGCAGGCGCTCCGCCCCGGCGACTATGTGGTGACGTCGCTTCCGCACGCCGCGCCCGTGCAGGTGAGCGTCGAGGGCCGCCTGAAGTTTCTGGCCCGCCTGGGGAGCCTGAAGGAGCACAAGGCGGCCAAGATCGTCGCGGCGGCGGCCGACTCGCCGGTCGAGCCGGCCGGGGAGCTAAAAGTCCTCCCCGGCGGACAGGCGGGCCCCGCGGCGCCCGGACCCTCGATGCGCGAGTCGCTGCTCAAGCTCGTGGTGACGGCCACCGTGGTGCTCGCCGAGAAGTCGGTCAAGCTTCAGGACGTCCTCACCTTGAAGCCTGGGGACGTGATGGAATTCGGACGGTCGGTAGATGAGCCGCTGGAGCTCCGCGTGTCGGGCCGGCCGATCGCGACGGGGATCGCGGTGAAGATCGGGGATCGCTTCGGCCTGAAGGTGTCGGGGGTGGGGGGCGGCGGTCCGGCGAAAGCGGGCTTCTGAGGGGGCCGAGCTCTTTTTTTCTTGACAATGCATTATTTATGGTTTATTAGAGTAATAGATGGGCGCGACGCGGATCGTCCGCGGGCCCCGGCGATCTTTGAGGTGTGGATCCGATCCGGGATGACCGCCGGGGCACTTCCGGCGCCGGAGTGGGTGCGCCAGCATCCACCCGCCGCCGGAGGGGGCCTCCCGGCACAGGAGGGAATATGGCAGACCCCAGGAACGACGTCGAACTGTGGATGTGGGACGGAGCCTCGGAGTACGAGGGGATCTTCACGCGATTGGACGGAGAAGCCTTCTCCGCCCGCGTCCGTCAGGCCCGCCGGGCCGGGGCCTCGCTCGGAAAGCGCCTGGCTCCCTCCTCGCTCGACCTCCATCGCGTGTTCACCCAGCGCCGCTTCCTCGCCCACTTCACGGGCTCGATGGACGGGACGCTTCTCGAGGCGCAGATCGAGGGGGTCCAGGCCTGCAGCGAGGGCCCGTTCGAATTCCTCCTGTCCGGGCGCTTCGCGAAGCTCGACGACAAGCAGCTCGCCCTGCTTCGGAAGATGTCCGTCGAGAACGCCGCGCTCATGCTCCAGCGGCAGGTGTCGTAGCGGCTCCCCGGTCCCGCGGCGTCCCGTCCGGCTATTTTCTTGCACTCCCTCCGGGAGGGCCCTATAATTCGAGTCGCCGGGAAGGCTGGGGCATGACGCTGAGAGAACTCATCGACGGGGTGTCCAAGATCAAGGGGTGGAAGGTCCTCTCCGAGGAGGGGGTCACCGGCTTCAGTGTGCCCCAGGCCGGCAACCGACATCAATTCGTCGTTATGAGCGAGTTCCGGGACGAGGCTCATCCGATGGTTCGATTCACGACCCGGATCGGACCCGTCGACCGCCTGGAGTCGAACCGCCTGCGATCGGCCCTCGAACTGAATCTTCGCCTGCCTCATGGGTGCCTGGCCACCGACGGAGTCCACCTGGTGATGACCGGAACCCGGCCGCTCGGGACCACCACGTCCCAGACCACCGCCGACGCCATCCAGTTCATCGCCCACCAGGCCGACCAGTACGAGAAGCTGATTTTCAACACGGACGTCCACTGATCTCCCGGGGAGCTGCGGACGGAGTTGCGATGGCCAGCCTCACAATCATCGTCGAAGGCGTCGAGCAGAAGGTACCCCTGGAGTCCGCGTCGGTCACCCTCGGCCGCGGCTTGGAAAGCGACGTCCGACTCAAGGACATCAAGGCTTCCCGCCGGCATTGCCAGATCGTGAAGATGCCGAAGGGCTACGAGTGCGTCGACCTGAGCAGCGGAAACGGCACCTACATCAACGGGATCCAGATCAAGTCCCAGATCCTCAGCCCGGGAGACAAGATCACGATCGGGTCGACGACGATCCTCTTCCAGGAGACCCCCAAGGCGACCGCCTCTCCCAAGGCGGCGACGGCGAAGCTCCCGGCGGTCGCCGCGGCCGCTCCGCCTCCCCCGCCCAAACCCGCCTCCGGGAGGATGCCGACCGCCAGGGTTCAGGTGGCACCCACCAAACGGACGACCGCTCGCGCCGAGCCGGTCAAGTCCGGGTCGCAAGGAGGCCTGAAGCCGGTCGGCCAGACGGGCTCGAAGTCGGGGAGCCGGCTCGGAAAGGCCGTCCCTCGCCCCTCCACGGTGCGTCCGCCGCGCGCTCCGGTCGAAGCGCCCGCGAAGAAGAGCCCCCTCCTCCTCGTGGGGGCGGGGGTGGCCCTCCTGGCGCTCGGGGTCGGCGCCTATCTGTTCTTCGGGGGGCACGACAAGAGCGACCAGATCAAGGAGCAGATCGAGCAGCTCGCGAAAAAGGGCGATGCCGAGCGGGATCAGGACCATCTCGACCTGGCGATCCAGGACTATCGGGCCGCCCTCGCGCTCTGCCAGGGGGACCGCTACAAGCTCCGCGCCTCCGATCTGTCGAAACGGATCGCCCAGACCGAGGCCCGCAAGGGATCCGGACCTCCGAAGCCGGAGCCCAAGGATTCCCCCGACCGGGAAGGAGAGTTTGCGGCCCGCAAGACCGAGATCGTCGAGAAGCGCAAGCTGGGCGACCCCTCGGCCGCCGACTGGGCCGGGGCGCTCAAGGACTGGGCCGAGTTCGCGTCCCGCAAGACCCCCGGCGACGCCTCCCGCGCCCAGGGGGAAATCCGGACCCTCCAGGGCAAGGCCCAGGAAGAGGCGGCGCGTCTCAAGAGCCGGGCCGACGCCCTCGCCAAGGAGAATAAGTCGGCCGAAGCGGTCGACTTCCTCAAACACCAGATCGAGCGCTTCGAGGGCACCGACGCCAGGGCCGGTCTGGATGCCGCCCTCAAACAATTCGACCAGTAGTCCGCCGCCGCCGCCGCCGATTCCGATGCCCCCCCTCCCAGACTCCCTCCGGACGGACCGTCCCCCCGGAGGGGACGAGTCGCGCGGGATGGGATCTTACTCGGGGAGGTCCGTGGACTTCCCGGACTTGGCGTCCTCGGTTTCGATGACGAAGGGTTGGGCCGGCAGCTTGTACGTGTAGCTGTAGATCGTCACCCGGAGCTCGCGCCGGGGAAGGACGGCCCCTTTGCCGTCGCCGCCCGGGCCCTTCGTGATGGTGAAGCTTTCCACCCCGATGAAGCGCCGGTGCTGTTCCAGAAGGTTGATGTAGCGCAGCAGCTGGTAGAACGTGCCGGTCACGCTGATGTCGTACTGGACCTTGTGGACCGTCGCCGGCTGTACCGTCGCCTGGCGCCCCGGAATCGGCGTGGGCCGCGAGGGGACCGTCCATCCCGCGCGCGACACCGTGACGCCGGCCTTCCGGCGCAGCTCGTCCAGCAGCTCCGCGAAGACGTCGTACTCCGCGCGGGTCAGGTTCGGGATGTGCGTGATCAGCTCGGATTCCTTCTTCTCGAGCGCGGCGATCGACTTCCGAAGCTCGGGAATCAGGTTCTTCTTCTTCGTGGCGTCGGCCACCTGGTCCTGCACGGCGCGGAGCTCCACTTCCTTCTCCTCGAGGATGTCGAACTGGAGGAAGTAGATGGCGGCGCCTCCGGCGATGATGATCAGCGCCAGGGCGGCGACCCAGATGATCGTGAACTGCTTTTCGTTCAATGTGCACCTCCGGGCGTCGCGCTCACCGGGACGGTCGGCTTCGGCGGGGGCGATCCGGGCGCCCTCTTCTGGGGCTTGGTGGACAGCCCGAACATGGACACGGCGAAGTCGATCGAGTGGGATTCCGTGCTGTCCTTGTCCTTCTCGTCGATGACCCGCCAGTCGATGTCGAAGTTGATCAGCGTCAGGGTCTCTTCCAGGATCAGGTTCTCCTTGAGCGCCTTGCGGAACTTCGTCATCTCCGTGACTTCCTCGCCGGCGACGTGGCAGCGCAGCGCCACGCCGTAGGCGACGGCTTCCTTGGTCTCGGGGTCGCCGCGGCGCAGCTCGCCGGGGGCGGTGCGGGCGTCCAGGATCCGGATGTCGTCGATCCAGACGCGCGGGTTCTGGTGGATGACGTCCCAGAGGGCGTTGACGGTGCGCCAGAATTCCACGTCGCGATTGATCAGGCCCTCGATTTCGAGGACCTTGGTCTTGAGCTCGTTCTGCCGAGCGAGGAGCTTGTCATGCTCCTGGACCGAGGGCTGGAGGCGCTGCAGTTCGGCCTGCCGGGCGGCGATCTCGTCCTTCTTGTCCGAGATCCGCTTCAGGATCCACAGGTTGTAGAAGAGCAGGATGAAGAACGCGGCGGCGGTGGACGCGATGAGCAGGAATCTCGGCAGAGGCGTCCGTTCCGCCTTGCGCTTTTCCGTCGGGAGCAGGTTGATTTTGATCATTGGTCAGTCTCGACGTACCCGGGAAGCCAGCCCCAGGGCGATCGCCGCCTGGGCGGGATTATCCTCAAGTTCCTGCTGGGAATCGCGGGGGAGCTCGAGCTCGAGAAACTGCAGCGGGTTCCATTTCTGGACCGGCTTCTGGACGGTGCGCTCCAGGGTTTCCTGAAGGCCGATGGTGCTGGAGGCGCCGCCGGTGATGTAGACCTCTTCGACCTTCTTGTCGTACTG
>Ga0209579_10003292_pt1 | contig 11842 bp, 8 predicted proteins | sample Coa_R1_2_FD_187152 | JGI IMG/M metagenome (GOLD analysis project Ga0209579, IMG submission 187152) | Surface soil microbial communities from Centralia Pennsylvania, which are recovering from an underground coalmine fire - Coalmine... | ecosystem: Environmental > Terrestrial > Soil > Unclassified... | reverse complement strand
AAAGGAAGAGGAGAGGCCGGAAGTGAGAATAAGTAACGGCAGGGAAGCGAAGTTAAGACAAGAGGCCAGAAAAGGATACAAGGCGCAGGGGTTTTGCAAAAAATCTAGACTTCGGGGGCCATGCGGCGCTGGAAGGTAAGGAGGATAAGATCGGCGCGGCGGCGCACACCGAATTTATTGAGCAGATTGGAGACGTGAAATTTGACGGTTCGTTCGGCGATGTTGAGCTTGCCGGCGATTTCCTTGTTGGAAAGGTTCTCGAGGAGCGAGTCGAGAACTTCCTGTTCGCGGCGGCTGAGATTGGCGACGGAATCGGATTTCAGGCGGCGTGTTTGTCCGGAAAGGATGGAGTCCACGAAACCGGAAAGAACGGTACGCGGCACCCAGAAACCGCCACTGGCGACGAGCGGGAGAGCGCGGACCAGCTGGTCGCGAGCTTCGGTGTAGGTGAGGATGCCCTTTACGCCAAGGCGGAGCAGAGAAAAACTGGAAGAGTCCTGATGCTGGTCGCCGACCACGATGAGGCGGGCGTCGGCGTGGCGTTCGAGAATATTGGAGAGCAGAGCGCCGGTGGCTTGGCGGGCGGCGTGGGCGTCCACGACATAGACCTGGGCTTTGGGGGGTTCGAAAGCACGGAGGTCGGGAGCGAGCGTGGACTCGAGCTGCTTGGCTATGACTTTGAATTCGGGCTTAGACAAAAGACGTTCAAACTCGCTCAGCACGAGAGGATGCGGCGAGAGGAGGCAAATCGACAGTTTGGAGCTAGAACGTTTAGTAGCCACTTTGGTTAGCGTAGGCAAAACTGACCGGGTGGGCAAGGGACTTTCGGGCAGGTGTTCACGAATTGTTACTGACCAGTTGGGTGAATTCCTCAGAGGCCGGGAGAACGAAAGCGGGGCGATTGCCACGGACAGAAGCGTCGCGGTAAGGGGAAGAAATAGATGCGGAGGCCGGGCTTTCGTCCGCGTTTCCGCGGACGACCCGCAGAAAGCGCGGGGCGGCCCGGCCCTACGGGTGGTTAGAATTCGAGGGCAAACGGGCGTAAAATAGGAGAGTTCGCGGTTGGCCGTCACCCGTTGTGGAGGGGATGGACCGGCCGGCGGAGCCGCAAGGAGTTACGACCTTCGATATACCTACCGATGGAAGAGGCGCAGGCAAGATGGTCTGCGCTACAAAAGCCGGGATGAGAAATTTCAAGGAAATAGAACAGGCTTTGCGAGAGCTGATGGGGCAGCGTGTCCTTGTGCTCGATGGAGCGATGGGGACGATGCTGCAACAGCGGGACTTGTCCGCGAAAGACTTTGGCGGTGCGGCGCTGGAAGGCTGCAACGAGGTACTGGTGCGGACGCGACCGGACGTGGTGCTGGATATTCACCGGAAGTATTTCGCGGCGGGCGCGGACATTGTGGAGACGGATACGTTTGGCGGGACACCGCTGGTGCTGGGGGAATATGGGCTTTCGGCGGAGGCATACGAGCTGAACAAGAAGGCGGCGGAGCTCGCGCGGCAGGCGGCGGGAGAGTTTGCGAAGCCGGGGCGGCCGAAGTTTGTTGCGGGCTCGATGGGGCCGACGACGAAAGCAATTACAGTGACGGGAGGAGTGACGTTCGAAGGGCTGCGCGAAAATTATTATGTGCAGGCGAAGGGATTGATTGAGGGCGGAGCCGATTTGTTGCTGGTGGAGACTTGCCAGGACACACGAAATATCAAGGCGGCGCTGCTGGCCGTCGAGAAGCTGGGGCACGAGATTGGCCAAAAGGTGCCAGTGATCGTGTCGGTCACGATTGAGCCGATGGGAACGATGCTGGCTGGGCAGACCGTGGAAGCGATGTGGGCTTCCCTGAAGCATGCCAAGCCGCTGGCGTTTGGAATGAACTGCGCGACGGGACCGGAATTTATGACGGACCACATCCGGACGCTGAGCGGAGCGACGGGCGAATTTGTGTCGTGCTATCCGAACGCGGGACTGCCGGATGAAGAGGGAAAATATCTAGAGACGCCGACGTCGCTGGCGGCGCAGCTGGAAAAGTTTGTGGACCACGGCTGGCTAAACCTGGTGGGCGGCTGCTGTGGAACGACGGAAAAGCATATTGCGGCGATTGCGCAGATGGTGGACGGGAAGAAGCCGCGGGCGCGGCCGGCGGAAGCGCACCGTGCGGTGTATTCGGGAATTGAGACGGTAGAGGCGGATGAGAGTACGCGGCCGCTGCTGGTGGGCGAGCGGACGAATGTGATTGGCTCGCGGCTGTTCAAGAATCTGGTGGCGGAAGAGAAGTGGGAAGAGGCGAGCGAAATTGCGCGGCGGCAGGTGAAAGGCGGCGCGCACATTGTGGATGTGTGCCTGCAGAGTACGGAACGCGACGAAAAGAGGGATATTGAGCCGTTTTACGAAAAGCTGATCCGGAAGGTGAAGGCGCCGGTGATGGTAGATACGACCGATCCGTCGGCGGTGGAAATGGCGCTGACGTACTGCCAGGGGAAAGCGATCATCAATTCGATCAACCTGGAGGACGGAGAAGAGAAATTCGAGAAGGTGGTACCCATCGCGCACGCGTACGGCGCGGCGGTGGTGGTGGGCTGCATTGACGAGGACAAGCTGCAGGCGCAGGCGTTCACGCGGGAACGGAAGCTGGAGATTGCGCAGCGGTCGTATGAATTGCTGACGAAGAAGTACGGGCTCGATCGCGAGGACATTATTTTTGATCCGCTGGTATTTCCGTGCGCGACGGGCGATGAGAATTATATTGGCGGAGCGGTGGAGACGGTCGAAGGGATTCGGGCGATCAAGAAGGCGATTCCGGATGTACGGACCATCCTGGGGATTTCGAATGTGTCGTTCGGATTGCCGGCAGGCGCGCGGGAAGTGGTGAATTCCGTTTTTCTGTACTACTGCACGAAAGCCGGTTTGGACCTGGCGATCGTGAACACGGAGAAGCTGGAGCGGTTTGCGTCCATTCCGGAGCAAGAGCGGGAGCTGGCTGAGAATTTGTTGTTCCAGCACCCGCCAAAGCATGTGCCGCCTGAGTATTCGAGGGCGGAGCTGGTGAAGGGCGCACCGGCGGACTGGCGGGAACAGAGCAAAGAGCAGCGGGCAGCGATCAACCAGTTTCACATTGCGGCGATTACCGAGCATTTTCGGACGGCCAAGAAAAAAGAGAAAGTGCGCGCGGAGGACTTGCCGCTGGATGAGCGGCTGGGGAACTACATCATTGAGGGAACGCGCGACGGGCTGATTGAAGATTTGGAGAAAAAGCGGGCGGAGGGCGTGGCGCCGCTGGACATCATCAATGGGCCCCTGATGGCCGGGATGGCGGAGGTGGGGCGGCTGTTCAACGCGAATGAGCTGATTGTGGCGGAAGTGCTGCAGTCGGCGGAAGCGATGAAGGCGGCGGTCGGGCATCTGGAACAGTTCATGGAGAAAGCGGACACGGCGAAGCGCGGAAAAATTGTGCTGGCGACGGTGAAGGGCGACGTGCACGACATCGGGAAAAACCTTGTGGAAATTATTTTGAAGAACAACGGCTACGACGTGGTGAACCTGGGGATCAAGGTGCCGCCGGAGGAGCTGATCAAGGCGTATTTGCAGCACCATCCGGATGCGATCGGACTTTCGGGATTGCTGGTGAAGAGCGCGCAACAGATGGTGATCACGGCCAGCGATTTGAAGGATGCGGGAATTATGGTTCCCCTGCTGGTGGGCGGAGCGGCGCTGAGCGGAAAATATACGCAGACGAAGATTGCACCCAGCTACGGGAACGCGGTTTGTTACGCGAAGGATGCGATGACCGGGTTGCGGCTGATGAACGAGTTGATGGATCCGTCCACGCGGCCGGCCGTGCTGAAGGAGCACACAGCGTCGGCGGGCGATGGCGTGAGCGTGACAACGACGGTGACGGTGAAAGACCTGGCGCCGGTGACGCGTTCGCCCAAGGTGCGGACGGATTTGCCGATTGAGCCGGTCGGCTATTTGGACCGGAAAGTGCGGCTGGTGCCGGATTTGCGGGAAGTTTGGAGTTACATCAATCCGTTTATGTTGTTTGGGAGGCACCTGGGTTACAAGGGCGATTTTGAAAAGCAACTGGCGAAGCGCGAGCCGAAAGCCGTCGAATTGTTTGAAGCTATGGAAGAGGTGAAAGAAGAAGCGGCGAAGTTCATGAAGGTGCGCGCGGTGTGGCAATTTTTTGAAGCGGAGAGCGAGCGAGAGCGACTGCACGTGTATGTGCCGGGCGGGGACGAGCCCGCGCATACCTGGAATTTGAAACGGCAAAAGACGGGAGACCGGTTGTGCCTGAGTGACTACGTTTTGCCGCCACAAGGCCGGAAGCGCGATCACCTGGCGGTGTTTGTCGTGACGGCGGGCGAGGGCGTGCGGGAGCGGTCGGAAGCGGCCAAAAGCGCGGGGTACTACCTGAGATCGCATGGGCTGCAGGCGTTGGCGATTGAGTCCGCGGAGGCCTGCGCGGAGTGGCTGCACCGGAGGATACGCGAAGACTGGGGATTTGCCGACCCGGCGGATATGACGATGGCGCAGCGCTTTACATCGAGGTATCGAGGCAAGCGGTATAGTTTTGGGTATCCTGCCTGTCCGGATCTGGAAGACCAGGAGGGGATGTGGAAACTCCTGAAACCACAGGAGATAGGGGTGGAGCTAACCGAAGGGTTCATGATGGATCCGGAAGCGAGCGTGAGTGCACTGGTGTTCATTCATCCGGATTGCACGTATTTCAGCGTGGGCGGGGAATAGGGCTACCATTCCGTAAATACAAGAAAATAAAAGCATTAGTACTGGAACTGCCTGGCGTAAGTGGCACCACAGGGCCAAAAGGGACAAAAATTTGCCACATCGTGGAACGGTGGGCTGGGAACCGACGTGCCGGGAGCGGCAGTGCCAACCCGACCTGTCCATTAAGTGGCTTATAATCTGCAACTTAGAATAATTTTGGGCGTGGTGCCAGAACGGGAGCTTGGCGAAGCACTTGCTAAAACCTCCTTGCCACTATGTCTATCAGTCTGAGCCGCGGCTTTGAGGTTTCGAGCGACAGCGGATTTGTGTATGGACAATCGGACATCATCCGTGATGTAAATGCTGTCGTTGGGGAGATTTCTCAAACTGATATTCCGGTGCTGCTGATGGGTGAGAGCGGGACCGGCAAAGACGTGTACGGTAAGCTGATTCACCAGCTGTCGCGGCAGCGCGAATTGCCGCTGGTTAAGCTGAATTGCACCATGCTGGAGCCGGGGGAGTTCCTGGCACGGGTGAAGCGGGCGCTGGGCGAAGGGGAGGAGTGCTCCGGTACGCTGTTTTTGGACGGGCTCGACGAATTGGATCTGGATTGCCAGAGAGTGCTGCTGGCGATGCTGCAGCAGCGGGAGATGGGGTCTCCCGGCAAAGTGAGCTTCCGGCTGATTTCCAGTGCAACCAAGAACCTGGACCGGGAGATCGGGCTGGGCAGGTTCCGCAGAGAGCTGTATTTCCGGGTAAACGGAGTTTGCGTAAGATTGCCGGCCCTGCGCGAGAGGAAAGCGGACATCGTGCCGCTGACGGAATACTTCCTGGAAAAGCACGCGATGGAGTTTGGGAAAAAGGCGCCGGTATTGAGGCCGGAGGACGAGGAGCTGCTGCAAGCGCATTACTGGCCGGGAAACATTCGGGAGCTGGAGAATCTGGCCAGGCGGATCGTGGCGTTAGGCGAATCGCGCGTGGCCCTGAGCGAATTGCAAAAGCCCGTGCAACGAGAAGCGAATGGAGAAAGACCGGGGAATGCGTCGTTAAAGATGGTAGCGCGGGAAGCATCGCGGGTGGCGGAACGAGACCTGATTTTGAAGGCGCTGGAAAGAACGCACTGGAACCGCAAGCAGGCGGCGAAACAGCTGCAGATCAGCTATAAAGCGCTGCTGTACAAGATTAAACAAATGGATGTGCACGGGGCCCAATTGAGGAATGAGGGAGACGAACCATGAGAGCGGCGTTGTGTGCGGCAGTTGGCACATTGCTATTAGTGGAGCTGATGGCCGATCCAGCGAGAGGGCAAGAGACGGCAAAGAGCGACAAGCCGGCGTCGCAGGCGCCCGCGTCCATGCCAATGGCCGCGACCACGGATGCGGGCTACAAGATCGGGCCGCAGGATATTTTGCGGGTGGATGTATGGAAAGAGCCGGAGATTTCGCGGGCGGTTCCGGTGCGTCCGGACGGGAAGATTTCGCTGCCGCTGCTGAACGATGTACAAGCGGCGGGACTGACGGCGATGGAATTGTCCATCAATATCGCCGAAGGTTTAAAGAAATTTATGAACGCCCCGCAAGTTACGGTTACGGTTACCGAGATTAACAGCCGCCGAGTGTACGTAACCGGAGAAGTGACGCGGCCGGGGGCTTTTCCGCTGCTGCCCAACATGACCGTGTTGCAGGCACTCACCAGCGCCGGAGGATTCACGCAATTCGCGAATACCAAGAAGATTTACGTGTTGCGGTCAGAAAACAGCAAGCAAGAGAGGCATCCCTTTAATTACAGAGAGGTAGTGAAGGGGAACCGTCCGGAGGACAACATCCTGCTGCAACCCGGCGATACGATTGTGGTGCCATAGGAAGAATTTATGAATCGCAAAGACTTATTTTTGAGAGCGGTAATTTCGCTGGCGCTGTTGTGCTCGGCGGCAGCCATAACAAGGGCGCAAGACCCGCAGACTGACACGCCGCCAAAGCCGCCGGCGAAGACCTACGGTCCGATCGGAGTTGAGGATCAGAACCAAGACCAGAACCAGACGCAGGAGACGCTGCAGCCCGACAACCGGCCACTGACGGGGTTTCAAGAACTTACGCTTGGGACGCAGATGGAGCGGCATAGTTACTGGGTGCCCGGCGTGGCTTATTACAACTTCATCCAATCCAGCGACCAGTTTCAGGGCGGCAGCAACAGCTGGAGTTCGACGAACTACCTGGCTGGAAATATGACGTTGATGGAGAATTGGAGCCGCTCGCAGCTGTTGGTGAATTATTCGGGCGGCGGCTACATCTCCACGGACTCCGCGGGACAGAACGGCTGGTTTCAACAACTGGGAGCTTCGCAGACCTTCAACTGGCAAAGATGGCAGCTGACCCTGCTGGATCAGTTCGAGTACCTGCCGGAAACGCAATTTGGTTTCGGGGTGGGCTCGGCCCTGTCGTTGCCTGGGATTGGCGGATCGCTAGGAGGAAACATTGCCGGGTTCACGCCGGGAGTAGCCCCCGGGGAGAGCATCTTCGCGGCGATCGGGCCACGCTATTTCAATACCGGTGGCGTGCAAGCGACCTATCAGATTTCGCGGCGCAGTTCGATCACTGTTGGCGGGATGGTGAGCATTCTGCGATTCAGCGACGCGGGGAACATTGAAAGCAACACTTACCTGGGAAACGTCGGCTACAACTACCAGCTCACGAAAAACGATACGATCGGGCTGGAGTACAGAATTACTTCCTACCATTTCCTGAATGATCCGCAAGCCATCGGCGATCAGCTGGTACAGGTGGCCTACGGGAAAAGGATTACCGGACGGCTGGCTCTGCAACTCTCGGCAGGGCCCGAAATTACCACTCTTCGAGTGGCACAGGCCCCGTCCACTAAGACGCAATACATCGCGGCCTCCGGGAGCGCCGCGGTCACCTACGGGTTCGAACGCGGCGTTTTGAGTCTAAATTATTTTCACGGGGTGACGGCGGGAAGCGGCGTTTTTCTGGGCGCCACGACAGACCAGGTGACCGGCCGGTTCTCGCGGAACCTGACGCGTGTGTGGACCGGAGAGCTGCACGGCGGATACTCGCGGAACGGGGCTGTGCAATCGACTCCGGGCACGCCGAGTTTCGCGTTCAACACCGTCTTCGGCGGTGCGTCGGTGGCACGGCCGCTGGGAAGAAACGCCTCACTGACCCTGGGATACACGGCTTACGACGAAAGTGGGAGCAGTTCGGCAAGCTTTCTGGTTCACCAATTTTCGCTGGGGCTGAGCTGGCACACGCGGCCGTTTGTGCTGCGTTAGAAAGCGGAGAGAGAAAGCAGGAGGCAGGCGCGGAAGTACCACAGACGCGACAACGCTATGTATAAGAGCTTCTTTGGGCTGCGAGAAAATCCGTTCAATGTGAATCCGGATCCCCGGTATCTGTTTCTGACCAAACAGATCGAGGAAGCGCTGTCGGGGCTGATGTACGGAATCCAGACGCGCAAGGGATTCATAACCCTGACCGGGGAAGTGGGAACCGGCAAAACCACGCTGGTGAACCGGCTTCTGGACTGGCTGCACCTGCGGCGAACGAAGACGGCATTCCTGTTCAACTCGCGGATGAACACGAACCAGCTGTTTGATTTCATCATGGCGGAATTCGATATTCCCTGCGACAACAAATCGAAAAGCCAGCAATTGATGAAGCTGAACCACTGGTTGTTGGATCGGTATCGCGCAGGCGAGACCGCAGTGCTGATCGTGGACGAAGCGCAGAACCTGACGTTTCCGGTGCTGGAGGAGATTCGGCTGCTGACGAACCTGGAAACGTCGACGGAAAAGCTGCTGCAGATTGTGCTGTCAGGCCAGCCTGAATTGGAAGAAAAGCTCAAATTGCCACAGTTGCGGCAATTGCGGCAGAGAATTACCTTGCGCTGCCGAACAACCCCGATGACTCAGGAACAGACCCACGACTACATCCAGGAGAGGCTGCGTATTGCGGGAGCCGAACCGCAACAGCCGGCGATTTTCGCCCCGAAGGCGATCGAGTCTATTCACTATTTTTCCATGGGCATCCCGCGAGTGATTAACTTGCTCTGTGAGCACGCGCTGATCAATTCCTTCGTGGATCAGCAACGAGTAGTTGAGCCGAAGGTGATTGAGGATGTGGCGCGAGAGTTCCAGCTGGACGAAGTGGAACCGCTCGCCCCGCCGGCCAGTTTGCGGCAGGACGCGGAAGTATTTCAATCGGAACAATTCATACAGAATCTTGGCGAAGCGCTGTCACGTTTCCGAATGAGCACGCCGGTGTCGTCATCGACTCGGGAACGCAAATAGGGCGCGAACCCTCCGCAGCATGATTCCGCAATCCTGACCCGGAAAGCGGAAAAGCCTCAGGGCTGGTACACCGGCACGGCGTCCGCGATGGGTCTGGCGCTCGTGACGACGGCGCAAGCATCTTTCAAAGGATTAGCAAACCAAGGGGATTTGCGCGTGCTGGTGATCGAGAGATGCCTGCTCTGGTCCGCACTAATATGAAAAAGGCAGTGTTCCTGGATCGCGACGGTGTGATCAACCGCCCGGCAGCGGAGGGCGACTACATCTTACGATGGGACGATTTCCGCTTTCTGCCAGGTGTGGCCGAGGCCATTTCATCACTGCGAGCCGGCGGATGGAGCATCATCGTGGTCAGCAACCAGCGCTGCGTGGGTAAGGGGTTGCTGCAAATTGCAGATCTTGAAGCGATTCATCAGAAGATGGCGGGAGAACTAGCAAAGGCGGGCGCGAAGCTGGACGGAGTCTACTACTGCCCCCACGAGAAAGAGCCGCCGTGTGACTGCCGTAAGCCGTCACCGGGAATGTTTTTTCGAGCGGCCCGCGAGCACCAAATCGAGTTGGCAGCGTCGTGGATGGTTGGAGATTCGGAAAGTGATATCGAGGCGGGGAAGCGCGCCGGTTGCCGGACGGTGAGGATTATTCCCGAGCCGCCAGCGGAAGGGGAAGGCGGCGATTATTTTGCCCACAATCTACTGGAGGCCAGCAAGCGCATATTGACGGCCGGCCGATCTCTTCGCCTGCGCTGATACTTTTACCTCTGTAATGCCCGACGGCGACCGCGTTTGCCCTTGCGCCTGCATCAATGGTTATCGGGCGTCAATTCGGTTGCGTAGAAATTTTCGAAACCATAATCGGCGTTGCTTTGAGCGGGACCGCGATTGAAGAAGCCGATCCCCGGTCCACCCTTGGTGATGGTGTTGTCATTGGCCTGCAGGACCTGTACGCCGTTGATGTAGGCGGCCAGGTCATTTCCGATCGCGGTGGCTTTGATCAGGTCGCCATCACTGACACCAGGCCCTACCGTTTCCGCGAGGATCGAGAAGCCTCCTGCCGAACCGTCCCCTCGCACAATCTGCACGTAGCTGTTTCCTTTCGCTAAAACGCGGAACTTGAATTTGTATCCAGTGACGCCACCGCCGGAGATGGAGGCTCTCAAAAGGAGTTCGATTTCCTGCACCACGTTGGCATTTTGATTGGTGTTGTGGACGATGCCCTGAGCCATCTGGTCGAGATTCCAAGTACCGCCGAGCACGGCTGTGACGTCGCCAGAATCGTTCGATGGCGATCCTGCGCCAAAAGCAAGATCTGGTGTGGTCTGGACGGTGGTGCCAGGCTCGCCGCCGCTGATCCAGTTGCCCTTCTCGGAGATGGGGTTCTCTGTGAGCAGAAATTTTGTGGTATAGCTCCTCGGTGTCAGGGGGCTTATGGTTAGAGTAGCGACGCTACTCGCGGTCTGGCCTGCCGCATTACCCACAATCACCGCAAAGGTCGACCCGTTATCCCCGGCAGCGGAGGCCGGGGAAGTGTAAGTGTTTGCGGTTGCGCCGCTGATCTCGGCGCCATTCTTTTGCCACTGATAGGTCAGAGGGGCGGTTCCGTCAGCGCTGACGGTAAACGTAGCCGCCGCTCCAGGCGATACGGTTTGGCTCTGAGGCTGCAGCGTAATTGCAGGTGGCGTGGCGGAAGGGTGCGGAGGGGTCGGGGCATCGCTGGGCATTGCACACGCGCCCAGTGACGCGCCAAGAAATATCGCGGAAAGGCAAATGGAAGGCGGAAATCTGGACATTGGGCCCACAACCGGATTCTGATAGACGGCAGTGCATCCGTCGCGGGTGATACCGACCGACCCTTGAGGCCGGACTACCGAAGGGAACGGAATAAACTCCAACTGGTTATGGTCCCGGGCGGAACGCCACCATTTGCATGCCCCACTTCTGACCGTTGTGGGTGGCAGTAGCCGAATACGTTCCGATCAAAGCCTGAACCTGATCTTCTGTGATGTTGCCGTATGCCAGGTCTCTTGCGGTGAAGCCCGTGCCCGCGGCCGTCACCACGTTGTCGGACACGCCCGCGCCAAAGATCAGATCGTTGGCGGTGGTGGTAGTAGCCGAGCCACTATTCAGTGTTGTCGAAGAGCCGCTCGCCGAAGCGAAAACATCGACAGGATTGGTAGAGCTGATTCCGGAGTACTCGTGGATGTAAATTACGCCAAAGGAAGTTATCGAGTTCAGGAAAGTCGCCGTGACCGTGTCTGCTCCGCCGGCAATTTTGGAAGCGTAGAAGACCTGCGCGCTATACCCGTTACCCCAAGTAACAGGGTTACTCACTTTCACGAAGGAATCCGCCAGAGAGTCGGATAGGGCGACAGTGCCGGTATTGTCCCAAATCACGTAAGCGACCAGCGTGTTCCCTGCTGTTGTCGCCGCTTTAGCAGCGACCGACACGGTCTTTCCTGAGGAAGTAATGTTGTTGTTTACCTGGACGAAGGTAGGCGCCGCCGCACCGGACGAAATGGTGTAGGTAGCGGTGCCCACAGCGCTCTGGGAGAAGCCGGAAGCGACAGCAATGGCTTCAACCGTTTCCGAAGAGCTGACGGTGATAGGCGAAGTGTACTTGGTGGAACTGGTGGTGGGCGTGGTGCCGTTGGTGGTGTAGTAGATGGTGGCGCCAGTGGTGGTGTCGCTGATAGTCACCGTCTGCGCCGTCGCGTAGGTGCCCGCCGCCGGAGAAAAGGTAGGCGTAGCCGCGGGCGGCTGGCTGGCCGTGGAGCTCATGGTCCAGCTCAAAATGTCCTGGATCGCCGTGTAGCCACC
>Ga0209579_10003290_pt1 | contig 11849 bp, 8 predicted proteins | sample Coa_R1_2_FD_187152 | JGI IMG/M metagenome (GOLD analysis project Ga0209579, IMG submission 187152) | Surface soil microbial communities from Centralia Pennsylvania, which are recovering from an underground coalmine fire - Coalmine... | ecosystem: Environmental > Terrestrial > Soil > Unclassified... | reverse complement strand
TCGGCATGCCGATCGCGTATGCGCTGGCGCTTGCGGCAATCGCCGGCGCGCTGTGGATCGGCATTCCGCTGGAAGCGGTGATGCTGCAGATTTCTAACGGCGTGAGCAAAGTCGCCATGCTCACCATTCCATTTTTCGTACTCGCGGGCGCCATCATGGCCGAAGGCGGCATGGCCCGCCGGTTGGTGAACTTCGCCGACGTGCTGGTCGGGTTCACGCGCGTGCGCGGCGGCCTGTCGGTCGTCAACGTGATTGCCACGACCTTTCTCAGCGGCATTTCCGGCTCGGCGGTTGCCGACACCTCCGCCATCGGCTCGGTCATGATTCCGCAGATGGAGAAAACCGGTTTTCCACGCGTCTTCGCCACCAACGTGACGATCTCCGCTTCCGTGCAGGCGCTCCTGGTGCCACCAAGCCACAACGCCGTGATCTACTCGCTGGCGACAGGAGGCACCATCTCGATCATCAGCCTGTTCATGGCGGGGGTGGTGCCAGGTCTGCTGCTCGGCTTTGCGCTTGTCATTCTGTGCCTGGTGATTGCCTATCGGGACGGCCATCCGCGCGGTCAAACGGTGCCGCTTCGGCAGGCGTTCAAGATCACTTTCGAGGCGCTGTGGGGCCTCGTCACCTTGGCCATCATCCTTGGCGGCATTTTGTTCGGCGTATTCACCGCTATCGAGGCCGGCGCGGTCGCGTGCGTTTGGGCGTTTCTGGTCACCATGTTCGTCTATCGCGACTATCGCTGGCGCGAGTTGCCCGCGCTGGTGCATCGGACAACGCGCACCGTCGCCATGGTGCTGACCTTGATCGCCTGCGCGTCGAGCGTTGGCTACATCATGGCGTTGACGCAAATGCCGGCAAAAATCACGGCGTTCTTTCTAGCGATCTCCGCCAACAAGTACGTGATCTTGATGCTGGTCAACATCATGTTGCTGGTGCTCGGCTGCCTGGTCGACATGGCACCGTCGATCCTGATCTGCACGCCGATCCTGCTTCCGGTCATGCTCAAGCTCGGCGTCGATCCGGTCCATTTCGGCATGATCATGATGCTTAACCTCGGCATCGGGTTGTGCCACCCGCCCGTCGGCGCCATTCTGTTCGTCGGCTGCGCGGTCGGCGAAGTCACCATCGAGCAGGTGCTGCGCCGCATCTGGCCGTTTTACGCGGTCATGTTTGCAGTGCTGATGCTGGTCACGTATTTGCCGGCGCTTTCGCTCTGGCTGCCGCATTTGCTCCATTTGTGACCCGACGACCCTCGCCGACGCCTCTAATCGCATCCGCCGGCGTTAACTTTCCGTCCGGTCTGAACTGATATTATCGCCGATGGCGCTGGTGATCGGTTGAGAGGTTCTCATGAATTTCGGCGAGTCGATTCAATCCGGATTCTCAAACTACGTGAATTTCTCGGACCGTGCCGACCGTTCGGAGTACTGGTACTGGGTCCTGTTTACGGCCATGTGCACACTTGTTGCTTACATTGTCGACTTTGCAATCGGCCTGCCGGTCACCCGTACGCTCTTCGAGCTCGCCACCGTCCTGCCAGGCCTTGCTGTCGCGGTGCGGCGGCTGCACGACACGGACCGGAGCGGGTGGTGGATCTTTCTTTTTCTGATACCGCTCATTGGTGCCATCGTTCTCATTATCTGGTTCTCCAGCCCAGGAACCGATGGCCCGAACCGCTTCGGCTAGGACCCGGTGGGGGCGCCGTGCTGATCAGCCCGCGCCCAGCAGCCTGATCGCCTCGTCGCGCGCGAACAGATAGAGCAGGTGCCGCAGTGCTTCGCCGCGCTCTGACCTGAGTTTTGGATCGCGCGTCAGCATGAGCGAAGCGTCGTCGCGCGCGGCGGTGAGAAAGCGGCCGTGCACTTCGAGCCGGGCGACGTGAAAGCCGGGCATTCCGCTTTGCCGGGTGCCGAGCACGTCACCTTCGCCGCGCAGCCGCAAATCTTCCTCGGCGATGCGGAAGCCGTCGTCGGTTTCGCGCATGATCGCGAGCCGCGCCTTGGCGACTTCGCCCAACGGGGCCTTATAGAGCAGCAAACACGTCGAATGCTCCGCGCCGCGGCCGATGCGGCCGCGCAACTGATGTAGTTGCGCAAGCCCGAAGCGTTCGGCGTGCTCGATGACCATCACGCTCGCCTCCGGCACGTCGACGCCGACTTCGATCACCGTGGTCGCCACCAGAAGCCGGGTCTCGCCGGCGGCAAAGCGCGCCATGGCGCGATCCTTGTCGGGGCCGCGCATGCGTCCGTGGACCAGATCGACAACGTCGCCGAAGCGCGTCTTCAGGTCCGCGTAGCGCTCCTCGACGGCGGCCAGATCGACAACTTCCGATTCCTCCACCAGCGGGCACACCCAGTACACCCGGCGGCCGTCATCGAGCGCGCGCTTGACGGCATCGATCACTTCGTTGAGGCGGCTGAGCGGGATGGTGCGCGTGTCGATGGGCTTTCGCCCTGCGGGCTTTTCGCGCAGCGCCGAAACATCCATGTCGCCGAAATAGGTGAGCACCAGCGTGCGCGGAATCGGCGTTGCGGTCAGCACGAGAAGATCGACCGCCTCACCCTTGCGCGCCAGCGCCAGCCGCTGGTGCACGCCAAAGCGATGCTGCTCGTCGACAATGGCCAGCGCCAAGTCGTGGAACGCGACCTCCTCCTGGAACAGCGCATGAGTGCCAACCAGAAGATCGATGTCGCCCGCTGCCAAAGCCGACAGGATTTCAGTACGGTCGCGCCCGCGCTCGCGGCCGGTGAGAATGGCGATGCGGAGGCCGACGGCGGCGGCGAGCGGCGCAATGGTGGAAAGGTGCTGGCGCGCCAGAATTTCTGTCGGCGCCATTATCGCTGCCTGGCGTCCAGCCTCAATCACGTGCGCGGCCGCCAGCAAAGCGACAATCGTCTTGCCCGAGCCGACATCCCCATGCAGCAGCCGCAACATGCGCTGTGGCTGCGCCAGATCCGCAATGATGTCGGCGATGGCGTGTTCCTGCGATGGCGTCAGCGCGTAGGGCAGGGCGGCGAGAATGCGCGCGCGCAGGCGCCCCTCGGCGGCGGTGCCGCGACCCGCGCGGGTGCGCTGATGGGCGCGCAACAGCGCGAGTGCAAGCTGCCCGGCGAGCAATTCATCGTAGGCGAGCCGTGACCACGCCGCGCACTCTGGCCGCAGATCGTCGGGCGAGTCTGGGCGATGGATGCGGCGCAACGCGTCGGCGAAGGCCGGAAAGCCGTTGCGCCTGAGCCATTCGGCGTCCTGCCATTCGGGGAGAGTTTTAGGTACGCGCTCAAGTGCCGCGTCGATCGCTTTGCGCACCTGGTTGGGATGCAGTCCTTCGGTCAGCGGATAGACCGGATCGATCAGCGGCAGACTGGCGAAGCCAGCCTCGTCAACGACGCGATCGGGATGGACCATCTGCAGATGGCCGTCGTAGAGCGTGGTGGTGCCCGACACGTACCGGATGGCGCCCACCGGAAAGAGCTTTTCCAGATAATCCGGGCGCGCGTTGAAATAGGTGATGGTCAGCGTGTTGGTGTCGTCGCCGGTCTCGATGTTGTAGGGCGCGCGCGGGCGGTTCGGCGGCGGCGGACGATGGCGCTCCACCCTGACGGCCACGGTCACCACCGTATCGGGCACGACCTCGCTGAGCTTCGGCTGGCTGCGCCGGTCGACGAAGCCGGTCGGCAAATGGAACAACAGGTCGATGATCCGCGGCTTGTCGCCGTCGCGCGCAAGCAGGCGGGCAAATAATTTTTCCAGCTTCGGCCCGATGCCGGGAAGGTTCGTCAGCGTCGCGAACAGCGGGTTGAGCAGCGGCGGGCGCATAACCCTATGTTCCATCATCCTGAGGAGGCCGCGAAGCGGCCCTCGAAGGATACGGCCCGGATGCCGGGGCCGTCGCCCTTCGAGGCTCACCGCGCTCGCGCCTCGGGGTGACGGCGGATAGGCCTGACATTTGCTGCATCGGCCTCTATATACACCCCGCCCGGCACGTCCGGGCTTTTGGCGTTTGAACCCGCAATGACGCAACGAACGAGCGAAGGGCTGGACCCGCGGCGGCGCAGGCTCTTGTTCCGCGCCTGGCGCCGCGGCGTGCGCGAGACCGATTTGATCGTCGGACGCTTCGCCGACGCCTACATCGATAAATTCGATGACGCCGCGCTTGACGATTTTGAGCAGCTGATCGAGGTGCCCAACGCCGCGCTTTACGCGTGGGTGGTTGGCGCCGAGGACGCACCGGCGGAATTCGACACCGCGGTGTTGCGCCAACTCATCAGCTTCCACGCCCAGACTGGAGGCCAGCAGTGAGCGCGCGAGCACCCGCCCTGGCAGCCTCGCCGGCGCAGCGCCTCGCGCCGGGCCGGCCGTTGTTGCTGTCCGGCGTGGCCGATGGCGCCGAGGGCTTGGTCATCGCTGACCTCGCCCGCGCGATCGCGGCCGGCGCCAAGCCGCCAGCGATCAGCGCGGCGGTGATCTGCCGCGACGGCCCGCGCATGGCGACGCTGGCACGCGCGCTCGCCTTCTTCGCGCCGGATACCGAAGTGCTGGAGTTCCCGGCCTGGGATTGTTTGCCCTACGACCGCGTGTCGCCGCACGCCGGCGTGGTGGCGCAGCGCATGAACACGCTGGCGCGGCTTGCGCCCCCACCCAACCCTCCCCCGCTTGCGCGCGAGGGAAGGGAGGGGGCGCGCGAGCGGCCGTCCGTTCTGCTCACCACCGTCAACGCTATCCTGCAGCGCGTACCCGCGAGCGACATGGTGGCGCGGCAGTCGCTGGTGGCCGCGCCCGGCAATGTCCTGCCCATGAGCGGCATTGCCCAGTGGCTCGAGCTGAATGGCTTCAATCGCGCCGCCACGGTCCGCGAGGCAGGCGACTATGCGGTGCGTGGCGGCATCCTCGATCTGTTCGCGCCCGGCATGGCTGAGCCGGTGCGGCTTGATTTCTTCGGCGACTCGCTGGAGACGATCCGCACTTTTGATCCAGAAACCCAGCGCAGCATAACCGAGCTGCGCACGCTCGACCTCGTTCCAGTGTCCGAGTTTCAGCTCACCAGTGACACGATCCGGCTGTTCCGCACCGGCTATGTGGCTGCCTTTGGCGCTGCCGCGCCGGACGACGTGCTGTACGAAGCGGTGAGCGAGGGCCGCCGCTACGCCGGCATGGAGCATTGGCTCCCGCTGTTCCACAAGCAGATGGAGACGCTGTTCGATTATCTGGACCGCACGCCCATCATGCTCGAACCGCTCGCCGAAGATGCCGCGCACGAGCGCCTGGCGCAGATCGCCGACTATTACGAGGCGCGGCGCGCGGCGCTCGACCAAGCAGGCGGCGGCGCGCCCTACAAGCCGCTGCCGCCGGATCGGCTTTATCTGGCCGAGACCGAATGGCGCGAACGGCTCGACAAATCCGCGGTCGCGCGGTTGACGCCGTTCGCGGCGCCGGACGGCACTCCGGACGCGATCGAGATCGGGGCGCGCGCCGGAAAGAACTTCACCGCCGAGCGCAATGAAGCGGGCAAGAACGTCTTCGAGGCGCTGACCAGACACGTCGAGGCGCTGCAGGGCGCCGGCAAGCGCGCCGTCATCGCCTTGTGGAGCGAAGGTTCGCGCGAGCGCATGGGGCACGTGCTGGCCGAACACGGCCTGCCCAACCTGGCGCCCGCGGCGTCGTGGCCGCAGGCGCTGGCGCTGCCGCGGCCGCAAGTGGCGCTGGCGGTGCTTGGCCTCGACTCCGGCTTTGAGACCGCTGACGTCGCGGTCCTCACCGAGGAAGACATTCTCGGCGAGCGCCTCGTGCGCCCGCGCCGCCAATCCAAGCGCGCCGAAAATTTCATCGCCGAAGTGACGAGCCTCTCCGCCGGCGATCTCGTTGTCCACGTCGATCACGGGATCGGCCGCTTCCACGGGCTGCGCGCTATCGAGGCCGCGGGCGCGCCGCACGATTGTCTGGAGATCCATTACGCGGGCGGCGACAAGCTGTTCCTCCCGGTGGAAAACATCGAGCTGCTCTCTCGCTACGGCTCCGAAGGCGCGGGCGTCGAGCTCGATCGCCTCGGCGGTGCGGGTTGGCAGTCGCGCAAGGCGCGGATGAAGAATCGCATCCGCGAGATTGCGAGCGAGTTGATCAAGGTCGCGGCCGAGCGGCAATTGCGCGAGGCTCCGCGGCTCACGGTCGCTCCCGGCCTCTACGACGAGTTCTGCGCCGGATTCCCCTATGAGGAGACCGACGACCAGGACGCCGCCATCTCAGCCGTGCTCAACGATTTGTCTGCCGGCCGGCCCATGGATCGGCTGATTTGCGGCGACGTCGGCTTCGGCAAGACCGAGATCGCGCTGCGCGCCGCCTTCATCGCGGCGATGAACGGCAAGCAGGTCGCGGTCGTGGTGCCGACCACGCTCCTGTCGCGCCAGCACTTCAAGACTTTCAGCGATCGGCTGCGCGGCTATCCGCTGCAGGTCGCGCAAGCCTCGCGGCTGGTGGCGCCGAAGGAGCTCGCCGCAGTCAAAAAGGGCCTCGCCGAGGGCACCACCGACATTGTCATCGGCACTCATGCGCTCCTCGGCAAGGCCATCAAATTCAAGGATCTCGGCCTCATCGTCGTCGACGAGGAGCAGCATTTCGGCGTCGCCCACAAGGAGCGGCTCAAGCAGCTGCGCGCCGAGGTGCACGTGCTGACGCTAACCGCGACGCCGATCCCGCGTACCTTGCAGCTTGCGCTCTCGGGCGTGCGCGAAATGTCGATCATCGCCACGCCGCCGGTCGACCGCCTCGCCGTGCGCACCTTCGTTTCGCCCTTCGATCCGGTGGTGGTGCGCGAGGCGCTGCTGCGCGAACGCTACCGCGGCGGCCAGACCTTCTATGTCTGCCCGCGCATCGAGGACATCGCCGGCGCCAAGGATTTCCTCGACAAGAACGTGCCGGAAGTCCGCGTGGCGGTCGCCCATGGGCAAATGCCCTCGACCATGCTCGAAGACGTCATGTCGGCGTTCTACGACGGCAAGTTCGATGTGCTGCTCTCGACCGCCATCGTCGAATCCGGCCTCGATATTCCGACCGCCAATACGATCATCGTGCATCGCGCCGACATGTTCGGCCTGGCGCAGATTTATCAGCTGCGCGGGCGCGTCGGCCGCTCGAAGCTGCGCGCCTACGCGCTGCTGACGCTGCCGAGCGGGCGGCGCATCACGCCCCAGGCGGAGCTGCGTCTCAAGGTGCTGCAATCCCTCGACACGCTCGGCGCCGGTTTCCAGCTTGCCTCCCACGATCTCGACATTCGCGGCGCCGGCAATCTGCTTGGCGACGAACAGTCCGGCCATATCAAGGAAGTCGGCTACGAGCTTTATCAGCAGATGCTGGAAGAGGCGGTACTGAGCCTGAAGGCCGGCATCAGCGCACCGGTCGCCGACAAATGGTCGCCGCAGATCACCATCGGCACGCCGGTGCTCATCCCCGAGGACTACGTCACCGACCTGCCGGTGCGGCTCTCGCTCTACCGGCGACTCTCCGAGATCGAGGATGATCAGGCCATCGAGGGCTTCGCCGCCGAACTCGTCGACCGCTTCGGCCCGCTGCCCGAAGAGGTCGAGTATCTGCTGCAAGTGGTAGCAATCAAAACGCTCTGCCGCCGCGCCAACGTGGAGAAGATCGAAGTCGGCCCCAAGGGCGCCGTGCTGTCGTTCCGCGACAATATTTTCGCAAACCCCGACGGGCTTATTTCCTACATCGCCAAGCACGAAGCCGGCGCCCGCGTGCGGCCGGACATGAAGGTCGTGTTCTTCGACGAATGGGAATCGCCGAAAGCGCGCCTGCGCGGGGCTAACGGGATTTTACGGGCGCTCGCCGGGCTGGCGGAGAAGGGAAAGAAGGCGGCTTAGCAATTACGATTATCGGATAACCGATACGCCGGAAGAGAGCTGACCTGTGTCAGTGTGCTGCCGAACATGTCGTTGACCGGAATCGTCGGGCCGGTAATCCAACCGACAATCGACGGTCCGGAGAAAACCGAGTTGCATGTCGATGAGAGCGGATTTGGCGCGGGGGTTGCACCCGAAGCGCCGCCAGTGCATCGCTCATGGTTTTGTGTCAACTATTGTGTGGAGATTCACACATGGCCACCAACCTTTCGATCGATCCCGAGCTCATCGAGCGGGCGCTGGAGGTGAGCGGAGAGCGCACCAAGAAGGCGGCCGTCACCAAGGCATTGCAGGAATTCATCGCGCGCCGGCGACAGAAACGACTGCTCGACCTGATGGGCAAGCTCGAATGGGACTCATCGTACGACTGCAAGGCTGAGCGGGCGCGCGATTGAGCCTATTCGTCGACACCAGCGTGTGGTCGCTGGCGCTGCGTCGCGACGCGCCCTCGGACGCCGCACCTGTACGAGCCCCGATACGCGCCATCGAAGCGAGCGAGACGCTACTAACCACGGGACTCGTGTTGCAGGAGTTGCTGCAGGGCTTTTCTGGGCCGACGGCTCGCGCACAGAATTCTCCAGCGATTCTCCGCGCTGCCACTTCTCGTTCCGGATCGCGACGACCACATCCGGGCGGCCGGACTACGCAATACGTGCCGCCGCGCAAGTGTTCAGATCGGGACGATCGATGCGCTGCTCGCCCAGCTCTGCATTCACCATAGCCTCACGATGCTCTCGACCGATAACGACTTCAGCCGCATTGCCGCGCATTCCTCGTTAAAAATCTGGAGCGCGCAAGCCTAGCGTGGAGGACGGGTCGGCTCCCCGCTCCGCACGTTTACGAACCCGCAGCTCTGGCCTTATTGCTGCGAATAGGGGACGCCATAGCGGTCGCTGAGCGCGTCCGCGTCGATCTTGTAGACGCGCTTTACGCCGGTGACCGCGGGTTGGCCGCTTTGCTTGTCGTTGACGTACTTATAGGTCACGAGCTCGGTTTCGGTGCCGGTCAGGAAAACGGCATGTAGGACCGACTGCGCGTGGCCGCCGGCGAAGCTGCACGAGAACGTTTCGACGACGAGCCAATGCGTGGTGGCCTCGGTCCCGTAACCCATCGCATAAGTCGTGCCGGGATGATCGGGCGGATGCTTGTCGGTCTTGATCTGGTGGCTCAGCTCGACCAGGTTGACAGCGATACCTTCATAGCGGCCGCCGCAATCGTCCTTGGCTTGGCTGATCAGCTTTTGCCGACCGGCGTTGGACGCGATGGTGTCGAGGTAGAATTTCTGGGCGCCTTGGCCGAAGGCTGGCGTGGCGATGTAGTCGTACACGGATCCAGGGTCGGCGCCTGGAATCTTGATCGCGTCCGCGCTTGTGGGCAACAACACGGCAGCAAGCGCGCCGCTGAAGAGCAAACCGATCAAGCCCCTCGTCGCTGATCCATGGATATGTCTGTGCCCAGCCCGTCCTAAAATCATTTTGGTTCGCCCCGCTCGCGCTGTTCCTGCAAACCCGTGTGGGCTTCGCTGCGCTCAGTGTACCACCGTCATGGCCGGGCTTGTCCCGCCTGGGCGGCCAGAGCAGAGCGAATGTCCGCGCGTGCATCGCTTCGGCGTGGCGAAGGCCCGGCCATCCACGTCTTCCTTCCGTGAGCGCCAAGACGTGGATGCCCGGCACGAGGCCGGGCATGACGGTTTCATTGGGTGTCGCGCATCGTCCGGAACGTGACCGAATAGCGCAATGCATCCACCGCCGGGATGCTGTGCTCCCACACGTCGCGCGATGGGCCGCGCATCAAATATACCGAGCAGGGGTCGAGCCGCATGGAGGCGCGGTCCCAGGTCATCCCGTTGCGGCGGCGCATACGAAACGTGCACGGCGACAGCAGCGATACGCTGGTCACGTCGCCATAGTGCGGGCGGTCGGCCGCCGGCCGATTAGTGGGACGACCTTTGGACTGAATATGCCGCCAGCTCTATGGCGGGGAGCTGATCCCGAAGAAGCAAGGCGACATTGAAACCGCCATGAAGGACTGGCTTGCCAAACGCACGAGCATCCTTCGGACAGCACAATTCGGCCACGCGCTCGCAAGCTGTGGCAAGCCATTAGCCGCGAGGGCGGAAACTAATTTTCGCTCCTTTTCGCCCCTTTCTGGCGGACAACGGTGCTCCCCGCGCGCGACTTTTGCGGTGCGTTGAAGCAATTGCGGTGGTGACATTGGATGGCCTCACGCGAATCGTGGAGGCCACAATGAAGCCTACTGACCTGATTTCCTTACTGCCCGCCGTCAATAACGGCTGGGCCTTCGCCGCCTTCGTCATAGTGGTGGTTTTATGGCTCTGTCTCGGCCGAAGGGATGCCCCGTAGCCAGCGTAGGGTGGGCAAAGGCGCGGAGCGCCGCGCCCATGTCTTTGACCGCGTGGGCTTCGCTGCGCTCAGCCCACCCTACGAGTAACGTCCCGCAACTCGCGGAACGTGACCGAATAGCGCAACGCATCCACCGCCGGGATGCTGTGCTCCCACACGTCGCGCGAGGGGCCGTGCATCAAATATACCGAGCAGGGGTCGAGCCGCATGGAGGCGCGGTCCCAGGTCATCCCGTTGCGGCGGCGCATGCGAAACGTGCACGGCGACAGCAGCGATACGCCGATCACGTCGCCATAGTGCGGGCGGTCGCGATGCCAGCCGATCGTGCTGCCGGGGCGGTATTCGGTGACGAGGGCCGCCTGCAAACGATCGGGCTCCAGCCCGGCGAAGGCCGCGGTGCGCTCGCGCAGCGGCAGAAGGAACGCCGGGATCGGGGCAGCCTCCTGCAGGCCGCCACGGTTATAGTCGTAACGGGAGCCAAACGAGACGACGCGGCGCTTGCCCAGGAAGCCGTGAAACTCGAATTCGCGAAACGGAAGATCGGCGAACATGGCGACCAGGCGTGCTTCTTCGTCCGCGCCAATTAAATCCGGCGCGTAGCGGAAGCCTTCGGGCATTGATGACGGCGGAATCGATTCCGGCTCGAAGAGCGCGAGCTGCTCGTGTTTCATTTTTTCTGCGAGGCGATGGATGCAAAGCGCAGATAGGGATTTGATGGTGCGATTGCAAATCGGCTGGCCAGGAGAGCCTGCCTCGCTTCGTCACCCTGAGGTGCACGCCGACTTTGTCGGCGTGCCTCGAAGGGCAACAGCCCCGACGCCCGGGCCGCATCCTTCGAGGCTCGCTCTACACGCGCCGCAGGATGACGGAAAAGAAGCTTGGCTCGCGACTCAAAGTGAGTGCACAGAACTGCATAAATTTCACGTAAATCCGAATAAATGCGCGAGCCGATTGTTTGCGCAGGTGCCTTTATTTGGTCGGAATAGCAACCATAGTGCCGCGCGGCACAGGGGCACTGCGCATGGGACATTCCATTCGAATCACCCGATCCATACCGTACGCCGAGAGATCGCGTCACACGCTCGACATCTGCCGGCCAAAAAAAGCCGCAGGCGCGCCCGTGGTCGTTTTCTTTTACGGCGGCGCCTGGCGCAGCGGCTACAAGGAACTTTACCGTTACGTCGGCAAGGCGCTCGCCCGTCGCGGCTATGTGGCGGTCGTTCCGGATTATCGGATTTATCCGGAGGCGCGTTATCCCGACTTCGTCGAGGACGGCGCGCGCGTGGTGCGCTGGGTCAAGGACAACGTGAGTCGATTCGGCGGCGACCCGGAGAAAATCTTCTTGAAGGGCCACTCGGCGGGCGCTCACATCGCCGCGATGCTGGCGATCGACGCGCGCTGGCTGCGCGAGGTGGGGCTTGAGCCGCGGCGCGATATTGCCGGTCTGATCGGTCTCGCCGGACCCTACGACTTCATGCCACTGCACGACGCAACGCTGGCGGTGATCTTCGGCGGCGCCGACCGGCCGGAGACCCAGCCGATCTTCCATGTCGCGCCCGGCGCACCGCCGGCCTTGTTG
>Ga0209579_10003289_pt1 | contig 11850 bp, 9 predicted proteins | sample Coa_R1_2_FD_187152 | JGI IMG/M metagenome (GOLD analysis project Ga0209579, IMG submission 187152) | Surface soil microbial communities from Centralia Pennsylvania, which are recovering from an underground coalmine fire - Coalmine... | ecosystem: Environmental > Terrestrial > Soil > Unclassified... | reverse complement strand
GCCGCGGTGCTGCGCAGCGCCTTGAGACGCTGCTCGCGCTCGAGCACGCCCGCGCGAGGCTCGGGGCCGCGGCTCACCCGCAGCCAGTCCCGCCCGATCCACTCGCCGGCCGGCGTGATCAGTGACTGCCCCTCGCCGAGCGCACTGCGGCGACTCAGCGCTTCGGCGAGCGATGCGGCCGTTCCGATGGCCGCGAGCTGCGCAAGCGGTGCGCCCGTTCCGCGAACCCGGCTCGCCAGCGTGTCGGCGCCCGGCGCCGCATTCGTCGCGGCAGCAGGCGACGAGCCGGCACGCTCGAGCAACGTGACGCGACCAGCGGTGAGCGAGGCGAGCGCGGCAGCCGGCGCATCGAGCGCCTCGACACATACCGCCTCGAGGTACTCGCCGAGCACGGTCTCGACGGCGCGCTCCCATCCGGACTCGACATCGAGCGTCGTCGCGAGACGTGGACGGGCGAGGAGCCCGGCCTCACTCAGCCATTCGCGAGCTTTTCCGACCTGGTCCGAGAGTGCCGCGGCCTGCAGCGCCTCGAGCGCCGTGAGCTCCGAGCTCACCGCCTCGCGGTGAGCACGGGCCGTACCGAGCTGCGTTTCGGCGTCCAGCAGCGCCCCGCGCGCCGCCTGAACTCTGTCCTGCGCGCCGCGCAGGCCTGCGCTCCTCGCCCGGCTCGCCTCGCGCGTCTGCTCTTCCTCGGCGCTGAGGCGCGCGAGGTGTTCATCCGCCCGCTTCGCCCCGAGTGCGGCCTGCTCGGCGGCCAGGCGCGCCGCCTGGTCCTCGAGACGTAGCCGCTGCTGCGCGAGCTGCTCGATGCGCGCGCGCTCGACCTCGGCGCTCTGCGTAGCGGCATTTGCGAACCGCGTGTGGTCCTCCCAGCGCTGCTGCCACTGCTGCAGCGCTTCTTCCGCCGCCTCGAGCGCGGCGGCAGCCGCGCGCTCATCCCGCTCGGTCGTCTCGAGCTCGGGGGCGAGTGCGGCGAGCTCGGTGCGCACCGCGGCAAGCTCCGACTCGTCACGCGCCGTATGCGCCGCAAGCTCCGCGAGCGTCGCGCTGGTCTGCGCCAGTTCGGTGCGCTGTCGCTCGCGCAACTCGCGGGTGTGCTCGAGCGACTGCTCGAGGCGCGAGATCTCTGCACCGACTTCGTAGTAACGCGCCTGCACCGCCGAGAGGCCATCGCTCGCTGCGGCCTGCACCGCGCGTTGCTTCTCGATCGTGGCTTCGGCGGCGCGCAGCGCCGCCAGCTCGGCCTGCAATGCCAGATCCCGCTCGCGCAGCACCGCATCGTGCACCTGCGCGCCGCTGTCGAGGTCGCGCAGCCTCAGCGCCAGCAGCTCCGCACCCAGGCGCCGCTCCTGCTCCCTCATCGCCTGATAGCGGCGCGCCGTAGCGGCCTGGCGCTGCAGGTGGCGGATCTGCTTCTCGACCTCGTCGCGCACATCCTGCAGCCGCTCGAGATTCTCGCGCGTCTCCGCAACGCGCACTTCGGTCTCCTTGCGCCGCTCCTTGTAGCGCGAGATGCCGGCGGCTTCCTCGATGAAGGCGCGCATGTCGTCGCTCTTCGCCTCGATGATCCGCGAGATCATCCCCTGCTCGATGATCGCGTAGCTGCGCGTGCCGAGCCCCGTGCCCAGAAAGAGGTTGGTGATGTCCTTGCGCCGGCAGCGGGTGCTGTTGATGGAGTACACCGAGGTACCGTCGCGACCGACCTGACGGCGCAGGCAGATCTCGCCGTAGCTCGCGTAGGCGCCGCCGATCTTGCCGTCGGTGTTATCGAAAACGAGCTCGACGGAAGCGGTGCCGACCGGCTTACGCGCGGTCGAGCCATTGAACACCACGTCGATCATGCTGTCACCGCGCAGGTGCTTGGCGGACAGTTCGCCCATCACCCAGCGCACGGCGTCTATGACGTTCGACTTACCGCAGCCGTTGGGGCCGACGACGCCGGTGAGATTGCTGGGGAAGTTGATTTGAGTCGGATCGACGAAGGACTTGAAGCCGGCGAGCTTGATCTTGGTCAGCCGCATCGCGTGAGATCTTGCATCGCGTTCTGCCGTGCCGCGGATGGTGTAGTGTAGTGCAATATGTCGCACGCGCCCACATCACAGCTGGAAACTTTTGCGAATCCGAGCGCCGATCGCGACTACACGATCCGCATGCAGATTCCCGAGTTCACATGCCTGTGTCCGCGCACCGGCCAGCCCGACTTCGCGACGCTCGACCTCGAGTTCGTGCCCGACAGGCTGTGCGTGGAGCTGAAATCGCTCAAGCTCTACATCTGGTCTTTCCGCGATCGCGGTGCATATCACGAGGCAGTCACCAACGAGATCGCCGACTACCTCGAGCGCGCCATGCAACCACGCTTCCTGCGCCTGACGGCGCGCTTCAACGTGCGCGGTGGAATCTACACCACCATTGTCGCCGAGCGACGACAAGCGCACTGGCAGCCCGCCGTCGTCGTCACGCTGCCGTGACACGCATCGCTCACTCCGAGCGAGGCCATCCGTGGCCGGCATCCGTGGCCCGCAGAGGCGTTCCCGGCCCGCACTGTACACAACGAGGTCCGCCGGTATAATCGCGCGTTCTTCAATGAGGCTATTGGCATTTTTGAGGAGCAATTGATGCCGGCCAAGAGACCTGCGCCCAAGTCTGCAAAGGGCAAGAAGGCGGCGAGCCGGCCTACCACCGTGAGGAAATCGGCTGCCCGCAAGAGCGAAGGCGTACGCGCGAGATCGCCCGTACCGCACGGCCATGGACAGCCGAGAAAGAACTCGGTCGCACCGAAGAAGGCGCCGCTGCATGCGCCCGAGGGCGATGCCGAATCCAAACCGGAGCCGAAGAAGGTCCTCCGTCCAGCCGCCTCGCCGACGCCACCCTCTCCGGCCACCGGGGTAGCGTCCGCGGTACGCACTGCAGCACCCCAGGCTCCCGCCGAAGGCGACGACGGCGAGCCGCTCGAGCCGGGAAGTCTCCTGGCCGGTCCGCGCAACGTTCAGCCTTACATCGTCAAGCGCGGCGAGCAATACATGAGCAAGGAGCAGCTCGACCACTTCCGCAACATTCTCAATAGCTGGAAGCGTGACCTGATGGTCGAGGTCGATCGAACCGTCTCGCACATGAAGGACGAGGCTGCGAATTTCCCCGATCCCAACGATCGCGCGACCCAGGAAGAGGAGTTCAGCCTGGAGCTGCGTACTCGTGATCGCGAGCGCAAGCTCATCCGCAAGATCGACGAGGCGTTGAAGCGCATCGAGGATGGCTCCTACGGCTACTGTCTGGAGACCGGCGAGGAAATCGGCATCAAGCGCCTCGAAGCGCGGCCGGTCGCAACGCTGAGCATTGAAGCTCAGGAGCGCCGGGAGCGGCGCGAGCGGCAGTACGGCGACCGCGACGACCGCTACCGCTAGGCCCACCCAGGAAATTGCGCGTGCCGCCTCTGGCAAGCGCCGCCCCCCAACCAAGATGCGCAGTTTCCCGGGCGCCCGGAGGGGGAGTGCGGATCGCACACATCAATATGTGGGACGATTTGCCCCATCGCCTACGGGGGCTTTGCATCTAGGCTCCCTGATCGCCGCCCTCGGCAGCTTCGTCGATGCACGCTGCCGCGGCGGCCGCTGGTTGCTGCGGATCGAGGATCTGGACCGCGCGCGTAACGTCCCGGGGACGGCGACGCAGATGCTGCGGACTCTCGAAGCCTTCGGTCTGCATTGGGACGGTGCCGTCGAGTACCAGAGCGAACGCATCGCGCATTATCGCGAGGCGCTCGAGACGCTCACCGCTCGTGGCCTCACGTTCGAATGCAGCTGCACGCGACGCGAGCGCGAGGGCCAGGGCGGATATCCGGGCACCTGCCGCGAGGGGTCTCCCCGGCCGGGGCCGACAGCCACGCGATTCCGTGTAGGCGACGGGACACTCTCCTTCGAAGATCGGGTCCAGGGTCGCTGCACGTTTGGCATGCACGAACGCGGCGACGTCGTCATCCGCCGCCGTGACGGTGTTTTCGCCTATCAGCTGGCGGTGATCATCGACGATGCCCTGCAGGGAATTACGGACGTGGTCCGCGGCGCCGATCTCCTCGACAGCACGCCCTGGCAGATTTCCCTGCAGCAAGCGCTCGGATTCACGCAGCCCCAGTATCTGCACCTGCCGCTGGTCCTCGAGCCCGACGGGCGCAAGCTCGCAAAATCAAGGCGTTGCATTCCCCTCGACCCCGCTCGGGCCGGCAGGGAGCTCCATCGGGCCCTGAAGCTTCTACGGCAGGACCCTCCGGCCGAGCTCGAGCTCGAGCCAGCCCTGGCAGTCGTGGAGTGGGCCTGCCAGCACTGGCACCCCGAACGGCTGCAGGCGCTGCGGGAGATACGCCTCGCGGCGTAGAGGCAGTGGACCTTCCCGGACAGGGTTCCGCGGGGTGGGCCTCCGCCGGGGCTGACCAGGCCCGGCGATGTTGGAACCTCGCAGTCGAAAGTTAGGTTCCGTACTGCCAAAATGTAATAAGGTAGGGGTCTGCGTTCAGCACTATGGAAGGTGCACAACCCATAGTGAGGGACGGCGATGAGCGAACCGCGCAAGATAAAGAAGTATCCCAACAGGCGGTTGTACGACACGGTCGAAAGCCGCTACATCACCCTCGCCGACATCCGGCGACTGGTGATCGAGCGCATCGACTTCGTGGTCATCGACAAGAAGACGCAGGCGGACATCACGCGCTCCATCCTGCTGCAGGTCATCGCCGAGCAGGAGCACGGCGAGCCGCTCATGAGCCGCGACTTTCTGTCGCAGGTGATTCGCTCCTACGGCCCAGGCGTCCGCAGCGTCATGGGGAGCTACCTCGATCAGAGCCTGAAGCTGTTCGCGACGCAAAGCGTGAGTCGCACCACGCAGGGGACACAGGGCTAAACGTCACCGCCGCAGCGCGGAATTGCCTGCCGGGCGGCTTCGCCTGCCACCCGTGCTGTTGTCCGTCAGCGAGCCGGCTCAGGAGGGTGCGCCGACGTCGCGCATCGAGAGGCGGATGCGCCCCTGGCGATCGACCTCGAGTACCTTGACGCGAATCACGTCGCCCTCTTTCAGCTTGTCGCTGACGCGCTCCACCCGCTCGTTGGAGATCTGCGAGATGTGCACCAGCCCGTCGCGGCCGGGCAGTATCGTGACGAACGCGCCGAAGTCCATCAGGCGAGCAACCTTGCCCTCGTAGACTCTGCCAACCTCGACGTCAGCCGTAATCAGCTCGATGCGGCGCTGTGCCTCGCGCCCCGCTGCGCCGCTCACTGAAGCGATCTTCACCGTGCCATCGCTCTCGATGTCGATGGTAGTGCCGGTCTCCTCGGTGATCTGGCGGATGACGGCACCGCCCTTGCCGATGACGTCGCGGATCTTCTCCGGGTCGATCTTCAGCGTGATGATCGAGGGTGCCCATTCGGACATCTTCTCGCGCGGCTCGCGAATGACGCGGTTCATTTCCTCGAGGATGTGCAGACGGCCGGCGCGTGCCTGATCGAGCGCGACGCGCATGATCTCGGGCGTCACGCCCTCGACCTTGATGTCCATCTGCAGCGCGGTTACCCCGTCCTTGGTACCCGCCACCTTGAAGTCCATGTCGCCGAGGTGATCCTCGTCGCCGAGAATGTCGGTGAGCACCTGATAGCGGCTGCCCTCGAGCACCAGGCCCATGGCCACTCCGGCCACCGGTGCCTTGATGGGCACGCCCGCGTCCATCAGTGACAGCGAAGTCCCGCACACGCTGGCCATCGAGCTCGAGCCGTTCGACTCCAGAATCTCGGAGACCACGCGGATCACGTACGGAAAGGTGGTCATGTCCGGCATCACTGCGCTCACGCCGCGCCGCGCGAGGTTGCCGTGACCGATTTCGCGTCGTTTGGGCGAGCCCATCATGCCGGTCTCCCCGACGGAGAACGGCGGAAAGTTGTAGTGCAGCATGAACGGCTCGCGGCGCTCGCCTTCGAGGGCGTCGATGATCTGGGCATCACGCGTGGTGCCCAGGGTGGTGACGACCAGCGCCTGCGTCTCACCGCGCGTGAATAGCGCCGAGCCGTGCGTGCGCGGCAGCATGCCGACCTTCACGGTGATCGGGCGAACGGTGCGAGTGTCGCGGCCGTCGATGCGCGGTTCACCGTTGAGGATGCGCTGACGCACGATGTTGCTCTCGAGTTTGAAGAGCGTGCTCTCGACCTGCTCGGCATTCCACTTCGCAGCTTCGCCACCGGTGAGCGTCGCGAGAGTCTGTGTCTTGACCTCTCCGAGGCGCGCGTGGCGCTGCTGTTTCTCGGTGATGCTGTAGGCTTGAGCGAGAGCGGCCTGCGCGTGCAGGCTGACGGCGCTGGTCAGCTCCGCCTGCTCGGGCGCCGGCTGCCAGCCCCAGCGTGGCTTGCCGGCCTCGGCGGCGAGCTCGCGGATGGCACGGATCGCGACCTGCATCTGCTGGTGGCCGAAGACCACCGAGCCGAGCATGACCTCCTCGGAGAGCTCACTCGCCTCTGACTCCACCATGAGCACTGCGTGCTCGGTGCCGGCAACGACCAGGTGCAGTTTCGACTCGCCGAGCTCCTTGGCCGGCGGGTTCAGCAGATACTGCCCGTCACGCCAGCCGACGCGCGCGGCACCGATCGGTCCGTTGAAGGGAATCCCGGAAAGTGCCAACGCCGCAGAGGCACCCAGCAGGGCTGGAATGTCGGCATCGATCTCCGGGTCCATCGACAGCACGGTCGCGACGATCTGCACGTCGTTGTAGAAACCGTCCGGGAAGAGCGGCCGGATCGGGCGGTCGATGAGCCGCGAGGTCAGGGTCTCCTTCTCGGTGGGCCGTCCCTCGCGCTTGAAGAAGCCGCCGGGTATGCGGCCGGCCGCGTAGGTCTTCTCGACATAGTTGACGGTGAGCGGAAAGAAGTCCCGCCCCGGCGTCGGTGTCTGTCTGGCGACCGCAGTGACCAATACCACCGTCTCACCCATCGAAACCCGCACCGCACCGTCTGCCTGACGGGCGATCTCGCCGGTCTCGATAGTTACGGTCTGCGCACCATAAGGAAATGACTTGCTGACAACGCTCACACTCAGTCCTCGAAAAGTGAAAAATTCAGAAGGCCAGAAACTTAAGGGCCGCTGTTGAAGCAGCGGCCCCTAATCGTTCAGCGGCGAAGTCCCAGACGCTCGACGAGCTCCTGATACTTCTGCGGTTGCGTGGCTCTGAGGTAATCGAGGAGCTTGCGACGCTGGTTCACGAGCTTGACCAGCCCGCGGCGCGAAGAATGGTCACGCTTGTGTGCCGTGAAATGCTCGCCGAGTCCGTTGATGCGCTCGGAGAGCAGCGCGACCTGCACCTCCGGAGAGCCGGTGTCGGCCGGTCCGCGGCGGAACTGTGCGAGTATCCCGCCCTTTTTCTCGCTGCTTAAAGCCATTACGCGATTGTCCTAACTACTTGTCTTAAGAGCCCTTTTAGCAAGCCGCGCATTGTACAGGCCCCGGGAACTTTGGCACAAGCCGATTGGCATGCCGCGCGCTTGCGCGGCTGTACGGGCAGGCCTACGATGATTGATGAGGTGATCACGATGACTAAGCGTTTGATTGCCGGTGCTCTGATCTCAGTTCTGCTTGCTTCCTGCGCCAGCACGCCGCAGGCGACTCCTCCGACGGCTTCCGCGAAACGTCCGCCGGCGGGTTGCGTGAGCGATACCGCGAGCCGGCTGCCGGTTCCGGCGGGTGAGTGCGCGGGCATCGGCAGCACCTACACCAAAGAGGACCTGGACCGGACCGGACAGGTCTATCCGCAGGATGCTCTGCGCATGCTTGATCCGTCGGTCACTGCCCGCCCGTAGACTCAAGCTACGGGGCTCGATCTGAGAAGCCGCCGCGGATGCACCGCGCCCGACGGCTCGCCGACCCCGATTCCGAAAAAGGCACCTGTCTGGTCGTAGAGGCGCACGCGCGCCTCGCTCAGGCGCGGCTCGGTCATCACGCTCTGGCCGAGTAGCACGCGCCGCGCCTGGTCGGCGCCGAGATGTACCGCAGGAAGCGCCGCCAGTGCTGCATCCGGCGCGAGCAGTGTTGGCCATTCGCCGCGCGCGCGCTGCGTGGCAATGCTCTCGAGCGTATGCATGGCTTGCTGCTCGAAGGGCTCGACGTAAATCCTGCGCAGCTCAGTGACGTGCCCGACCGTAGCGAGCACGCCCGCGATGTCCTCGGCAAGCACGCGAATATAGGTTCCCTTGGAGCAGAGCGTCTCGAGCTCGAGCGCGCCTCCTTCCCCAAGGGCAATGAGCCGCAGCTCTGTGAGCTCGATCGGCCGCGGCGCACGCTCGACCGTCACACCGGCGCGCGCCAGGGCGTAGAGCGGCTGCCCCTCGCGTTTGAGCGCGGAGTACATCGGGGGAATCTGCTGTCCAACCGTGCGCACGCGCTCGAGTGCGGCCTCGACTGCAGCGGAATCGAGGGTAGGCACCGGCGCGCGCTCGATCACTTCTCCTTCCGCATCGCCGCTCGCGGTACGCGCGCCGAGGGTCACCCGGAAGCGGTAACGCTTGCACGCCGTGCCGAGCTCGCCCGCGATCTTGGTGGCCTCGCCCAGGCAGATCGGCAACATGCCGGTGGCTAGCGGATCGAGGCTGCCGACGTGTCCGGCCTTGACCCCTCCGAGGAGCGCGCGCACCCGCTGCAGTGCCGCGTTCGATGACAGGCCCAGCGGCTTGTCGAGGAGCAGGATGCCGCAGGGCACGACAGGCGCGACGTCAGCGCCGCCGGCGACGACGGACGCCGGCGCGATGAGCACGATCCGAGTCGGTCCCCCCGGGGCGAGCAGCACTCCCGGCGCGATCCGTGCCGTCGGCGCGATCCTCGGAGCCCGCGGGATCCTTGCCCCCGAGGCGATCGCCCGCGACCGCGCGATCGATGAGATGGGTGAGATGGGCGGCGCCATCGACACTATGGTCGTGAACGAATTCGAGGCGCGGCGCATAGCGCAGCGCGAGCCGTCGTCCGAGCTCGCCGCGCAGAAAGCCGGCGGCGTGGTTCAGCGCGCGACACACCTCATCCGGCGGGTGCTGCGAGGCGAATGGCGTGAAGAAGACGCGCACGCTCCGCATGTCCCCGGCAGCGCTGACCGCGGTGATCGTGACATTGCCGACGCGTGGATCCTTCACCTCGCGCGCGAGCAGAGTCGCCAGCACCCGCTGGATCTCGGACTCTATGCGGTGAGTGCGTGCCTGCGCCATCGTCGGCCTGTAACGTCAATGGTGCGATCGGCGCCAGCGCGACATCAGCGTGACGGCGGCCGCGGCCTTACTGCAGCGTCCGCGCCACTTCGATGCGCGCAAAGCACTCGATCTGGTCGTTGACTCGCACGTCCTGGTAGTTCTTGACACCGATTCCGCACTCGGTGCCGGCACGCACCTCGTTGGCGTCGTCCTTGAAGCGGCGCAGCGACTCGAGCGCTCCTTCGAAGATGACTACGTTGTCGCGCAACACCCGGATCGGGTTGTTACGCCGGACGAAGCCTTCCGTCACCAGGCAGCCGGCGACCACGCCGAACTTGCTCGAGCGGAACACCTCACGCACCTGCGCGATGCCGACGATCTGCTCCTTGATCTCCGGCTGCAGCATGCCGGTCATCATCTGCCTGACGTCGTCGATGGCCTCGTAGATGATGCTGTAGTAACGCACCTCGACGCCGGTCTCCTTGACCGCCTCGCGCGCACCGGCGTCGGCGCGCACGTTGAAGCCGATGATGAGCGCGCGCGACGCCGCCGCGAGCTGCACGTCCGAAACGGTGATGCCGCCGAGTCCGCTGGCAATCACCTTCACCTGCACTTCCTCGGTCGAGAGCTTGGTGAGCGCCTCGCGCAGCGCCTCGACGCTGCCCTGCACGTCTCCCTTGATGAGTACCGAGACAACGCCGGCCTTCTCCTCGCCCATCTGTGAGAACACGTCCTCGGCGCGGGTGGTCTGCCGCGCCAGCTTGACGTCGCGGAACTTGCCCTGGCGGTAGAGCGCGACTTCGCGTGCCTTGCGCTCGCTCTCGACCGCAAGCAGCTCATCGCCCGCATTCGGTGCCGTTGACAGACCCAGCACCACCACCGGCATCGACGGCGGCGCTTCGTCCACCGCCTTGCCGTTCTCATCGAACATGGCGCGCACCCGTCCGAACTCGGAGCCTGCGATGATCGGGTCGCCGAGCCTGAGCGTGCCGCGCTTCACCAGCACCGTGGCGACCGCGCCGCGTCCCTTCTCGATGCTCGACTCGATCACCACACCGGCGGCGAGCCCCGAGCGGGGCGCGCGCAGCTCGAGAACCTCGGCCTGCAGCAGTATCGCTTCGAGCAGCTGATCGATCCCCTGTCCGGTACGCGCCGACACTGGCACGAAGATATTCTCTCCGCCCCAGTCCTCCGAGATCACCTCGTGCTTGGAGAGCTCGGTGCGCACCCGGTCAGGGTCCGCATCGCTCTTGTCGATCTTGTTGACGGCGACCACGATCGGCACGCCCGCGGCGCGAGCGTGCTGAATCGCCTCCACCGTCTGTGGCATCACGCCGTCGTCCGCGGCCACCACCAGCACCACCACGTCGGTGGCGCGGGCACCGCGTGCACGCATGGCGGTGAAAGCCGCGTGGCCCGGTGTGTCGAGGAAGGTGATGACTCCCTTCGGTGTCTCGACGTGATAGGCGCCGATGTGTTGAGTGATCCCGCCCGCTTCACCGGCCGCAACCTTGGTGCGGCGGATGTAGTCGAGGAGCGAAGTCTTGCCGTGGTCCACGTGTCCCATCACGGTGACCACCGGCGGACGCGGCTCGAGGGTCGCTTCGGTGGACGCACCCTGCAGGTCCACTTCGATCTGGTTCTCCTTGAGGAGCTTCGGCGTATGGCCGAGCTCCTCCACCACCAGCACCGCGGTGTCCTGATCGAGCGGCTGGTTGATGGTGGCCATCACGCCCATGTTCATCAGGACCTTGATGACCTCGGTCGCCTTGATCGCCATCTTCTGAGCGAGCTCGGCCACGGTGACGGTCTCGCCGATGCCGACTTCGCGCACGACGGGCGCCGTGGGCATCTCGAAGCCGTGCTTGCCCTCGGCGGACGCCGGTACCATGCGCGCCTTGGCACGACGCTTTTTCTTGTAGCGCGAGCTCACGTCGCCGGTGACGTGCAGCTCCTGGCGGCCGTAACGGGTCTGTTGTCCGTCGGCAGCAGCGGCGGCGGCAGCAGCGGGTGCAGCAGCACTGGCGGCGGGACGCTCGCGGGGCGCCGCAGGGACTGGCGCCGGCAGCGGTCGCTCACGCTCGGCTGCGCGCTCGCCTGGGCGCTCGCCTGGGCGGCGGTCGTGTTCCTCGCGCTCGGTGCGGCGGCGTGCCTCATCGTCGCGGCTGCGCTGCTCGGCAACCCGTCGCGCGTCCTCGGCAGCGCGCCGGCGCGCTTCCTCTTCCTCGACACGGCGGCGATTCTCGGCCTCCAGCCGCTCGCGCTCGCGCCGCTCCGCGTCGGCGCGCTCGCTCTCGGCGCGCGCCGCTTCCTCCGCCTCGCGGCGGCGGTTATCGATCTCGTCCTGCTGGGCGCGCGCCTGCTCCTCGAGCACGTCGCGCTTGATGTAGGTGCGCTTGCGTCGCACCTCGACGTTCACCGTACGGGCGCGGCCCTGGTTGCTGGCGAGCTTCAACTCGCTCTGCGTCTTGCGCTTGAGCGTGATGCGACGCGGCGCGCCGTCGCCATCGCTATCGCTGCCGTGACTGCGGCGCAGGTGCGTGAGGAGCTCGAGCTTCGCATCGTCGCTGATACGCGCGTCGGGCCCGGCGACCTTGATGCCGGCCTGGTCGAGCTGTACCAGCAGCCTGTCGACCGGCACCTTGAGAACTTC
>Ga0209579_10003288_pt1 | contig 11854 bp, 8 predicted proteins | sample Coa_R1_2_FD_187152 | JGI IMG/M metagenome (GOLD analysis project Ga0209579, IMG submission 187152) | Surface soil microbial communities from Centralia Pennsylvania, which are recovering from an underground coalmine fire - Coalmine... | ecosystem: Environmental > Terrestrial > Soil > Unclassified... | reverse complement strand
AAATACTGGATCGCCCGTTCGTGTTCCCGCGCTTTCGCGAGCGTTGAGAATGTCCCCAGATTTCTGCGCTTCCCCGTCGCCGGATTCTTCTTTCTCGAATACAGCCGGTACTCGCCGCTCTTAAGTCGCCTGATCATATCGCCGTCCCACTCAGGAGACTCGCGGCGAGCCTTTTTGTTTCCATTGCCGCTGCTTCCGCGGCGTCGATCGTTTGCCGTGAGCTCGATCGTTTGCCGTCCGAAGGACGGTTTCCAGGAGACTATTTCGGCCGCCGGAAAAGTCCGCCGTAGACCGCTTTCGCAAGGATGTGACCCTGAATCGCCTTCATCACCTCGGCGCGCGTCACGAAAGCGTCTGTCCCTGGTTTCACATCCAGCTTGGTATCCAGCGCGAAGAGCTCAAACACGTAGTGGTGGAACGGACCGTTCGCGCCCGCCCCCGGCCCGCGATACATGGGCCCTGTCGCGCTGATCTGATAGCTTCCATCCGGCAATTGCGATCCCTTGGCCACGCCCTCGGGCAAACCTGTTGCTGTCGCCGGAAGATTCCAAAGAACCCAGTGGGCCTGATCGTCAGTCGTTTTATTGCGCGCCAGATCCAGGTCGTGCATGTGCAGGAAGAAACTCTGCGTGCCGGCCGGCGCATTGGCCCAGCTCATTGCCGGCGAGGTGCCCTCGCCAACGGCGACGCCCGGAGCGGCCTGACTGAACTTGACCGGAATCTGGCCGCCGTCGGGAAATCCGGGAATGGTCAGCGTCATCACCGGCGCGGCGGCCTGCCCTCCTCGGCCGGCGTCTTGCGCACCTAGCACGAAAGTCATCGAAACCATGATCGTCGAGAATACAAGCAATCGCATGGGTCTATCCTATCGTGGAATTAGGAAGGCTGGCATGCCCATCCGCTTGGTGAAAGGCTCGTCGATTACGGGCACAGCTCACTCGGCAACGAAAATCGGAACGTCGCGCCGTTACCCAATTCCGATTCCACCCAGATCCTTCCCCCGTATCGCTCCACGATCTTCTGGCACAGAGCCAATCCAATTCCAGTCCCCGGATAATCCTTCCGCGTGTGCAGGCGTTTGAAGAGTCCGAACACCTGCTCATGATATTCAGGCGCGATGCCGATGCCATTATCCGCAACCGAGAATACCCAGGACCGGTTCAGCCGCGACGCCGAGATTCGAATCCGCGGCGGCTGGCTCCCGTGATACTTGATCGCGTTCGAAATAAGATTCTGAAATAGCTGAACGATCGGCATCAGCTCGGCGAGAACCGTCGGCAAAGGGTCGCAGGAAATCTCGGCTCCAGTTTCGGCAATGGCAGTCGCCAGGTTGCTTCGAACCGTCTCGATCGCATCGCTTATATCCACCCTCCCCAGCTCTTGGCGGAAGGGTCGGCCAGCCTGGGAGTACGCGAGCAGATCCTTAATCAACGTCTCCATCTGGTGCGCTCCGGCGATACAGAACGCGATGTACTCTTCTGCCTCCGGACCCAGTTTGGTCGAGTACTTCACCTGCAACAACTGGCTATAAATGGCCACCTGCCGGAGCGGCTCTTGAAGATCGTGGCTGGCGGAATAAGCGAATTGTTCCAGATCGGTGTTTGCCCGGCTGAGCTCGGCATACGAGCGGCGCAGTTCTTCTTCGGCGTCCTGTCGGCGCGCCTGTATCGCCAGATGCAAGCCCACGCGCGCGTAAAGCTCGCGAGCGGTGAACGGCTTGGTCAGGTAATCGTCCGCCCCGGAACTGAGACCCTCGATGCAAGATTCCTCGCCGGCGCGCGCCGATAGAAGGATCACCGGCACCGCTTTGGTCTCGTCCCGCGCCCGCAGTTCTTTGAGCAGGCCAAATCCGTCCAGCTCCGGCATCATGATGTCGCTCAGGACCAGGTCAGGCCGTTCTTCGATCGCCGCTTGCAGAGCTTCCTGCCCGTTGGAAGCGCGAATCACCTCGTATTGCCGGCCCAGCAGCCGCCCGATGTAATCGCGCATGTCGGCGTTGTCTTCCGCCAGAAGAATGCGCGCTCTGGCGCCACTTGCTTCCGAGGATGTGTCCACCCGAAGCCACCGCGCCGCTTCGTCGACGTATAACCCTACGGCCGACGATGCCTCAAAATTGCGGGATGCATGAATCTGCTCCTTGGGTAGATGCTCAGTGCCGGCTGGAAGAAACACGGTGAAAACCGTTCCCTTATCCACTTCGCTGTTCACGCGGATCCAGCCCCCGTGCAGCTTTACGAGCTCCTGCACCAGCGCGAGTCCGATCCCAGTGCCCTCGATGGTTCGTGCCCGCGCCCCCTCCGCGCGGTGGAACCGGTCAAAAACGTTGGGCAGTTCGTTCTCCGGTATGCCGGTCCCCGTGTCCGCCACCACCAGGTGGACGCCGTTGTCGGCCGCCTTGAGCGTTACATTCACACTCCCGCGAAAAGTGAATTTCAGGGCGTTCGAAAGTAAATTGAGAACGATCTTTTCCCACATTTCCCGGTCCACCAGGATCGGTTCCGGCAGCGGCTCGCAATGAACCGTAAAATCGAGGCCTGCTCGTTCCATGGCGGACCGGAAATTCGAGGACAACTCTGCCGTCATCGTAGCCAGGTCCACGGGCTCATAGACCGCGCGCAGGCGGCCGGCTTCAATCCGTGAAAAGTCCAGCAGAGTGTTGACCAGTTTTTGCAGCCGGAGTCCGTTGCGGTGGATCAGGCCGATCAATTCCCGGTCTCCGTCGTCGCCGCGTGCCGGTCTGGCCAGCAACTCTTCGAGTGGACTAAGCATCAGCGTCAGCGGCGTCCGGAACTCATGACTGACGTTCGTGAAGAAGGTTGTCTTCGCGCGATCGATCTCCGCCAGCGCTTCGGCTCGCTCGCGCGCTGCATCGTAAGCCCGCGCGTTCGCCAGCCCCGAGGCCACCTGGCCCGCGAGCAGATCGACGAAACCCGCGTAAGCCTCGTCATAGCGCCGATACGGATTAAGCGCCGCCACCAGGAACCCCGCCGGCCGCTCCTGACCTTGCTGCTTGATCGGAACAATCGCAGCTTGCTCCGCCGGCCGGTCCCACGCCCCCCAGGGCAACTGGCCCGCGATTCGATCGGACAGGTCCGGGATCAGAATCGGCCCGCCGTTCGAAAGCACCTCTCCCGCCGGCCAGGGTAGGTCTTGCGCGTCCCGGATTAGAGACGGCGCGGCCGGATGCCCCTCCTGAATCCCCGTGGCGCATGCCAGGCGCGCATCGTCCGAACCATCTCGATCGAACAGGTACAGCAGCATGAACGGAAGGTCCCGGGTATAGGCGCCGGCCCGCTCCTTCACCGCGGCCAAAAAATCCTGTTGCGTATTCGACGCCGCGAGCTGCGAAGCGAGCTCGCGCAGCAGAGCCATCCTGCGCTCGCCGATCACCCGTTCGGTCTCCTCCATCACCACGCACAACATCCCGGTCACCCGGCCATCCTCTCCGGTCAACGGACTATAGGAAAACGTGTGATAGGTTTCTTCCGGGAACCCGCTGCGCTCCAGAAACAGCAGCAATCCCTGATCGTAGGTGGCCACTCCCGTAGAGAGAACCGTATCGATGCGAGGGCCGATATCGTCCCAGATTTCGGCCCAGACCTCTCTCGCGGGCGCCCCCAGAGCCCAGGGATGCTTTATGCCTAGCGTGGGCCGGTACGCATCGTTGTACAGGAAGGTGAGTTCCGGCCCCCAGCCCATCCACATTGGATATCGGGAGGTGAGCAGGATGTTGACAACCGTCCGCAGGCTCTGCGGCCAGGTCTCGAATGGGCCCAGCGGGCTCGATGACCAGTCAAACGAGCGAATCCGCTTCTCCATTCTCTCGTCATAGAGAGTTTGAGAGCCGTAAGTTTCGAGTATGCTGCCGTCTGTCGCCATGCCTCCGCCTGTGGACCGTCTTCCACCGGTCGAGAAACGTTAGATCCGTCGCCAAGCCGCTTGTTTCACGTGATGTAACGTTAACCCAATGGTTAGGCTAAGTCATTAATACGCCACTGGATAGCCACGATTCAATTAGTCAGTTGGACGGCCGGATGATGCCCACGCCGCTTTCGATGCGCACCTCCGTTCCAAACGGCTTCGATAGAGCCCTGACTCGCTCCAGAATTCTGCGGGCTTGCTCCGCTGGAGCCAGAAACGGAGAACCCGTGGCCGGCCCGGAACTGGAATCGATCGCAACCGGGTACAGTCGGATCTCGCTAACCTTGCCATCTTTATAAGAAGTAACCGGGACCACGGTCTCGAAATTCTCGTCGATGAAGGTGAATTTCTCTCCGGCGGCCGTTGTGAAGTTTCGTCTCTGCCCAAAAGGAAAGAAAAGACTGCCCAGGCTGTAGAAGATCGGCTTGCCCTTATAAATTTCGATCCCGTTTAGAATATGCGGGCCCGTGCGAACCACGGCATCGGCTCCCGCGTCGATCACCGCGTGAAACAGCGCCGGTTCGAAATCCGCGGGCCTGGGATCGTTCGGCGCGGCCGCTTCATTCGCGAAATGCAGTACCTCCGGCTGATATGGAGCCGGCCCGTCATCCTCGTCGCCGGCGGTTTGATGCGCATGGATCGCGAACAGCACAAAACCCGCCTTCGCGCGCGCTTCTCTCACCGACGCGAGCACGGCCGTCCTATCCGCCTCCAACATCTCCCACGTCAATCCGGGAGTTTCAGACTTCCGGAAAAGTACGTCGCCGATCCGCACCTCGTCGTCGCGCCCGGGAATCGTGTAAGCCGCGCCGCCGGCGATTCGCCGCAGATTGGCGAAATTTTCCGCCGACACGCGCCGCACCAGACGAACGTGCAACGCACTGATGCCCGGCCGCGCCGCCAGATTGATTCCGCTGTTGCTGACGGTGGGCCCCGCCACCGACATCGGCGGAAACGTCGAAGCGGCACTCACCAGTGCCGCCTTTCCGCGCTTCGTTTCCACATAACCCGGCGCGCGCGCTTCGATAAGCCCCGCACCGCTTCCTGCTTGAACAATTCCTGCCGATTCTAATGTGGAAAGCGTCGCGATCAATCCTTCACTACCCCAGTCGGTGGCATGGTTGTTGGCCTTGGAGACAATCGATATGCCCATGGATTTCAAATCGCGTGCGAGCTGCGTGGGCGACACGGGTGTTCCGCCTCCGTTCTCCGCCGCGTGCGATCCTTTGAAACCCGCAACCTCGAAAATGGCGCCCTCCTGGTTTGCAAATCCGAGATCGGCCCGCCGGAACAGCTCGGCCACTCCGGCAATCGCCGCATCCTTCGCGAGATTGAACGGCCGGGGCGAGATAATATCGCCGCCCGCCGCGAAAATGAACCCATCCGCAACGCCGCCGGAAGACGACTGGGCCTTGACGGCGAGCGGCAGAGAGAGCCCGAGCATCGCTACGCCCCGCAAGAATCGATACGCCATTTGCGCCCTACCGTATCACAGATTTTGCCCCAATCAAGTCACCCCGCCCGCGCGTCAATCCATTGCGCTCGCCTTCTCATTCTGTTATGAATGATGAGACTTAAGCTCTTTAGGAGAAGAACCATGATGCGATCTTATTCACGTGTCCTGCTGTGCGGAGCCCTCGTCGCATTGCTGATCTTGGCGGCGGTCGCGTTTGCCGCGACCTCGAACGGCATGGTCTCGGGCAAGGCAGACGTCAAATCGGCCGGTCCACTGGCGTTCGGACCGGACGGGATCCTGTTTGTAGGCGATTCCGTGCAGGCATCCATTTTCGCGATCGATACCGAAGACACGAAATCCGGATCCGTCGCGCCGCAGGTGGACATCAAGGGAATCAACGAAAAGATCGCCGCGCTGGTGGGCGTCTCGCCGGACCAGATTCTGGTCAACGATGTGAAGGTGAACCCGTCTTCGAAGAACATCTACCTTTCGGCCTCTCGCGGCCGTGGCCCGGATGCGACTCCGCTGCTTCTCCGCATCAACAGCGCCGGCAAGATTGACGTTCTTTCGCTGGATCACGTAAAGTACGCCATGGTCACGCTGCCGGATCCTCCGGAGTCCAAAGCCGGACCAAGAAATCCCCGGATGGACACCATCACGCAAGTCGCTTATGTCGACGGCAATGTCCTGGTTGCGGGACTCTCGAACGAGGAATTTTCGTCGAACCTTCGTAGCATCCCGTACCCGTTCCACAACGCGGCCAAGGGCGCCAACATCGAAATCTTCCACGGCTCCCACAAGCGCTACGAAACCAATTCGCCGATTCGAACATTCGTGCCGTATACCATCGGCAATCAGAAGTTCATCCTGGCAGCCTACACCTGCACGCCGCTCGTGAAGATTCCGGTAAGCGAGCTGAAGCCCGGGAACAAGGTTAAAGGCACCACCATCGCCGAACTGGGCTTTGGAAACCGACCGATCGACATGCTTACTTATCGCAAGGACGGTCATGATTTCCTGCTAATGGCGAACAGCAAACGCGGCGTGATGAAACTTTCGACCGAGCATTTGGACACGTTCCAGCCCATCACTACGCCGGTCGAAGAAACCGCGGGTGTGCCCTACCAGACCTTGAAGGAACTACAGGGCGTGGAACACCTGGTGAAATTCGACGACTCGAAAGCTCTGATTCTGGCGAGCGCCGGATCGTCGATGGAGCTGAAGACCATTCCCTTGCCCTGACCCGTGAGGGCGTTCAGAGGCTTTGCTCTACTGCTCGCGCTGGTTGGATCCGCGGCAGGGCAAACCATTCAGCTTGTGGACGGCGTCTTTAGAATCGCCGGCTGGCGGGCGGACACTTCCACGAAAGACTGGTCTGCAATCTTTCGCGTCTATGTGGCCACAAGTGATGTCCCGCAAATGTTGGGCACATATTCGGTCGACGCCGGAATCCTTCAATTTCGTCCGCGCTTTCCGCTAGCTGCCGGCATTCGCTATCGCGCAGTTTTTCGCCCTCCCGCCGGACCGATGGTCGAAGCTTCATTCGATGGACCTAAGCGGCCGGATGCCGTCTCTACTCGCGTCGAGCGCGTGTTTCCGTCCGCGAGCGTCCTACCGGCCAATCTCCTGAAGCTATACATCATTTTCTCCGCGCCCATGAGTCGCGGCGAGGCATGGAAGAGAATCCATCTGCTCGATGAAAACGGCCATCCGATCGGCGGAGCGTTCGTCGAAATCAACCAGGAGCTGTGGGATCCCGAATTCCGGCGCTTGACGGTACTATTCGATCCCGGCCGCATCAAGCGGGACCTCGCCCCGAATCTGCAGATGGGCGCACCAATCGTGGAGGGTCGACGATACGCGATCGCCATCGATCGGGAGTTTCTGGACGCCCGCGGAATGCCGCTTGCTGAAGCGTTTCGCAAACCGTTTCGAGGAGGGCTGGCAGACCGCGTTCCGCCGGATCCCGCCCGTTGGCGCATCACGCCCCCTCCGGCTGGATCGCGCAACCCACTTTCGGTCCAGTTTCCCAAACCCTTCGATTCCGCGCTCCTCCAGCGGACGCTGGAAGTAATGGGTTCAGCGGGGCCAGTTCCCGGAACCATCGCCTTGGCTCGCGACGAGACGGAATGGATCTTTACGCCGGCGAATCCGTGGAAGGGCGGCGGCTACCGCCTCGCAATCGACACGGCGCTCGAAGATCTGGCCGGCAATCGGATCGGCCGCGCGTTCGACCGGAATGAGGGCGACCGAAAGCTCGCGCCCGAAGGAAAAGTCTTTCTTCCGTTCGCCGTTCGCTAATAATATCCAAATGCACCCAGGTTCGGATGTTCCAGCGGCCGACGCGGCAGCCCGGTACAAAGCCCGTCTCGATTCCTATATCGGGGACAAAGATCCCATCGCCATTCAGCAAGAGACCCCGGAAACTCTTGCTCGCCTCATTGCGGGAACGCCGGACGACGTCTTGAGCCGGCAGCCGGCGCCCGGCAAGTGGTCCATCCGCGCGATCCTCGCGCATCTCGCCGAAGACGAATTGGTCAGCAGTTGGCGTTACCGCCAGATGATCGAGCACAGCGGCGCCATCCTGCTTGGATTCGATCAGGACGAATGGGCCAGACTCGGCGATTACGACTCCTGGACCGCCCGAGAAGGCCTTGAAATGTTTCGGCTGCTGCGAACCGCGAATCTGCGCATGTTCAGCCGGCTCAATCCAGACGAATGGCAGTGCTACGGCACGCACGCCGAGCGCGGCAGGATCACCGTCACAGACCTGGCGCGCCACATGGCCGGACACGACCTGAACCACGTCGACCAGGTCCGCCGCTTGCTTGGTACGGCATAACGTTCAGCTCAGACGATCCAGATACTGCTTCACGAAATCGCAGCCCACTTCGGCGATGTAGGCGTCGGTCAGACGCTTGGTGATCGGACCGGGCGCCCGGCCGTCACCGATCTTCCCGCCGTTGAATGTGCGCACGCCCGCGATGCACAGGCTGGTGGAAGTCAGGAACATTTCGTCGGCGGTCGCCGCGTCGTAGAGGTCAAGGTCGCCTTCAATCACCGGAATCCCGAGCTTGCCCGCCAGATCGATCGTCATCTGGCGGCTGATGCCCGCCAGCACGTAACGCTCGCCCGGGGTATGGAGCTTGCCCTCCCGGACGATGAAAACGTTGCTCCCCATCCCCTCGGCGAGATTGCCGTTAACGTCCAGCAGCACCGCCCAGCCATCCGGATCGTGCGCTTTCACCGACTGCTCCGCGACGATCATGTTCAGGTAATTGTGCGTCTTCGCGCGCGGGCTCAGCATATCCGGCGCGATCCGGCGCTGCGCGGGCGTCCACACATCCAGACCGTCGCGGAACTGGCGCGCGCGTGCCTTCAGAGGCAGCGGCGTGCATTCCATCACCACATTTGGGCCGGCGTGTTCGGGCACTTCATCGCCGATCGGATCGATGCCGCGGCTGACGCGCTGGCCAATCCACCAATCGCCGGCCGCATGACGCAGATGTTCGTTGCGCGCCACGATCTGTTCCGAGATGTCGATCATCTCCTGCGGACTCATGCCGGGATCCAGACGCAGGTACCGCAGCGTGCGATAGAAGCGCGCAATGTGTTCCTTCAAGCGGAAGGCGCGCCCGTTAAAGGTGCGGGTCATGTCGAAGGCGCCGTCGCCGTACTTCCAGCTCCGGTCGCGAAATGAGATCAGCACCTGATTCTCGGGCATAAACTTGCCGTTAAACCAGGCGATGCGGCAATTGGTCTGCGTCATGGGCGTTTCTGCTATCTTACCCGTTCGCATTGGCCTGCCTTTCACGGCGATAATCGTAGGGACAGCACCTAGGTAACTCTTCTTTGTCATACAACGACTTCGATCGCTCTTCTGCCTCCAACCCCAACAACGATAAGAACGATCAGCCGTTCTTGCAACAATTGCGCGCCGTAACCGAACTACTGGAGTGGATCGCCGGTGAACGCTCGGTCTTAGCGAGCGTTCCCACTCGCGACCGGGAACGCTTCCACCGGGCGATCGCGGACGTCTACAATCCTGACCCCGTCGCACGCCGCCAGATGGTCAAAGCCGCGGAGCGCCAACAGACCGCCGCGCGCGTGCAGCGCATCGACGCCGTCCTCGACGAGACCGGGATTCGAGCGCTTCGCCGGCAGCCCGTTCGCAAACACGCATTAACAAGCCCGAACGTCTTTCCTCCGCCGAACTTCTTTCCCGGCTCCGGCCAACCGGAAGCGGAAATGGAGAATCTCCGGGAGGTCGATCCGCAGCATTGCTACATCTGCAAGCAGAAGTTCTCTGCGGTTCACCATTTCTACGATCAGATGTGTCCGCCCTGCGCCGAGTTCAACTTCAAGAAGCGTACCGAACTCGCCGACCTGCGTGGCCGTGTCGCGCTCTTGACCGGCGGACGCGTGAAAATCGGTTATCAGGCCGGCCTCAAGCTGTTGCGGTCGGGAGCCGAACTGATCGTCACCACCCGCTTCCCGTGCAATTCCGCATGGCGCTACGCGCAGGAGCCGGATTTCGACCAGTGGGGGCATCGCCTTCAAATCTTCGGGCTCGACCTGCGCCACACGCCGAGCGTCGAAGGCCTCTGCCGACATTTGCTCGAGACCCGTCCCCGGCTCGATTTCATCATCAACAATGCGTGTCAGACCGTTCGCCGCCCGCCGGAGTTTTACCAGCACATGATGGAGGGCGAGAGAACGGCGTCTTGCGATATGCCCCTCGACATACGCCGCCTTCTTGGGCCCGTTCCCGAATCGGCCGCCGCCGGCAGCCTCCAGTCCGGATCCATGACCGCGGCTCGGAACGGAATGACCCGGTCGGCGGAACTCTCTCAGGTGGCCTTGCTCGCCGAGGACCTGCCCGGGTGGAGACACTTTTTCCCCGAAGGCCGTCTGGATCAGGATTTGCAGCAAGTCGACCTGCGCGGTAGAAATTCCTGGCGCTTGCTGATGGCGGAAGTGTCGTCAGTGGAACTCCTGGAAGTCCAGCTCATCAATGCCATCGCGCCGTTCATCATTAACGCCCGCCTCAAGCCTCTGATGTTAAGTACTCCGGAGCGGGACAAGCACATCGTTAATGTGTCCGCTGTCGAAGGCCAATTCTACCGGCACCGGAAAACCGTTCGTCATCCTCACACCAACATGGCGAAAGCCGCGCTCAACATGATGACGCGGACTTCAGCCGCCGACTACCACGGCGATGGAATCCACATGAACAGCGTAGATACCGGATGGGTAACGGATGAAGATCCCGTCGAAATCGCGGCGCGCAAAACCGTCGAACAGCGTTTTCACCCGCCGCTGGACATCGTGGATGGCGCGGCACGAATTGTCGATCCCATCATCGCGGGCTTCAACACCGGGAATCACGTTTGGGGGCAGTTCTTGAAGGATTACCAGCCGACAGACTGGTAACAGGGCGCTGGATCCAGTTCGGAAGCATGCACGCTTTTTCCATCACGAAGTGGGCCGACCGGTTCGTTGGCTGGCTCAGCATCCCGCTGAGCCCGAAAAAGGCTTGGGGTCTATGGCTTCTTTGTGCAGGCATCATCTTGTGTGTAAACTGCGCGACGCTCACGCTCTCACCGGCGATATGGCAGGACGAAGTGCAGGTCCTCGACCTCGGCCGCGCCGGCCTGCCCGGCGCCGACTTGACGTGGAGTGTCCAGTGGTCAAGCGCCGGCCGGCCGGTACAGTCCGTTACCTTTCTCGGGGACATGCTTCAGGAGCTTGCATTTCGCGTTTTCCCGGATGGGATTTTTGGTGTCAGGTTCGCCGCGCAACTCGGGTTGGTATTCGGATCCGGAGCATTGCTGGGATGGTTGATCGCTCGTGGAGTTCTTCCGATCGTTTCCCTTGTTAGCTCCATGTTCTGGCTATTGGAGCCAACACTGACACAGGGGGTTCGCGGCGCAAGAGTAGATGCGCTTGCGATGATGTTCGTCTTCCTGGCCTGTTGGTGCGTCGCCTCCATCCGATCTGAACCGATGACTCCTGCGACTTTGTGGCGGTTAGGCTTATCAGGTGTAAGTCTCGGCTTGGCTGGTTTGGTCTGGCCCTCGGCGGTGATAATGCTTCCGCTCTTCCTGCATGAGCTATGGGAGAAAACCATAGAGGTCCATCGCAAAGCTTCCTACCGATTCGTCACCCTGCTCTTGAGCGCTGTATGTGTGACTCTCGGCTCCCTGGCCAGTCTCGCCCTCGCGATTCTCTATCGCTATGGACGTAGCTTCCAGGAAATCAATGATCTGCGCCAAGGAATCGGGCTCAATATCCTTTCCTTGGCAACCCCTGCGGTCTGGATAAGTGGTCTGCGCACGATTATTGTCAGCCTGAAGGCCAGCCCTTGGCTTATTCCTCTCGCGTTCCTTGGCTCGATCTTCCAGCGGCGCTGGCGGCTCCTGGCTTTTACCTTCTTGACCATCGTGTTCATCATCGCCACGCGGCCCTATTTTTACC
>Ga0209579_10003286_pt1 | contig 11860 bp, 11 predicted proteins | sample Coa_R1_2_FD_187152 | JGI IMG/M metagenome (GOLD analysis project Ga0209579, IMG submission 187152) | Surface soil microbial communities from Centralia Pennsylvania, which are recovering from an underground coalmine fire - Coalmine... | ecosystem: Environmental > Terrestrial > Soil >... | reverse complement strand
GATCCGGCTCGGGCCGGCTCGCCAGCGCGGTGAAGGCAAGACCGTCCTGCAGCGGCAACGGATCCTTGAACGCTACGGCGCCGGCGAGCACGCGGCCGTCAAGCTCGGGCAGAACGACATGCATTGCCAGATCGGCGGCGCCAAGGCCACGCGGACCGCTCTGCCAAGCGGCGCGCCTCGTGGTCGCGCTGATCGCCTGCAGCACCGGAACGCCGGCCAGGTCGAGCGCGGTCGGTTCGTTCGCATTACCGCTTGCCGCGAAGGCCGTGGTGGTCACGATCAAGGCCGGATCCAGCCGGGCTAAAGCTTGGCGCAGAAACGCATCGGCCTCGCGGTCCTTGAGGCTGGTGACGACCAGCGGCGCCGGCGCCAAGCCCCGCGCGGCAAGCGCCGCGTATATTGCGTCGATCGGCGCGGTGTTGCCCGCGAGCAACATGGCGCGATAGAATATGATCGGCACCACGGCCCGGTCTGGCGTAAGCGCTGCAACGAGCCGGTCGAGCGCGACCGCGCCCGCGCCGGGCAGATAACCCGCAAGCCGCGGCACCGGCGCAGCTTCGCGTGGTGCGGCGTCGCGTCCGGCGTGACGCGCCAGCCGGCGCAGCAGGCCGCGCATATTTTCAAAGCCGCCCTCGCGGAAAAACCGCAGCAAGGCGTCAAGTTCGTCGGCCGGGAGCGTCGAGAATGCTTGCAACCTTTTATCGTCGCGGTCCTCACCCGGCAGCACAGCGAGCGCAATGTTTCGCTCGCGCGACAGCATCGCCAACCGCTCGATGCCGTATTTCCACCAATCGAGGCCGCCGAGGAGGCGGACCAAGATCACTTTGGCGTTCGCTCCGACGCGCTCGATCCACAGATCGACCGACATCGGATGGCGAAGATCACGCAAATGCGCGAGCCGCACGCTGGGCAGCGTCGCCCGCTCAGCTTGCCACGCCGCGGCGAGGCTTGCGAGATCGCTGTCGGCGAACGACAGCACGGCGATATCGCCGGGCGGCTGGCCGAGGTCGACCGCTTCGACGATTTCGTCGAGGCCGACGGAGCTTGTGGTCAGCAGATGCATCGCTCAACCTGCAAGAGCTTGCGCTATCGCAGCGCGATCGAGCCCTTTCAATCCAATGACCACGAGCCGGCCTTGCCGCGGCTCGGCTGCGGTCCATCGCCGGTCGTATTGATGCGTCACCCGCGCGCCGACCGCCTGGACCAATAGACGCAGCGGCTTGTCGGCGATGGCGACAAAGCCCTTGACGCGGAGCACGTCGAAATTTTCCGTAAGCCCGGCGATGCGCGAAACGAGCGCCGCCGGATCGGCGATTTCGCCAAGCGGCACGACGAAGCTGTCGAAATCGTCGTGATCGTGCTCCGCCTCGGCGTCGTGCCGGGTGTGGCGGTTGGCGATGTCGTCCTCGGTGCCGACGCCGAGACCGAGAAGAAGCGCCGCGTCGACTTTGCCGTCGGTGACGGCGACGACCTTGACGTTGCGCGGCAGCGCGCGCGCGACCGCCGTGCGCGCCGCCTTAACTCCGGCTTCGTCGAGAAGGTCGCGCTTGTTGAGCACGACAAGATCGGCGCAGGCGATCTGGTCCTCAAAAACCTCTTCGATCGGATCGTCGTGTGCGAGCGCGGTGTCGGCTGAGCGCTGGCGGGCAAGCGCGTCGAGGTCTTGCGCGACCCGGCCGTCGGCAAGCGCCGCGCCGTCCACCACGACGACGACGCCGTCGACGGTGACCCGGCTCTTGATGGCCGGCCAGTGGAACGCCTGCACCAAGGGCTTGGGCAACGCGAGCCCTGAGGTTTCGATCACGATATGCTCGATGCCGTCTTTGGCCAAAATGGCGTCCAGCGCCGGCACGAATTCGTCGGCCACCGTGCAGCACAGGCAGCCATTGGCCAATTCCAGGATGTTGTCTTCCGGGCAGGCGGCATTGCCGCAGCCTTTGAGGATTTCGCCGTCAATGCCGACGTCGCCGAATTCGTTGACGATGACGGCGAGGCGGCGCGCTTTGGCATTGGCAATGAGGTGGCGGATCAGCGTGGTTTTGCCGGCGCCGAGAAAGCCGGTGACGATAGTGCAGGGCACGCGCGCCAGTTTACCGTCCACACGGCCGTTCCTGTCAGCGTTCATGCGTCGACCTCTTGAAAATCGATGGGAGGAACCCGCGCGATCAAGCCGCGCTTGAGGACATCCGGCCGGCCGCGCCAAGGCAATATCCCGTCACCGGCGCCGGCGAGAAGCCTTGCGCCCTCGACCAGAGCCGCTGCGTTTGTGACGTCGAGGCCGCCGAATATGTAGGTCCATGAACCATTACAGCGCATGGCGGCGCTCGGCCCGCGCGAACAATTGGCAAGGCAGCGCAGCCGCCGCACTGTCACCTCGGTTCCGGTCGCCGCACGCTCGGTTGCCGCCGCAAGAAGCGCGCCCGGCCGCGGCTCGCAATCCGCCTCGGAATCCTGTGTCCCTTGGCGGCGGCAGGTGATGCAGACATAAACGACGGGGGCGTCTGTCATCGGACGGCCTCGATGCGTTCGATGGCCGGTCGGTCGAACCCCTGCCAGCGATAGATAAAATAGGAGACAACCCAGCTCAGGAGGAAAATGCCGACGACGAGATAACCGAAATTGGCCAGCCCGCCATTGAGAGCGCCAATCAAGTCCCAGAAGCCGCCGGCGAGGCCGAGCTTGCCGGCGACGAGGCCGAGCGCTTCGACGCCGCCGATCAGCACGGCGACCAGAACCGAAATAGCGGTGATGGTGAGGTTGTACCAAATCTTGCGGATCGGATTGAGAAACGCCCAGCCATAGGCGCCGACCATCAACACGCTGTCGGTGGTGTCGATGAGCGTCATGCCCGCGGTGAACAGCGCCGGAAAGATCATCACCGAGGCGAAGGTCATGCCGCCCGAGGCCTGGCTTGCCGCGACGGTAAAGAGCGTGATTTCGGTCGCGGTGTCGAAACCAAGCCCGAACAAAAAGCCGATCGGAAACATCTGCCAGCTGCGCGACACCATGCGGAACAGCGGCCGGAAGATGCGCGCCAGCACGCCGCGGCCGGCGAGCAGACGATCGAGCTCGTGCTCGGCGACCGGCTCGCCGCGCCGCGCACGCCGGAAACTGCGCCAGACCCCGCGCAGGATGACGAGATTGATCAGCGCGATGGCGAGCAGGAAAAACGCCGAGGTGCCGGTGCCGATCAGGCTGCCGATCGATTTAAAATGCGCGAAGCGGCCGGCGAGCGCGAAAGCGGTTGCCGCGATTGCCGCGACCGCAAGCGTAATGGACAACGAGTGGCCGAGCGAGAAGAACAAGCCCACCGAAATCGGCCGCTTGCCCTCCTGCATGAGCTTACGCACAACATTGTCGATGCTGGCGATGTGGTCGGCATCGACGGCGTGGCGCAGCCCGAGCACATAGGCGAGCACGGCGGTGCCGAGCAGCGTCGGCCGACCGGCGAGCGCGATAACCGCCCAGATCCAGACCAAGGCGTTGGCTGTGAGGAGAGCGGTGTAGATCGCGACGATCTTGGGCCGCTGATCGGCCGATGCATCATCGACCGCCGCTCTGATGAAAGTGAGCACGAAAAGTCCTCGCCTGGGCTACCGTCGGCGCGAGCGAGGACCAAAAGACTTATCGTCTTTCGGATCATCCACAGGTACACCCCGACCCGTGTTTGTCGCGTCGACACGGCCGATGGCAGGTCTCCTGGCTCGCGGATCGTCGCCTCGCCCTGCCTTCCCGGAGGCGTGAGCCTCCAGTGGCTTAACCGGCCGAGACTACCCGCTCACAGTTGCGGGGGCAGCTGCGGATTTGGCTTGAGGCTCGCGCCGCGGCCGCACCGCATTCCCTATTCACCCTCATCGCGAGGGACCATCGATCCGCCAGTGATAGATTTCGCTGGGCGGCCCTGTCAATGTGGCCACACGGGTTCCGGTTGCGCAAATCATGTCGAGCGTAGCAAAACTTACTCTGGTGCTCGGCGGCGCCCGCTCGGGCAAGAGCCGTTATGCCGAGAGCTTGATCGCCAAGCTTGAGCCGGCATGGCAGCCGCCTTGGGCCTATGTGGCGACGGCGGAGCCGGGGGATGCTGAAATGACCGCGCGCATTGCCGCGCATCGCGGGCGGCGCGGTCCGCAATGGCAAACCGTCGAGGCGCCGCGCGGTCTCGCCTTAGCGCTCACATCGTGCCGGACCATGCCGGTGCTGGTCGATTGCCTGACGTTGTGGCTGTCGAACCTGATGCTGGGAGAGGCGGATATCGACGGCGAAATCGCCGAACTGGAAACGGCATTGGCGGCGGCTTACGCGCCGGTGGTGCTGGTCGCCAATGAAGTGGGCTATGGCATCGTGCCGGATCATCCGCTCGGCCGGCGATTTCGCGATCTGCAGGGCGTCCTCAACCAGCGCATGGCCGCGCTTGCCGAGCGCGTCGTGCTTGTGGTCGCCGGCTTGCCGCTGGCGGTGAAAGGAACGCTGTAAGGTGACGGCATGACGCAAACCAACGATCAGGCCGAAGCCGAACGGCATCGCGCCAAGATGAAAAAGCGCAAGGCCGTGCAGGACGCCGAAGTCGCGGAAAAGACCATCGAGAAGGGATTGCTCATCGTCCACACCGGCACCGGCAAGGGAAAATCTACGGCCGCGTTCGGGCTCGCTTTGCGGATGCTGGGACGCGGTCACCGGGTCGGAGTGGTGCAGTTCATCAAGGGCGCGTGGCATTCGGCGGAACGCGACGCGTTGGTAAAATTCGGCGATCAGCTGGTCTGGCACACGATGGGCGAGGGCTTTACCTGGGAGACGCAGGATCGCGCGCGCGATGTCGCCGCGGCCGAGCGCGCCTGGGCCAAGGCGCGCGATCTGTTGGCCGATCCGAGCTTCGCGATGGTCGTTCTCGACGAGCTCAATATCGCGCTGCGCTACGATTATCTCGATCTGAACGCGGTGGTCGCGGCGCTGACCGCGCGGCGGCCGGGCTTGCATGTCGTCGTCACCGGGCGCAACGCCAAACCGGAACTGATTGCCGCCGCCGATCTCGTTACCGAAATGATGCTGGTGAAGCACCATTTCTCAGCCGGTGTGAAGGCGCAAGCCGGCATCGAGTTCTAAGCGATGGCTGCGCGCGCGTTGATGTTCCAGGGCACCGGCTCCAACGTCGGCAAGTCGCTGATCGTTGCCGGACTGGCGCGCGCCTTGACATTGCGTGGCCTTCGCGTGCGTCCATTCAAGCCACAGAACATGTCGAACAATGCCGCGGTGACCGCAGACGGCGGCGAGATCGGCCGCGCCCAGGCCTTGCAAGCCCGCGCCGCCCGCATGCCGCCGAGCGTGCACATGAATCCGGTGCTGCTCAAGCCGCAGAGCGAAATCGGCGCGCAAATCGTCGTGCAGGGCCGCGTCTATGGCAGCGCCAAAGCGGCGGCCTACCAGCACATCAAGCGCGACCTGTTGCCGTTCGTGCTCGACAGTTACGCACGGCTCCGCTGCGAGGCCGACATCGTGTTGATCGAAGGCGCAGGCAGCGCGGCGGAAGTCAATCTGCGCGCAAACGACATCGCCAATATGGGCTTCGCCCGCGCCGCCGATGTGCCGGTGGTACTGATCGGCGACATTGATCGCGGCGGGGTCATTGCGAGCCTCGTCGGCACCAAGGCGGTGATCGCGCCACAGGATGCCGCGCTGATCCGCGGCTTCATCGTCAACAAGTTCCGTGGCGATGCGGCGTTATTTACGGAAGGGATGCAATGCATCGCGACAGCGACCGGCTGGCAGGCGCTCGGTCTCGTGCCGCACTTTGCCGACGCGCGATTATTGCCGGCGGAAGACGCGCTGGGGCTGGAGCAAACGCCGCCGGCAAAATCGCAGGCACGGCTGCGCGTCGCGATGCCGATTCTGCCGCATATCGCCAATTTCGACGATCTCGACCCGCTTGATGCCGAACCGGCGGTCGATCTCCTGCGCGTACGGCCGGGTGCGGCACTGCCCGGCGACGCCGATCTCATCATCCTGCCGGGATCGAAGGCGACCATCGCCGATCTCGACGCGCTGCGCGCGGCCGGGTTCGACATCGATATCGCCGCGCATCGGCGCCGCGGCGGCATGGTTTTAGGCCTGTGCGGCGGTTATCAGATGTTGGGGCGCAGCATTGCCGATCCCGACGGCATCGAAGGTCCGCCGAGGACAGTCGAGGGACTTGATTTGCTCGATGTCGAAACTTTGCTTTCCGCCGACAAGCGCCTCGAGCCGGTGCGCGGCGCCACGGCCGACGGCGCGCCGTTTGCCGGCTACGAAATGCATATGGGCGTCACCGAGGGTCCCGATCGCGAGCGGCCGTTCGCACGTCTCGCCGATGGATCGCCCGAGGGCGCGACCTCATCGGATGGGCGCGTGGTCGGCACCTACATCCATGGCCTGTTTGCCGACGACCGGCAGCGCGCGGCCTGGCTGGCGCGCTTCGCCGCGGGCGGGACCAATATCGCCTACCATGGCTTGATCGAGCGCGCGCTCGACGGGCTCGCCGCACATCTCGCCGAGCATCTCGATCTCGATGCCCTGCTCAAACTGGCACGGTGAGCACCGCCGCTGATAAGCCGAGAATCGCGATCAGGATCGCGTCGGCGGTGCGATAAAGCGTCAGCGCGCGACGGATGTCCGCTGCGGTTGCGTCCCAACGGCCCCCGCCCATGGCGGCATCTTCGACGCGCACGCCGCCATAGACGCGCGGGCCGGCCAGCGAAAGACCGAGCGCGCCCGCGACTGCCGCTTCCGGATAACCGGCATTTGGCGAGCGGTGACGCGGCGCATCGAGCCAAACGGCGTTCCACGCTTCGACTGCGGCGGCATCCCGGCGCAGCGCCGCCGCGGCAATGAGCAGAAGCGCCGAAAGCCGCGATGCCGGGAGGTTCACGAGGTCGTCGAGCCGGGCCGCCGCCCAGCCAAAGGCGGCGTAGCGGTCGGTGCGGTGCCCGATCATACTGTCGGCGGTGTTGATTGCTTTGTAGAGTGCGGCGCCAGGGAGACCGGCAATGGCAAGCCAAAAGACCGGCGCCACCACGGCATCGGAGAAATTCTCGGCCAGGCTTTCGATCGCCGCCCGCGCGACGCCGGCCGCATCGAGCGCCGCGGTATCGCGGCCGACGATGTGCGATACCGCGGTGCGACCAGCTTCAAGGTCATTGGTTTCAAGCGCGGTCGCCACATCCGCCACGTGCCGGTACAGACTGCGTTGCGCGATCAAACTGCTGGCGACGAGCGCAACGAGGAAAAAACCGAGCGGCAGAAAGAGGAGCGCGCGCTCGACCACCAAGGCAATCAAACCGATCGTCACAATGACGATCAGCACCGCAACCACGCCGGCGAACCGCCGCGTGGTCGGATCGGCCGCAGCGCGGTTAAGCACGCGGTCGAGTTCGCCGATCAGGCCGCCGATCCAGCTCACCGGATGGCCGATCGTGCGGGTGAGTGGCTGCGGATAGCCGATGCAGAACTCGATCGACATGGCGAGAAACGCAAGCGCGACCGACATTTTCCCCTTCAGCGGCGTGGACGATCCGCTTCTCCATGGCGGCGATCTTGCCGCCGCCCGGCGCCAATTTCCGGACGCCCCCGAACCTTTCATCGACCTTTCGACCGGGATCAATCCTAACCCATATCCGCTGCCGCGCTTGTCTCAGGAAGTCTTTGCCCGATTACCCGATGCCGCCGCACTGGAGCGGCTTGCGTGCGTCGCCGCGAAAACCTATGGCGCGCCGTCGCGGACGTATGTCGTGCCGGCGCCGGGAACGCAGATTCTGCTGCCGCTGGTCGCCGGTCTCGTTCGGCCTGGCCGTGCCGCTATTCTGACGCCGACTTATGCGGAGCACGCGCGCGCCGCCGCGCTTGCCGGCCACGGCGTTGCCGCGATCCGCGACCTCGGCGCGATCGGCAATGCCGCGCTGGCGGTCATCACCAATCCCAACAATCCGGATGGCCGATGGGTCGGCAAAAGCGATCTGCTGGCCATCGCGACAAGCCTGCAGGCGCGGGGCGGCGTGCTCGTCGTCGATGAGGCCTTCATGGATGTCGGCCCGTCGGGCGCGAGCCTTGCCCCCGAGTTGGCGCGCGGCAACATCGTCGTGCTGCGCTCGTTCGGCAAGTTCTTCGGCCTTGCCGGTTTGCGGCTCGGCTTTGCGCTCGCCGCGCCGCCGCTTGCCGCGCGGCTAGCGGGGCTGCTCGGTCCATGGGCGGTGTCGGGACCGGCGCTGGCGGTCGGCGCCAAAGCGCTGGCGGACCGGGCCTGGATGGAAAAAACGCGGCGCCGGCTTACGAAAGCGGCGGCTCGGCTCGATGCGATGCTCGACGGGGAGGGGCTCGACATTGTCGGCGGCACGCTGCTGTTCCGGCTGGTCCGCACACCGTCGGCGAAGCAATTGTTCCAGCATCTCGGACGCGCCGGCATTGTGACGCGCTTGTTCCCCGACCATGCCACGTGGCTGCGCATTGGCTTGCCGGCGTCCGAGCCGGACTGGCGGCGGCTGCAAATTGCGATGGCTGCGTTTCGATACAACGGCTAGCTTCCGGTCGATGAGCGCGCGACGAAGTCCACAGGTCGAACACGCAGCGCCGGCAGCGCCACCGGCGCATTTCGACGATGCCTTCCGTGCGCGGTTGCGCGACCTTCTGGCTTGGCGCCGTGACGTACGGCGATTCCGCCGCGAGCCATTGCCGAGCGGCGCGCTGGAAGCGCTCATCGAGCTGGCGTGTCTGGCGCCGTCGGTGGGATTGAGTCAGCCGTGGCGCTTCGTCATCGTCGAGGCCGCGGCGATCCGCGCCGCCATCCGGAAAAATTTCGCGGCCTGCAACGCGCAAGCGCTCGCCGCTCAAGAGCCGCAGCGCGCGAGCCTCTATGCCCGGCTCAAGCTCGCCGGGCTGGAAGAAGCCCCCGCGCATTTCGCCGTCTTCGCCGACCGCACGACCGCGCAAGGTCACGGCCTCGGCCGCCACACCATGCCGGAAATGATCGAATATTCCGCCGTGACCGCGGTGCATACGATCTGGCTCGCCGCGCGGGCGCAAGGCATTGGCATGGGCTGGGTTTCGATCCTCGATCCGAAAACGGTTGCCGCTATTCTGAGGGTGCCGGCCGAATGGAAATTCATCGGCTATTTTTGTCTCGGTTACCCGCAGGCCGACGATACCATTCCCGAGCTCGAACAATCGGGCTGGGAGCAGCGGCAGCCGCCTTCGTCCATCATCATTCGGCGCTGAGTAGTTAGGCTTAATTTGTTGAGATGGCGATGTGCCAAAACAGGGCACATCGCGTGGCACTCGCCTTGCTCGTTCTGTTGCCGACGGCTGCGCCTGTTGCGCGACGGCGAAAACGCGTCGTTGGCGCGCGCGCAAACGCGGTGCAACGGCGCGTCGACCGATTGCGGCAGACCGGCGCGCGCCAAGGGAGAGAGCGGTGTTAACCTTGATCTGTGCCAAAATGGCCTCGGCCGGCGCGCGCGTGGGCGCCACGATGACGCTCTGCGCCATCGCATTGGCGGTGATCTGCAGCGCGGCCAATGCCGACGGCCTCGTTGCCGGCGGCTGCCTCGGCCGGGGAAATTCGCTCAATTGCGTCGTGCGCTGGGGCACGCCCGGCGACCCCTATGTCAGGACGGTGCCGCAGACCAAGGACAAGGAAGAGCAGAGCCGGGCGGCCGAACGCGATCACCGCTGGGAGCAGCGCTGCAAGCCGACCATCGCGCAGGATCGTTACGGCGTTCCCCGGTACGTCTATTCCGCGCCGGGCTGCGAATTCGGCGTTATCCAGTAACAATTGCCGACGCCAGAGCATGATCCGGAAAATGCCTGCCCTCGGACTTGATCCGAGGGTGGAAACCGGTTTTCCGAAAAGATCATGCTCCATCAAATGCTAGCGCGACGATCAATTCAATCTGAAACGATTGCACTCTAACGATACGAGTTCGCGGACTTCGCCGTCCGCTCCGGATGCCGCCAGGTGGCGACCGGCGTCTTGACCGCACCCGGCAGATATTTGGCAATCACGGTCGGATCGAGTTGTGCAATCGCGCTGTCCGGCAAGCGATACCAAGTCTCGTCGCGCCCGAACAAGGCGATGCCGAGATAGCCGCGAACGGTCAATGTCTGACCGTCGGGGCTCAGCCGCATCATCGCGCTATAAATGTTGCCGTCCCGTGGATCGAGGATGTTGCCGTCGTGGTATTCCAGACCGTTCCGCTTCATGTCTCTGATCAGCGGAAGCCCAAGCAACGGCTCGTCCTTGCGGTCGTCGCGGCAGCTCGAACAGACCGGATTCTTGGCATCGGTCGGCCGCAGAAACAGTTTGGCGATAGCGCCTTGATATACCCCGTCCTGCTCGACGAACAGGAACCATCCCACCGGAGTTCCCGTTTCCGGATCGATCTTCTGCCACAGACCGGCGACCGACGGTTCGGCCGCCGGCGTGGAATGCGCGATGCCGATCAGCGCGACAAGCGCCGCCACAGCCGTCACCAGGAGCAATTTCGGCGATTGCATTGCCAAGGATCCTTTCCACTCGCCGTCGTTGCCAAACGAAACCGGCATCGATGGCGGAGAATGATTACTCGATCCACAATGCGGTGATTTAAGGACGACCGAATGTCGGCGCCGCCACAGTATGAGGCCGGGCATCGCCCCGGCGGGCGTGCGGATTCGGCGTCGGCTCGGGCGCTAATGGGAACTTAATCTGCCGCGCCACGTTCCATCGCATGGCCCCGTCTTTGGTCGTTCACCCCTCTTCGCTTGTCAGAGCTGGCGCACCTTCGCATGATTGTTTCCAATATTATCGCTTCATTGTTTGAGCTCGGGATTTGAGCCTATGCGGCACTCCCATTCCATGCCGCGGTCGGCGTCGGCCACCAGTTTAGCGCTCGCCAATCTGCGCGGCGTCGTCATCTTGATCGTGCTCGCCTTCCATTCGATGCTGGCCTACCTCAAGTGGATTCCGGTAACCGGCTCCGGTTTTGACAGTCCGCCCTACGATTGGCGCGCCTTTCCGATCATCGACAGCCATCGCTTCTTCGGGTTCGACCTGATCTGCGCCTGGCAGGACGTCTATCTGATGGCGTTGATGTTTTTTCTGTCCGGCCTGTTTGTCTGGCCAAGCCTGGTGCGCAAGAAAGACTTGGGATTTTTGCGCGATCGCGTGCTCCGCCTCGGCCTGCCCTTTGCCTTCGGCGTCGCCGTGGTCATACCGGCGGCGGTTTATCCGGCCTATCGCTTGAGCGCGGCCGATCCCAGCCTTTCGGGCTATTGGCACAGCTTGCTGGCGCTGCCGTTCTGGCCCAATGGACCGCTGTGGTTTCTCTGGCAGCTTCTGGCGCTGAATTTGGTCGCTGTCGGCCTGCATTTGGTCGCGCCCAATTCCATACCGGCGCTCGGCCGCTGGTCGGCCGCAGCCGACAAGAATCTTGCTCGCTATGTCGCCGTGCTGCTCGCCGTCTCGATATTGGCTTATGTGCCGTTGGCGATCGCCTTTACGCCTTGGGCCTGGTCCAATTCCGGGCTTTTTGCGGTGCAGTTTTGCCGGCCGCCGCTTTATGGCGTTTTCTTTTTCGCCGGCGTCGGCATCGGCGCTGCCGGGATCGAACGCGGCTTGCTCGCGGCCGATGGCGTTGTGGCGCGGCACTGGGGCTATGCGCTGGCGGCAGCTTTCGCTTCGCTGTTGCTGTGGATGGGATTGACGGCGCTGACCATGACCGGCGCCCCGGCGCCCGGCGTCGCGCTCGCCGCCGATCTCAGTTTTGTGCCCGCCTGCGCTGCCGGGTGCATTTCTCTCCTCGCCGTATGCCTGCGCTTCATGACCGGGCATTCGCGGTTGCTCAGCTATTTGTCGGTCAAT
>Ga0209579_10003283_pt1 | contig 11865 bp, 7 predicted proteins | sample Coa_R1_2_FD_187152 | JGI IMG/M metagenome (GOLD analysis project Ga0209579, IMG submission 187152) | Surface soil microbial communities from Centralia Pennsylvania, which are recovering from an underground coalmine fire - Coalmine... | ecosystem: Environmental > Terrestrial > Soil > Unclassified... | reverse complement strand
CGGACAGGAGCCCGTAGCGGTTACGGTGCTGCAGGGCGTCGGTGAACAGGTCGCGCGCCGCCTCGCGCCGGCCGAGCGACCACAGCGCGTCGATCAGCCAGAACCGGCAGATCAGGAACGCGGTGACCGGCATGCCGAAATCGTCGGCGCTGGCATAGCGCATCACGTGCTTTTCGCGCACCAGTTCGCGTTCCATTGCGGCGACCGTGGAGGCGAAGCGCGGATCGTCAACTTCGACGACGCCGAGATCGGCGAGCAGGAGCACGCTGGCGTCGAGATCGTCCGAGCCGAACGCCGCGGTAAAGGCGCCGCGCTTCTGGTTCCAGGCATTTTCAAGGAGCGCGGCATGGAGCGGTTCGGCGATCGAATTCCAGTATTTGGCCCGCGGCTCGAGCCCAAGCCGCACGGCGATTGCGGCGAGCCGCTGACAGCCGGCCCAGCACATCGCCGCCGAGTGGGTGTGGATGCGCTGGGTTCCCCGATATTCCCAGATGCCGGCATCGGGCTCGAACGCCTTGGCGGCGGCGCGGTTGCCGAGCGATTCGAGGAGACGAAACAGGCCCTCGTCGCCGGGCCTCGGCAGCCGGCGATCGAAGAACATCGGCATGGCGGCGAGGATGACGCTGCCATAGGCATCGTGCTGCACCTGATTGACTGCGGCATTGCCGATCCGCACCGGGCCGTCGCCGCGATAGCCTTCGAGGGCGGGCGCGGTGCGCTCCTCGATCGCCGTCGTCGGCGCCACGCTGTAGAGCGGCCGCAGCTCCTGGTCCGGATTCGACGCGATCGACAGCGTGAAAGAGATGAACTCCTCCATCGTGCGCGTTGCGCCGATGCGATTGAGCGCCTGAACGACAAAATAGGCGTCGCGCAGCCAGCAATAGCGGTAGTCCCAGGTGCGGCCGGACGACGGCGACTCCGGGATCGAGGTGGTATGTGCGGCAATGATGCCGCCGGTCTCGTCGAAGTTGGAGAGCTTGAGCGTAATCGCGGCGCGGATGATAGCTTCCTGCCAATCGTAGGAAATCGACAGCCGGCGCACCCACTCCATCCAATAATCGTGCGTGCGTTCGAGAAAATCGCGGCAGGTCTTCTGCAAGTCGCCGGTGAACGGCTCGTCGGGGCCGAACACCAGGTGCAGCGGCCGCGTCAGCACGAACGGCGCTTCGCCGTCGATCAGCGACAGCGGCGCGTCGGTGGTCAGGCGAATCACCGTCGCATCGTCGGAATAACGGATATGATTGCTGCCGAGCGAGCGGCTCGGCAGCGGTTTGCCGTAGTCGCAGGTCGGCCGCATCCGGATGGCGATGCGCGGCAGCCCCGCGATCGGTTCGACGATGCGGTAAAGCTGCGGCGGCCGGAACACGCGGCCGAATTGGCGAAAGCGCGGCGCGAAATCGGTGATGCGCACCTTGCCGCCGCGGCTGTCGGTCAGCTCGGTCGAGACGATGGCGGCGTTGCGGACATATTGCGATTGGAAATCCGCCATATCGTCGAGCACAACATCGGAGAATCCTTTTTCTTCCTTTCCGGAGACCAGCCGGCAGAAGATCGGGTCGCCGTCGAAACGCGGATAGCACCACCACACGATGCGCGCGCACGGGTCGACCAATGCGGCGGTGCGGCCGTTACCGATAACCGCGAGATCCAGCCCATGGTCGATCATGCCGCGAGGCTCCGGGCGCCGCCCGGCCGTTTGGCTCTGCCCGATGACCGGGAAACCAAGCCCATGCTCATTCATGAGGCCGCGCTTTCGCCCTGATTGGCAATCCGCGTCAGCCACGCGCGCACCGATTCGGGCTTGTCGAAATGGCCGTTGACGTCCGCTACGACCCGGCCGACGGAAAAACCGAGGCCGCCGAACTGCGAAATAACGCCGAATACCGGCTCGTCGGTGGTGTCGTCACCGATGAAGATCGGATTGCGGTCCACAAACGGCGCGTAATTCATCAGATCGCATACCGCATTCGCCTTGTTCACGCCGGTCGGCTTGATTTCGACGACCAGCTTGCCGGGCAGAATCTCGACGAAATCCGGCGCCAGCCCGGCGCAAATTGCGTCGACGGCGGCGCGCACTGCTTCGCCCTTCTCGGGCGCCAGCCGGAAATGCAACGCCAGCGAATAACCTTTGTCTTCGGCGAGGATTCCAGGGCCGAGTTCGGTAATGCCGGCGAGTTCGCGCTTTAACGCGGCGCCGAGCGGTTTGGCACGCATCAGCGGTTCGGCGCCGGCCGCGGCGCGCAGTTCCGCGCCGTGACCGCCGATGGCGGCAAGCTCCAACGGGGAAAATATCAAATCGATGTCGTGGAGCGAGCGGCCGGAGACGAGCGCCAGAGCGCCGCCGGTCAATGTGTCGAGCCGCGCCAAGGTCTGCCGCAATCCGGTCGGTACCCAGACCTGCTGCGGGGAGGGGGCGAGATCGAGGATGGTGCCGTCGATATCGAGCAAGATTGCGCATTTGCGCAAATCGGGAACGAGCGTCGTTCCCGCAAGCTCCATATCGAGGTCCGAAATTTCCAGGCCCATCTTGTCTGATATCTGTTGCTCAATCGATGAATGCAAGCGGCCGGGCCACCGTTTCGAGCGACTTGCGCTCGGCGGCGACGCCCCACAGCGCTTCGACCACGGCGGCGCCGATCATTAGGATTGAGCCGATGACGTAGCCGATGGCGACGGCCTCGCGCGAGCCGGTATTGATCAGCACGCCGAACAGCAACGGTCCGGCGACGCCGCCGACGCCGGTGCCGATCGCATAAAAGAACGCGATCGCGAGCGCGCGAATCTCAAGCGGAAAAATTTCGCTCACCGTGAGGTAGGCGGAACTCGCCGCCGCCGAAGCGAAGAAGAACACCGTCATCCAGGCGATCGTCAATGTCTCGGCAGAGAGGAGATTACGGCTGAACAATTCGGCCGTCGCGGCGAGCAAAAATCCCGACAGCGCGTAGGTCGATGCGATCATCGTCTTGCGCCCGATGGTGTCGAACATTCGGCCGAGCAGGATCGGCCCCAGCACATTGCCCGCCGCAAACGGCAAGATGTACCAGCCGACCCGGTCGGCCGGCGTGCGATAGAAGTCGGTCAGGATGAGCGCGTAGGTGAAGAAGATCGCGTTATAGAAGAATGCCTGCGCCGCCATCAGGCTCAATCCAACGAGCGTGCGTTGGCGGTAGGTATGAAACAATGTGCGCGCGACCTCGGTCAGCGGCGTATGGCTGCGCATGCGCAGCCGGATTTTCTGCGGCGCCGGCGGCCCGCATCGCGGGAATTGCGCTTCGATGCCGCGCACGACCGCGTCGGCCTTTTGCGGCAAGCCGTGCGTCACCAGCCAGCGCGGACTTTCCGGAATCCAAAGTCGCATCACGAGAATCACAAGTCCGATTGTAGCCCCGATCAGGAAAGCGAGCCGCCAGCCGATCGCCGGATTGATGAGCGCGGGGTTAAGCAATACCAGGGAACCGCCCGCTCCGAGAGCCGCGCCGACCCAGAAACTGCCGTTGATCAGGAGGTCGGTCCAGCCGCGGAACCGCGCCGGGATAAGCTCCTGGATTGTCGAATTGATGGCAGTGTATTCGCCGCCGATGCCCGCCCCGGTGACAAGACGGAACAATGCAAAGCTCCACGCATCCCAGGAAAGCCCGGTCGCGGCCGTCGCAATGAGATAGACGGCAAGCGTGATCGTGAACAATTTCTTGCGCCCGAGGCGGTCCGTCAGCCAGCCGAAAAGGAAGGCGCCGAACACGGCCCCGAACAGGTAACAGCTCCCGGCAAGGCCGACTTGCGCGTTGCTCAATCCTAAGGCGGAACTCTCCTTAAGCTCCCCGGAGAGCGCTCCGGCCAGGGTCACTTCGAGGCCGTCGAGAATCCAGGTGATGCCGAGCGCCACGATGACCAGAAAGTGAAAGCGCCCGAACGGCAGCGCATCGAGGCGTGCCGGGATATCGGTCTCGATAATCGCCCCCGGCGAGGAGGTGACGGCGTCGATGTCTTGCGGCGCCGTATTCCGCACCGGCGACGGCAGGGCGTTATGGCGAAAATTAAAAATGCGAAGCGGGAATGCGTCGCCTGGGTATGAAACCATATCGCAATGCCGCCAGCCCCGAGTTCCTCGGGAACTAACGCAGATTTCGGTCGGCTGTTCCGGGCCGTTGTGCTGGCCGGGACTTTCGCTTCACTGCGCTTGCGCGGCCTTGCCGGTCGAGGAGATACGCCAAATCGTGCCGCTCGCGTCCTCGGAGATGAGCAGGGCGCCATCCTTGTCCACCGTGACGCCGACAGGGCGGCCCCAGACTTCGGAATCGCTGATGACAAATCCGGTGGCGAAGTCGTCGTACTCGCCGGTCGGCACGCCGTCCTTTACTATGACGCGGATGATTTTGTAGCCGGTTCTCTTGGATCTGTTCCACGACCCGTGTTCGGCGGCGAAAATATTGCCGCGGTACTGCTGTGGAAATTGCGTCCCGTCATAGAATGTCAGACCGAGCGAGGCCGAATGGGCCTGCAGCAACACGTCGGGAATGGTGATTTTATCTTTGAGATCCGGCCGCTCGCCGCTGTGTCGCGGATCCTGATTGGGGCCGATGTAGTACCAGGGCCAGCCGTAGAAAGCGCCTTCGCGCACGCGCGTGATGTAGTCGGGCGGCACGTCATCGCCGAGCCCGTCGCGCTCATTGGTCGAGCACCAGACGGTGTTCGTCGAAGGCGCGATGGCCATGCCGACGCAGTTGCGGATGCCGCTCGCAAAGATGCGCTCGTTCTTGCCGTCGGGATCGAACGCCAGCACATCGGCGCGGCCGGCTTCGCGGCCCCAGGTGGCGCCGAGCGGATGGCTGGCGACGAAATTCTGCAGCTCGGTCCCGGTCAAGTTCGCCATGTCCTCGGCGACATTGGAGCCGGAGCCGACTGACACATACATTGTTTTCCCATCCGGTGAGAATATGACGTCGCGCGTATGATGACCGCCGACCGGCAAGTGCGGAACGACGGTCTCGGCGGCGCCGCGGGCGGCGAGATCGCCGTTGCGGTAGGGGAAGCGCAGGACGGCGTCAGTGTCTCCGACATAGACCCATTGCGGATCGGGTCCGGGCGGATAGAAGGCAATGCCGAACGGATAGGTCAAGCCGGCGGCGAACGCCGACGGTCGCCCCGCCTCGCCGCCGTTCGCGCGCAATACGCTGATGCGGCCCGCATCGCTCTCGGCGACGAATATGTCGCCGTTCGGCGCGGTGCGGATGATGCGCGGTCCCGCCAGACCGGAAGCAAAGAGGTTGACTTCAAAGCCGTTTGGGACGATTGGCTTTTGATCGGTTCGGTGCACTGTTCTGACGACATTCCGCGCGGATTGGGCAAGGTCAGGCGCGGGTAAATCTTGCGGCCTGATCAGCCGCTGCACTCCGGGGCGGTCGGCGTGCCAGTCGCCAAATGCCGCCGTACCTTCGAGCAGACCGGCGCCAGTTTGCGCGAGCAGCGGGATGGCGGCGAGTGAAGCTATTGCTGTGGCGGAAATTGCAATGATTGCAGGAAACGGGCGGCGCATGACGTGCTCCTGGCAAAGCCCGGAAATAGAACCGGCCGCAGTTCGTCCAGTTCCAGATTCAACCGATCCGGGTCCGGTTCGGCATGACGCCAAGGACTGCGGGCTTGGCGCTGCCGCGCAATATATGCCGCGCCGTCGGGACGTGAAGGCCCGAGCGCATCGAACTCTGGAATTAACCCTGCAATCCAACTGTTCTCACCCGGCGGTCAGCCGACATCTACACTGCAGTCGTTCGGCGGGTGACGAACCTTGATTGCTAGAATCGCGGCGCAACTCGAAATCCCGCGGCGCTTGCGCGCCGTTGTACGGGCGCGGGAATCGAGCCTGGTGGCGCTCGCGGCGCTGGTCGGGGTGATTGCGGGTCTGGTAGTCGCCGGCATGGGCACCGCCGTCGATCTCCTGCATGAGCTGTTTTTTGATTTGCAGCACGGCGAACGGCTTTCGGCGCGGCTTGTGCTCAATCCCTATCTCGCGCTGTCGGTGCCCCTGCTGGGCGGCGTGATCTTCGGCGCGGCGAGCGAGATCATCAGGCGCTGGCGGCCGGAGCGAGAAATCGATCCGATCGAGGCCAATGCGCTGCATGGCGGGCGCATGTCGCTGCTCGGCAGCATTATCGTCGCCGCGCAGACGGTGTGGTCGAGCGGCGTTGGCGCCTCCGTCGGTCTTGAAGCCGGCTACACGCAATTTGCCAGCGGCATCGCCTCGCGCATCGGCAACGCGTTTCGTTTGCGCCGCGGCGACTTGCGTATTCTGGTCGGTTGCGGCGCCGCCGGCGGCATTGCCGGCGCATTCGGCGCCCCGCTCGCCGGCGCCTTTTACGGCTTCGAGCTGATCATCGGCAGCTATTCGCCGAACAGTCTGGCGCCGGTGGGGATCGCGGCGCTGCTCGGCTATTTGGTTGCACGCCAGCTTGCGCCGGCCGAACTGGGCATTGTCGCTCCCGAGAAGATCACCATTGCGGCGCACGATCTCGCGCTCGCCGCCACGCTCGGACTGCTCGCGGCACTGCTTGGGATTATTCTCATGCACGGGGTTGCATTGAGCGAAACCGTCTTCGTACGGCTGCGGCTGCGTCCGACGCTGCGCACCATGGTCGGCGGCTGCCTGGTCGGGCTTATGGCGATCGTCACGCCGCAGATCATGTCGTCGGGACACGGCGCGTTGCGCGTCGCCGGCATGCTCGATCTATCGCTCCGTACCGTCGCCGTTTTGTTCGTGCTGAAAATCCTGGCGTCGATCGTGTCGCTCGGCTCCGGCTTTCGCGGCGGCTTGTTCTTCTCTTCGCTGCTGATGGGGGCGCTTGGCGGCCATCTGCTGGCGGTGTCGCTGACGATGCTTTGGCCGACGATCTATTTCGATCCCAATGCCTATGCCGTGATCGGAATGAGCGCGCTATCCGCCTCGGTCATCGGCGGCCCATTGACCATGACATTCATCGCACTGGAGACGACCGGCGACCTGTGGCTATCGACGGCGGTGCTCATCGCGGTGATCATCGCGGCGCAAGTGACGCGCGAAGGGTTCGGCTACTCGTTCGCGACCTGGCGCTTCCATCTGCGCGGCGAGACGATCCGCAGCGCCGCCGATATCGGCTGGATGCGCGATCTCACCGTCGAGAAAATGATGCGACAGGACGTGCAAACGGTGCCGGCATCGTCGACCGTCGCGGCGTTCCGCGAGGCTTTTCCGCTCAGTTCGACGGCCTATGTCGTCGCCGTCGACGAAAACGATCGCTATGTCGGCCTGATTTTGGTGGCGGACGCGCATGCCGCCGAAGCCGCCGAAAAGTCGATCAAGGAGCTCTTGCATCACCCTGACGACATGCTGCTCGCCGGCATGGCGGTGAAGGAAGCCGTGCTCGCCTTCGACCGAGCCGAATCCGAGGCGTTGGCTGTCGTCGATTCGTATCTCGACCGGCGCGTTATCGGCATCCTCACCGAAGCTTATGTGCTGCGCCGTTATTCGGCGGCCTTGGAAGGCCGCCGCCGCGACCTCGTAGGTGAGGAATAAAGCTCTGCCATTCCGCGGTCATTCGCATCTCGCGGCTCCCTATACATTATACATGATCTGTTATTGATGGTCTGTCATTGCCGCCGCCACGGACGTTCAAGCTGACCTCGGAACGAGTTAATCCCAAACGGGCGCCGCTGCCACTGCGGGTGTGCCTTCGGCGGCACAACTAAAATATAAGGGGACATTTGAGCTGCGGCTTCGGGGCCGCGATTGGGGCCAACTTTTCTGTTGCGCTGTGGCCGCCTCTTCCTACAAATGAGAACGGCAACGATAGATCTGCAGGATTTCAAGGGGGGTGCCATCATGGAAGTCAGTCCGCCGCAGGGAAAACGACCGTGGCGCGTTCGGCGGCGAAACGCGATTACGGCAGCATTGATTTGCGGCTTGCTCGTCGGCCTCTGTGCCGCCGGCGGCGCCGCCTCGGCGGCAGGCGAGAGCAAGGGCAAGAAGATCCTGATGGCGCAATCGTTCATCGCCCATCCCTACGTCGCCACGCTGGTCAAGAGCTTTCGCGAGCGCGCCGAATCCTATGGTATGGACGTGACGGTGCAGGCCGCGGGCTTCGATGCGGCGTTGCAGGCGCGGCAGATCGATGACGGCATTGCCCGCAAATACGATCTCATCGTAGTGCAGGCGATTTCCGAACAGGGGGTATTGCCTTCGCTGGCGCGCGCCAAAGAGGCCGGCATCCCGATCATCCTGACCAACAACCCGATCAAGGCCGGCACCGACGATATGGACGTCACATTCGTCGGGCAGGATCAGACCGAAATGGGCCGCATCGCCGGCATGGCGATCGTCGACGCGTTGAAAGCGAGCGGACGCGACGGCGGCAAGGTCGCGCTCATCACCGGCGCCCTGTCGGAAGGGATCGGCCCGCGCCGGCTCGCCGGCATCAAAGCGGCGCTTGCCGCCAATCCCAAGATTGAAATCGCGGCGACCGAGGACGCCCATTGGGATACCGCGACGAGTGAGCGTATCGCCGGGCAGCTTTACGCCCGCTTTGCCGCCACCGGCGGTCTCGATCTCGTTTACGGCATGGCCGACAACCAGGCGGTCGCGGCGATGAAGGCGGCGCAAGCCGCCGGTATCGCCGTCGGCATGGGCCAGAAGCAATTGGTCATCGTCGGCGGCAATTGCCTGAAGGAAGGCATCGACGCGATCAAAGCCGGTCAGATGTACGCGACCGTGAGCCAGATCCCCACCGACTTGGGCACGCTTGCCGCCGATGCGGTCAACGATTACTTCGCCGGCAAGAAATTGCCGAAGCAGGACCTTCTTCCGGTCGAGATGATCACCAAGGCGAATGTCGATAAATGGCAGGCGCCGTGCACCTACTGACCACGGCGGGTCTGTGCAAGAGTTTCGGCGGAGTTCGCGTTCTCTCGGATGTTTCGTTGTCGCTTGCGGCCGGGGAGATTCTCGCCATCTGCGGCGAGAACGGCGCCGGCAAGAGCACGCTCGTCAAGCTCTTGATGGGGATTCTGCACCCGGACAATGGCGCGATCGCCATTGACGGCGAGCGCGTCGTCGTGCGCGGCCCGCAGCACGCGCAAGCCCTGGGTCTGGGGTTTGTCGCCCAGGAGCTAAGTCTCGCGCCGCGGCTGTCGATTTTCGACAATATCTGGCTTGGCGGCGCGGACGTCCCGTTACTCCATCGCACGGCGCAATTGCGACGCCGCGCGCAAGTTGCGCTCGATGCGCTCAATGCCGGCGACTGGAATCTCGATCAGCCGGTGGGCGAGCTCAGCATCGGACAGCGCCAGATCGTCGAGATCGCGCGGCTGTTCGCACGCAACGCGCGCCTTCTCATTCTTGACGAGCCGACCGCCACGCTGACCGATGCGGAGATCGAGCGTATTCTCGGCGTGCTGAAAAGCCTGCGCAGCCAGGGCCGCTCCGTCATTTACGTGACTCACCGGCTTGGCGAAGTGTTCGCGCTCTGCGATCGCGTCACGGTTCTTCGCAACGGCGAGCACATTTCGACGGATCCGGTCGCCGCCATCACGCGCACCGAGCTGATCGAGCGGATGCTCGGCCGTTCCGTGGGCGAGATGTATCCGCGGGCTTCCGCGCGCGCGGCGTCCGGCGAGGCAGTCACCGTCGAGCGGCTCAACGTGCCGCGGCAGGTTCGTGATTTCTCCTTCGTCGCTCCGTGCGGCAAAATCCTTTGTATTGCTGGTCAGATCGGATCGGGCGCCAACATCGTTACGCGGGCCTTGGCCGGCCTCGTTCAGAATGCCACCGGCGAAGTCCGCCTCAACGGCCGCTTGCTGCCGCTCGGTTCGGTTGCAGACTGTGTTGCAAGAAACGTCATATTCCTTTCCGAGGACCGCGCGGCGGAAGGGCTGTTTCACCAGATGCGCGTCGTCGACAATCTCGTCGCCTCGAGCCTGCCGCGTCACGCTCGGCTCGGCTTGTTGGCGTGGCCGGCTCTGCGCCGGCTCGCCGGACGCTTGGCCGAGCGTCTGGGCATAGACAAACGACGTTTGCGCGAGTCGGCGACGCATCTGAGCGGCGGCAATCAGCAGAAAGTGTTGTTCGGACGTGCGCTGCGCGAATCCGGCTCTTGCGTGCTGCTCATGAACGAGCCGACGCGCGGCGTCGATGTCGGCGCCCGCGCCGACATCTACCGGCTGATGCGCGAGCTTTGCGACCAGGGTTTTGCGCTCATCATCGCGTCATCCGATCTCGAAGAGGTCGAAGGCGTCGCCGACATCGTCGTGACCATGTATCGCGGCCGCGCCGTCGCGCGCTACGAGCGCGGCGAAATCGACATCGGCAGAATTTTGGCCGACATCACCCATCCCACGGAATTAGCGCAGGCGTCATGAGCCAGTTGGCCCTTTGGCGCAGGCCGCTCGGGGCGGTGCGCGCCGTCGCCGTCGTCGCGCTGGCGCTGACAGCGTTGTCGACCCCCGGATTCCTCTCGGAACCGAGCGCCCTGTCGCTGATCACCACCGTCTCCTTCATCGGCTGCGTGGCGATCGGCATGACGCTGATCACGATCAGCGGCAACATCATTTCGTTTTCGCTCGGCGCGCTGGTCGGCGCGACCGCCATGGTGTTCGTCCTGGCCGTGAATTTCGGCGGCGTCGTTTTCGCCTTCGCGGCGGCACTGACGTTTGCCGCGCTCACCAACGCTCTCCAGGGACTCGTGATCGGGGCCATGCGCGCCAACCCCATCATCGTCAGCATTGCTGCGACGGCCATCATTTACGGCGTGGCGGAGGCCTTCGCCGAGCAGGGGACGATCTACGCGGCGGCCGGCACCAACTATGGGATCTTTCGCGGCAAGATGCTGGGGCTTCCGATCGAGTTTGTTGTGTTGCTGGGCGCCACCGCTTTGGCGCAATTCCTCCTCATCTGCACGATTTTCGGCCGCAACCTGTTCATGACCGGCAGCAGCTTCGCCGCCGCGGAGATCGTCGGCATCAGAACCTGGCGCACGGTGACCGGCGCGTATCTGTGGGCCGGGTTATTCGCCGGCCTCGCCGGCGTGATGCTGGCGATGCGCTACGATTCCGCCTCCATGTCATACGGCATGGGCTACGAATACGACGCGGTCGCCGCCGTCCTTGTCGGCGGCACGGCGATCAAGGGCGGCGAAGGATCGGCGCTGCGCACGCTCATCGGTGCGCTCGTCATCGCGATCATCGAGGCGGTGCTGCTGCTCTGGGGATTCCGGCAGGAATGGCAATTTCTCATTGCCGGCGTGCTCGTGCTCGCGGTGGTGGCGCTGCAGACGCGAGGAAGGTGGGATTAAGATGCGCATCGCGGCACAGTTATGGAACGATCCCCATGCGCGGCCTCTCGTCATTCTTGTCCTCGCCATTCTGCTGCTCGTCGCGCTCGACGCCGGTCAGGGGCGCGTCCTGAGCGTCGCCACCGCCTTTACGACGTTCGAGACCTTTGCCGATACCGGGCTCGTGGCGCTCGGCCTCGGACTCACGATGATGATGCGCGAATTCGATCTTTCGGTCGTCGGCGTGTTCAGCGCGGCGGGCTGCATCGCGGTTTTGACCGGCGCCGGCAATCCATGGCTTGGGCTCATTGCCGCGCTTGCCGTCGGTCTTGCCGCCGGAGCGGCGCAAGGCTGGCTCATCGTGCGGCTGCGGCTCGGCTCGATCGGCGTCACGCTCGGCGGCATGCTGGTGCTGTCCGGCCTTGCCTATGTGCTGTCGGAAGACCGCTCGCTGCCCTACGACAACATGCAAGTCGCGCTGGCCATGACGCAGCCGATCGCCGCCGTGTTCTCGATCCGCAGCCTCGTGACGCTGGCGTTCTTTGTCGGTGCGGCGTTCGCGGTCGGCACGACG
>Ga0209579_10003282_pt1 | contig 11865 bp, 10 predicted proteins | sample Coa_R1_2_FD_187152 | JGI IMG/M metagenome (GOLD analysis project Ga0209579, IMG submission 187152) | Surface soil microbial communities from Centralia Pennsylvania, which are recovering from an underground coalmine fire - Coalmine... | ecosystem: Environmental > Terrestrial > Soil >... | reverse complement strand
GAATATCCCGCAGCTTGTCGACGTGTTCCGGGATTACGCCGCTTGGGTCGTCCTGTTCAAATAACCGTCTCAGCCCTTTATGACGGATGCTCAGTATCATCTGGTGCCGTAACGCGCCACGTGGCAGATGTCAGGCACAATTGTAGCGTGCCCGCTGGTACGCGCGATAGCTACTAGGCAGCTTCCCAAGACCTTACCCCATTCATTCCCGCTCGAGCTTCCCTAGTTTCGAAATTCCACGATCACTGACGGCAATAAATCTGCTTCTCATCCCCCCTCAACCACTTGCCTCTCTCGCCCACCCTCCCCCCCGGCAAGAACCCTCCTACCCTGTGCCCGTGAGAGGTTGGCGCGCTCGTCGGCGTCCAATCCACCGAGGAGCGATGCCCGGCCGGCTACGTCGCGACAACGTAAAACGATGGGCGATGATCGCGTGCGAGACAGCGATCCCAAGCCGTTGCGGGTGACGAAACGACGGAGCGCTCCAATAAATAGGAAAGAGGCCGACCGGACGTTACAATCGAAATGAGCTAATGGAAAATCGCGCCATCGCGCGGCTTCTGTATGAAACCGCCGACCTCATGGAGATTGCCGGCGAGGACGGATTCCGCATCCGCAGCTATCGCAACGCAGCCGGTGTCATCGAAGGCCATCCCGAGCAGATCTCGACCGTACTCAAGGACCCCGATCGCAAAGTCACCGACATTCCCGGCATCGGAAAAGGCATCGCCGCCGTGCTCGCCGAAATCGAGCAGCGCGGCAGCTTCGACCGCCGCGATGAAATGCTCGAAAAGTATCCCGCCGGCGCGCTCGAGCTTTTGAAAATCCAGGGCCTCGGCCCGAAAAGCATCCGCCTGCTGTTCGAGCATTACCGCTGCGCCACCGTCGACGATCTTGAACGTCTTTGCCGTGAACAAAAACTCCGCGAGCTTCCCCGCATGGGCGCCAAGCTCGAAGAAAAAGTCCTGCGATCGATCGCGTCTTACCGCCAGCGCTCCGGCCGATTCCTGCTGAGCTTCGCCACCAGCGTCGCCGCCGAGCTCACCGAACATCTGCAATCCGTCGCCGGCATCGAAAAAATCACACCCGCCGGCAGCCTGCGCCGCGGCCGCGAAACCGTGGGCGATCTCGATCTTCTCGTCACCGGCCCCGGCGCCGCCGACGCCCTTGAGAAATTCGTCAAGCTCCCGAAGACCGTAGAAGTCCTCGGCAAGGGCGCCAACAAAGCCAGCGTCAGTTACGGCCAGGAAGGCATTCAAGTCGATCTGCGAGCCCTGCCCGCGGAAAGCTACGGGGCAGCGCTGCAATATTTCACCGGCAGCAAGGACCACAACGTCGCCCTCCGCCAGCGCGCCCTGAAAATGGGATACACGCTCAGCGAGTACGCACTCTCCAACGTCGATACAGAAGCGCGTGTCGCCGGCGCGACCGAAGAAGAGATCTACGAAAAACTCGGTCTCGCCTGGATTCCTCCGGAACTCCGCGAAAACCTCGGCGAGATCGAAGCCGCCGCCGAAGGACGTTTGCCCAACCTGGTGGAACTCGCCAACATTCGCGGCGATCTCCACATGCACACCACGGAAACCGACGGCCGCGCGACGCTTCAGGAAATGGCCGAAGCCGCCCATGCGCGCGGCTACGAATACATCGCCATCACCGATCATTCGAAAGCCCTCGCCATGGCCAACGGTCTCGACGAGAAACGAGCCATCGCCTTCGCCCATCAGATCCGCGAAATGGATCAGAAACATTTCGGACTGCGCGTGTTTTCGGGCCTGGAATGCGACATCCGCCGCGACGGCGAAATGGATCTTGAGAACGACGCCCTCGCCGAGCTCGATTTCGTCATCGGCAGCGTCCACAGCCACATGAATCTCGAAGCCGCCGAGATGACCGACCGCCTGATGCGCGCCTTGGAGTGCCCGTACATCCGCCTGCTGGGACATCCCACCGGCCGCATGCTGCTGCATCGCGAAGGCTATGCTTTCGACTTTGATCTGGTGGCCGCCGAAGCCGCGCGCCGCAATGTCTATCTCGAAATCAACGCCAGTCCCGAACGCCTCGACCTTGCCCCGGCCATGATCCGCGCCGCCAAGGCCAAGGGCTGCAAATTCGTCATTAATACGGACGCCCATCATCCCAAGCACCTCGCCAACATGACCTACGGAGTGCGCGTCGCCCGCCGCGGCTGGCTCGAAGCCGCGGATATTTTGAACACCATGCCTGTCGCCAATTTCGCGAAGGCCATCGATACTAAATGAAACTTCTTTCTTCCACTGAAATCAGCAAAACTCCTATTTTTCGCGTGACCCTCGATCGCGCCATCGACCCCGACGGCTTCGAAATCAAACGAGCCATCGTGCAGCACGGCGGCTCGGCCGTAATGATGCCAGTCGACGATCGCGGACGAATTTTACTCGTCCGCCAATATCGCCTGCCGGCGCGCCAATATTTGTGGGAACTCCCCGCCGGCCGCGTCGATGAAGGAGAAACCCCGCTGAAAGCCGCCAAACGCGAACTGGTGGAAGAGACCGGCTATCGCGCCAAGCGCTGGGATAAGATCGCCGTGTTTTATCCCAGTCCCGGATTCCTCGCCGAAAAGATGACCATCTTCATGGCGACCGGATTAACGGAGGGTTCCTCGACGCCCATGGAGGACGAGCGCATCGAAACCCGCTGGTTCACCCCGCGCGAACTAAAATCCTGGCTCGATTCCGGCAAGATCATCGACGCCAAGACAATGATCGGCTTCTGCCGCTACAAACAGCATCGCTAGACACGTGTTCGCGGCTCATTGCGCGCACCGCCGTAGCGTGCCCCCACGGAACCGCGCGCGCCAGCAAGCGGGCGGCGATCCTTCACTCACCGCCCCAAAAACTCGAACATCGCCCGCAGCGCCTGCCCCCGATGACTTACAGACATCTTCTGCTCATCCGACGCCTCGCCAAAGGTGCACCCAAACCCAGGGTGATAAAACAGCGGATCGTATCCAAACCCGTGCTCCCCTCGCGCCTCGTCAATAATCCGCCCCTCCACCACCCCGCGAAACGATTTGACGAACCCACCATCCCGCACCAGCGCGATCACGCAAACAAACCGCGCCGCCCGATTCTCCACGCCCCGCAGCCTTTCCAGCAACAAAGCATTGTTCTGCGCATCCGTCGCCGACGGCCCCGCAAACCGCGCCGACAGCACCCCCGGAGCCCCGTCGAGCGCGTCTACTTCCAACCCCGAATCGTCCGCAAACACATATCCATCCTGCCGCGCGCCATAGTAAAGCGCCTTTTCGCGAGCCGTCTCCTCAAACGTCGCGCCATGCTCCTCGGGCGCCGGCGCAGCGATCGCTCGAATATCAAACTGCGGACCCGCCAGTTGAAATTCCCGCAGCTTCCCCCGATTCGACGTGCCGCAGTACAGAATCACGCGTTTTCGAATTGCTGCTGAATCGCGACCAGATCCAGGATCCCGCCCCGCGCCAGCGCAATCAGAGCCGCAAGCTGCGCGTCGTCGAACGCAATCTTCTCGCCCGTCGCCTGCAGCTCGACGAATTTTCCCGACCCCGTCATCACGACGTTCATATCGACCTCGGCCTGCGAGTCTTCCTGATAACACAAGTCGAGCATCGGCACTCCACCGACGATCCCGACGCTGGTCGCAGCGACAAAATCGCGCAGCGGCGATTTCTTGAGCGCGCCGAATTTCACCAGTTGCCGCAGCGCCGCCGACATCGCGATATACGCGCCTGTGATCGCCGCCGTCCGCGTTCCGCCATCGGCTTGCAGAACGTCGCAATCCAGAATCACGCTGCGCTCGCCCAGCGCCGTCAAATCCACCACCGATCGCAGCGCCCGTCCGATCAGCCGCTGGATTTCCATGGTCCGTCCCGACGCCCGCCCCTTCGAAACTTCGCGCGGCGTACGGGTCGCGGTCGCGCGCGGCAGCATGGAATACTCCGCCGTCACCCATCCCTTCCCCGCCCCGCGCAGAAATCCCGGAACGCTGTCTTCCACCGATGCCGCGCACAACACGCGCGTGTTTCCGACCTCGATCAACACCGACCCTTCGGCGGTCAGCAGGTATTCCGGAGTAATCTTCACCGGCCGCATCTGGGCGGCTTCACGCTGATCAACTCTCATTCACTTCCCCATCACCGGCCCGACTTGAGAATTTCGTAAAAAAGATAAAATATGACCGAAAACCCGACCACGATCAGGATGGCGCAGGGAATCAGCCCCCGTTTCGCATTCGGCGCCTTGGCCTTCCTGGACCCGACCGGCTTGTACTTCGCCATCTATTTTCTTCGCGCGCGAACTTGCGTCGCCGCCTGACGGAAAAATTCGTCCAGCGCCCGCAGCGTGGGTTCTTCCAGATTCCGCAGCGTGATGGACACCACCGCGCGCCCGCGCTCGGCCAGCGCCATCTGCGTCGCCAGAAACTGCGCCCGATGATAATCCGCGGCCTCTTCCGGCTCTGCAATTAAAATCGTCGAAAAACATTTCCCGTGCCCGATGATCATCTCGTGATACGAATGATTCATCGCCGGCCCTTCGTACACATCCACCGGAACTTTCAATCCCGCGCGAAACAGCCGCTCCGCCGCCCGGTCTAGGATCGCGCGCACCGCCCGCCCGCGCGCCGAATACCGCGTGTCGCCAAAAAACGTCAGTTCACCGTATTCGGCTTTTCCCTCTGACAAGTAACTCTTCAGCAGCGACGCATAAAATGCCGGAGCCGTCTGGCCGTCCGCAACGCCCGCAGCCGCCAGCCGGTCCCACCGCAGCGTCACCCGTCCGCGCCACGCAGCCGACCGGTCCGATTCAACACTCCGCCGCCACTCTTTCGTCTTCGCGACTCCGCCCGCGCGTTCCGATTCCGCATGCAGCCGGTTCGTGATCGCTTTATACAATTCCACATTCGGCTGCGTAACGAAATTGATTTTTCGCAGCCACGCCAGCCCGAACACCGTGTAATGCACGAGCTGCATGTACTTCGACAATTTCACCGAAGCCGGCAGCGTCAGCGACGCCACCGGATACCCGGCCCGCCGCAGCATGGCGATTTTCGCGCCTTGATCCGCCGGTTCGCCCTTGATTTGAACGGCGAGAAAAATCCGGTCCTGCTTGGGATCCCGCGGCGCGCGGTAGTTGGTCATGCGAACCCGCTCGCCGATCACGATCTTGAGTCCGAACTCCGTCGACTTCCCCAGGCTCTCTTCAAAATCCTGCTTGGTCCAGATCCCCGCTCCGGTCCAGCCGCGCGGCAGCAGCAGCGTAACCTTATCGCGCCCCGCGAGCCCCTGCGCATGCAGAAACGCCGCCAGTCGCCAAGCCGTTTCGATCTCTTCGCTCGAAAGCACTGCGTCTGAAATCCACGCGCCTAAATCCACCCCTGCAAGCGCCAGAGGATAGAGGCTTCCGCGCGTCATGGGCGCGCTATGCCGTCCCGCGGTCGAATTGCCTTCGTCGAGTTGCAGATGCACCCGCCGATACTCCCGCGCCTCGGCGAACTTGTCCAGCAATGACCCCGGCAGCGTCATGTAGTAAATGTTCGGCCGCGAATCGATGCGCAATGCGTCATAGCGCGCCGCGATCTTCTGCACGTTCACGACAGGCTCGTAGGACGTCATCCCCATCGCCATCGCCACCACCAGCGTCCGCTTCCACAGTTGCCGCTCGTCGAGTCCGCCGCGATGCTTTATGTCCTCGATAATCGAATCGAGCTTCACGGGATCGGTCGAATCCAGCACGTACACCTTCGGCCCGCGCCGCAGCAGCCCCAGCGCCTGATACATGGCCTTGTCTTCCGACGACCCGCCCATCCCCGTCCAGATCAGGTACTGCAACGGCACGTCATGCGCCTGCTTGATCCCCGCGCGAATCTCCGCGATCTCGCGTTCCACCATCTCCGGCCACTCCGGATGATTCTCGGCCTGCCACGCGAGATTGAAAACGCCGTAGCCGTTCTTGGTGACGCGTCCCCGGTCGATCTCCATGCCGATGGGGATCAGCGCGCCGCGCGAAGGGTCGAGAGACTTCAGCCCCTTTCGCCGCGCGCGCGAATCGAGGGCCTTCAATCCGTTCAGAACCGAGGAACTCCGGAAACGTTCGAAGCAGGATTCCGATTCAGGTTTGTCGTGGTGAAGCGAGAGGAGCAACTAAATAGGTGTACCACAGACGGCGCGATTCATTCCGCCGTCCACCAGTATCCCGGGCGCGAGTACGCCTTCGCCCCCGGAACATCCACTTCGATGTTGATCGTGTGATATCCGTTTTCGCTCGCGCTGGGCCGGTAGCTGAGCACGTACGAGCTTCTCAGTTCCACTCCCACGATCGCGATCCCTTCCTCTAATTCACTCTGTTTGTGAAAGTGAAGCTGCGTGCCTCCGGTCGCGGCGGTAAGCGTCGCAAAGGGATCGCTGCCCGGCCGCTCGCGATTCAGCGACGGAATCAGCTTCCGCAGATTCAACACCGGCAGAGAAAACGTATCCGGGACAAATGACTTTCCCGATATCGGAAGCGTCAGCGCATAAATCGAAACATTTTCGCGCTCCGCCGCTTCCCGGACGTCCGTGACGCTGTGCCCGCTTCCCGCGTCCAAAGGCTGGCCGACGTACAGCAGAATCCGCGCACGCGCTCTGGGACGATCCTTCAGCAGCTCGATCGCGCGAACACCCGCGTCGTTCATCCGCGCCTTCCGTCCGCTCGCCGAGATCCCGCGCAGCGACGTCCGCACATCGCCCGCGCCGAACGCCTTCACCAGCACGACGTCGTCGTTATACGCAATCACCGCCGCCTGTCCACGCTGGCCGACCAGCAGCGCATCCACCGCGCTTCCCACGCGCGCGATAAACGGAACATACTCCCGTACATCGCGGCTCACCTGAACCACCACAGCCACCGACGCCGGCGTCGCCACTGAATCGAGCGTCACCTTCTGCGGCCGCCCGTTATCCGACACCCGAAAATTATTCCGTTCGAGACCGGCAATCACCCGCCCGTCGTCGGCCAGTACCAGCGTCGGCAGCGTAACCAGGCGTACCGGAACATGAATCGTCAGCGGATCCTGCGCGCCCATGCCCGCCGCAAGCAGCGCGAGCATCGCCGCCTGACGAATCCACGGCCCTGCGCGAACAGCCCTCAGGTGTTCATCGTAATACTGCGCCCAATGCCCCACTTCCGCCTCGCAATAGCATCCGGAGAGTACGTATGGCTACCGTGTTTCCCTCCGCAAATCATGTACGTGCACGGATCCTCCGCGGTTTCGACCATTTGGCCGTCCAACTGCACCCGCAAGGATGTCTCGGAGGGAACAATAACATGAATCAAACCGGCCTGGAAATCGTGACACGGACAAGCTTGCGGGGGCGTGACCGGCGCAGAGAACCTCGTTTCAAAACTTCGCAGCCCGTAGTGCTAACGATGATGGGAAGCAGAATCAAGCCGGTGATGGAAGGCTGCATCCTGAACATCTCCGATCGCGGCCTCCGCGTGCGGATCCCGCAACAAATCCCAGCCGGAACGGTGATCAAGGCCGACGCGGGTCATATTCGCATGCTCGGCGAAGTGGTCCGCTGCGTCGAGGTGAACGGCGCGTTCCATGTCGGCGTCCAGCTCTTCAATTCCCTTTCCGCCGGGGCCGAGCTCAACCGTCTAAACCGGCAGTTGCTGCAAGAGGAAGGCGACCTCCTGGCAGAAGCCGAGAGTCCCGGCCGTCTCGCCCGGGCCATGGTCCAGACACGCTGCTAGCCAGCCGGACATCGATCACGGCGTCACGTCGGTCAACCGCTTAGTGGGTATTCCCGCTCGGTCGACTACCATCGATGCCAGATCGACATTCGGGGACTGAAAAGCGTAGGGAAAACGAGCTGAGCCGCAACGAAAATGATCCTTTCGGGGCGGGTGTTTCTTAAACCTACTACAAGGTGACACAATGAAAACATGGCTTCGCGACCGGCCCCGCCGCTTCCTCGCGCCGCCAATACCATCCCCCGCGTCGTCGACCGCTTCTTCGAATTCGCGCTGCTGGGAATGCTCGCCGCCGGATATTTCGCCGTGGTCGGCTCCGGCTATCTCGACTGGCCCACCGCCACCCTGACCCTGATCGGCCTGTGCGTTCGCGCCCTGATGGTCTCGGGCATCATCGAATTCGAATTTTCGAATCGATTCGTCGCCGTAGTCACGCTCCTTTACATCGGATTCTGGCCCATCGATTATTACTTCGTCTCTGAATCGTTTCTCACCGCGACCGTGCATTTGGTCTGCTTCCTCGCGGTTCTCAAAATCCTCACAGCGAAAACCAATCGCGACTACACCTACATCAAGATGATCGCGGTCCTCGAACTGCTGGCCGCCGCAGTTCTCTCGATCAGCCTCAGCTTCTTCGGATACCTGGCCCTATTCCTTTTGCTTGCCATTGCGACGTTTTCCAGCGGTGAAGTCCGCCGCTCCGCCCAACTGCGCCGCGCGGTGGTTCGCGGAGGACTCCAGGCGTTTCCCCGCCGTCTCAGCGTGCTCGCGACGTTGCTGTTCACAGGCATCCTGGTGATGACAGCCGGCTTGTTTTTCATCCTGCCGCGCACCGCCCGCGCCGCGCTGGACCGGTTCGTGCCCCAGCGCTACCATCTGCCTGGATTCTCGAACGGCGTGACTCTCGGCCAGATCGGCGAGATCAAGCGCAGCAGCGCGCCCGTGATGCACGTCCACGCTTATGACGACGAAGGGCTGCTCGAAGTCCGCTGGCGCGGCGCCGCCCTGGGAAGATTCGATGGCAAACGCTGGGACAATCCCGGAATCGCGCGCGATCTGGAACTTCCGGTCGAGCACGGGGTCCTGATGGTGAACCACGATTACTATCGCGCCCCCACCCGCCGCGGCCGGGTCCTGAAATACAACGTTCAATTAAACGACATTGCTTCCGACACCCTGTTCATCGCCGGCACGCCGCAAACCATCGCGATCACCGTTCCGGCCATCCACTACAACGCGCGCAGCGGATCGTTCACTGTCCCGCCGCCCATCCGCACCAGCGGCCTTATCTATGCCGTCTACAGCTTTCTCGAGGATGAAACCGGCGAGGTCCTCGGCACGCCCGAACCGCTGAACCGCCGCGAACGCGCCCAGTACCTCCAGCTTCCTCAGATCGACGAGCGAATTCCGCACCTGGCGCATCAGATGACCGAGGGCGCGTTGACCGAGGACGAAAAAGCTCGGCAGATCGAAAGCCATCTGCGCCGCGATTACGGCTACACACTGGAGCTGCTTTCCTCGCCCGTCCCCGATCCGCTCGCGCATTTTCTCTTCGAACGGAAAAAGGGCCATTGCGAATACTTCGCGTCCGCCATGGCCGTGATGCTGCGCACGCTTGGCATCCCGTCGCGCGTCATCACCGGATTCCAAAGCGGGGTCTACAATCCGATCACGCATTTTCAGGTGGTGCGCGCTTCCGATGCGCACAGTTGGGTGGAAGCCTGGATCAACGGCCGCGGCTGGACCACCTTCGACCCCACGCCTGCCGATCCGGGCGCGTCCGGCGCCGGCATCTTCGCCCGCATGTCGCTCTTCTTCGACGCCGCCGAACAATTCTGGCAGGACTGGGTGGTCAGCTACGATCTCGATCGCCAGGTGGTGCTCGCGTCGCGCATGGACGCCTCGGCCCGCAGCCTGCGCTTCCGCTGGTTCGACGATGTGCGCGTTTGGATAAAAGACGCCGCCCGTTCCGGCAGCGGCTACGCATCTGCGGCGATTGTAATGATGGGACTCGGGGTCCTTGCCATCTTCGGCGGTCCTCCATTGGCCGCATGGTGGCGTGGACGCTTACGCGTCCGCCGGCTGGCGCGCGGCGAGGGTAACGCTTCGGACGCGACGCTCCTCTATCGCCGCATGCTGGGGCTGCTTGCCCGTCGCGGAATCCAAAAACCGCCCTGGCTTACGCCCGCCGAATTCGCCCGCGTGCTGCCGGCCTCGGAAGTCCGCGGCGTCGTGCAGGATCTGACCACGTTCTACAACGAATTCCGCTTCGGCGGCCGCCGCGAGGTCGCCCCGGAAATGATGCGGCTGCTGGAAAATCTCGAAAAGTTATAAATCCAACTTTCGCTGCCGTTCGTATCATCGGCCGAGGAGATAAAAAATGAGCGAACCAGCCAACATTGCCTTGATCCAGCGCCTCTACGACGCATTTTCGAGAGGAGACGTCGCGACCATCTTGAGCAACCTGACTCCGGATGTCGAATGGATCTTCGAGGGTCCCTCGATCGTCCCGTTCACCGGAAAGCGCCACGGAATCGAAGAAACCAAGGGATTTTTCATGGCCCTCGCCACCACCCAATCGGGCATGAAGCTGACCACCGATGAGTTCGTCGCGCAAGGCGATCGCGTCGCGACCTACGGCCGCTATACCGGCACGGTCACCGCAACCGGCAAGAAATTCGATTCCCCGGTCGGCCACTTCTTCCAGATAAAAGACGGAAAAGTCGCCCGCTTCGTGAACATGGGCGATACCGCCGCCTACGTCGAAGCCTATACAGCTTCCTCCTCGGCGAGAGCATAAGTAGGGCAGGTCCCCGACCTGCCTTCCTCTATTTCAAGAGCGTGGCGCGCGGCCAAGCGGGTGTTGGCTCCTAACGCCCCAACGCGCGCCGGAGCGCTCGCATCCCCGTCGCGATCTTCCGCGACTCCGTCCACTCTTCTGCCACTCGCTTCACTCCCGACGCATAAGTCGGATAGGGCAGGATGGTCGCCGCCAATTGGGCCATCGTCAGCTTGTACCGGATCGCCAGCGCGAACTGAGCGATCATCTCCCCCGCCCGGGCCCCGAGAATCGCCGTGCCCAAAACCACCCCCGTCCGCGCCTTCACGAAGACCTTGATCAGCCCCGTCGACTCGCTCTCCGTCACCGCGCGATCGACGTCCGAATACGGAAGCTTATAGACCTCATACCGGACATCGCGGTTCTTAAGCTGATCCTCCCACGCTCCCACGTGCGCCAGTTCCGGGTCCGAGTAGGTACACCACGAAATCTGGCCGCTTTCGATCTTCGCCCGCGCGCCCAGCAGTGCATTCTTCACCGCGACCGTCGCCATGTGCTCCGCCATATGCGTGAACTGATGACGTCCCGTCACGTCGCCCGCCGCAAAAATATGCTTCACCCCTGTGCGGCAATGCTGGTCGACGGAAACGCCATACTCCGTCACTCGAATCCCCGCGGCTTTCAGATCCAGATCGGCAACGTTCACCTGCCGTCCGATGGCAAACAGAATTGCGTCCGTTTCTACACGGGACCCCGTAGATAATGCCACTACATTGCCGTCGATCTTCTCCACCGTCTCGCCGAACCGCACGTCGATCCCTTCCTCGCGTAGAACGGTTTCCAGCAGATAACTCAGCTCGGCGTCATCGCGCCCCAGAATCCGATGCTCCGATTCGGCCAGGGTCACCGTCGAGCCCAGCCTGCGAAACGCCTGCGCCATCTCGACGCCCGCCGCTCCCGCTCCCACGACCATCAATCTGCGCGGCAATCGCTCCAGATCGAACACCGATTCATTGGTCAGGTATGAAACCCTCTCGATTCCCTCAATTTTCGGGATCAGCGGACGGCTTCCCGCCGCAACCAGAAAGTACCGCGATGTGATTTTCTCGCCGTTCGAAAGCTGAATCGTATGCGGGTCCACGAAACGCGCCCGCGCGGGAAACATACGGATACGGGGATCTTCGTCAGCGCGCGCCTCCTCGCAAATCGCCTTCACCCGCCCGATCGCGCATGGAAAATCGACCTCCGGCTCATGCGCTGCCATCCCAAACCGCTGCGCCGTCCGCATCAGGTGCGCGACGTGCGCCGCCTTGATCAGGGCCTTGCTCGGAATACATCCCG
>Ga0209579_10003278_pt1 | contig 11869 bp, 7 predicted proteins | sample Coa_R1_2_FD_187152 | JGI IMG/M metagenome (GOLD analysis project Ga0209579, IMG submission 187152) | Surface soil microbial communities from Centralia Pennsylvania, which are recovering from an underground coalmine fire - Coalmine... | ecosystem: Environmental > Terrestrial > Soil > Unclassified... | reverse complement strand
CGGGTTCCAACGGTCTCACGCTTCCTGCGCGCACCGAGAACCTGCAGATCGACTACACGGCTCTGAGGCTCGCAGTGCCAGAGCGGGCTCTGTTTCGCTATAAGCTCGAAGGCGTCGATAACGACTGGCAGGACGTCGGCACGCGCCGGCAGGCATACTACACCAAGCTTCGCCCGGGAACCTACAAGTTCCGCGTAATGGCTTCCAACGACGATGGCATTTGGGATGACACGGGCGCGAGCCTGGATTTGAGCATTGCTCCCGCGTGGTTTCAAACGAACTGGTTCATACTCCTGTGTCTCGCCAGCCTGATTTTCGTGGCGTCCGCTTTATACCGGCTCCGGGTCCGGCAGATCGCCGGGATCATCAAGGCCCGTTTCGATGAGCGCCTGGCCGAACGCACGCGTATCGCGCAGGAACTCCATGACACGCTTCTCCAGGGTTTCCTCAGCGCTTCCATGCAGGTTCACACCGCGGCGGACAGCCTGCCTTCGGATTCCAACGTTAAGCCAATCCTGACTCGCGCCATTCAACTGATGACCCAGGTGATCGACGAGGGCCGAAATGCGGTTCGAGGATTACGAACGTCACAAAGTGTCTCACTTGACCTGGAGCAGGCGTTCGCGCGAGTTCAGCGGGACTTCTACCCTCCCAACATCAATGGACCGGAAGTCGAGTTTCGCATCATCGTGGAAGGGCAGCGAAGGCCGCTGCACCCGCTGATCCGGGATGAAATCTATCGGATTGGGCGGGAGGCGCTGACCAACGCATTTCGTCATTCCGCTGCGAAACGCATCGATGTCGAGATGAAATACAGCTCGAATCAATTCCGTCTGGTGGTTCGCGATGACGGCCGGGGTATCGAACCGGACGTTCTACTGAAGGGCCGGGACGGACACTGGGGGCTACCCGGCATGAAGGAAAGGGCGGACCGCATCGGGGCCCGGCTCCAGGTCTTCAGCAGCGCTTCAGCGGGAACTGAAGTTGAATTGTTGGTACCCGCTCGCGTTGCGTTCCAGGATCAGAACGATGGCAAGTTTCGATGGCGCTGGCGCAAGCGGCCCCCGGAGGCTGTCAGTGATCCTCACACCGGAGCGGAAGCCGAACGTGACAAGGCCGGCCAATATATCCGCCAGCCCTGAAAATCGCGCCGGCCGCAACATGCCTTGTGCACAGATTGCGGCGACCTAGTTGACCGAAAGAAGCCTCATTATGAGCGTGCCTGCGGAAACCGGAGTCCTTACCCAATCACTTCGGAAGATAGGGCTCATTCGCGCGGACGAGGTACCACGGTACGAAGCCCTTCCCGGAGGGGTATCGTCGGAGATCTGGCGCGTCGACCTGCGCGGTGGCAGTGTATGTGTGAAGCGCGCGCTGCCAAAGCTGCGCGTCGAGAAAGACTGGTTTGCTCCGATTGAACGAAATCGTTATGAAGTCGCGTGGATGAAGGTGGTGGCCTCGATTCTTCCCGGCACAGTACCGAGGATCGTCGGTCACGATGTCGACCAGAATTTGTTTGCAATGGAGTATCTTTCCGCTGAGTCGCATCCATTGTGGAAGCTCGAACTTCGGGATGGAAGAGCTGATTCCGGATTCGCGTTCAAAGTAGGCGAGGTTCTCGGGCGCATTCACGCGGCGACAGCAAACAATCCCGATGTCGCCGCTCTGTTTCCGACGGATTTCAATTTTCGAAGCATACGAATGGAGCCTTACCTTGAATCGACGGCACGGGTGCATACCGACCTGGCGCCGGCCCTGTTGGATCTGGTCAAAATGACAATGGCATCGAAATATGTTCTAGTCCATGGCGACGTCAGTCCGAAGAACATATTGGTGGGCCCAACGGGTCCTGTGTTCCTGGATGCCGAGTGCGCCTGGTACGGCGACCCCGCGTTTGACCTCGCATTCTGCCTGAATCACCTGCTTTTGAAGTGCCTCTGGACGCCGAGTGCGTCTCGGGGCTTCCTCCGCTGCTTTGAGACAATGCGGGAAGCCTACATGAACGAAGTTATTTGGGAGCCGAGTGAGCAGCTTGAAGCACGGGCCTCTGCGTTGCTGCCTGGACTTTTCCTCGCGCGCGCGGATGGCAAGTCGCCCGTGGAATATCTGACCGAAGAAGACAAGAGCCGGGTGCGGCGGGTTGGCCGCTTCTTGCTCCGGGAACGCCCCGAACGGCTGGAGACGATCCGCCGAACGTGGGCTGAGGAGCTGGGTATTGTCTAAGAGCGCGATCGAATGCATCCTAGGTCGCCGCTTGTGGGATTCTCGTGGGCGGCCGACGATCGAAGTGGAGACGCGTCTGGTCTCCGGCGCTATCGGACGCGCGCTTGCTCCAGCCGGAGCATCCACGGGATCAGGCGAGGCAGTGGATCTGCGCGACGGCGGAGCCCGGTTCCAGGGCAGAGATGTTTTGACTGCGCTGAACGCCGTGCGGACCAGGATTGCCCCAGCGCTCATCGGACTGGACGCCGAGGATCAATGCGCGATCGACGCCAAGTTGATCGCGCTCGACGGGACACCGGACAAATCCGCGCTGGGTGGGAATGCGATTGTCGCGGCGTCGATGAGCGCGGCCCACGCGGCTGCGCATAACGCCGGCGTACCGTTGTGGCGATATCTCGCCGGTGACCGTCCGGTTCGCTTGCCCCTTCCGGAGATCCAGATTTTCGGCGGCGGCGCGCACGCCGGACGACGCGTGGACATCCAGGATTTCATGGTGATCCCAGTGGGCGCTGCCAGCTATACCGAGGCCCTGGACTGGACGGCCGAAGTTTACAGCAGCGCCGGAACATTGATGGCGGAAACGGGCTGCCTTGCCGGCGTCGCCGACGAGGGCGGCTTCTGGCCGATGTTTCGCACCAACGCAGAAGCCCTCGACATGCTGCTCCGCGCCATCGAACGCGCGGGCTTTCGTCCGGGCGAACAGGTTGCCATCTCGCTGGATATCGCCGCATCCCAATTCGGCAAAGCGGGGTGTTACCGATTGGGCTTGGAGCAACGAGAACTCGATTCCGATGGCATGGCCGGCCTCATTCTCGATTGGATTTCCAGATACCCGATCGTCGCGATTGAAGATCCATTGGCGGAGGATGATTCGACCGGCTTCGTCCGTTTTAGGGCGGCTGCCGGAAACGTAGCCGTGGTGGGCGATGACTTCCTGGTCACGGACGCCCACCGGATTCGCGCCGCGGCGGCAAGTGGAGCCTGCAACACCGCGCTCATCAAGGTGAATCAGGCAGGTACGTTGACCGAAACAAAAGCTGCGTTCGACGCGGCCGTGGAATCGGGTTGGAACACAATCATCTCGGCCCGCTCCGGAGAAACCGAAGATGTCACAATTGTTCACCTGGCGGTTGGCTGGGGCTCGCACATGTTGAAGGTCGGATCCTTCGCCAGGTCGGAACGAATGGCGAAATGGAATGAGGGTTTGCGAATCGCAGAAACGCTCGGAGGGGATGGAGCGCTGCCGCCGCGCAGCGCGTTCCCGTGGGGTACATGAACGTACTTCTGCATTACTCCCCGGGCCCCGCGTGGCAGCGGGACCTCGCCTCTCTTGCGTCCCACGAACTCTCCGTGGATTGGTGCGATGAGAGCGACGACGAACGATTCTATGGTCTACTTCCCACGACAGAGGTGCTCTGGCATGTTCTACGACCGCTGAGCGCGGCAGACATTGCCCGCGCTCCAAAGCTCCGCCTGATTCAGAAAATTGGCATTGGCGTCAATACCATCGATCTTGAGGCAGCCCGATCGCGCGATATCGCGGTGTGCAACATGCCGGGAACGAATTCCCGTGCCGTGGCTGAAATGACCATTCTGCTGATGCTGGCCTGTCTTCGGCGTTTGCCCGTCTTAGATCGGGCAACCCGCGAAGGCCGCTGGAGTCTTGGCCCGGACATCCAGGATACGTTTGGCGAGCTGGCGGAAAAAACCGTGGGCTTGGTGGGCTACGGAGCTGTCGCGCAGATGGTCGCGCCGATTCTGAAAGCGATGGGCGCCCATGTAATCTACACAGATCAGCAGCCTAACCCGGGCGCTATGCAAGCATTTCGGGAGTTACCTGAACTTCTTCGCGAAGCCGATATTGTTTCTCTGCATGTGCCGTTGACGCCCGCCACCGCCAACATGATCAGCCGGGAACAGCTCGCGATGATGCGGACTGGCGCAATCTTGATCAATACCGCGCGTGGCGGCCTGGTGCGGCAGGATGCACTGGTCGAATCGCTCCAGACGGGCCAGCTTGGCGCGGCGGGATTGGATGTGTTCGCGGCCGAACCGGTCTCAGCAAGCGAACCTCTTCTCCATCTGGACAATGTCGTCCTCGCCCCGCACGTATCCTGGCTGACAGCGGGCACATGGGATCGAAGTCTGAAAGTGGCTGTGGAAAATTGCCGAAGGCTTTTGGCGGGCGAGGCTCTGCGGCATCGTGTCGCGTAATTATCAGGCGCCGCCACCGGCCGGCCCGGGGCGCAATGAGCTCACGCGCGCGCAATGAAGTATACTCAAGTGGTCCTTGATACCTAAGGCGCGGTCCGCGAAGCACTAGGCCTACTCCAGCATCCGTCGTTCGCGGCTGGCAAGATGTTGGCACCTACTCAGGGCCATCTGACGCGCGCGAGACTGCCGGCAAATTGGTGCAGCGCTTAAAAGTCGACGCCGGAAACTGTTCGGCCGCGAAGTAGCTGGAAAGCGGCCACAGGAAAGCGGAAATCTTCATTTTGGCGAAGTGTGCGTGTGGAGATTCGCGGTAGTGTAGCGCGAGCAAGGAGTCTAACTTTCGACGATGCGGATTCACCTTATTAACCCCAGCGATACTTCCTTCGGAATCGGTGTCATTACACCGCGCTGGTTGTACGTACTGGCCGCCGCGACGCCGGCCCAGTATGGAGATCCCGTCGTCACTGACGAGACTCTGGAACAGATTCGGCCGGAGCTGATAGAGCGCGGCGATATTGTCGGGATCGGCATCCATACCGGAAACGCTCTGCGAGGCATGGAAGTCGGTCGCATCGCCCGCGAACGTGGAGCGTGGGTGATCTATGGCGGAATTCACGCGACGCTGTATCCCGAGGAGGCTCGCGAATTGGGTGGGGCGCACGCCGTCGTAAAGGGAGACGGCGACGTCGTGTGGGCCGATGCGATCGCCGATGCAATTAAAGGAACATTGCAAGAGACTTACGATGGTGGCCGTATTTCTGCCGAGCGGTTCCTGCCGGCACGCTGGGATCTGGCTCCCCGTGCCAGTTATATGTGGGCTTCGGTGCAAACCGTACGCGGCTGTCCGAAGCATTGTTCGTTTTGTTCCGTGTGGCGTACGGACGGCCAGAAGCCGCGGCAGCGTGGGTCGGATGCCGTCATCGAGGAAATCGTTACGCTGCGGCGGTTAGGCTATCGCTTCATCGCCCTGGCGGACGACAACTTCTATCCCGTAACCCTTACCGACATCCGCCTCGCCGAGAAGCAAGGCAACCGGCACCGCGTCGAAGAGCTGAACGGCATTCGCGCGGAGCGCTTCGAGTTGATGGAAAAACTCGCAAAGCTTCCCGCCGACATGGTCTTCTTCACACAAATCACCATGGAAGCCGCGGAGGATTCTCAGTTCCTCAATGCCATGCGGCGCGCCCGGATCAAAGGCGCGCTGGTCGGCGTGGAATCCGTCACGGCAGAGGGTCTGAAAGCCGTATTCAAGGAATTCAATTCCGCCGGCGACGATCTGGCGACCCGGCTCCGGACCTTCAAAGAGCACGGCGTGCACGTTTTGGGGTCCTTTATCTTCGGGCTCACGTCCGATCGCGCGGATACCTTTGCAGCCACTGCGGCCCTGGCGAAACAGGCCGATCTCACGTTTGCCCAATTTGTCATGATGACCCCGTTTCCCGGCACCGTCGATTTTGATCGTTGGGAGAAGAACATGAGCGGAAGCGTCCCGCACGTGGAGGGCATTCCGATCACGCGGTATTGGCTGATTCCGGCCAGCTCACGCCCAAAGATGTTCAGCCCGCACGAGACCATGACCACCGACGAGATCCGCGAACGGACCCAAGGCGTCTGGGATACCTTCTATGGTCTCGGCGAGGTCTGGGAACGGTCCAAATGCGTGCCTACGCTGCGCGGACGTCTCGCGTTTCTATTTATCTCCAAGTTGTACCGGCAGATGTACGCGAAGACAGGCATTTCGACGGACAGCGCCCGGCGGCAGAAGGCAACCCGCGTAGCACGCCTGCTGGCAATTCCATGCCGCAAGCTGTTCGAAGCCAAGCCCATGCCCGACCTGAAAATTCCGGAGCTGGATCAGCCGATTCCGCCGAAGCCATCGGTGCTGACTTCAATCACCTATTGACCGGCGCCGCGTTTACGCCAGAATTTCTTTCACGACGATCGCCTTCTTTTCCGTGCCTGTCAGCTTTTGATCGAGTCCCTGAAACTTAAAGGTGAATCGCGTGTCGTCGATGCCAAATCTGTTCAGAATGGTTGCCTGGAAGTCCCTGACGTGCACCGGGTCCTTGACGATGTTGTAGGAGAATTCGTCGGTTTCGCCATGCACCACGCCGCCTTTGATGCCACCGCCCGCGAGCCACAGTGAGAAACAGCGCGGATGATGATCGCGGCCGTAGTCGGTCGGAGTCAGCTTGCCTTGCGAGTAGATCGTGCGGCCGAACTCGCCGCCCCAGATGACTAGAGTGTCATCCAGAAGCCCGCGTGCTTTCAAATCCTGGACCAAGGCCCATGAGGCCCGGTCAACGTCTTTGCACTGGCTGGGCAATACTTCCGGAAGCAGACCGTGCACATCCCATCCGCGATGATAAACCTGCACAAAGCGCACATCGCGCTCCATCATGCGGCGGGCCATCAAACAGCAGTTCGCGAAGGTGCCTCCTTTGCGCGCGTCTTCTCCATAGAGCTTGAACGTGCTGTCGGGCTCTTTGGAAATATCCGTGAGATCCGGTACCGACGCCTGCATCCGGAAAGCCATCTCATACTGCGCGATGCGCACTTGTGTCTCGGGATCGGCGATCTGTTTCGCTTGGATCTCATTCATTTCGCCAAGCGCATCCAACATGCGGCGGCGAATCTTCACCGGCACGCCCTCCGGATTGCCTATAAAAAGGACCGGATCCCCGCCCGATCGCAGCGCTACGCCAGAGTATTGGCCCGAGAGAAACCCTGAGCTCCACAGCCGCGCCGAAATCGCCTGCACATTGGCCTTCGGATTCGAATGCGTCGCGTTCATTACGACGAACGTCGGCAGCGACTGATTCATGCTGCCCAGGCCATACGAGATCCACGAGCCGATGCACGGCTTGCCGGCGATCATGAACCCGGTCTGAAGGAACGTGACAGCCGGCTCATGATTGATGGCATCGGTGTTCATGGAACGAATGATGGCGATATCGTCCACCATCTTGGCCGTCTCGGGAAGAAGATCGGAAATCCAGGCGCCGCTTTGCCCATACTGCTGAAATTTGAAAACCGACGGAGCGATGGGAAAACGAGTTTGGCCCGCCGTCATCGTCGTAAGACGCTGCCCGCTGCGAATGGACTCCGGCAGGTCCTTGTCGAACCAGCTCTGCATTTTCGGCTTGTAGTCGAACGTCTCCATCTGCGGAGGCGCGCCCAGCATGTGCAGGTAAATCGCGCGCCTGGCCTTCGGCGCGAAATGCGGGAGCCCGGGCAACCCTCCGATGGCAGACTTGCCCGCCGCCCCGCTGGCAGACTCATTGAGCAATGAGAACAGAGCCAGCGATCCAATCCCGCGCGCGCCGCGTCCGAAGAATTGCCGCCGTGTTTCCGTCGCTAGGGCTTCCTGTGATGGATCCATCATTTTGTCAGGACCTCGTCAAGATTCATCAGTTCGTTCGACACCATCGTCATGGCGGCGAGCTGCGAAACAGGCAGGCTTGGATTCGCCGCGGATTCTCCCACGCTCACCAGCTTTCGCGCATCACCCTGCGCGGACTCGTAAAACGCGAGGTAATCCTTATAAGAGCGCATCACAATATCGCGCTCCTTCGCATCGAAATCGCGGGCCAGCAGACGGACCGCCATATACGTCAACTGTGCGTTGATATCGGCGCGCGAAGATAGCAGGGCGTTTTGAGCCAGCGTTCTGGCCGCCTCAACGAATTGTGGGTCGTTCATTGTGACTAGCGCTTGCAGCGGTGTATTCGTGCGATCCCGGCGCAGGATGCACACTTCGCGGGACGGCGCATTGAAAATATCCATCGATGCCGGGGGCGCGCTGCGTTTCCAGAACGTATACAGGCTGCGACGGTACAACTTGTCGCCGTGATCGGCCTTGTAGAACCGTGTGTTGCTGTTATTCATGGCGACGGCTTCCCAGATATTCGGCGGCTGGTAAGGCTTGACGCTAGGGCCACCAATCGTGGGGACCAGCAGTCCGCTGGCGGCGAGCGCGTAATCCCGGACCATTTCGGCGTCCATGCGGAATCGAGGGCCGCGCGACAACAGGCGGTTGTCCAGGTCGCGCTCCAACTTCTCCGGCGTAGTCTGGGCCGATTGACGATACGTGGCGGACGTGACAACCAGCCGGAGTAGCTTCTTTACGTCCCAGCCCGATTCGCGAAACTCCACCGCTAGCCAGTCAAGCAGTTCCGGATGCGACGGGGGATCGCCTTGCGAGCCGAAGTCCTCCGAAGTCTTCACCAGGCCCGTGCCAAAAATCTCCTGCCAAAACCGGTTCACGGTGACGCGAGCCATCAAAGGATTGGAAGGCTCGATCATCCAGCGCGCCAGCCCCAGACGATTGCGCGGCGCGGACTGCGAAAGCGGCGGCAACACCGACGGCACATTCGGATGGACTTCATCGCGCATCTGGTCGTACATCCCCCGATAGAGGATGTGCGCCTCCGGATCGGTATCCGTCCGTTCCTGTTGCACGAAAGTCGTCGCACCGCGGCGAGCGATCGCCAGCCTTTCGGCGTCTACTTTATGGAGCGTAGCCGAAGCTTCTCGGCCGGCCGGATCCACTTCGGAAGCATAGTATGAAGCAAGCGCCCGCCGGCCGTTCTCCGTCAGATCCGGCACGCTTCGTTTCGCTGCTGCTTCCAGCGCGTCGGCCTCGTATAGCCCGCGTGCGCCCTGTTCATCCACGCGACGATTCAGAATGCGGAAACCGGCAATCGCGCCGTTCTCAAAAAAGTCTTTTCCCCGATTTCCAAGATGCAACGGCGAACTCGTGCGGATGGAGCTTTCAAGTGGAGGAAGGTCCTCACCCGTTCCGAAGCTGGGAACGAATTCTCCGTTGATATACAAAGTCAGACCGGTCCGGTTGCGGCTGCCGTCGTAGGCGAACGCGAGGTGATACCAGGTACCGGCTTTCAGGGCATACTCAGCCGCGGGTCTTGCGCTAATGTACTGGCCATCGGCGCCTCTTAGCGTAATGGCCGGCACGCGCGGCTCCGTGTTGCTGGCTTCAACGCCGATCGTCCATCCCCAGTTCTTTTTCTCGCCGCTTTTTTCCTGGCTCTTGAACTGACTGGCGAACACAAAGTTCCGATTCGTCGCCGGAATACGCACCCAAGTCGAGATAGTGAACGCCTTCCCGGTATCGATGTCCGGAACATCGGGCAGAATAACGGAAGCTTCCTTGCCAAAGTACAACGCCTTGGCGATCCCGGCCGGACCGTCGCCCAGAGTGATACCGGCAGGTGTTTTCAGACGCTTGCGGCGTCCGTTTCGAATCGTGGAAATACTATCGTCAAGACTCACCTGGATGACTTGCGACGACAGAAACGCCGGCTTAACGTCACTACGCGCTGGCGATCGCAGCCAATTCTCGAATCCCGAACCGGGTGAGCCTGTGCGCGCAAGCGTGTCGACCAGAGTGCGCCGCTGGGCCGTAAGTTCGTCCCACCTTTGGCGGTCTTCTGTCTTGGGAACGACCACAACAGGCGGAGTGTCCGGAACGTTCCCGTCGAGCGCATACTGCGTGGTATTCCGGAAGAAGGCCGTCAGCGAGTAATAGTCCTTCTGAGAGATGGGATCGAATTTGTGATCGTGGCAGGTAGCGCAGCCGACCGTTAGTCCCAGCCACGCCGCCCCAGTGGTGTCGGCGCGATCCTTCGCATACATCGCGGCGACCTCACCGGGAATCGATCCGCCTTCATTCGTCGTGACATTGCAGCGCTGGAATCCGGACGCGATTTTCTGCTCGAGCGTGGTATTCGGAAGCAGATCCCCGGCTAGCTGCTCGACCGTGAATTGATCGAACGGAAGGTTTCGATTGAACGCTTGAATCACCCAGTCGCGATACGGCCACATCTCGCGATAGTTGTCGATATGCAAGCCCTGGGTATCGGCGTACCGCGCCGCGTCGAGCCAGTAGTGCGCCCGGTGTTCTCCGTAATGCTGCGAGGCGAGCAGCCGATCCACCACCTTTTCGTACGCGTCCGGCGAAGCATCGTGCACGAACGCTTTCACGTCGGCCGGCTCCGGCGGCAGACCCGTAAGATCCAGCGTCACGCGCCGGATCAAACTCGTGCGAGCGGCTTCCGGAGCCGGCCGCAGCCCATTGGCTTCGAGCGTAGCGAGAACGAAGCGATCAATTGCGTTCCTGGCCCAAGCGCCATCCTTCGGAGCAGGTAAGGCTGGTCGAACCGGTGCGACGAACGCCCAATGATCCTTCCACGGCGCGCCTTGCGCTACCCAGCGCCTCAACAAATCCTTCTGTTCGGTGGTCAAGCTCTTGTGCGAAGACGCCGGCGGCATGACGGTGGCCGCGCTCGAGGAAGTCACCCGGCGGATCAAGAGGCTTTCATCCGGCCTGCCCGGAGCGATTACGGCGCCGTTCTTTCGCGTGGCATATGCGCCTTCACGAATGTCCAGCCTGAGGTTGGCCATCCGGGCTCCCTCATCCGGCCCGTGGCATTGAAAACAGTTATCGGAAAGGATCGGCCGAATCTGCCGCTGGAAATTGACGGGTGGGTCGGGCGCCGCTGCCAGTACATACGACAGGCAGCTAACGCTGAAAGCCAGCAACACGCTACGGAGGGTGCTCTCCATAATCAGTCAAATAGCCTAACCGATTATCGCAGCTCCAGGAGGTTGAAGAGGCTCTGCGAGGGCTCAGGGGCAGAGCGGTAGAATTCGAGAAGAGAAAGCAGAGAGGAAATGAGATGATCGCCTGGACTGACAGCGTAAGGACGTCGGGAAAGCTGGTAATAAAAGTCAGCCAGCTCGCCGGAAGCTGGGGACATGTTTTTCGGCAAGCGCTCCGCGAGTTTAACAATCTTTCTTCCGCGCACAAACTCGGAGTCAGCATAGTCGAACCGAAGCAGACGGACAAGGCGGAGCCTAATCTCACAGTGCAAACCGCCAGCGGCCCGGTCTCCGCGTCTTACGATGGCCAAACCCGTTCAGGACAATTCGATGGAGGACGCCTTCATGGCCAAACCCTGCTTTTTTGGCGTGATCCTGAAAATGTGGTCGAAAAAGGATTCATCTATCTGCCGAGCGAACCCCTGGTAAACACACCCAGCGGGCAGCGTCCAGTCGGAGCAGGAGTTATGACGGTGATTGCGGTACACGAACTGCTGCACGCTTGCGGGTTGGACAACGACGATCACTCTACGGATCTCTTCCAGGCGAACCCCCAGGTCGATTACGGGGACACCCCGGCCGCCGACCGGGTTCTGATTGGGAGGGGCCCCAAGGGTATGCCGCCTCTTATTCTGGACGGCGCTACCGCGAAAAAGGTTAGAGATCTATGGGCCAAGTAATTACCCGGTGAGGACGCTCCTCCTCATTAATCTCATTCTGCTGTGCATCGTGTTGTATGCCGGCCTGACGCCATTCCATGCGCCCCACAACGACGTCGCGTGGACCTCGAATTCCAATGGCGTGCAGTTTG
>Ga0209579_10003277_pt1 | contig 11869 bp, 11 predicted proteins | sample Coa_R1_2_FD_187152 | JGI IMG/M metagenome (GOLD analysis project Ga0209579, IMG submission 187152) | Surface soil microbial communities from Centralia Pennsylvania, which are recovering from an underground coalmine fire - Coalmine... | ecosystem: Environmental > Terrestrial > Soil >... | reverse complement strand
CGACCGCCTGTTTGAGCGGCTCTGCTGTGCGCGCGACCATGGCTACATCAGCGCCCGAGGCCGCAAACCGCGCCGCCACCGCAAGGCCGATCCCTTTACTGCCGCCAGTAACGACAGCAGTCCGCCCCAAAAGACTGATTTCCATTGCGTTCTCCCAAACTTGAGTATTCTCCGTTCCACATTCGACAGCGCGCCAACAGCTACACCGCGAATGCTTCTCACGGAGAGCGATTCAATAATCAACTCATCCGGTATTCCAGTCTCAAAACCGTTGGCAGGCGAACCAGGCTTCCCCTATGGTCTCAGGCATAAAATCCCGCCCTAGAGGAGAAGTCCGAATGTCATATTCGTTGTACGACGCGGCCGTAACCCCCTGCGTCCAGCAACTCGGCGCATTGGCCGGCATCATCGACAAGGCTGCCGCGTATTGTGCTGTCAACAAGATTGAGGAATCGGTTCTCCTGCAGGACCGGTTATATCCCGACATGTTTTGCCTCGCCCGCCAGATCCGACAGTCTGCAGATTTCGCCATGAACACTGGTGGCCGCCTAGCCGGCGTTGCTCCCCCCACCATGCCGGCCGTGGACGATACCAGTTTCGCCGCCGCCAAGAGCCGCGTCGAAACCGCCCTGAGCTTCGTGAAGTCGCTAACTCGCGCGCAAGTCGATGGCGCGGAAAGCAAAGTCATCGCTTGGACCGCCGGCGGCAACGACCGAAAACTGAAGGGCAACGATTACGTACAGCAGTTTGCTCTGCCGAATTTCTTCTTCTTCGTAACAACGGCGTACGACATCTTGCGCCATCGCGGCGTGCCGCTCGCCAAGCGGGACTTCCTCGGCCCGGTCAACTGGCTCTAAAGCGCCTGTCATTTGACTGCTTTCATGAGACCCGATGGCGCCGTCATACTGCCGTGAGCGTGCAACCGCGGGAACGTGCTGGCGGCTCGATGCCGGTTTTGGCGAGATGAGGGCACCTACCCTAGGGATCAACTTTTTCCGCCTATAGCGCCCACCTCGAACCGCGTTGGTACGAATGGAGCGTCGAGCATCGCGTGTGCTGAAACTCGCTTTCCGAGGGCGTTTGCTGCCGCCAGTTCGTGTGGTTGACCGGGTTCGCCGCTCTGCTAACGTTTCGCATGTTTCCCGCCGGATAGGAGCGCTCCATGCCAGGCAATGTGCACCGCCTGCCGAACCGCGATGTCGCGCTGAAGGCCCTTTACGACGACGTTGCGGCCAAGCACATGTTTCCGTTCTGGGCGACCTCGACCGAGGTCGATCACGATGAGGTTAAACAATTATTGGCGACGCCGAAGGCGGTGCCGTACCTGTGGCGCTGCGCCGAAGATATCGAGCCGATTCTGGAACGCGCTGTCGAACTGATTACCATGGATGATTCCGAGCGGCGCTCGCTCGTGCTGGTAAATCCAGGCCTGGCCCCGCGGCGCGCGACGGTGAGCACCATGTACACCGCGTACCGGCTCAACGACGCCAACGAGATCATGCCGCCGCACAAGCATTCGCCGAGCGCGATCAGGTTTGGGCTCAAAGGCAAAGGCAACTTCACCGGCGTCGACGGCGAAAACATCGTGTTCGGGCCCGGCGACATGGTGCTCACGCCGAACGACACATGGCACAACCACGGCACGGTCGGAAACGAGCAGGCGCTCAATCTCTCTGTTCTGGACCTTCCGTTGGTGGAAACGCTCAACGCGATCCACTTCGACCACGACTACAAGGAAAGGGAGAACGGCAAACTCGTCTCCAAAAAGCAGCAGACGCCGCGCTTTACCACCGACTATTCGCAGACGACCTACGGCTACGGTGGCTTGCTGCCGCGCTTTGCCGGCTCGAAATCGCGCGGCGCCGGCTATTCATCGCCGATGTTTGTCTATCGCTGGGAAATGGTGCTGGAACTGTTCGCCAAGCACAAAGACCGCGAGAGCGATCCGCACGATGGACTTCTGATCGAATACATCGATCCCACGACCGGCCAGCCGGTGTACCGGACCATGACTTTCTTCGCTCAGCTTCTGCAGCCCGGACAGAAGACCCTGCCGGTGCGCACGACCGCAAACCTTCTGCTTTCTCCGTTCGAGGGCGACGGTTATTCGATCGTGGACGGCAAGCGTCACGACTGGAAAAAATTCGACACGCTCGCCATTCCGGGCGGGAGTTGGTTCGAGCACCACAATCGTTCAGCCGAAAAACCGCTCTATCTGTTCGTGGCTAGCGATGAGCCGGTGCTGAAAAAGCTTGGCCTCTACAAAAAATGGGGCAAGGACGCCGCCGGCGCGACTGGCCTCATCGAGTAGCGTCTAAGGACCGTGGCCGCTCGCGGCTGCGGTGCCGCCTGCACTACGCCTCAACTCTTTTTGGAATCAGCTCCGTGCTCACCAAAGCTCCGCGCCAATCCAACGTCAAACTGGTGTCCCACATCGATTGTCCAGGCGGCGGGCAGGTGTGGGTCGAGGGAACGACACTGTATGTCGGCCATATGCGGCCGACCTCAGGCACCACTATCATTGACGTTGCCGATCCGCGCGCGCCACGCGTTCTCTCGCAAATTGCCGTGCGCGAGGGCTGGCATTCGCACAAGGTGCGCGTCGCCAATGACATTATGATCGTCAATCAGGAGAAGTTCGGAAAATCTTCTCCCGGCGACGTCGGCGGCGGCATCGACATTTACGACGTCAAGAACCCGGCAAATCCAAAGCTGATCTGCGAGTGGCGCACGGCCGGCGGCGGTGTGCACCGTTTCGATTTCGACGGCCGCTTCGCCTATATCTCGCCGACCGCAGAGGGATATGTCGGCAACATCGTGATGGTCCTCGACCTCGCCGATCCGGCGAAGCCGAAGGAGGTGAGCCGCTGGTGGATCCCGGGCCAATGGCAGGCCGGCGGCGAGGACTATCCCTGGAAAGAGTGGGTGCCGCCGCGCTGCCACCATCCGCTGCGCCACGGCGATCGACTTTATGTCAGCTACTGGCACCACGGTTTCGTCATTCTCGACATCGCCGACTTGTCGCAGCCGAAGCTGATCTCGCACTACAACACCAGCCCGAGTTTTCCGCACCCGACCCACACCTGCCTGGTCATGCCGAAGCCGCTCAAGGGCCGCACCGTCATGGTGGTGGCGGACGAAGACGTGGCCAAGCTGTGGCCGGCACCGCCGTCGTTCGCCTGGGTCTATGACATTACCAAGGAGCAATTGCCGGTCCCGATCGCGACGTTCCAAGTGCCGGGGCTCGATACCGACGGCAGCCCGCAGCCGGCGATGACCGGATGTCATCAGCCTTCGGAGCGGTTCTCCGGCACCATCGTGCCGTTTGCCTGGTTCTCCCAGGGCCTGCGCATCGTCGATTTCGCCGATCCGTTCCGCCCGCAGGAGATCGGCTATTTCGTGCCCGATGCGGCGCCGGGCGCCGATCGGCCCTCGTCAAACGATGTCACCATCGACAGTCGCGGCCTCATCTATCTGGTCGATCGCGTCAACGGCGTCGATATCGTCGCGGCCGATGCGCTGAGCTGAGACGGGAATCCGCAAGCAATGAGTGAACGCCGCAACGACGTCTATCCGATCGGCAAGAAGAATCCGAACCTGCCGTTCCATCCGGCGGTGCGTGCGGGCGATTACATCTTCGTTTCCGGGCAGGTCGCCAAGGACGCGAACGGCAACATGATTTCGGGTACGATCGAGGCCGAGACTGCCGGCACCATCGAGTCAATCAAGCGCATCCTCGCCGAAGAGGGGGCGACCCTCGCCGATGTGGTGCGGGTGACCACGTATCTTGAGGATGCGCGCGACTTCGGCCGCTATAACAAGGTTTTCGCCGAGCATTTCAAGGACGCGGTGTTGGCGCGCACGACGGTCGAGGCGCGCGCCGTCATCAACACCAAGATCGAGATGGACGCGATCGCCTACAAACCGAAGCAGGCGTGATCGATGAGCGGGGCGCTCTCCGTTGTGCATGCCCCTGATGCCGCCGAGCCCGCGGCGGCCGCGGGCGCCGCACCGGGACTGATCTATGCCCGTGGTATTTGCGTCGACTTCTATTTGGACCGCGTTCGTCAACGGATACTTCAGGACATTACGCTCTCAGTACCCAAGGGCAGCTTCGTCTCGCTCATCGGTCCGTCTGGGTGCGGCAAGAGCACGTTGTTGAAGGTGCTCGCTGGCCTTATCGCACCGGCCGAGGGCCAGGTCTCGGTCAACGGCATTACGCCGCACGAAGCCGCAAAGCGTCGCGTCATCGGACTCGCATTTCAGGATCCGACGCTGCTGCCGTGGAAGAACGCGATCCAGAACGCCGCTTTTCTGCTGATGACGGCGGACAATGCGATCAGCGCGGCAGCCGCCGAGGCGCGCGCCGCCGCCATGCTCAAGCTCGTGGGTCTCGATGGTGCGGAGCGAAAGATGCCGTCGCAGCTTTCGGGCGGGATGCGGCAGCGGGTGGCAATCGCCCGCGCGCTTGCACTCGATCCGCAGGTGCTGCTGATGGACGAGCCGTTCGGTGCGCTCGACGCGATCACCCGCGAAGAGATGAGCCGATGCCTGCTCGAGATCTGGCAACGGACCGGCAAGACCATCGTGCTGGTGACCCATTCCATCGAAGAGGCCGTCTTTCTCTCTGGCGAAGTTCACGTGATGGGCGGCGCTCCGGCGCGTATCCTCGAAACCCTGCCAATAACGCTGCCGCAACCGCGCACCGCGGACTGCATCACCGAGCCCGCATTCAAGGTGGCGCAGCAGCGGCTGCGCAGCCTGTTGATCGCGGGTCATCAGCGGGGGCCGGTATGAGTCAGCTCAACGTCGGCACACCTGCAAAACCGGCCAGCACGCAACCGGCCGCGATGGAGCGCCCGCTTCCCGATTGGGTGTTGGCGCTGTTGTTGGCTGCGTTCGTAACAGTGCTCTGGGAGGTGGCGATCGGCGTGTTCCGCGTTCCGACCTTCGTGCTGCCCGCGCCGAGTGCGGTTATCCGTTCCCTGATCGAGAATTGGGCGCAGCTCGCCAGCGCCACCGAATCGACCGCGCTGGAAATACTACTCGGCTTTGTGCTGGCCGCGATCACCGGCATCGCGGTGGCGCTGGTCATCGTGCGCTTCGATCGATTTGGCCGCGCGCTTTATCCGCTGGTCGTCTTGTTCCAGAACGTACCCAAGGTGGCGCTGGCGCCGATCTTTATTCTTTGGTTCGGCTTCGACTTGGCGCCCAAGGTGGCGCTTATCGTCGTCATCGCCTTCTTTCCCGTGGCGATCGACATGCTGGTCGGACTGCAATCGGTCGAACCCTCGTTCGTGGCGCTCATGCAGTCGGTCGGCGCGAGCCGGAGCAAGATTTTGCTGGACGTGCGCATTCCGCACTCGCTCCCCCATCTGATGGCGGGTCTCAAGGTGGCGATCACCTTCAGCGTCATCGGCGCCATCGTGGGCGAATTCGCCGGCGCGAGCCGCGGTCTCGGCTACGTCATCCAATTCGCTTCGACACAACTCGATACGCCGATGATCTTCGCGGCGCTGCTAGTCGTTTCTGTACTGGGACTTGCCTTCTACTATGTCGTCGAGCTCGCGGAACGCCTCTTGGTCCCGTGGGCGCCCAAATTCGATCCCACGCATCGCGCCCAAGATACCTAAAGAGCCAGTTAAGGAGCCGCCCCCATGAAGATCGCCCTTCTTGCCGGATTCGCCACCGCGATCCTGCTGACCCCCGCCCAGGCACAGGACAAGGTGAGCGTGCAGCTCGACTACGTCGTGCGCGGCAACCACGCCATGTTCTTCGTCGCCAAGGAAAAGGGATACTTCGCCAAGCAGAACATCGACGTGACCGCGATCCGCCGCGGCACGGGATCGCCCAACGCCATGCGCTTCGTCGGAAATGGCGACGCCGAATTCGGCTTCGGCGATCTGCCGACGCTCGCCGTGGCGCGCTCCCAGGATGTGCCGGTGGTCGCGCTGGCGGCGGTCAACCAGCACAGCCCGCTCGCCATGCTGGCGCTGGCGAAGAGCTTCAAGCTTGCAAAGCCGCAAGACCTCAAAGGCCTCAATGTCGGGGTGCAGCCCTCGGGCTCGACCTACGTGTTTCTAAAGGCGTTTCTGAAAATCAACGGCATGTCGCTTGACGACATCAAGCAGAGCACGGTCAATCCGCCCTATGAGAATTACCTGCTGCTCGGCCGCGTCGACACAGTGCCGGGATATCTCGACGCCGAGGTACCGGAGCTGGAAGCCAAGGCCGGCGGTCCGGGTTCGCTTTCGATCCTGCAGGGCTCGGATTTCGGTTACGTGGTCTACGGCTCGGGCCTGTTCACGTCGGAAAAAATGATTGCCGAGCACAGTGACATCGTGCAGCGCTTCGTCAACGCCTACATGCAGGCGTTCGCCGACGTGATCAAAAATCCGGAGGAGGCCGCCGACCTCACCATCAAAGAGAACCCCGAATACGCCCAGAAGAAGGACGTGCTGGTCGGACAGATTGATGCCGACCTGAAGCGTACCTTCTTCAGCCCGGATACGAAGGCAAACGGCCTCGGCTGGATGACGGCGGCGACCTGGCAGAAGACCGTCGATACGCTCGTCGATCAGGGCGCGATGAAGCAGCGTATCGACGTGGCGCCGGCGTTCAACGTCAAATATCTGACCGCGGCAAGTCCGCTCAAGCAGTAAGCAAACTTTACACAGGGAGAGTTCGATGATCCGCCTTCTCGGCCGCCAAACCTCGGGGAACGTGCAGAAGGTCCTGTTCTGCCTTGAGGAGATCGGGATGAAATACACGCGCGAGGATTACGGGCGCCAGTTCAACAACACCAATACCGACGCCTATCGCAAGCTCAATCCCAACATGAAAGTGCCGACGCTTGTCGACGGCGACGTCGTAATCTGGGAATCGCATACGATCCTGCGTTACCTGTCGGCGTTGCACGCCCCGAAGCTCACCGGCGCAACGCCGGCAGAGCGGACGCATGTAGAGCGCTGGATGGATTGGGCGCTTGGCGCGCTCAACACACCTTACGTCGCGGTGTTCAAGGATGCGAGGAAGCCGGAAGGCGAGCGGGCGGCCGACTTCCCGGCGCAAACCGCCGACCTCGTCGCGCAGATGAAGATTCTTGACGGTCACCTTGCCGGCAAATCGTGGTTCGCGCTTGACCGGCTGACCATTGCCGACATGGCACTGGCGCCGCTCATCGTGCGCTGTCTGGCGTTTCCGATCGAGAAGCCGGCGTTGCCGGAGCTGTCGCGCTGGGCAAAGGCCATGGAATCGCGTGCAGCATTCGCCGTCGCCACGGGCGCTAAACCGAGCGCGCTCAACGCTGCGTGAGTGCTCATCAAAGCCGACCCCATCAGCGTTATCGCCTCCGGGACGTTGCGTTGACCGGGAACAACGAGGAACCGCTTGTCCTTGACGGCCTTGTTGACGATCTGGCGGAAGCTCGCGGGCATTATGCATGATCCAATTTGCGGACGCGGGCGGCGAAGGCCAACCTAGCCAAACCGTTATCTTTCCAGAACGGAACTGCCTTCCACGAGACTAATTGCCGCGCAAGAAATTCCAGCATCGCTGCGACGATGTTGGTGGCAGATTTTGCAAGGCTGTCCGTGAACCACGCATAAAAACAGGGGGGCTTTCGACCACCCTGTTCCTTTTTCATATTGGCCGTTCCGCAGCAAGAGAGCCGGTAACGGCGCGTGTCGATTACTAATGTACGCGGTGACGAACAACCCTGGCCGGCGCAGTGCCAAGCGCGTTGGGTGCGTAGTTCCAGTATGTCGGAGTATTATAGTATGCGCTCAACTGCTGGCTTTCGACGCCAGAAAACGCGAAAGACTGAGCGGATGCGGATGCCTGAAGACCAAACAGACATCCTGACGCGATCATCGCGGCGATAAGCTTCTTTTTCATGACACACCTTCTGTTTTGCCTGTGACGGCAATCGGGCGATTGCCCGGCTAACGACTTCAGCGAAACGGAGCTGCTACGCTCCGCCGCTCCCACAAAGTGTGGTCGCGCTGTCAGCTTTGAATGTGTGTTATGGCGAAGGGTGTGTTCACCCGAAGTGAACAATCGGTCACAGAATCGTTATGCCGCGCGCCTGATCGTCACGCCGCGCGCTTGCGCAGCCATACTTTATTGTCGTGAAACGCGGCGCCGCCGAACGGCGCGACCGAGTCGGCGCCAGTGAGCGTATTGATGCCGCGGCCGTCTGCGTAGGCGGAGTTCGGCCATATGGATTCAGCGATGAGCACGCCGCGGCGTACGCCGTCGAACAGCTTGGCATGCAGTTGCACCTTGCCGCGTCCGTTGCCGAGGGTCACCGCTTCGCCATCGGCGATGCCGAGCGGACGCGCGTCCTCCGGATGGATCATTATCGTTGGCCGCTGCTCGCGGGTGAGCGAGGTCGGTGTCTCGGTAAACGTCGAATTGAGAAAGCCACGCGCTGGCGAGGTGGCCAGGCGGAACGGATGCTCGGCGTCTGCTTCTTCGATCGTTTCCCAGTGGTCAGGAAGCAACGGAACGTCGGAAGGCCCTGCGGTCCGGTGCCAGCGGCCGAACGGCACGTTCGGCCAATCCGGCTTGAAGCGGAATTTGCCGTCCGGATAGGCGAAGCCGTCGAGATAGTGCGCAGTACGGAAATCAGGCTGGCAGTCGACCCAGCGGCTCTTTTCGATTTCGGCAAGCGTGCCCCAGCCGGATCTTTGCAGCGTGATGTCGACGATGTCGCGCGGCGTCATGGCAAAGCCCGGATGCTCGGCGCCGAGTCTTTCCGCCAGGGCGCAGATCACATCGTGATTGGAGCGGCACTCGCCGGGCGGCTCGACGATCTTCGGCCCGAGCAGGATGTATTGGCTGCCACCCGCCGTGTAGAAGTCGTCGTGCTCGACGAACATGGTGGCAGGGAGGATGACGTCGGCGACCCTGGCGGTGTCGGTCATGAACTGCTCGTGCACGCACACGAACAGATCGTCGCGGGCGAAGCCGCGTTTGACCACTTCCTGATCGGGCGCCACCGAGACCGGGTTGGTGTTCTGAATGAGCAGCGCCGTGACCGGCCCGCCGCCCTGCAGCGCCTCGGCATCGCCGGTCAAGATCGGGCCGATGCGCGACTGATCGAGCATGCGGATCGCCGGATCGCGAACGTCGCTGCCTTCGATCAAGGTCTTGTCGAGATGAAAGACGTCGCCGTTGTTGTGAAAGGCGCCGCCGCCTTCGTGGCGCCACGCGCCGGTGACGGCTGCGATGCAGCTCGCCGCATGCATGTTGAAGGCGCCGTTGCGCGAACGCGAAAAGCCGTAGCCGAGCCGAAAAAAGGCGCGCTTGTTCTCACCGACCAGCCGGGCAAATTCCTCGATCGTCTCGATCGGGCAACCGGTGATGCGCGAGGCCCAGACGGGATCGCGCGAGCGCATGTGCGCGGCCAGTTCGCGCGGCGCGTCGGTGTAGCGGTCGAGATAGTCCCAATCGGCCTTGTTGTCGCGAAACAGGCAGTGCATCACCGCGCAGGCGAGCGCGCCGTCGGTGCCGGGACGGATTAGCACCGGCAGGTCCGCCTGCTGCATGGTGCCGTTCATATAAATGTCGATGACGACGATTTTGGCGCCGCGTTCTTTCCGTGCGCGCGTCGCGTGCGTCATCACGTTGACCTGGGTGTTCACCGCGTTGGTGCCCCAGATCACCACCAGGTCGGATTTCGCCATCTCGCGCGGATCCGCGCCGGCGAGCTTGCCGGTTCCGGCCATGAAGCCGCTCCAGGCCGGATTGACGCAGATGGTGGAAAAAAAGCCCGAATATTTTTTGACGTGGCGCAGGCGATTGATGCCGTCGCGCATCACATGGCCCATGGTGCCGGCGTAGTAATACGGCCACACAGCCTCGGAGCCGTGCGCCTGTTCGGCGCGGGTCAACCGCTCCGCGACGAGATCGAGCGCATCGTCCCACGAGATCGGCGCGAATTCGCCGCTGCCTTTCTCGCCCTTGCGGCGCAGGGGATGCAACAAACGATCGGGATGATGCACGCGCTCGGCGTAGCGCGCGACTTTGGCGCAGATCACGCCCGCCGTGTAAGCATTGTCCTCGGCGCCGCGGACGCGCCCGATCGTGTGTGAATCAAAGACCTCGACCTCGAGCGCGCAGGTCGACGGGCAGTCGTGCGGACAGGCGGATGCGGCGATTCTTTGCGGGCGGACAGCTTGGTTCATTGGATCGGCTAAGCCAAAACGATGGCGGTTATGTCGTTCATACCTTCATTTGATTCTCAGTATGCGCGCATTGGCGCCGCTCGGCTAGTCTGGCTCGCACAACCGACGAAGAATGCTGGCAGCGGCGCGGGGTGGACGTTATTTCCCGCGAAGAGACAAAAGCGATACGTCAGCCCCCTCCCGCCACCCTCTGGACGGTGTCAGGCGCGCGTCCGGGGTTCGCGCCACAAACGCCGCTTGGAATCGGGGCCGCAATGTCCTAGATACGCTCGCGGTGGTGCCTGACCTGTGCGATTTGTCGGTTAGGGCGCATAGCTCAGTTGGTAGAGCAGCTGACTCTTAATTGAAAAAATTGTTTTTGCACTGTTTCTCATAGCTACCGGAAGTCCCCGTTTTCATTGACTTTCTTACACGTCGCACTCACATAGCGGTGCGTCGAACGTCGCCCTAGCGCACGAATTTTAATGCCAAGGTAATGCCACGGACCACCACACTCACTGAGCTAGCATTGCGTGCTGCGCGAGCGCCAGAACGCGGCTCCGCAACGCTTTGGGATGCGTCGGTGCGCCGCTTCGGCCTTCGCATCACCGCCAGCGGCTGCAAATCGTTCATCGTGCTTTTCGGGAACGCCGGGCGCCGACGAGTCATCGGCCGTTATCCCGATCTCACCCTCGCGCAAGCACGCGACAAGGCTCGCAAGCTCATCGCGGAGCGGACCCTCGGAAGACATCACACTCCCTCCTTAGGTTGGCAGCCAGCCGTCCAGAAATTTATCGAGTCGCGGCGTCGGAGCACCCGCCCTGGCACCGTCGCCGAATATGAAAGGTCGCTCAACCGCTATTTCAATTTTGGCACTACGCGCCTCTCCGACATCACCAAGCTCGACATCTCGCGCAAGCTCGAAAAACTCAACGAGACGCCGTCACAGCAGATGCATTCGCTTGTCATCTGCAAGATGTTTTTTCGCTGGGCTTTGGTGCAGGGTTTCATCGATGTAGACCCGACCGTGGCGTTTAAACGCAGCCGCCAGCGCAAACGCACTCGGGCGCTGAGGGATGACGAATTGCAGAAGGTGTGGAGCGCCGCCACGGAGCAATCCTATCCGCACGGCACTATCGTCCGGCTCCTCATACTCACCGGACAGCGCCGTGGCGAGATTGCAGCCCTACGCCGTTCCTGGATCGACCAGACCGCTCGCACCATCTCGCTGCCGGCCGAGGTCACCAAGAACGGCAAGGAGCACTGCTTCCCCTACGGCGATTTGGTCGCGGCGCTTCTCGAAGCCATTCCCTGCCGGAACACCACTGACTTGCTCTTTCCGTCGCGTATCTCAGACAACCGCCCGGTCTCGGGCTTCAGCGAATTCAAAAAGGAAATGACTGATGGTGTCCCCAACTGGCGCCTGCACGACTTGCGCCGTACGTTCAGGACGATCCACGGCAAGCTCGGGACGCCGCCGCACATCGGTGAGCGCCTGATAAACCACGTCAATGGCGTCGCCTCGGACGTGGAGCAAATCTACGATCTGCACACCTACATGCCCGAAATGCGCAAAGCTATCGACGCGTACGAATCGCACCTCGCAGCACTCATCCAGACTGAGAGGCGTGCCGCCGCATAGGTCTCAATGAGTAACGATGATGCACCATGTGCATCTAGCCTTTTCGCGCCGAATGTCA